>Ga0307510_10000593_pt1 | contig 36569 bp, 47 predicted proteins | sample 12_EM_MG_FD_207224 | JGI IMG/M metagenome (GOLD analysis project Ga0307510, IMG submission 207224) | Populus trichocarpa ectomycorrhiza microbial communities from riparian zone in the Pacific Northwest, United States - 12_EM | ecosystem: Host-associated > Plants > Roots > Unclassified | place...
TACTTCTTTTTCTCTCTTAACAGTCTTCTTGTTCAATAAGTATAAACAAGTCTTTTGCTTTCTCCGGTGACCACTTTGCCTTTGAACCTGAGGAACTACTCGCTTGCACGCTTCTGCACCTGACAGTTCTCAACAAGCTCGAAGGTCAGGAGAAAAGCACGTTGGTGGTGGTTGTGATATGTGGCGATAATGATGTGTATAACCAATGTCCAAAAATACAGGGAGCTCTCACAACGGGAAAACCCCACAAGTGGCAGTCACGGCCCTAAACCTATCGTATGATAATAATTATAATATCATACAACCATTACGATGGGGCCTCAAGCTCTCTGAGAGCTCTTGGCAGACGCCAACTCCCCACTGGGCCAGTGGGTTTCACTTGCAACTCAACCTTGGATCCCAAAGGCGGAAACGAGGCTAACTGGCATCAGATGCTTAAGCGAGAAATGGCTACCGCAAAAACTCGATAGATCCACTAAAGGGGATCGGGGGCTCAGGTGGCTTGAAGGAGGGGATCTGGTGAAGCCAAGACATCGAGTGATTGGTGATGATGCAGAAATTAAATAATTTCTCGCAGACTGTATCAAATTAGAGCTTTGTCCACATTCGCATTGTCTTTGCAGAGAAAGAGCTAGAAATAAAAGAAAGTCTAATAATCTTCTGGGTACTTGGTGAAGGTCCTAAATTGTTCCTGAAGATTTGCCTTTTATGAGGGCCAGAGGTGAGTTGTGAATGATGCAGAATGTATCATAGTTGATATACAAAAACTGTAGAGGTAAAATTTTGTAAATAGAATAAAAATTGAGCGGGGAGAACTTGAATGCTGTAAATCTATGTTGCGAGAGCAAGACACGAGTGGGGGAGAATAGTTATGGACTGATGTCGCAATTTCCAGGGATATTTGGAGCTTGCGAATTTACCGAGCAAATACAGCACAGTAAATTCTGGGCAAACCCGACCCGCCACTGTTACCTGTATGGCAGGCACTATCCCTGGAAGGGTGAATTAGCCACTGGGCTAGTCCTTAAGAGGAATAGTGGGTACCTTAAGAAGTATGGGGGCGGGTCGAGTTTACCCAGAATCTACAGTATTTACGTGCATTGCACCTGGGACCTGTGATTTAGGGTGCTTTAGAGCCCGGTGTGTGTTTTTCACGACGAGCAGTCATTCATGTGGCTACCACATGGGGCTCCGATGCTGAGCACTTTTAAGCAGGGACTAAATTTCAAGTTGATTTAAAGTAATTAAGCAATCACTATATTTTCAGTTGATATAATGTAATATATCAGGAGAAGGTTAATATATATTCAAATAAAAATACCAAAGTGAAACCCCATAAGTATGATAGTTTGGAAATATTAGTTCAAAAGCTAGTGAGTATAAAATTAGTATTATAATATTATGATACAGCTTAAACTTGATATGTCTTGAACCCTCGCCCTTACCTTCCCATCTTACACCATCCGGTTAAGTCCACATTAAGCCCAAGTCTAACAAATCCATAGCCAGACGGAAGGTCGCTGCAATACGACTCACTATGAAAGAAAGTACAGTAGGCCATGTGTTTTCTTTACTCAACAGAACCGGGAATACGGTAGGGAAGGGGGCTTCCGACGGAAAGGTTGAATGGAAGAGTGTGGTCTTGAAGGGCGGTAACTCCCGGGGCTGCCTAGGTTGGAATGGGAGGACCACCGAGACGGGCTGGCTATATAAGATGCTATGTCCAGGCGCTAGTTATGTTACAGAATGCAATCGCCAATCTGGAGACCCCAGAAGCCCGAGAGGAATAAAACGCCCTTATACCTAATTTAAAGGATGGAGGTGCCTGTTTTCTTTTAGCATTCGGTAAATGCCGTCATTACGATTAGCACCATTGTCAAGAATTGAACGTTTTGTTTTGCAGCGGAAGATTGTTGATTGAGTTCTCTAGCTAGCTAAGCGGAACATGAACGGTATAAGTATACCCTATCGTAATGATGCAACCCATGATGCGGAATACACACTTCCGCGTACGCTCCTAGGAAGTCTTGAGCAAATCTCTCGTACCTCCGCCCGGAGGACAATTTCTCAACAACCATTAATCTCTACTACACAAATTTTCACGAGTGATACCTTATGACCGCAACTCCACGATATTTCCCGTCCTACCCAGAATCATTCATCAGCGAACACACACATAGTGCCGCAGGAAATCCCATTCCACCCCAGTTTCGCGAAAAAAGGAAGCGTAGGCGAACGGACGCAAATGCCAACTTTTCCGGCCCTCCATCGGCTAAGGAAGGGGAAAGGAAGGAACTTGACGAATCCACTTCTGCCTCTATAATACAACATGAGTAGAGTTCCTCTCCGTATATGAGGACACACGGAGACCTGGTGCAGGCAGGTTGAAAAAAGAGTACAAAGAATAAGAAAAATATGGAATGAGAAATGGAGAAATGGAGGAATACATGAAAGAAAAGGAGGTAGACAAAAAAGAAACTTTTCCCCTACAAAAACAGAGGGATATTCAAAACCAAACAAGAAAACAGAAAGGCAGTCGATCACCATTAGCCATAAGATAGATGAGAAACACATCCCCCGGCCACCATACTAGGAATTCTAACATAACGAACAGGGTTGCATCTACACTACAAGCTCAAGATCATCTCCGGCCGCTACGGCCACGGTTACCGCGCTCCCACTTACCGGCCCCGTAGCCGCGCGCACGCTGGTACCCACCTCGACCGCGCTCGCTGCCTGAATCCCAATCTGACCCACCGCCAAAACCGCCACGACCACGCCCCCGTCCGCGGGAACCCCCCCCTCCACGGAATCCGCCCCCCCCGCGGGGGGTGAAGGACTTGCGTTCGTAATCGCCGCTACCGCCCTCACCATCGTCGTCGCTTCTGGAACGGTAGGGCTTGCGCTCGTAATCACCGTTGCCACTCTCGCCATCGTCGTTGTTCCTAGGGCGGAAGGGCTTGCGCTCGTAACCGTTAGAGGAATCGTCTCTGGAGCGGAAGGGTTTGCGTTCGTAGCTACTCCCATTGTTGTCGCCTCTTTTTCTGAATGGCTTGCGCTCATAGCTGCTGTCTCCTTCGCCGTCTCCGTTATCTCGCGGCCGGTAGGGTTTACGTTCATAGCTACCCCCGTTGTTATCGTCTCTTTGCCTAAATGACCTGCGCTCGTAGCCGCCTTCTTCTCCTTCGCCACCACTAGGGCGGTAAGGCGGGCGATCACTAAACCCACCCCGGCCGCCCCGACCCCCCCTTCCGCCAAAATTGCCTCTTCCACCTCTTCCACCTCTTCCACCTCTTCCACCATAACTAGGTTCGTCAGACTCGTCGCTGTTAGCCTCACTGCGAGTTGAGGTTGAGACGTGGAACCCGTGATGGGACTCAATGCCTAGTTTCGACGCAAGCATCCTAGATATCTCCGGAGGTGATGGCAGCCCCCACCCAAGGGTGGCGAGGCGATTTAGAGAGTTGGCCAAAAGAGGCTTTTGGATATAGCCATAGCAGCCGATGAGTGACATGTAAGTATTCTTCATCTCATATGGGTCGATTCCCCGGTTGGCTTCCAAAACTGATGTAAATATCTCTAATGCATGCTTTGGAAGTTCTTGCTCTGCTCCTAAGTCGATCCCAGCGGTAACAAGTGAATTGTTGGGCTCTAGCGGAAGCTCCCGAAGTTCCCTCATAGCGTCTGGATATTCCATATCTGCGAGGAAGAGATAGCCTACGCCAGAGCTATCCCCACGAGCTGTACGGCCAATTCTATGAATGTAGGTTTCCATAGATTTGGGGGCGCCCATCTGGATGACGTGTGTTACGCCGGGGAAGTCCATCCCGCGTGCTGTCACATCGGACGAAAGAAGGATTCCGGACTTAACGTTACGGAAACCCTCTGCAGCTCTGGTCCGTCCGGGCTGAGTGAGACGGGAGTGGATCTCATATATTCCGGCCGGGTGGAATGGGCGCATGCTTCCTCCGTCACCATGCCCTCGATTGAGATTTCGGAGGGCCGCAGTGAAGAGCATCACTGGACGAACAGCAGTGAAGAAGATGATGGCTTTGAAAGGTTGGAGAGGGTTTTCAGTTCCTTCGGATTTGACGACGGCCTCGATTTCGCGTTTTAGAAGCTCGACAAGTGCCGGTAGCTGGTTTTCAAGACCCCTGCATTTAACAAGGTGTTGTTGGACTTTCTCGTGTGTCGCCGCCTCACCTTTCTCGACCATTTGTAAGAATTTGTGCCCGCGACGCATGGTCTTCTTCGCCATGCTCAGGACCTTATCTGGGATCGTAGCGGAGAACAAGAGAGTTTGTCTAGGCTTTCCAGTGTTTCCGACATGGTCTTCTCTGGCAGGTAGGAGTTTAATAATATCATAAATTGCTTCGGCGAATCCTTGATCAAGTAAGTGGTCCGCCTCGTCTAGCACTAGCATCTCGAGATTTTTGGTGCTGATGTCGGCCAGCGGGTCAGATAGAATGTCATGCAATCTGCCAGGTGTAGCAACCAAAATATGGCACCCCATGGTTCTAATACTCGCGAGACTCTCTCTCTTTCCAGAACCACCAACGGCAAGCTGGGTAATGATTCCAGTGCCCTGAGTAAGGAATTTGGCATCAACCTGAATTTGCTGTGCTAACTCACGCGTAGGAGATACAATTATTGCACGAACATCTGCGTTCGTTCCCTGCTCCCCAGGCGGAGCCCTTAGGTCGACTCTAGTACGAGACTTCAAAGCGATGGTGGTGGCCCTTATGCGCTGTATAAGGGGTAAAAGGAAAGCAAAAGTCTTTCCAGTACCAGTCTTGGCCTGACCGAACCTATTGCCCGACAATTTGTTAGTAAACAAACGGTGATATGAAATATTGGGAGCGAAGCATACACATCTTCTCCTCCCAAAGTCTCCAGAATAGTTTTTCTCTGAACCTTTGTCATTTCCTCGTATCCCTTTTCTTTTACTATCTTGTCGATGATGACCGGATCGACCAAGCCTCGATCAGCCAGCTGTTGAAAACGAGTTATTGGCTCATCCTGCCCATAATGATGGGTTACTTCAGGATCGCCTGTGTGGTGAATGTATTCCCCTGCGGGAGGATCAGAATCCACTATCAATTCTTCTGCAAATTCCTGCTCCGCCTCGGTATCATTTTTTAGAAACGGCGAGGCCGAGAAAAATCTATGCTGCAAAAAAGGAGTGGGGGTGGTGGGGGGATTTTTCAAAGAATTGCGTATAACCGTGCGTGTAGGAGTATATGAAGTGAGGGAGCGAATGGAGGAGAAAGAAATGCGTGCAATTGAGGGGGAATGCCGGCGGAGGGCAGAAGAAAACATATTCTAAATGAGGAGGAGAGGTATTTTGCCTTTCTATTAAGAAAGGGAAAAAGCGGAGGAAGGGAGAAGGTAGGGAGAGGAGGAAAAATAAGGAAGGAATAGCAATTGATCTCTTATTTGAAGGGGAGTGGAGGGGGTTAAAGTAGGTGTAGAGGAAATTTTCCTCTAGCGTTAGATGAGGTTGACGGCAAACAGATGGAGGAGCGGAGATTTTTTATTTTCCTCTTCTTCATTTTCCTTTCCGGACCCTTTGTGGTGGGCTATTAAGCTTGGCATCCCGCCGGAAAATAGTTTATCCGGAATGGGATTATTTATCCGTAGTTTCTGGAAGCCATCATGCGCCTGCCAGCAGAGCAGGAAGAGGAGACAATATGCCACCACTACCTATTCCTATGGTGCTAGAGAATCCCGAGTTCTAATACGAGTGCTGTCTATAGAATGGAACAGCCTAGCGCCTAAAGCAATTTCTACATCTCTAGCAGTCTTCGTTGGGCTCGGATTGAACTGTGCTTCACAAACTCGCCAACCGCCATCCATTATACCACCACACTCTGAACCCAGTATGATGGGAAGAAAAGATATCTTCGCATCTAGCTTAAGAGATCTGGTCTCCAGGTTGCAATGCTCTTCCACCCTCAACCCCACTCGCTCGAGAAACTTAGTCATCCATATGTGCATATGGAAAAGTCCTGTATCATGCCGCCAGAACGGATTGTAACCAATCCGGGGAATGCGACCGCCAGGATTTCCACGAAAACCACAGCTAAAGCTTCACCTAAACTTCGAATACCTGTATCCCACGGTACCAGCTACGATATCTAAAATTAGTGGGTCTAGACTCGGGTTGAGTGGGAGTTTTCGTTACTTTCATATGCTGTACTAAGGATTGGTTGACCAATAGTATTCATCAACATTTACCGAAAATAGTAGGCTCAACTGCCCAACTAGACTACTTCGAGTAGGCAATTAACGACCCTAGCCTCCAGGCTCCCTTTCCTCCACATCACCGCCTCTTGCCTGCGCAACTTACCAATGGCTTTGCTAAATGCCTTACCTTATATTATATGACATTAGGTTTCAAAAAAAAAAAGTTCCCGCTAAAGAAAGAAAGAGGGTTACTCGGAACTTCCGTCTTTTAGGGCTTGTGGGGAGAAGAAAAAATGTTTATCTAGTGGCTTGGAGTTGGAATAGGTGACAATACTACCGGTATGATATATGATTGAATTAGTGAGAGCAACGATAATAATAATATTAAATCCAAGGTCAGAAATGGAGCTTAGGGCTGCCTCTGAAAGCAAGAAACCTCAACCAAGTGCCAGGGGATGGACTAACTGTTTCTGGCCTACCACTTCTGCTGGTATATAGTGTAGCTTTGACACAAACCTACCGTTAGTAAGTTTGAATATCCTTCGTACAGAACGAGTGAAAAATGGTTCAAGCCCGGGCTAAAGCAGTTCCCTCTTCAATAATTCTCCAGAGCTTGGTCCTCTCAGTATTTGATATTACAAATTCGGCTAGGTACAGGGCCCGGGCAGCCAGAGACAAAAGTGGCATATCCCTTTCTACTGGGAAGAAAGGGTCGTATGAGGTCAAAAAAGACCAGGGGGCTTGAGGTTGGTTCTGTCTATCATTTCCGGGAAGGAAGCGCCCCTGCTATGATATAATATTACAGCCCGAATATAGCCTGGTACTTGGCAATTTACAAAGTCTCGGGACCCTTTTGTGCCCAGATAGGTATTAATAAGTGCAGGGCGTCCGGAGACTTTTTAAAGGCCAAGTAAATTGCCCTAAGGACATGTGGAACGCCTGCATCAAGTAGATTTCAGACCGGAGCGGACCTGGTTGGGATGCCAACCCCGATCCGACCAGAGCCTCAATTGTGGAGTTTACATTTTGTGTTTCCCCGATAACGAATCTCTTATTCAAGCCCGCCACAACCCCCACCCTATCACTTTATTCGAATAACACGAACTTTCTCTGAAAGCCCGACCGTACTGCATCCTATAAAATATAGTTTCGGCCATGCCGCCAGCATCCTCGAATCTCGAGGCTCCCCCCTTAGACACCACACTCGTTCGAAAGCGCGGAATCTCTTCCGGAAGAGTCCCTACAAATCCAAAGATGGAGGAATTTCTCAAGAGTTGGCGGCAAGATGCCTTGAATAAACACCAATATGATGCTGCTATATACATCGGAGATAAACTGTTAGCTTTGACTGGTATTCACGCTGCCTGCGCGCCCCCGCTTCTCTTTCGATGGCACTACTAATGCTCCTCTTGAGTTAAGGGGACCCCAAGGATGCTTTTTGGCTTGCTCAGGTTCACTTCAGCACTGGACACTACAGTAGAGCTCAAACATTTCTCACCCGTAACGACTTGATCTCTCGATCTACCTCCTGCCGCTACCTCGCTGCTTTGTGCCTGATCAAGCAATCTAAATACGACGAAGCTCTCAACATCCTGGGTGACAAGGACCCGACACATCTCTTTTCCGGTTCAGCTTCTGCTACCAATGGGCGACGGCGAGCTGCTGCTGGTGGACGGAGTAGCAAAGATCGAGAAGAACATGTTGGAAATGTAAAGTTTGAGGCTGCAATGTGCTATTTGAGGGGCTTGGTGTACGCTAAGCAGAACTCCTTTGATAAAGCAAAGGAATGCTACAAGCACGCTGTCCTCATTGATGTCAAGTGTTTCGAAGCGTTCGATCAGTTGATGAGAAACGCTCTCATGTCACCGGACGAAGAGTGGGCATTCCTGGAATCCCTAGACTTCGAGAGTTTAGGTGCCGATGGGGAAGAACCAGGTGAACAAGCAGAGTTCGTCAAAATGCTATACACCACTCGGCTAAGCAAGTACAAAAACCCAGCGTACTTTAACAAAGCTACCGAGATACTCTCGAAAACTTACAACCTAGAACAAAATGCCGACATGATACTCTCCAAAGCAGAGTTATTGTTCACGCAGTGCAAATTCAAAGAATGTTTAGCACTTTGCAAAAAGGTCATTGATGATGACAATTATAATTTTTCGATTTACCCTTTGTATCTAGCATGCCTACATGAGCTAGACGAAAAAAACACCCTTTTTTTAATATCCCACGACATGGCAGACAACTACCCAGAAGAGCCAGTAACATGGCTCTCGGTTGGTGTTTATTACCTTACCATTGGTAAAATTGCTGAATCTAGGCGCTTCTTCTCAAAAGCCTCGATGATGGATCCACACTTTGGGCCGGCCTGGATCGGATTCGCCCATACTTTTGCAGCGGAGGGCGAGCATGACCAAGCGATATCTGCCTATTCCACTGCCGCTCGACTATTCCAAGGGACCCACCTGCCCCAACTTTTCCTCGGTATGCAACATCTCCAGCTTAATAATATCACTTTAGCAGACGAGTATCTCAACAACGCGTTTACCCTCTGCAAATCGGATCCATTACTCTTGAATGAATTGGGCGTAGTGTTCTACCACAAAGATCACCTAAAAGAATCCGTTCAACTCTTCACCAAAGCTCTCGACATCGCGGAGGAGATCGAAAGTGACCCTAAGGCATGGATAGCAACAAGAGCAAACCTAGCACACGCTTACAGAAGACTAGAGTTCTTCGATAAGGCATTGGAGCAATTTTTTATTGTGAAACGTACCGGAGAGGGCAAAGACGCAAACGTCTACAGCGCTATAGGACTATGTCAAATGCAATTGGGGAGGCCCTGGGAGGCTGTTGTTAGCCTGCATGAGGTATCCCTCCACCCCCGCACACACCCCTGCATCAATACTAACATGAAACGTTAGGCGCTGGCTGTATCACCTCAGGACCCTATAGCAACAGAACTTCTCGAGAAGGCCCTCCAAGAGAACTCGTCCTCAAACCTCCTTTTCCAATCATCGGTCATGAGCGCCGACGGCGAAATCATCATCCAAGACGACGAAGAAGTCGACGCCATCATCAGCCAGCGGCTGAAAGGGAAATCGAAATCACGGCAACGACACGGAAACGACGGTGAAAGCAGCGGCAGGGCTCTAAGAACAACCAATAGATCTGCGGGCAGATCCGCGCCGACAGCCGGTGACGCCGGAGGGGGAGGAGGGAGAAGGCGACTCGGTGACGTTACGAGTAATTATCAGGAAGGCATGGAAATCAGTGATGACGACCTCTAAACTTAATGATTCTTATGATGGTTAGGTGCATTGTTTTCTTTTTCTTTACTTTACTCTGCACAAAGGTTCTGGGTCGGTACGTTTGTAGATAATAATTACAGTATTACAGTATGCTCCGGAGACAATGGAGCCATGAGGCAATAATTTTGCTATCAAAGGAGTTTTCCTTTTTTTTCCTTCTACTATCCAAGTTTGATATCATGAGAACTATGACATAATACAATCCCGAGAATATGCTCGACGGGCCGCCGCCGTTCTACCAACTATGGTGGTTCGATGCCTCCCGGGTCGACACCTCAGAGGCTTAAAATGACGACACGGGTCCAACCTTAAATCGCCAGTCCCACCAACCACCATCGATCCCTCCCCACCACAATTCCCGCATCCCCACCCGAAACCGATCCCTCCTCCCAACACCGACACAAATGCCAAACGAAGACCTAACAGACGAAATCTCCGCCCTAAACTCAATCTACACTCCAGAAACCCTTGTTCCGTGCTCAACAACAACCCCAAAAACCTACACCCTATCCCTCCCCACCAAAATCCAGCAAACGCTAACCCTCTCCTTCTCGGAGACATACCCCAGCGACCCCCCAACAGTTCACGGGACCAGTAACATCCCCGGCGCCGCAGGCTTTGCACGGGACGTCCTTGGGCAGGTATTCCGTCCCGGTGAGGTGTGCTTGTATGATTTCGTAGAGGGGTTGGTGGAGGTACTGCAGTCGCGGGGGGGGGCAGAGCAAATTCAAAAGGAGAAGGAGGAGCAGCAGGTGGAGGAGGAGGAAGGGGTGCGAGAGGATGAAGCAGTGGAGCGAGAATTGGAGAAAGGTCAATGGATAATCGCGCCTCCGTTGACGGAGAAAAAATCGGTCTTCATCGCTAGGGTGATACATGTTTCCTCTCCTGATCAGGCGAGGTCATACCTCGGCCGTCTATTGGCTGATAAGAAAATCGCGAAGGCGACGCATAACATTTCCGGTCCTTCCACCCCCCCCTTCTCCGATTGCCCGGGGCTTGCGCAATTGTACTGATGAACGCAGCGTACCGCATCCAGGACCCTCACAAAAACGTAACTTATCAAGACAACGACGATGACGGGGAAACAGCGGCAGGGGGGAGGTTGGCGCACTTATTGCAGGTGATGGATGTTTGGAATATGCTGGTTGTTGTGTCGAGATGGTACGGAGGGGTTAAGCTTGGGCCTGATCGGTTGGTTCTCTTTCGGGTTGGCGAGTGGAGATGGGAAGGGGCTAATGTTGTAGGTTTCGGTGTATTAACGCGGTGGCCAGAGAGGCTTTGGTGCTTGGGGGGTGGGTGAAGGAGGAGGGGAAGAAGGCGGGGAAAGGAGGGAAGGGGAAGGGGAAGAGCTAGGATTTGTGGAGTGGTGGTATAGATACGGTTTAGAGTAATTTAGAGGTATCCGAGCTTTCGCAAAGGTAGAATAAAGCGGATGTTAAGATAGCGTTCGAGTGATAATAAGTGATTATGTCCACTGGGCTCCATGACTGATTTGCCTAAGCTTATTGGTTTAAAGGGACTATTGTTCGCATCCTATTTCACTTCAACCAAGCTATCCCACACCCCTGCCCCAGGCCTTCCCCGACAGGGCATATAATTTATTCACAGCTATATCACCCACTGCAGGGTAATTAACGGATATAATAGGAAGAAAAAATAGTCAATCAACCTTAATTGATCCCAAAGCAACCTCTATCCCAAAGAATCTACAACAAATCCCCCGATTCACGAAAGCGGATAGTCCGTCGTCTCCCGGGCCTCCAACGTCTTCCTATGATGAACATGCGCCTATATCATAAAATCAGCACGCCCAATCCCAATCCCGGCCTCGATGAACCCCGCACAAAAAGTCAGCAGAGGAAAACCCACAAATGGCAATCCACAATACCCACACGGCACAATCTCCGGCTTATCCACATTTATAAAAATCCTCGGATGACCCATCGGCCCGCCACCTAGCTTTCCCCCATCAGCTCCCCCCAATCACACAGCGAATATCGAAGGAGGGGGGTGAGGAGGGCGAGGGGTAGGCCACAAACCGCCATCGCAAACAACAACCCTCTTCTCCGAAAACCTCACAGGCTGCTTATGAATCAATTCGATGGCAGCGTAAGGCGCCGGCTGGGATTCCATAATCGTGTTCTCGAACAAGGGCCCCACCATGCCCAGTTCCCGCGGCTGCTGCGATTCCGACCATGTGGTCGCGCGGTTCGGGGCCTGCATGTGACGCTTGGCCTCCCCAGCTTCGACCGACTCCTGCAGCGTGCCCGGGCCCGCTGTGCCTGCCGGCGTAACGTTTGTCGCGCTGGCGTTTGGCGATGGGGTGTTGGGCTTTGTGATTGTTGGGTGTTGGGTTTGGATTGTGCGGGATTGGAGGTGGAGGAGGAGGGGCCTCCGGAAGTGGGGGAGGCGGAGGCGGGGGGGCATTGTTGGATTTTGGGCTGGGCTGAGGGGAAGGAATGGAGGGGAGTGGTGATGGGTAGTGATGGGTTGGGATGGATTTTTGGAGCTTGGTTGCTTGGTGTTCCTGTCCAGGGTGGTTTGGTGGGGTGACCTTACGTAAGCCGGATTCCGGGCTCATGGAGCGTCACTCGGGGGGCTATGCCCAGTTCCCAATATGGGTGTTGGCCGATTGGATGAGGCAAGAGTTTTTTTCGCTTTTTTTTCACTTTCACTTTTTTCTTCACACAAAATAGATAAGCAGCGGTCAACGTTAGTGCATAGATGATTCAATTAGAGAGTGGCTTATTGTAATTACACTAAACCTATCTGAAAATACGACTATCGCAGGGCGACCACTAAACCACCGCAAGTGTGGTGATAAATCTCGCATCAGATCCCTTAAAAAAGACACACTAGACAATGTAAAAGAATTCCAGAAACAACCAGCCCAACGAAAATGGAGAGAGGGGAGAAAAGCACTTATAACCGTCCACTCAACCATTTGACACTTTCACTTTCAGCCCTCCAGCACCTCCATCAAACCCGACTCGTCCGTGTCCGAGGGTTCCTGAACACTCTCCTCGAGGAATTTCACCTTGGGCTTCTTCACCAAACTGATAGCGCCCCCAACCGCCTCCTCTGGCACCAACCAAAGATCCACCTCCAGCCCATTTTCCAGTGCCCTCCAAATGGCAGAGTCGAGAAACTCCCACCTTCGCCTATTAGCCTCCACTTTTGGAAAGAATATGGCATCGAGCCCCCGCCAGGACATTCTGCGCCAATGGCTGATAAACTCAGTCATGCCGCGGACGACCCTTTCGCTGGAGGTCATGACAATGATCTTTGTGAAAGCGAGGGTGTTAGTGGCCTTTGATATGTTGATAACAACATCGGTTGCCAGCTTAGTCGCCTGCTTAGCAACCTCGAGTTCCGCCCAGAGAAGTGTGTTGTCTTTGCATTCGGTCAAGTCTATATCGGATTTGTTATGTTGTGAATCAGGTCCGAAGTAGATACTGCCCAAAGATGCAGTCGCAGCGCATTGGACAACGAGAGTCCCCCTTCCATAATGAAAGTCCTTAATAGGGGGCGAGCTGTGGTGATTCTCCAGAGCAAACTGTCCGCCCTCAGGGTAACGGATCGGGGTTCGAAAGAGCGCTGTGGTAACCTGCTTGTGGATGTTGTACCTAATGCACATTTGGGGGGAGATCCTCATCCGCCTTGATAGGCCGCAAATGTCGCTCGAGTACAATCTTCCAGGAAATTGCAATTGGGTACTACCGTCTGCAAATTTAATGCGGGCCCCGTTCGGGGTGGTCCGGTATATATTCTGAGAGATTTGCAGGAATCTCCACTGCCCTCCGAAGTTGGGCGCTGCACGGTCATGAGCAGAGGCTACAAGGTCGAGGTGGACCTTTGTTGCTATCTTGTCCACTTCCGGGTAGTTGTGGAAAGTGGCCTGGTCAAAACCGTTGGGATAGATGGCATCAGTGTCTCCCGAATTGGCATTGGCGAGGTTATCTTTACCAGGGGTAGTAGAGTGTTTGCGTTTGCGACCTGGTCCCGGGATAGCTTCTAGGGTGTTTGAAGCTGCTGGGGGAGGGCGCTTCTGAAGAGCAGATTTCGGACTCATGTTTGAGCTTTAGGTTTTTACGAGCTAGCTCAGTTGCTTGGAAATCTGATGTTGTGAAGTGGGGGAGGTGAAGGGGGGAGGAGAGGTGGGGGGAAGCAGAAGAAAAGGAGGAGGTGCCATGGCCTTAGTCTAACGAGGGCGATACCGTGAGGACGGGCGGAGGGTTCAAGGACAACAAACAAACTAGAGTCTTAAAAGAAGCAGTCTCAGAGGCTCAACAAACGGCTGAATTTCCCTTGAGCCCTTGGGAGCCGATAGGGATAATCCCATTCTTGAACTTTCTTATGACCGGTAAAGGAGAATGTTCCACAAACACCGCGGAATCAACAAGTCATATATAGGATCATGATCCTCTTTCCACCTTTGTGGGAGTTCAATTCCACAATTCAGGAAATTCCTCACCCCCATCACCGCCTCATTACACCTTCCTACGCGCCGATACTGGAGAGAACCCTGAGAAAACTACCGCCAAATGTACTACCTACTCTATCACTTCCCCCCACACCCAATCAAGGCATCGGAATGCCCGCTCCTGGCCAAACAACTTCCCTGGCCACCAGCGCACAAACTCTCTAATAGCTTTCCCTTCTCCTGCTTTCCTGTCTTTGTGCTGGCATGGGAGGTTGCAAAATGACCTCACCAGGACTCTTCTCATGAACACCCACGGGAATCTTCCCAGAGTAGCGCGGACCCTCCTGTGGGATACCAGATACCCAATAAGCCCAACCACATCCACAGCGATTCCACACCCCTACCAATCCGCCGGTGCGTATTAGTAGAGAGGTTGCCGTGTAGTGCCTATGCCTGGCGCAACGCTCTCCCCTGCGGGACCTTGTGAAGCGCACTTTCCCAGCCCGTCCTGACGATCCCCCTCCATGTCTCCAGGATAATCCAACTCCATCGCCGCCCCAGTCGTTAATAAATCTCTCACACAAGCTGCCCCTGCTCCACTCCCACAGCTACTAGATAGATAGATAGATAGATAGATAGATAGGTGTCGCCTTACCAATTCTACCTTTTTCCAAGAGACCGGTTAGCAGTGGCCTTTGTCCTTCCCCCCCTTCAGGCGGGGTTACTTCATTATAACTGGCCAACATCCCTCAATTTCGGAGGGCATCCGGCATCTGGCAAAACCTGTAGGGCCGAGCATTGTGGAATTTATATGCGCTTTGGTATAATACGTCAAGATTGGTCGAAGGGGGGAGGGGGTAGGTGGTAGGTGGTAGGTGATAGGTGGACTAATTGCGCCTTTCCCCTCTTTTCTATCTCTGTCTTGATTTTTATTTACTGTTTTTGATAACTTTCCTTCCTCCTCTCCTTCCTTCCTTGTGGGCAGGAAATGTTATTGGTTTTGTGGTGAAATGAACGCTAATAGCGCTGAGTCAAGGTGAACTAAGGTGAACGTTATGTTAGGTTGGTTGGTTCGGGTTGAGTGGAGCTTAGTTGAGCTGATCAGGAAAGGCAGACTACCGTTGAAGCTACTGTTCAGTTATGCCTTCCCATCTGTCTGACGGTTGATCGGTCGCCTACGGCACTACGCTTTCGACCACCCTATCAAAACCTCGATATTTGCCCTACGGCGCCATCACGATGGATCACTCGCCTAGGGTGACGGGGTTTTGGTTCGACGCCTTACTTTTCCTTTCTCACACTTCAACCTTCACCGAAAATTCAATCACAGGGACGGGGCACTTGTACTAACAAATTACTGAAATACAAACCCTTTAAATTTAACAAAGCGCCCATTTCGCAAGAGATGTTTTTTTTTTCCCCTTTCCCGAGATGCAACTCTTTTCTCCCATTTCTTTGTCGTCGTCCCAGTTCCCCCCCTTACATACTGCATAGTTACTTTTGTTCGCTACAAAACAGAGCTTCTCGACACCTTTTTGAACCTTTTTCCCGTCTCCCATCTAAACACACGGGGTAAAAAAAAAAGAGAGTTTGGAAGACTAATATTACCGTCATACCGATCAAGCACACCTTCCCGAATACCCATCTTGTTATATCTTTGTCCCCATGGAACCTCATCCACGAATATTCCGCCCAGAGCTCCTGGACTTCAAAAATTACGCGACCGGCTCAAAACCTATAGATGTCACTTGTTACTGTCCCCTCACGGGGTTAACCTTCATGCGAGATACTTACGATAACTGGATTCCTGACACAACGTGTATTTTCGTGAAAATTCACGGGGCTTTTTCTCTCTCGACATCCCCCTCTTCCACCCCATCTTCCTCTTCCATCTCGGCATCTGCGCCCGCGTCTGCTTCTGCTTCCACCTCCTTCACGTCCTGGTCAGCCACAGACTGGTCACAGAACACGTCAATACCTTCGCAGAGCGAGACCCAGTCGACATATCAGGCCAACCTCAGCCCCGCAGATGCGAGCACCGCCTTCGGGCTATTCTACGGCTGGAACTCACCGAGGAATTCCGTCGGGATTGTCCCTCAGGTTCTCTATGAGCAGTCCAAACCTCATGTTGACCTTTTCACGGCCGGCATGGTCCTGATGAACCTTCTGCAGACCGTTAATTTCTCCAATCCGCTGAACGGCGTTGGTATCAGAGATGTGGTCTTGGTGACGGACTCGAATTACCTCTTTTCCTGTCTGACCGAGCATGTATATGCCTGGGAGAGGAACGGGTACCGAAACGCAAAGGGGAAGGAAGTCTCGAATGCTAATGCCGTGAGATGGGTCGAAGGCCTAGTTGAAAGGTTTGAAGGGCACGGCGTTAATGTGAAGTTTTGGAAGGTTGATAAGAAGGATAACTGGGAGGCTGTTGACCTGGCGAGGAGGTTTTTGGATTTGCACAACCAGTTTAGGAGGAGGCACGGCATCAGAGCCTTATTGAATATTGGAACCGTTTGATTGGAGGGCTTTAAGTAGAATAGCATATCCTAGTGTTGGTGAGTACTTTTCCTCCTCTTGGTTTCATCTCGGATATTCCAATTCCCTACCACACGACCCTCGAAGTTCGCGCCCCGGCCCGCTGACATCATGGGCACTATGGTAGATCAATATCGTTATTCTTCTCATATATACCAATGCTGCCTCATTAGGGTCGTTGAACATACCTGTTTTTATTATTATTTTTCTCTCCTTCCGTTAAAATTTAAGACCACCATACCACTAACACATACGAAGTCCACGATATGGATAGAGAAAAAGGTACTGATTTTCATCTCATTCCCACCTCCTTTCCCCGCTCCATTAAACCTGTATATACGGGCACTAGCATTGTACTTGGTCCTGTTGGTAAAGAGAAAAGTTGTGGGTATCGGCAAAGCGAGTGCACACGTTTTTCGCCCAGTGTGAAGCGCCCTCCATCTAATTATCGGGCCTCTGGTTCCTCAAAGCTGCTTCTGTTTTTGTCAATCCTAGCCACAGCACGGTGGCCGTGGTGCCAAGCCACTGTGATACCAGTAAAAGAAAGCTGCCAGCTGCAGGCGAGGCCCGCGTGAATGTCACCGGTTGGAGAAAGTTTATCCGAGCATCAACCTGCTTGTTTAAGGTGTTTCTAGATACTCAGGCTACAACCGCCTTTCGGGTTCAGCTTCTCATAGATGATGAGTAAGTGTCACAGGTTTCGAGGTTTGCCTCCGAAGCACAGGGGGTTGTTAAAGATAACCCGCGTTTCAAATGCCTATAGCACAAGAAGCAAGCCAGCGTAAGAATAGCGGAAATCTTTTAGAGAGATCGAGGAGTAGGATGAATGGACCTTGTGCCGGGCCACTGGTTGCCTCTCCTAGTAAGGTACCGCGCCCTTCCACCCCTTTTCCGGAGGAGGTTTTGGCAAATCTCGAGTCGTTACGGTACACAAGATCGATCACGATCGTCGAGATCTTGGTTTGTATCGAGGCTGAGATTGGGGAAAGCGGGTGACTTGGCACCCGGGCATCTGGTAAAAGTTACAGTCTTCATCATATTATACCTCAGACGAAACAAGTAACTTCTTATTACCCTACTTTAATGATTTGCCCACCAATTACCCCTGTTCATCACCCAGCTCAGTTGGGTACTGTGCTAGCGGCACACGGTCAAGAATGTGCCGGTACCGTTGCCAACTCGATTGCTTGTGATAGTACCGGTATTGCAGAGTACAGCCGCGTCCGCAAATTCTTTCGTAATGCTTCGTTTGCCCTCTCCCTTATTATTCCGCAAGAAGCAGATTGTGATAGGAGTCTACAATGTCCCTGAGGCATATCCAAAAAAACATTCATCCAGTAGGCTCTGGTTGTTCCGTTGTCAGTGGGTATTGTTCTTTGGGTGTAATGAAGGATATGAGAACTTTACGGACATGGCTGCACGGGGATGATAATCAAGTAAACCAGCTTGTAGCGGGCCAGTACGAGTACTAACGGGCGTAATTATCTCACCTTCATCGAGCGGTAAGTTAAGGTTGGATCGTCTCAGGTTAGCGGCTTCGCGATATCTCGGGATAAAGTCATCCATTAGTAACGGCGGTAGCGCCGACACGGAAACTATAGACGAAAGTGTTTGTATGTAGTGAATGAGCAAACCCCAGGACCAGGAACTGAAATACCGATACCCTGGGGGTTGTAACCTAAGGGACAGTAGAAGCCCAACGCACAAGCCCTGAGCCGGGGCACAGTGTTCACACCGTATTATATGATACTATCATGCTATGATACGTGCAATACGGGCACTCATGGAATACCCGTAGAGTACTAGCACCAGCACTATACGAGAACTCCACCATACTACACTCATTACGCCCTCTGCACATGTGCTGTGGGGAGCTTCCGCGGGGCGAGGCAGCCTAGAGCATGAACCAACGATCCTTTCAGTTATTATTGACGTCTCTTCCTAAGAGTCACAATAATAAGCTCTCATATCATCATGAATCCATCGTGGGGGGGGGGCTGGTAGCCTAGAACTAATAAAACACCAGCATGGTACAGTACCAGTACGGCACGGCTGCGATTTTGCCCCCCCACGCCTGAGCACATAAAAAACCCGAGAAGGTTGGATTCGTGGCGACTGAAAAGGTGGTGAAGGGTGAAGGGGGGATCAATCCACTATCGTGCCGGTACCGGTATTATTATAACTCAACGGGGGGATTAAAGCTGGACTACCGGCATTGATACGCCGAACGGTACAAAGCCCAAGTTACTGGCGAACAGCGGGCGTCGGGATTGTTTGGGTGTGCTCGAGTACTATAGTAACTATTCGGGGATTGTTTCCGGTACCGGCAGCACATTATAATAAGCCCTATGACGGTTTCCGAAGCATAGAAAAAAACATGCACATTGATCCTGCATATTGCACCCGGGACGACAGGCCCGCCAGATTTCTGTGGCGCGCTCGACGGGCACTGAATGCATGATTAATCAACACCCAATAGACGACCTCTTGTCACAGCAGCGGTATAGTACGACAATACCACATCGTATCCCAATAGTTGACACATTGTAATTTATTTGCCCCCCTTCTCATTCGCCTTGACCGCTCAAACAAGCTCGCTATTTGTGGCTCACGGTTTGCCACTATAGAAGGTGCGATCGCGGCAAGGCTTCAAAACTCCACGAAAGAGTACCAGTCAACGACATTTGCCACTCACTGGAACAGTCAAGCACGGTAGGCCTCAAGAGGTGCGAGTGAATCAGACCCACGAGGTAGGCCCTCTCCCCCTTTTGAATGATTTGCTCCTTTGTTCGTTCAACCGGGTGGCCAAACTTCTGATCCTCGATTCACCCTCGCTCATCCTCTTACCCTATCCTCCCTTTTCCTCATTTTTGTATTATACGAGTACTGTACCATGAAACCTCAACCTTAACATCAAACCCAGCTTATCCTCGCCTCAACCTTATCCTGGCCTTAAGAGCATTTAGGATATCCTTCCTACGGGGTTGGTTTTCACGAGGGTTCCCCCTGCCGCCATCCTGTTACAGTACCGGCACCGGTACTGGCGTCCCAAGGGTTCGCGCCTTCAGCCTCACCACATCGCCCAGGGCCAGTCACGGAACCTTATATAACCCCCGATTATCCCCACCAGGGTCCTCCGCCTCTACAACATCTTTCTCTGGATCCCCCTTCTCGACAATTCCCCATTCTTTTCACCAAAACGTTGCCCCTAAAATGCCCTCAGACATGAAGGAATTGCCTATTCGCTCCAGCTGTGCGGCCGTTCTTGCTGACAAGCTTGAGCAACCAGCCCTCGACAATCGATCCTACAGAGTGATTCAACTTTCGAACAAACTTGAGGCTCTGATTGTGCATGATCCGGACACGGATAAGGCCAGTGCTGCTTTGGATGTGCATGTGGGGAATTTCTCAGATAGGGATGACTTGCAAGTAAGTTTACCCCTACCCCTCCCTATTGTTATTGATATACGCCCCGGTGCCTATTCGGGTGCCCCTCGTTACACGGCTCTTTCCACGCATCCCGTAGACCTAATGGGTGCTGGAAGGGGGTGGTGGGTGAGCATGACGGACGGATAAAACCGGGGCCCAATATTGGGGTTTTCTTCCGGGATTTATGAAAAAAACGTTCTGACACTTGTGTTATTACATACAATAGGGCCAGGCACACGCTGTAGAGCATCTCTTGTTTATGGGAACTGAGAAGGTAGACACCAATTGGGATTTTCTGATACCCAGCTAGATTTCCCTATCCAGCTGACGATTTGTGTCACTTGTTCTCTAGTATCCCAAAGAGAATGAATACTCACAGTATCTTTCTGAGAATTCTGGTCAATCTAATGCATACACAGCTCCGACCTCTACCAACTTCTACTTTGAAGTAGGCCACCAGGCATTCTACGGTGCACTGGATCGCTTCGCACAATTTTTCATTTCTCCGCTCTTTCTCGCAGAGACTTTGGATCGCGAGCTTCGAGCTGTAGATTCAGAAAATAAAAAGAACCTCCAAAATGATACCTGGAGGATCCACCAGCTCTCAAAGTCCTTGTCTAACCCTAAGCATCCTTACTGTCATTTCTCCACCGGAAACTTGGAAACTTTGAAAGATGGGCCCGCCAAAAGGGGCATAAACGTCCGGGATGAATTTTTGAAGTTTCATGGGAAGTATTATTCCTCCAACATTATGAAGCTTGTAGTCCTAGGCCGCGAAGACCTGGACACCTTGGAGAAATGGGTCGTCGAGCTCTTTGAAGGTGTCAAAAATAAGGACCTGCCAGACCCGAGATTTGAAGGCCAGCCATTTACCGAGAAGGAACTCTTGGTTTGTTCTCTTACAGTTGCTCTTTTACATCATGTTAACCTACAGCACAGACTCAAATATTTGCGAAGCCAGTTATGGATACTAGGTCATTGGAGATTACCTTCACGTACCCGGATGAAGAAAAACTTTTCATGTATCAACCCTCTCGCTATTGCTCCCACCTCATTGGACATGAAGGTCCCGGGTCTATATTAGCTCTTCTCAGAAAGAAAGGCTGGGCACATTCCCTGGCCGCCGGGGCGGAGCCCACTTGTAATGACGCTGCGTTTTTTAAGATTTCTACAAAGCTGACGGAGGATGGGCTTGGTGAGCGCTAACTTTGCTCTTTATTATTGATATTCTCAACTAATACCTCACGAAGAAAAATATGAGGAAGTAATAAAGGTTATCTTCGAATACATCCACCTCATTCGTAGCACACCCCCACAGGAATGGATTATGAGGGAAATACAAGCTGTTGCAGCCATGGACTTCAAGTTTCGCCAGAAGAGCCCGGCATCCAAGTTCACTTCCCGCTTATCATCTATCATGCAAAAACCACTTCCTAGGGAATGGCTACTCTCCGGCACTACTCTTATTCGAGAATTTGACGCTTCGCTCATTTCAAAGTCCCTAACGTACCTTAACCCAAATAATTTTAGATGTACAGTTGTCGCCAGAGAATGTCCTCGGGGTGATTGGGAAGCCAAGGAGCAATGGTACGGAACGGAATACCGTGTTGGAAAGATCCCCGAAAAACTCCTCTTAGAAATACGAGAAATATTTGATAGTTCTAGAGAACGATCCAAGGAGCTTCACCTTCCACAAAAGAATGAATTTATTCCCACCAATTTTGAGGTCCAGCGTAAAGAGGTTCAGGAGCCGCAGAAGGCTCCCGTTTTAATCAAGAATACCGAAATATCTAGGGTGTGGTATAAGAAGGATGATACCTTCTGGGTCCCAAAGGCAAACTTTAATTGTATGCTTCGAAAGTTCGTACTCCTTTCTGCCCTCGCTAAGATTATGACTGCTGACCAAAACATAGCCCTTTGGTATATTCCACCCCCGGAAATACCGTGCGCGCACGCCTCTACTGCCGACTTGTAAAGGATGCCCTTAATGAGTATGCCTATGACGCGGAAATTGCTGGTTTGGATTACAACTTATGGCCACATTCTCTGGGCCTGGACCTTGAAATCTCTGGGTATAATGACAAAATGCCATTACTATTGGAAAAGCTACTTTTGAAGATGCGCGATCTGGAGGTAACGCCCGATCGCTTTAAGGTAATCAAGGATAAGATTGCGAAAGAGCTCCGCAATTGGGACTTCGCTCTGCCGTACAATCAAGTGGGGGAATTCGCAAGGTACTTGCTTTCTCCGCATATGTGGCTGAACGATGATATCCGTGACGAGTTGGGAAACACCACCTTGGAAGATGTGAAGGCCTTCTTCCCACAAATAGTGCAGCAATTTCACCTCGAGGCGTTAGTTCACGGGAACCTTTACAAAGAGGTTTGTTTCGTTCACACTAATTACCACGGAGAGCCTCTAACATTAAGATAGGATGCCCTAAGGCTTACTTCTTTGGTCGAAACAATCCTCAGACCTCGTGTCTTGCCCCACAACCAGTTCGCTATCAGGCGATCTCTGATAATGCCGCCTGGCGATAAACTCATTTACCCCCGCCCACTAAGAGATGAGATGAATGTCAATCATTGCATCGAATTTAGTTTATACATTGGAGAACACACCGATAGGGTGTTGAGAGCAAAGACTATGTTGTTCTCTCAATTGACTGAAGAGTACGATCCTAATCTACAAAAATGTTAGAATATTACCATGCTAACCTATTTCCAGACCAGCCTTCAATCAATTAAGGACAAAAGAGCAATTAGGATACGTTGTATTCTCTGGGGCTCGTATGAATTCTACCACCATCGTCTATAGATTTCTCATTCAATCGGAGCGCACTGGGCCGTATCTAGAATCGAGGATCGAGAGATTCCTTGCTGGTTATAAGGACACCCTGGAGTCAATGAGCGAAAAAGATTTCAGAGGGCACATCAACAGCATCATTGTGAAGCGAACTGAAAAGATGAAAAATCTCAACCAGGAGAGCAAGAGATTGTGGTGGTATATCAGCAGTGAGCTGTACGATTTCTCGCAGAGTTAGTAATTCCACACTTCAGCGATTGCGCCTTACGATTGCTAATGAGTTACTACTTCCCCAGTCGATATCGAGGTTGACATACTCCGCAACATCACCAAAGCTGAAATGTTGGATTTCTACAACAAGTTCATTGATCCAGCGTCCCACACGCGAAGCAAGGCCTCGGTCCATATGCACGCAGCTGCGGTTGCAGAGACCCCCAAACCTGGCTATAGCGACGCTATAATTGGAAAGATATGCGAGTATATCTCAACGTATTCCGGTGCTAAGACGGATCCAGCGGTAATCTCAAGGGCTCTCTCGGCTGTCGACTTCACCGAACCCAAGTCTGCAATGAGCGGATTCCTTCAATGTCTCACTCAGGACCTCAAAATATCTCCCGAGACAGCGCAGTCCATTGCCCAGGAGGGTGCTGCAATACTGGCCACCCTCCTGCCTAGCCTCGCGAAGGCTAATGCTCCGCCGCAGGAAGAGGAGGAAATTGGCGATCAGGGCGAAGTCATCGAGGACGTCTGCGCCTACAAGGCTAGGCTACAATTGACGAAAGGAGCTATACCGGTTAGGCCGTTGGTAGAGTTTGAGGAGTCCTCTGCTAGATTATAGACTTGAGAAACTCTTTTTTGTGCTTAGAATGCCAAGGAGCAACAGGGATAGAGCGAAGGGAAAACGAATTAGTTTAGTCTAACTTTCGATTCTACTTTTCTATTTCTTTAGTTTTTGTAACGGCACTCGGCAGGCCATAGGGTGGGATATGATGAAATCCGAATGCTTCCATGAATGTATGATACATGCAATAATTTTCCCACGAGTGAGCGGCCCCGTGCGCATTGCGATCGTGGTGAGAGGGGTCGAGTTGATCAAGTTATACAGACTATGGCATGTACGCACTGCAAAGTTATGGTAGACCGCGTGCCTAGCTACATTCTTACTCGCGCTCCACTCACCTGTCCATTTCCAGCCGGTGAGTTAGATGGTGGGGCATGTCGTCAGAGTCCTTGTTCTGAGGCGCCAATCACATGAAATCACTCGATTGACCAGGGCACGGGGATTTACTAATGTGTGATAATATTATTAGGATATTACATTCTTTCATTGGCGGACCGGGCCAGGTGACGCTTAGTATAGGCCTGGCGTTGCACGGTGTGGCTGTAAAAGTACAGTACTTTCGGGCATGCAGATGGCCATGCGGTAGATTACGACCGGAGGACGTTAGTCTATCCGTATACTGGAGACATGGAGGGCTCCGCGTCATGTATTTATACCTCTTGCTTTCTTGTACCTCTTACGAAGAACAACTCCCCACCTTACACGAGAGACCTCCCACAGTACCGTACCACCAGCGCAGGTTCCCCGAGACCCCCAGAGGAATTGGAAACAATTCGCACCCTTTTGCAAGCTGGTTCTTGAACCTTTAGTCTAGTAAAGCCGGTTCCCTAGTCGACGTATTGTAAAAGATCCTATATACAGAAAACTCCCTTCTTGCATTTTCCGACCGAGTCAGCTCTCCGCTCGAGGCTTCTGTTCTCCCTTTTTCTTTCTTTCTTTCTTCTGCCTGGCTTGTTGGGGTCTTGGTGTTGTCGGGTGCAGGGGTTATGGCGGAGGGGAGGGGGGAAAGATCTGATAATATGGTCTATCGGGTGGCCTGATCGTACTTTCTCATGAGTTGTGCGGTACCTGGTTAGAGAGATGGTTGAGAGAGTGGCTGTGGTGCTAGAGATGTGATATGTTGTGTGTCTATTCTAGATCTAGTCTATGGCACTGTACTCTGCGACACTATGCTACTGTGCAAGTTCTGGGGAACTCGTGCAATATGCTGCAATAGCGGAATGCAGCGCATCAAGTCTTGTTCACCTCCCGTTCGCACAAACAGATAAAGAGGAAAATATCCCTCTCATCCCAGCCTACCTGACCCCGACAACCACCAGGTTCCTCGGGCTGACCCCATACTCAAACCCAGCTTCCACCCATGCCTCTTTCACCAAGCCCTTTTCTACCCCCTCCATGAGGTACACCCACCGATCGACAACAATCAGGCTCTCTACGACGCCAGCGCAGAAGGCCATCAAGCTCCAAAGAATGCTGAGGTCCTTCTTCCTACGTGCAAACCCCTCTTCGTACTGGGTCACCTCCTCCGCGCTAACCTGCAGCCGCTGCGTCCAGCCAAGTTTACCGATCGCGCCAAGGACGTACTCGCCAAAGGAGGAGTAGCACTTCTTCCTCAGCGAGCCGATGATCACTGGTTCGGTGCCGGTGACGAGCCCGCGGTCGAAGAATATGCGCTGCAGGAGGGCACGGAAGAAGTGTCTTGTGAAGAAGGCTTCGCTGGTGGAGGCGGTCCAATTGCTGGGCGCCTGGCAGGCCATCATTCGAGCTGTTATGTTTAGGTGGACTGCCGGGTGTGCATGCGTGAATCTCTGGCTTAGGGGGAACCCATCCGGGTCTGCCGCTGCAGAGGTCGTGGCCAGGCGTGGGTGCAGTGAGCGTAAAGGAGGTTTGTACGTTGCGCCGGATTTTTCGGTGAGGAGGTTGTAACAGCAGCCGATTAGTGCGCAGGCTTTCACCGATGAAGTGGTGGTGAAAGAGGTGAGACCGTGATGGAGGAGGTTTCCGCAGGAGTGGAGTGAAATCAGGAGGAGGGATTTGGGCGTTGAGGAGGGGATGAGGGTGGTTATCGGGGTGAGGTCGTTCCCCGAGACGCGCTTTTGGATGTATTGTAGGGTGCCGCCTTTTCTATCGTTGGTTGTGGTTGGCGCTGTTTCTTCTGTGGGGGGGGCGTCATCCGTTGTCACTCGGGGTGTAGATTCCCAGTTTTGCTGTCTCTTTCGCCCCTTCCGCTCACGCTTTTCGGCAAGGTTATCAAAACGAGTGTCCATTTCTTTTGCCCCTTCAATGTTTGCTGGTCGGGATTCTATGCCTACGACGTTATGTCCGTACTTCTTCGCCAGCGTCCGACTTAAGTACGCCTGTCCGGAGCCAAAGTCCAAGATATGGGTAATAGCTCCCCCGCCGGTAGGCTCACTACGGGCGTTGACATCAGAGACCAAACCGTCGACAAACGCAGAGAAGTTCTCCACCTTTTTCGGCCGGCAAGATTATATATGAGCACAGTACTATCCGTCAAGTTGCATGTGCATATATGTGCAATCGTACCTCGTGGATTTTCTTTGGTCGCATGCCAACATTCAATGCCCATTCCTCGCCACTGCGGGACACCCCGGCTGACGTTTTAGTCCCCACCGGGGCGGGTGGTCTGGTGAAGCCTCGGTTGAGTGAGTGGATGCGGACCTGTGTTATGAAAGCGACTAGGGTCTCTGGACATGTTTGTGGGAGCTGGCTTATTGGCATGCGGAGTAGGTAGTCCAGAATCGAAGATAACTCCTGCGTTGAGAAGAACAGTGCCCAGTCAGCTGGCAGGATTTCATGGTAGAGGTCTACAGGTTCCGTGTTAGAGTCTCGAGTGAAGAAGTCGAGGATGTGCACACCGCCGCAGAGGGTTTGGAAAAGAGGGTCAGAGGTGAAGGTTAACAGGGAGGCAATGTACTCCTCTGGAGAGGTAAATTGAGGATCGTATGGGAGGGGTCGGGAGGGTGGCATTCTGGCGACCTTGGATTGTCCGCTTCTCCTGTTGCTCGTACAAATTAGTTTCTACCCGAGGGATTGTTTGTTCAAGGTGGGATTCAAAACGAATCCAAGAAGATCGACAGATAGCCCACTCAAATCAACGCACTCTGAGTCTTGGCGAGGACATGGCTTGGCACCCGCTTTAAGCTCTTGACAAGTCTAGTATCATAGTCCTTCAACATCAACACCAGCAGCAACTAGGTCAACCCAACACTGCATACCCTACCTCCTTTCGCCATCGTCCAAACCATGTCGACAATCACTAGCTCTGCCCTCCAGAGCTCGCAGGCGTATGTTTCTTTCCCCCCCTCTTCCTCCCCTCATTAACATCCTCTATCGATACTCCTCTTCCTCCCTCCGCCCCCCATGCCTCCTACCATGGAAGAATACAAAACTTACGCCCACGGCGAGCGATTCGACCAATTTTTTAGTCCAATCCTACCAGCTTCCTTCTCTGCGAACCAGCCAAAGACTATCCGCCTTTACCCGTTATCTAACTATACTTTCGGTACCAAAGAGAACCAGCCCGAAGAAGACCCCTCTGTCCTTGCCCGTCTACAGCGTCTACAAGAACATTATGAGCAGTATGGTATGCGACGCACCTGCGAAGGCATCCTTGTCTGCCATGAGCACTGTCACCCGCACATCCTCATGCTTCAGATTGCCAATGCTTTCTTCAAGTTGTATGTTCACGTTCTCTTCTGGTTCTTACTGCCATTCTTGTTGCTAATGGAGAGCGCGTGCGATTGTTAGGCCCGGCGATTACCTCCATCACCACGAGAGCGAGCTGGAAGGGTTCAAGTCTCGTCTAAACGAACGCCTTGCTCCGGTCGGCAGCCAATTTTCCGGCGAGGGTGTTAATGATGAATGGGAGATTGGTGATACTCTCGCTCAGTGGTGGAGGCCAAACTTTGAGACATTCATGTATCCTTTTATCCCAGCGCACGTCACCAGACCCAAAGAATGCAAGAAGCTGTATTTCATCCAGCTCCCCAGAAGCAGTTCCGTCCCCCCCCTTCCTACCTCCCCCTTCGATCTCTCAAAATGCCTTGCTGATAGTGTGATGATGCATGAGTATAGAAGTACTCTCGGTTCCGAAAAACATGAAATTGTTGGCCGTACCGCTTTTCGAGTTGTATGATAATACTGCACGTTACGGACCTCAACTTTCTGCGATCCCCCACCTACTTAGCAGATACAACTTTGAGTTTGTTGATGAGAACGGAAAGGTTGTTGCGGTCACTCCCGGTGGTGGCCCCGACGGAGAGCCACAGACAAAGGTACTTGCAGGAGGGGAGGAGAACGGGGATATCAAGACTGAATAGAATAAGTTAATTAGCGGAGTTTACCGGTGAGCAAATATAACTGTAGTCTCTGGTTTTTCTTCACTGTTTGTCGCTGGAATCTCTCAATGTGTATCAGCTGGTTTTATTCCTCTCTTTTTCTTTCACTTAAGCAACTTATTTCTTTTCCGACGAAATGGTGGCGGTTTGTATTTTTAATGAGGTAAAATGACAATCCATAGGACTTGCATGGCTTTTTTTATCTTTCTTGGGCGCCGCCAGAAGTATCGTACATTTCTACTCGATCTAAACAAAAGTAATCTATTCATACACCTTATCGCAATTATTGGCATTCCCGATATGAGAAACACCGTGAAAAAAAAATCCCGCCCGCTGCCGTGAAAACAATCCATTACGCCGTGCCAGTAATCCTGAGGAACAATTTATTACAAGACAACAACCAAGAAGAGTAGGAATATCAAAACCACGATGAGAACCGCGATGCAGCAACTGCTAGCCGTATCTATATTCCATGTCAGCTCTTAAAACCTTTATCCCACCGGAGAAAGAGAACAAACCCTCGTTCTTCCTTATAAAGGTGTTCAAATCCCTAGCTCCCTTCTTAAGCTTATGCTCCACCCGATCCACGTCCCCATCTACCGCACCGAGCATTTCAGTTTGCTCCTCCAACTCCCTGTTCATAACATTTGCCTGCTCCCTCAGGTTGACCACGGTCCTCGAAACCCCCTCCAGCATCTCATCCTGGTCGTGCATAATTTCCTGTTGGTACTGCATCTCATAGCCATTCCACCCACTACTCTCCTCATCCCGCCTGTCATCCGTGGCTAACGTCGCTATGGCTCCTGCATTCTGCCGCGAGGGCGGAGATGAAGCAGAATTTAATTCTTCTCGCATGTCGCCAACTTCGCCTTCTACCTCATCCACGAAACGTCGTCGGCGGACGACTTCGGGGACATCTAGGCCGAATTTGTAAGGGTCTGCTTCCATCTGCCGAACGGTTGCGTGAAGGTCACTGAGGTCTGTGCTTATTTCATCCAGCAACGTTATGAGTTCCGCTTGCGCAGAGAGGAGCTCTGGAGAGGGGGCAGCCGTCGGGGCATGGAGGGCGCGGATGCGAAGGTAGCTGCTGAAGGAGGTTCGGGCGGATTCAAGGAGGTTGGCGAGTTCACTGGGGGGTTATTAGCAATGTGGAAGGGGAAGCTAGAGGGGGTAGTACTTTTGAAATTGTATGAAGGGGTCTGTATCTGCTGTTGAGGACATCATGGTGGGCTAACTGAGTATTTGAGCGCTGGAATTTCGGCTTTGAGAATTGGTGAATAGGTTGTGGGACCATGAGGTTGACGTTTCAAGTGATTAGATTGATTAGATTGACGTCCCCCCAAGATTTTCGGGTTTGATGGATTGTTTATCGCGGGGCCCAGACCACCTGTGCCTCAACAACTGTCCAAAATCTTAGATATCCGAAGGCGTATGTATTTCCACGTATAGTATTGCTAGTGAGCCAAAATACTGAGAGATATACCCATATCACCGCCTTCCATCGACCTATAAACCCTTAGTGACCAATCGGAACCTTCGCTAAAACAATTACTTAGCACCCAAATCTACCTCGGTCAGCGCATAATCCAGAACGTCAAAGTTCGACATATGATATCTCTATTCCCTCTTTTTCCGCTCTAAACTCCCCCGCCATTAAAATCTCCCACCACCAACAAACTCGCTACTCCCTTGAGCTCAATGGCAGCCGCACGACTCACACGCAGTGCCCTCACCTCGTCACTGCGCAGGAACGTCATCGTTCCACGAAAGTTCCCTTGTATCACCAGGTCACTGGCATCCCCGGCGTCGGTCCGTGTACCCGGGGTTACTACACAATCGACTACTCTTTCGAACGGACTAACGGTGAGAAGTGTCTTTGAATTTCAAGGGGGTTTCGGATGGAATGACTGATTCCCTCCCCTTTTCCTCTTCATTAGATTGCCACGGAGCACTCGCCATATGCTCAGACTGCGACTGTCGGAGTTTTCATCGATGCCGGGAGCAGGGCGGAGACTGATAAGACCAACGGAACTGCCCATTTTTTGGAACACCTTGCTTTTAAGGTATGAGATTACATCTTGTGTTCTGTGATATGAATGTATGGATGGCTAAAGATCTATCTCCTTGCAGGGAACCGAAGGCCGAACTCAGAATCAATTAGAACTCGAGATTGAGAATATGGGTGGTCACTTGAACGCCTACACCTCGGTACGTTTTCTCACTTCCGGTGCACCATCTTCAGTTTTTTAACGGGTGTCTGTCAATACAGCGCGAGAACACAGTCTACTACGCTAAATCCCTCAAAGCTGATATCGGAACGTCAGTCGAGATCCTCGCCGACATCCTGCAAAATTCTAAACTAGATGCGGAGGCTATCGAGCGTGAGCGCGATGTCATCCTCCGTGAGCAGGAGGAGGTCGACAAGCAGCTCGAGGAGGTCGTCTTCGACCACCTTCACGCCACGGCGTTCCAGGGTCAGCCGCTCGGTCGCACCATCCTCGGCCCCAAGGAGAACATCTTGTCGATAAGTAAAGAGGACTTGACCGACTATATCTCTACAAACTACAAGGCCGACCGCATGGTCCTTGTCGGTGCTGGTGGGATTCCCCACGAAACTCTTGTCGCTCTTGCCGAGAAGCACTTTTCCGACGTCAAGCCGAGTGAGAATCCTGTGATCCCGGGATCTGCACGTGGCCCAAAACCCGAATTCATCGGATCTGAGGTCCGCTTGAGAGATGATACTATCCCCACCGCTCACATTGCCATTGCCGTTGAGGGAGTTAGTTGGAAGGATCCTCAATACTTCACTGCATTGGTTGCTCAAGCCATCATTGGTAACTGGGACAGAGCCATGGGCAATGCCCCACACTTGGGCAGCAAGCTCTCTTCCTTCGTGCACAAGCATCAATTGGCCAACTCATTCATGAGCTTCAGTACCTCATACTCCGACACTGGGTAATCATACTCCCCGTTAACACCACTCTTCCGATCATTTTCTAACTCACACGCGTAGCCTCTGGGGAATCTATCTTGTCACCGACAAAGTTACTAGAATCGACGACCTCGTCCACTTCGCCCTTCGCGAGTGGTCCCGCCTCGCGCAAACTGTGACAGAGTCTGAAGTCGAGCGCGCAAAGGCCCAACTCAAGGCGTCGCTCCTCCTCTCTCTCGACGGCACCACCGCTATCGCCGAAGACATTGGTCGACAGATCATTACCACCGGCCGGAGGATGAACCCTGCCGAGATCGAGAGGGTTGTTGGTCAAATCACCGAAAAGGACGTTATTGACTTTGCCCAGCGCAGGATTTGGGATCAGGATGTTGCGATTAGTGCGTTGGGTAGCATTGAGGGGGTATGACTCTTTTTATTCTCTCCTTTTCCATTGTACCCGCCCTTACGCTGACCTTTGCTTAGCTGTTGGATTACCAACGTGTTCGTAGCGACACTAGCCGTAACTTCTAAGTTGTTCATGGGGGCGACGGGTGAGGTATTGGCTATAGATAGAATTGGGGTTGGTTGTTTTTGAGGGAATGATGGGTGATCCACAAAAGCTACCAGGGAAAAACCTAAAAAAAGCAGTTGGGATTTATTCGCTGATGTACAGTAAACCTATCCTATATCCCCAGAATTTCTTTTTCCTCCCTCGACATTTGGTTTTCTATCATGTTTCTCTTTTTCTTTTTCGTTTTCGCTCGGACAAAATGGAAGGGCAAATATAAGGTGTGAGGCAAAAATATATTTTAAAGAAAGCTGCGAAAAGGGACCACCTTCAACCAATCGATCGGCCAATCCATCTGTTCGTTCGTACATTCATCCATCGCCAATGCATAATGGAGCAAATGCCTAGTGAAGGATAACAAATGGACAATTCTATAATGGCCGTCCGAGATATACAGGTATAATATATACAGCAACACAAAAAAAGGAAAATGAAGGCCACAGCAGGGTTTAATTTATACAGCACCATTATAGTAAACCTTCCTAACATCCACCAACTTCTTTCCCCGACCGCGAGCGATAGTCTCGGGCAACTTCTGACTCCTGAGAGCTTGAATCGTAGCCTTACAGACGTTCATTGGATTCCTGCTACGGCTGACCTTCGCCGAGAGGTCCGATAATCCCAGACACTTTGCTATTTCAAAGATATACTGGGAAGTGCGTAATCCGAATCCTAGCAATCCACTCTCACTCCCATTAGTCCAGCTCCACCCCCCCCTCTCTGTTCAAACGAAGAAAGAAAGAAAGAACTAACCCGGCGGCCGAGTAAAAAGCTTCAACTCCACCGCCCCAACCTTGATATCTAAATTCCCGAAAATCGTGCGATCCTCATACCTAGGCACGGGCATCATATTCCGGACGGCCATGTACGTAGCGATGCGCTGAGCCTCAGAGTACTCCACGCTCTTCCCTTCCCCAATGCCCACAATGCCATTCCCATTCCCGGCCACGGCGAGACAGTATATCTTCCGGATCTTGCCCATGTGCGTCTGGTTCACGACGCTGTGGGAGACCAGGATCTTGGTCCTGAGCCGCCTAATCTCGGCGACGGAGAAGCCGGTCCTGAGCGAGGCCTCGCGGTACCAGGGCGGATCCCCCGTGGAGGAGGAATTGGAGGAGGCGGAGGGCGTGAGCAGGTCGTCGAGTCTCGGGATTGGCTGGAGGGGGTGGCCGGGCGTGTAGGTTTGTGGGCCGGAGGGGGCGTCCAGGATTGGGTCGAGGGCGGAGAGGTCGTCGAGGTACTTCAGCTTCATGGGGTCGTGGTCTGGCTGTCGGTGGCGGTTGTGGAAGTGCGTGGGGTCGATGGCGGACTCTCCTGCCAGGAGGGAGGCTAGCTGGGCGTCTGTGTAGTATTTCGATAGCTTGGAGATTTCGCCCTCGGTGTAGGGACTTGGCGGGGGTGTTGTGTAGGATTCGGGTTTGGCTTTTAGGGCGCGCCGGTGGTGGTAGGGATTTGGTGTGGTTGTGGTCAATTGGCGCCCCCCCCGGGGGGGGATTTGAAGGAGGCGGCGTAGGGGGCGGACCGCATTCATTTTGGTAGTTGTGGTGGTGGTGGGGCGGATATTTGGTGGGGTGGATTGAGATGAAGCCTTTGGCTGGTAGTCAGTGCTCGCTCACCGTGGTTAGGGTTGTATAATAGGGTAACACCAGATTCTCTATTGCGGCCTGGTTTCCATTTTTCCTCGATTGGCAATGATCAATCACCGGACAAATTATTGCAATTATCATACTGGCATGATATAGTACATGCGAAGCTATAGAGGTCGCGACTCTACAAGTACATCTGCCAATCCGAATGACCACAAGGATTAAAAAAGAAAGATATAAGATTTTTTTCTTCTCCCCAAACGCCCTGCAATGAATTCCGTATACCAGGAGAAGAAGAAGCACCGGACATTGAAAATGTAAGGATATACAAAAAACAACAAGTAAGAAGAAGCAAGGTATTCTACGAATGGACAGATAGGTAAGCCGTCCAAAGTGTTAACGAGAGAATTTCCCACGTTTACTGGGATTCCCGCGATTACTATTGTCAGCATAATACTTGCGTTGTATCTCCTGTATCTCCAGCCCCGGACAGCCAGCACGGACATGGCCGGACTGCCCACAATGGAAGCACGCCCCGCCTCCACCGACGGGGCTCGCAGTGGGTGGGGGGCCACTATTGGAAATAGAATGCAGGCTCTTCAATAATCTTTCATCATTATCCCTCTTTTTGATCTTCTTCGGCTTCTTCTTCTGCCCGTTCATGGAAGAGTCGCTGTCGGAGTCGTCGCTGGAAGAGGGAGAGTCATCAGAAATCTCATGAACTGGCTTTTTGGGAGTATCCTGTTACGATATCGTTAGCACATCCCCACCCCGCCTGTCTGCACACAACGCAAGAAGGGAAGAAAGAACAAACGTCAATTTTAGCCCCATACTCCCCAAACTTCATCCTTCCCCTAATCCCCTTTTGTTTTTTCTTCTTTTCATCATCATCATCGCTATACTGCCCACCAGCCAACTCCCCATATCCAACCGTAACAACTCTGACCGACGCCCGAGGCGCCTTCCGGACAATGCTCAACTCCCACCGAGTCTCTGCGTCTTCACGAGTGCTTGCTTCCGAGCGATCCCTAGTCGCTAGTAGTGCGGCCTCGCGCTTCGCGTTCTCCTCCTCAATCGCTTTTTGAACCTCGGCGTGGGATTTACTTCCCGGTGCGGAGGCGTTTCTTTGCATGAACTAGATTAAAAATTTCACAAGTTAGCCGCAGGCTTTTTTGGGGATGAGTTTTTGAAGGGGTGGATTGGTTCGGTACATTCATGGTGAGTAGTCTTGATGACATTGGTTTTGTCCTGGCGATTGGCCGCGGGGCGGGCCTGACTTTTGGAGCTCCAGATGCCATTTTGGCGACCGTGGTGGTGGTGTGGGGTGGTTGGCGATGTTGCTGGGGTTGGTCAAAGGCTGGTGATGTTGGAACATGAAGGCGAGTCGAAAGTTTCTGGATTACGTAGTGAGTTGCGGCTGGAGCTGGCCATGATGGGTTAGGGTTAGAAAGCCTAAGATTGGAGACACCACGCGAGACCGCAGAAGGAGTATCAGTAGGAACAAATGATAACTTAGTGCTGATAGGCCCTTAATTTCTGGATTCTGTATGTTTGTGTTAATTCCCTTATGAAGTGAAACTTCGGGGTAAATATTGAAAAACGTGCAGCGCCCTGTGGCTTCCCCCAAAGCTTGTCTGGGGTTGCCCGGACCAGGACAAAAGACACAGCCTAAATTACAGCAGGGCAGTAATTGATGATTACAGTGTTTATGTCGTGGTACAACCAAATATTGCCCTAGAGCGTATGCTACTAGTAGCTTGTAGTTGGAGGCTTTCTGAATAGCCTTCTCCTAAGTAATGTTCACAAGATTATTCGGCCAAACACACTTGAAATATTGAGATGACCTAGCGCTTCTCTCACCCGGCGCAACATAGCACTAACCCCGATAAGCATACTGGACCTCTAATCCACTAGGTATCTACGAGTAGAAGAAGAACTTATTTAATAGGGGCTGCCATAGCTAGCAAAGACTTGTTCCTATCCCATAATAGTAGGTCCTCGCCACTACTGGAATGTTTGTGTAGTAGGTGTTTGATAAGAACGCCTTAATTCCTTCATCGACCGTCCGCTCCGAAATCGATACCGGGACAAGATTCTGAGCTCAAATTAGGGAAAACTTTTTTAATAAATAATTTTAAAGGTAGTTATGGACGGTGACACTCATGTTCCGAGCTGGCGGACGAAGGTCTCTGATCCTCTGTGGATAAGGTATTATAGGCTACCGGTACCACTCGCCCCAAAGGGCCCGTCACCATGGTAATCAATCCCACGGTTCATTTGTTAACGGGTAAGTTACCGGGTAATGATTGTGACGGAGGGTGTTTAGCTTGTTAGCCACGCCGGATCACTCGCGAACATCGACCTAGCTAACTTGAAGAAAAACTATCACATGGAGGTATTAATATATCCCATAGCCCATCTAGCCCACGGTACGGGAAGGCATCTTTCAAGGGCATACTAGAAGAAAAACTTCAATACTAATACCTCATAGTCCGAATATCTCTCACCCTCCTCCTCTTATCGAACCCGTTATCTAGCGTAGGCTAGTTAAATTAATTTTGACACCAATCTGCAGACTTGGTCTGTCGTGGGCTTCTGAACCAACGCTCAAGGCGCCTAGAGGGGTGTGTGTAGAGCAAGAGGAAGTGTCCCATACAAATTCGCCACAACCCCACCACTTTCTTATGGGGCGCTCGCCCCTCTCTCTCTCAAGACACGTTATCCTTGTCACTGAATGGCGCCACCCCCTTGTCCACTTTGTCGCTTGCCTTGTGCTGTCTCAGTTTTAGAGCCAGCACATGACCTACGGAGCCTCCACAAAAACGACTGCCATCCAACAATCACCTCAGAACTGAGAAAAGTCACTACCCCGACTACAAATCGTATAAGCAATAACACCCAAGAGCTCCCGTTCCTTCCTGTTTCCCCACCCTACGTATCCGAACTTAGCGAATCTCACTTGCCGGGCACCGACCCTGTGCCATAGCTTAGACGGATTTCCCCGATATGGGTCAATCGCAGAGCACTCGCAGTTCCGAGCCAGGCGCAGGCTACCGCGCAAAGGCATTAGCAGAAAGCCGAGCACGGGCCGAAGCATCACGTAAATCCAAAGAAGGTAGACCGCCAACCCTCCCAACCCTTTCACGCAGTTAATCCCCAAGCTAACAAGCCATCAGCATTCAATACCTCTGACCACAACAGTGCAAAAGCCTACTCCCTCTTAGCGCGGATGCACCAGCAAAAAATGGGCGAGTACAATGCCCTAGCCAGTGGCGAGATATTCCGACACCATAACCCAAACTACCCCTCCACCACCACTACCAATTCTTCCCTCTTGGCTTCGTTCTTCTTTGGCGCATTCTTTTCGCTCTTCGCGGCTGAGCCGAATGATCTGTCGAAATTGGATCTGCATGGACAGTACGTGGGTGAGGCCATTCAGATGGTTAAGGACCACTTGAAGAAGTGTCGGAGAGAAGGGGTCCAGAGGACGTTGATTATAACGGGGAGGGGCGCGCATAGTGCTGGGGGCGTTGCGAAGATTAAGCCGGAGGTTGAGGGATTGTTGGCTAATATGGGGGTCCGGTACGGGAGGGAG
>Ga0307510_10000594_pt1 | contig 36566 bp, 33 predicted proteins | sample 12_EM_MG_FD_207224 | JGI IMG/M metagenome (GOLD analysis project Ga0307510, IMG submission 207224) | Populus trichocarpa ectomycorrhiza microbial communities from riparian zone in the Pacific Northwest, United States - 12_EM | ecosystem: Host-associated > Plants > Roots > Unclassified | place...
GTTCTTGTTGTGTTGACTAAGGTATCCCACGCTTGTGGCTGACATTTTGTGCCAGCCGACTGGGCTGGTTGCGCAACCCTAAGGTTCATGGTTGACATAATCACACTCGGCATAGCCCGAAATAGCTCTGATTGGCTACACACAGTACAGGGATTTGTATGCTACGCTACTAGGATTAGGCGTAACCAGCCCAGTTGGCTGGTTAGGAGCCTGAGTCACATGATGCACATATAGCTGGACTGGGCCAGCAGGTGAACACCCAAAATCAGTGCTTGATGGATGGACCTTTGTACCCAACCTCTAAAATGGAGAGTAGAAGCTGCAAGAAAATGGTATAAGAGTCTTAATACATGCCACAAGTCAGGCACTGAAAAATAAGCATATCCAATGACAGTGGGACGATCCAGATGAGAACAAATATTCTACACCATTGGGGAATTGAACCAATGACCTGTCCCACCCATAAATGCTGACTAAAATGTAAAAACCACTACACCACTTAGCTTTACTATTAATATCCTTTTAATCATATATGACCAGCAGTGCAAAGGCTACTATGTGTTGTTGATGTCCCAACACCTCTTTCATACCAGTATCATGGTAGCAACCCCACATGTGTAAAGTAAAATAAGGAAACTTTTATGTTTCTGGTGGAGGGGAGTAATCAACAAGCCTATCTACAATGCATCCAGGTCATGTGACTGAATTTTGCAAACTGGTTTGCATTCTCCTGCTGTTGACTAAGGTATCCCATGCTTGTGGCTGACATTTTTTGCCAGCCTAACTGGGCAGGTTGCATGAAACTAAAGTTTATGGTTGACATAATCACATTTGGCATGACCTGAAATCACTCTGATTGGCTATATACATCTACAAGAATTTGTATACTACACTACTAGGATTAGGCATAACCTGCCCAGTTGGCTGGTTAGAAGCCTGATTGCACCAATGCAGCAATTGTTTCTCCACACTGATGCTTCCGACACATCCTGACTAAGCCTGTACAGCTGGCTATCAATTGAACTTTTCTATGGTGGCCATTTCCTTCTTCAAGCTCAATACCCATTTGTTCCAGCTGCAATATATTTTGCTGTGCATCGAGAATCTTGAATATACCCTTCTGGTCTCTCTTTGGTTCAATTATATAAATAGGCAGTGGCAAGTCATTAGCCCTGATTGACTCAAGATAAACAAGGTTCAACAAATATACTTAGAACCATACAGTGCATGCAGAGTGCTCTACTATATTGTGTTGGGTGTAATTTGGCATGGTGCCATGGCATGCCTGTTTAATAATCAACACCTTATTTTGCACTCCCTAGACCCAGGCTTGGGACTTGTATACTTACCCCTACTTGTAAACTCACTGTTTCAGATGGCTGGTATCCTACCACAATGTGATCACATCCCAAGGAATGTACTCCCTTCAGCACCTATGCCCAGTGGTGCCTTTCCCCCCCCTTCCAAGGCCCCCTCATTCCCACTGTCACCACTATCACCTTATCAGCACCCAGTTTCAGGCCAGCCAGTTGTCCATCCTGGTTTACCACAGAATGCTGTGGTTAGTGATTGGCATCATGTCCTTGTCCCCTCCCATTCATGAGTGCTGAGCACTCATCCATGTGTCTTTATCAGGTGAACATTTGTTACATTCTACAGACTGACTTTCTTTTTTTTTTATGCTTACCAATCTTCCATCGCATGACTGCTTACTTGATACATCACCTGACTCCTTTCTTGCTTACTTGACTGCTTTCTTGTCATCCTAGGAGTGCCAGCTCATTTCTAGGGCCGTTGTACTTGTTTTCGCTATCTTTAGCTTGCCAACTCATAACTAGGATCTCTCTCTTAGTTATTCATCATTCTTACTAACTGTTGTACTTGTTTTCCATCACTACTAGTACAGGTACTAGTCATATTATTCCTTAGTCATGGTAGCTGCCCTCATATATATAAGCCGGTCTTATTTCTAGAGTTGGGCCTTAAGCCTGACTTGGTTTAATACCAATTTTGTTGCTTCCACTGTGAGACTTCTAAGTCTTTTCTTTATTTTCTTGAGTCATCTCAAAGTTCCCTTTGAGACTCTCCTTTCCTCTTGCTCATCCCCCAGACCCTGGATTAAGTTCCACTTCATCCTTTTACCCCCCACGCTTTGCTAAGGGTTAGCAGTCCCTTGTGACTACACTTTGCTGCCACTTGTATTTTGCGCATGTCGTGCCTTAAGGTTCTTGGACCTTAACAACATTGCTGGTGATGATTGTCCTAATGATTACTGGGAGGTTGCACCTATGCCCATTGAGAACATTGCTGTACAACGACAACCACAAGACCTACAGAACAATGTCATAGATTATTATAACATGGCCTACCACCTAGCCCCTATGGTAAGTAGTATCTATCCTTGGTGCATCCACATTTGTCCTTGACAGCAACAATGCACAGGATTTTCTAGTCCCATACAAATTTCATGATCATAATATAAACCATTATGTTAAGGTCCAAGGGCCTTAAAGACACAACATGCATAGATTGGTTTTGGCAACAACTGGGATTGCTCAGTGGGGAATCCTTCTAAGGCAATAATCATGAAAGTAGGGTGGTACCAGTTGCCTATGCTGATAACAAGTAAGTCCCCAGATGATAAGTGTGACTTCTGAGTAGTTCTGATAAAGAGATGAGAGGGGAAGAGCTTTAATGGCACTTTGAAGCGACAGGGGATAAAGCTTAGACTCTAAGAGTCTTACTAGGTGGAAGCTACAAGTCTTGGATTGAAAACCAAGTTAGGCTTAGGGACCTAACTATCAAAAGTACAAGCACTTATATACAAATGAGATGTTACAGGTAACAGAGGACATGGATCAGTAAGGTCACATATAGTAAGGTTCATCATGAGCTGGCAATTCTAAGTATAGCTCCATCATAAGCTGGCAGTCTAAGAATAGCGCATCATGAGCTGGCAATCCATAATAGGTTAAATGGTGATGCTGCAGACTGTGGAGCAGTGGCATGTGATATTTGACTGCAGAATGGTCAAGTGACTGGGTGTCAGTCCAAGCAGTGCGTGAGGGAATGAGTGGAGAATGAGTGACCAGGAGTGCAAAACAAGTAGGCAGGAAAGGTGGAAAATGAAAAATAAGGCCCAGGATCATAACACATTATGCCAGAGCTCTTTAGTGTATCCCTATCCAAGCTGTCATCCCACCAGCTCCTGTCGTAAGCAGTACTCGCAACCCCCAGTCTTCGCTACAAATCCGTGACTTCAGCATCACATGACCGTGGGAACATATCACATGACCCTACACGTGACTCATCACGTGACCCCTCTGCCATTCGTACATCACGTGACTTGTCAGCACGTGACCCTGGGAACCTACGACCCCGTGACCCTGGGAAGATAACACATGACCTATCAAGGAACTGGTCATCAACAATGTCACATGACAAGACGTGCTTTGGATGCGCATCTAACCCGTTGATCAACACGTGGCAGATCGTGGGAATGATCAACAAGACGCGTCCACTAAACAATCAACGAACACGTGACGCGACTTGATCAACGAACACGCGATGCGACTCGATCAACAAAGACGCGACTCATTAGGGCTAGACCCTAATCGAGATGTATAATGTAATCCGCAGTTGCTGCGCATTGACTGCACAGTCCCCTGTTACCTGTAAATGTACCTACCCTAAACTGCGCACAGACCACCCTGTATTAGTATATAAGACCTACAAATTTAGGTAAACAGTCCTTAGACTGTTCTCTTGTCAATCCCCACACTGGAGCCTTTCAAAGCTCCCTCATCATCAGCAGCACTTCGCTTGTCATCCCCTACAGTCTACTCCGTCCCGCCTCTCCTCGCCTTTTGCCTCTTTCTCCTCAACATCTCACTGCTGCTCCTTTGGATCAGTCACCTTTAACTCCACGCCATCGTCAAGTCTTGCTACCCATAAAGTAGTGAGTTCCCGACATTAGAACAGTCTCTTAAAGTTGAAGCTGACTGTTTGGAAGTGTCCTCACCTTCCCTCTCCGTCGCCTCTTGGTCCGACTTGAATGCCGTCTACCAGGAGAACTCCACCGCTGCCCTTGAGGTCGTCAACAACGTCCTCAACAGTCCTCATAACACTTGGAACTATCCAAGTCCCGGAAGCCCCCATCTGCAGTACCCCCCCATGTCCCGCGCATCATCCCCCGTCGTCCCCTGGTCGCCCACCGCTGCCTCCAGTCCCGAGCTCCCCTTTGAGTTCGTCGTCCCCGGCTTCCCCTTTCTTGAACCCACAGGTCCTGGCCCCTACAACGATTACATCCCACAGTCCCCACAATACTCCACCTTGTTTGCCGACACCGGCATTACCCTCGTCGACCCAGACACCCTCGAACCCACCCCCATTGATATTGACCCCTACGTGGTCTGCTCGCCATTACCACCTACTCCCGAGCCCACTGAGGAGGCACTTCGCGCCGCCGCTGAGTTCGACCTTGAACAACTCGGAGAAGAAACCGCCGCCCATGTCGTCCGTCTCGCTCAAGCAGAGCTTGATGCCCTCCTTCCCCCACTCAACCAAGACAGTTGGAGCCACTTTCAACTTGCAGGTGACATCATTGACCACGTCTCGTTGGAGGACATCCCTCTCAAGAATATTCCACCACCCATCGTTGAAGCACCCATCACCACCGTCACTTCCCCCGCCCCACCGTCGCCCGCTCCTCTCCCTCTATTTTACCCAACGGTCAACATCGCCCCCTTCAAGTACCTCTTCGCCGCCCCGCCCTGCTTTACTACTGATGGTCACCCTCACCAGTACACCGTACACTACGAGCAGGACCGCCACGTCTGGTTCTCCTCCGAGGAACTTGTCAACAGCCGGTTCCTAGACTACATCCCCCGGGCCCAAGATCTTGACACCACCGCGTCTCCTTTCTTCGTCACTCCCTTCCGCACCAACGCCCATCACTCCATCCTCGTCCACTCTGACGGTGCCCTTCCCCCGGTCCACATCTGTGCCAAAGTAGGCAAGCACCCGTGGTCCCCCAAGTTCCCCTTCGGTTATATCAAGACTACCTTCTTGGACTTGATTAAGTTTGTTTTTTCTTGTTTCCCTCCCCTTTGGCTTGCTCACTTCGAAGGAGCCCTCGTCCCCCTTGTCATGTATGACTTCCTAGATGGTCGTACTGCTATCCTCTGTGGACACTTACATTTTACCAAGCAGGGGATTCTTTTTGCTAACCAAAGCACCCGCATTACGGACTTATTGCGTACAGACCCCCAGTTTTCTTGTTTTGTACCTACCCCTCATGTCCCTACTAAACCTTTCGATTTCATTACACCCCCTTCAGAAAACCCTTTGTAATACTTACTAGTAAGTTACAAAGGACTTATTCGGTGTAAATAAATCAGAGGTTTATTTCAACTCCTTGTGTTTGTCTTAAGTGGCGAATTTCTGTGAAGAAATCTTAAGACAAACTTACCCAAGGATCGCCAATCTCCAGGAACAAGTTCAACTTACATATTGGAGCGAACACCACTTGGTTCCTCAAGACCTCTTAGACATCCTCCCCTTTGGTTGACTTTTCAGTGCTCAACGCTTTTATCATTACATCGATTACCAACTTGTTGACCTTCTTAACGCAGCAAGACGTTGCACCGCTTACTGGCAACTCTCTGGCGCCCATAACTTCGATCAATCCCCAGCCACCCAGATCTCCTTGTTCTACGACGAAACCTTCTTCTGGCATTATTTCGTCCCGTCACACAGGCCGGAAATCATCACACAGATCCAAGCTGGACACAGAGTCAGATTTCTATCCAGATTTCATGTGTCGGAAACCAAAGTTGAAGTGGAATTCAACGAGATTCGACTACAGACAAACCCATCGGAGATTTTACTCCAACTACCTTGTACCAGTTCATCTACAGCGACGAACAAGTCCTCACGTATCATTGGAACAACCGTGCCTGGACAACAGATCTCCTTACCCCCCACACTAGTCTCATCGATCCCCCTTCCGGTTTTACCCTCCCCATCACCCAGCCAAATACCCAGGGAAGAGACACCGAATACCTGGAACATTTCCAGCATATCCTTTTGGAACCAGACCTTCTCACACTCAATTCATCCTATTACGACAGCGTGGACAGTTTGCTACCCCCCACTTTGGTTGGTACCCCTGAATCCAGTCCCCCAAGCACACCTGAGTCGGTATATCGGCGTGCCCGAGACATCACCTTTTCAAACAACAACCCGGATCTTTGTTTCTGTGGAATCGACCTTTGTCGTTGCGATAGCCGTTACCCCGGAACCCCTCCCACCCCACTCGGAATCTACCTTTGGGACCCCCGATTCTTCAGAAACAGACCTATAGAAGGTCTCCATTACAACCAACAACCTGGCCAGTCCACGTAGTAGGAGAAATCACTCAGCCCCAGCCCAAGAACAAGGACATTTCATACCCTCTAACGAAAGAGGAAGACATAGACTTCGCCGAACCCAGAACTTCATAGAACGAAGACCCCAACCTGTTCCCTCTCCTCAAGTTTACAGAACACCAACCCCACCCCCACACCCTTTTACAGTACCGGTAGCGCATCATATCCAAGAAGTTCTACAGGGACTACACAACGCACTACCAAGGATCGAGCAACCATTACCCCCTACTCCTCGAAGTCATCACACCAGCATCTCAGGAAATTCTGACCTTATCAGAGCCATATCACAGATCTACCTACCGGAAGTTATCTACCTTGGAGTCACCGCTCCTACCAGAAATCGCACAGAGCTTCATATCTTCAAGCAACATTGCTTATTCCTTCTACAGAATCATACTGAGAAACACATTTGTCACCCCTTGACAGAGTTACAAACTATCACTCCGCATATTGGGGCCTTTAATAAGTTCTTTTGGAAATACCGTACTTCGATCACAATCAACGGTATTCTCGAAGATTATAGAGGCATTACCCATCACAGTGATACTAGAACTCCCTGTCTAGTGAAAGTGTGTACGATTTTCTATAGTTGGGACAATCCTAGTTATACAGTCACCCTCGCATGAGCTCTTGGGAAACTATCCTTGATAACTTCTCTCCCGAACAACGATTGGATCTCACAGAACCAGAACAAGACTACATTCCAGTTTACGCCACAGATGCTTTCGCCACTTATTACAAAGAGATTCGCTGTCTCTTTGCCCATTTTCTAACACCAGGAATTTGGTGTGAAGGAGTAGGAACCCCCTGGAAATTCACAGCAAACAACAAAACACTCGAAACAAGGAAATTTCGATTCCTTGTACTACACCTTGACGAAGTCAACAATTTTGACTTTATACAACGATCTGCTACCTTTCACGGTAAACAAATCAAGTGGGACACTACAGACTCCAAGTGGAAGTACCTCAACAATTGCACAGTACACTTCCAAAGCCCTAGCACTTCTGATGCAGAAGATATCATGATTCCGGGAGAATTCGAGAAAGAAAGTTCAGATACTACAGAATACAAGTCCAACCCTAGTACACCTCCCTCCCCAGACAACGATGACGAGGACACACTCAACGTTAGCAACCTACTACAAGAAGCCGAAACACAGATCGTTGCTACTATCCAGAAACTCACCAGTCGCCCCCAAGTCCCCAAGGAATGCCCTTACGTTCACCAAGTATGCTTCCTGGAAGCTCCAAACTTTCAATACCAGAAGAAAGTACACTTCCTACTCCACCTGTGTCCAAAGGCAAAGCCAAAGAAGAACTATTATCCCAGACCTTTGCCAGCTCTTCGAGATCCTCGCAAACCACTCCAGTACCCACCGCAACCCAGTCAGATACACCAGCGGTACTGAAGAGAAACCCCAAGGGAATACCACTGCAGATCCCTCCTCACCAGCCTCACTCAGGACGAACAGGCCCACCCCAGAGACCACCTAGTCCCCCAGCACCACCCCCACCCCCAGTTGTTATGGCAGGAAACGTTGCAACTCCCAAACTCTTGGGAAGTACCCCTGATCCCTATAATGGGAACCCAACAAAGGCCCAGGCCTTTTGGAATACATTGGCCAATTATTATACAATGAATGATGTGGTCTATAACACCGATGACAAGAAAGTTCCAGCAGCATTGACCAATTTCAAAGCTGGCACTCATGGAGGAGATTGGGCCAGTGATTGTATCGCCGACGCTTTAGCAGCCAACCCTACTAATTACGGAACATGGGCCCAATTCCAAACTGCTTTCGAGAAACAATTCATTCCCCCCCAAGTCCAACAAGAAGCCATCAAGGGAATGCACAGCACCTATATGGGCAATCGAGAATTTAATGATTGGTATCAAGATTGGTCCAATTTTGCACGATGATCAGGCGTCGACAATAATACCAAGATGTATGCATTCAGAAACTGCATCAACTCAGCACTCCAACAGAAGCTGGTAGCTCTGTCACCCCAGCCTGCCACACTCCCAGATCTCGTCGATAAAGCTCGAGACCTGGATCGTTCCTTCCGCATGTTCACACCACGGTCCTATATAACCTCTACAGGAGGAGGACGCGGAAGAGGTTGTTTTACCCCTCGAATTCAAGCAATTGAAGAAGAAGAACCCACCGTGGAAATAAATGCAACTTGTGGATGTGGACAATTTCGAGGATGTAGCCGTGGATCCTCATTTTGCCAAGGAAGACTCTCCCTAGAAGAAAGGGAACGCCGCTTCAAAGAGAAACTCTGCATGTATTGCGGCAAACCAGGACACATTGCCACCAATTGCACCTTAGGCAAACGCCCCAGGACTTCGTTACGTCAAATGGACTTGACCCCGGAAGATAGCATGGAGAAAATGAGTATCCATGATAATGTGGAAGCAAACAAGCTATCCACCAACTGCTTCGCGCCTATCGCCGACATGGACATCATGGACGCCACTCTCAAGACACTATCCATCTTCAGTATGGACCCCTTGAACATTGATGTGGCCCACATCAATCACTTGTCTTTGTAACACACTCTCCTGTTGCATCGTCAGTGAGAGTTGTACCACCATCCCGTTGTAATTCTAGCAATCTCCGAAATCTCCAAGTTCCCAAGACTTCCCATGTACCAGTAGATACGATTCGAAATATACATTCCCCATCAATACGGGTCAAAGTTCGAATCATGCACCACAGGAGACAAATCAATGCTCATGCAATACTCGACAGTGGAGCCGAAGGCGTCTACTGTAATATCTTGTTTATCAACGCACACAAGATCCCCACAAGTCCTCTGGCAAAACCTATTTACCCAAGAAACGTCAATGGTACCTTGAATAAGCAAGGACCAATCCACCATACTGCCATCCTGCGAATGGAGATGGGCGTAGAACACAAGGAAACCACGGAAATGGCCGTCACCAATATTGGACGGCATGACATACTTCTAGGAACCGATTGGTTCAGGGCACACAACCCCCAGATAGACTGGGCAAAGAATCAATTATGTCTTGACCGTTGCCCCACCTCTTGTTACCCCAGCTACCCAGATGAAACCTCCAAACTGGCACACCTTCTTCCAACTGAAGATTTGGAAGCACACTACGATGACCTCCTTGAATCCAAGTACCAAGGCATAGACCCTACGCAATGCATTCTTGCCCACCTTCAAGGCGAATACGAGGACATGATACAACCAAGTGAATTGGTGGTTTTGCCCACGATGTCACCTCCCAAGACAAGCATAGTTGCGTCGTAGCGCAATATGGCTACACACGAACCGGTGGTCACGCCCACGGTGTTGATTACACGAAGCAAAGGACCGGTGGTTACGCCCACGGTGCCTCCCAAGACAGCATCACGGCACGCTCCCCCACGATACGGACCAGTGGTTATGTCCACGGTGCCTTCCAAGACAGCATCACGGAATGCTTTTACCCTACGAAACGGACCGGTGGTTACGTCCACGGTGCCTTCCAAGACAGCATCACGGAATGCTTTTACCCCACGAAACGGACTGGTGGTTATGTCCACGGTGCCTTCCAAGACAGCGTCATGGAACGCTTTTACCCCACAAAACGGACCGGTAGTTACGTCCACGGTGCCCCCAAAGACAGCGTCACGGCATGCTACTACTCCACGATATGAACTGGTAGTTGCATGGACTACGGTGTTAACTACTCTAGCCAAAGCAGAACAACCAAAGAATGTCGAAATACCCCCTGAATTCCGTCAATATGGCAAAGTCTTCTCAGATGAGGAAGCACAGCGACTACCCAAGCACCAGCCGTGGGATCACAAGATAGACCTCATCCCAGGCATGGAAATGAAGAAAACTACAGTTTATCGCCTTACACCTATCGAGAAAGTCGCCCTTAAAGAATACATCAAAGATGGCCTAAAATGAGGCACACTCCATCGATCCGAAGCACCCCACGCATGCTCCTTCTTCTTCATAGACAAGAAGGATGGCAAACTATGACCAGTACAAGATTATCGCCCACTGAATGCGATTACTGTTAAGAATGTGGCTCCAATCCCACTCATCCCCGAACTTGTCGACAAATTATTGGGAGCGCGATTCTTCACCAAGTTAGACGTACGATGGGGATATAACAATATCTGAGTATGTGAAGGCGATGAATGGAAAACGGCCTTCAAGACACCTATGGGATTATACGAATCCACAGTCATGACCTTCGGACTATGCAATGCACCCACGACATTCCAGACATTTATGGACATAGAATTTGGTCCATTAATTGCGAAGAAACACGTGGTTGTCTACCTTGATGACATCCTTATCTATGCCACCACGATCACGGAACTTGTCTACTGGACACATGAAGTTTTCAAACTTCTACTCAAGTTGGATCTATATCTTTGCCCTGCCAAATGCTCCTTCAACCAGACATCGGTTGAATACCTCAGACTGATTATTTCTGAAGGCGAACTATGCATGGACCCCATGAAACTCAAGGCAGTGCAAGACTGGCCTAAACCAAAGAAAGTCAAGGACATACAGCAATTTCTCGGATTTTGCAACTTTTACCATCGTTTCATGCAAGATTATTCCACATTGGCACGACCTCTCTTCGACCTTACAAAGAAGGATACACCATGGGCATGGACCCACTCACAAGAAACCGCGTTTACTGCGTTACAGCATGCACTCACCTCCGCGCCGGTCTTAATCCTACCGGACTATGACAAACCATTCACCCTGATTACCGATGCTAGCGACTATGCCACGGGCTCAATTTTAGAACAAGATGACACGTTAGGACGGTCGCACCCAGTCACTTTTTACTCAAAGTCCCTCCAGCCAGCTGAGCGAAACTATGAAATCCACAACAAAGAACTTCTGGCTATTATTCATGCTCTCAAGCATTTCCGCCATTACCTCCAAGGCAGTGCCCACCAGACAAAGATCTTTTCAGACCACACAAATCTCAAGTACTTCACCACGAAACAAATGCTCACATGTCGCCAAGCGTGGTGGTCCCTATTCCTCGGCACTTTCGACTATGTTATCATCCCCAAGCCTGGCAAAATTAACAAGGCAGATGCGCTGTCCAGGCATCCAGATTATAAAGAGGGGATAGCATCCGAGAATGCAGAAACAATTTTGCTCACACTGGAAAAATTCCTACTCAAGCCAGAGCAATTCCATATACGGGCACTACATAACATGGCAATCCCTACGGGAATCAACGAAGAGCTCAAGGAAGCTATACAAGAGGCCATAAAAACAGACACATTGACGGGCCAGAAACTCAAAGATATCCTCACTAGCGGCCCAAGACAAGTAAACAAAGGATTACAAGAATGGAACTACAAAGATGGCCTAATCCTTTACAAAGGATTAATATACATTCCCAAGACAAAGGATGAAGAACTCAAACGAAGAGTTACCCAGCAATTTCATGACAATCTAATGGGACACCCAGGACAATGGAAAACCATCGAACTAATCTCACGCGAATATTGGTGGCCAGGCATTACCAAATTTGTCAAAGCCTACATACAAGGATGCGCCACATGCCAAACTACAAAGATACGGCCACCAACCAAAGTACCAATCAAGCCCAACGAGATCCCTGAAGGGATATGGGAAACAATCACTATGGACTTCATCGTAGACCTCCCAGTATCACAAGGATATGACAGTATCCTCACGGTCGTCGACCGCCACAGCAAAGCCATCATCCTATCCCCCTGTTATAAGACCATCACGGCTGAGCAAATGAGCCAACTACTAGTAGACAATGTCTGGAAAAGAACAGGCGTCCCCAAGGCGATCATCTCGGATCGAGGACCACAATTTGCTGCACAAGTAACACAAGAACTCTGGAGAAAGCTCAGAATCAAGCAGAAATTGTCCACTGCATTTCACCCGCAAACTGATGGAGAGTCAGAACAAGTTAATCAAGTCATCAAGCAATACCTTCGTATCTGTGGAAACTTCCAACAAGACAATTGGACCACACTCCTCCCCATTATCAAATTCGCACATAATGCACAACCGCACCGCAGTACCCATAGATCACCCTTCGAAGTCTGGTATGGCTTTCAGCCAACCTTTAAACCACCCTTGCAACTACAGACCAGACTACAAAGCGCAGATGATCACATCCAATACCTAGAACAAATACGCAAAGAAGTCACTGCAGCACTCATGATCGCGGCTAAAGAAATGCGAAGCGGAGGACCCAAAGAATTATCCTACATGTTCCACAAAGACAACCTAGTACTCTTGGAAGCCACCAACTTACAAACAACACATCCTAAAGTGAAACTCACTCCACGAAGATATGGACCTTTCAAGGTCATATGGGCTTCACCCACAAATTGCAAGTTGCAATTACCCAAGACCATGAGAGTTCACCCCGTATTCCACAACTCATTGTTGAAACCCTACCACGAAACACAAGCACATGGACCCAATTTTGAGTGACCCCCTCCAGAAATCGTTGGAGGAGAAGAAGGACATTACGAAATCAACAAGATCCTAGCAGCACGTCCTACGAGAAATCGCAAGAGCACACAGTACTTTGTCCACTGGAAAGGCTATACCGACACAGACAACTCATGGATTCCAGCTGGAGAATTGACCCACGCCAAAGAACTACTTGCAGAATTCCATGCCTGTAATCGCCCTAAAGAGGGGATACGCATACGAGCCTTGCAGGCGCAAGGAGATCCTAAAGAGGGGATACTGTCGCAAGCAGTACTCGCAACCCCCAGTCTTTGCTACAAATCCGTGACTTCAGCATCACGTGACCATGGGAACATATCACATAACCCTACACGTGACTTATCATGTGACCCCTCCACCATTCATATATCACATGACTTGTCAGCATGTGACCCTGGGAACCTATGACCCCATGACCCTGGGAAGATAACACATGACCTATCAAGGAACTGGTCATCAACAATGTCACACGACAAGACACGCTTTGGATGTGCGTCTAACCCGTTGATCAACACGTGGCAGATCGTGGGAATGATCAACAAGATGCGTCCACTAAACAATCAATGAACACGCGATGTGACTCGATCAACGAAGATGCGACTCATTAGGGCTAGACCCTAATCGAGATGTATAATGTAATCCGCAGTTGCTGCGCATTGACTGCGCAGTCCCCCATTACCTGTAAATGTACCTACCCTAAACTGCGCACAGACCACCCTGTATTAGTATATAAGACCTACAAATTTAGGTAAACAGTCCTTAGACTGTTCTCTTGTCAATCCCCACACTGGAGCCTTTCAAAGCTCCCTTATCGTCAGCAGCACTTCGCTTGTCATCCCCTACAGTCTACTCCGTCCCGCCTCTCCTTGCCTTTTGCCTCTTTCTCCTCAACATCTCACTGCTGCTCCTTTGGATCAGTCACCTTCAACTCCGTGCCGTCGTCAAGTCTCGCTACCCATAAAGTAGTGAGTTCCCAACAGCTGGACTTTCAAGAAATGGGAAATGGAAGCCAGGAAACAGCATCTCAAATGGAAAACTGGAATGCAGTATACTAAACCAATCGACCCACGATGACAGGCAATGTACAGAGCATTCAGAATCAATCCAAACCGAAACAATTGTGGAGGACATACCAGTGGACCAGGACGTCACACCACCTCTCAAGGAGGACATCACATGGATGTTGATGCTGCAAGAACTGGCAGAGGCATATAACACTCTGAAGCAAAGAAAAACAAGTTAATGGCAGGAAATCAATGCTTCTATTGTGAAATCCAAGGACATCATGCCAAGGACTGTTGAAAGAAACAAGCAGATTGCCACAACTATGATAATGGCTCTAGGAATAGCAAATCCACCAACTATCCTGGCAAAAGCGAACCTACTACCAACCGTGCCACACCTGGCACACCAGACATGACCCCTGGAGATATTTCCAATTTCTTGAAAGACAACATGGGCTCGCTTGACGAAGACACCAAGCTGAGCATCGTCGAATCACTTATGCCAAAGGATTTTACCAAAGCCCAAAACTAGCTGCCATAGTTAGGGCATTCCACCTTGATAGTGTGTTTGTAAACAAGTCAAATTCAATAAAAGTTAAAATTTTGCTATCACACTATCGAGGGAAGGCAGAAGAGATTGCATTACTGGACACTGGAGCCACTGAAAACTTTATCAACCACACCACTGTTGCTTGCCTATGCTTAGGAACTAAGAAACTCCCCTATAACCGACCTGTCTACAATGTCGACGGAACTCTTAATCGACATGGCATTATCACCCATGCTTGCGATCTACTAGTCACCAAAGGAAACAAAAAGGCATGGCAATGTTTCTTTGTCACCAACCTTGGATGCAACAGATTCATCTTGGGGTACCCATGGTTCAGGGAATTCCAACCAGACATCAACTGGGCTAATGGCATGCTAAGAGGACCCGCAGTCCACATGGAAACTCTACTTTTCGGAACCCTTCAATGTGCCAAAACATGGGTTAAAAGCAAGATACCAGCAAATGAGGACCTCATACTAGAAGCACAACAAACTAGGTGTGCTCCATGGATAGGAGTAACCCCTTCAGAAATGATGGGAGGCCCAGTGGAGGTTAACCGCACCCACACGGCAGTAGAAATGGCCCACAAGTACACATCAGAACATGGGAAGGAGGAAGTAAAACTCCCTGAGGAATTCAAACATCATATGGCACTATTTTCAGACAAAGAGGCAAACAAATTCCCACCAACTCAAGGTGAAGGAGACCACAAAATCATACTCCTGGATACTGCCCCCACCTGCTTCAATTGTAAAGTCTACCCATTATCACAAGATGAACAGGAAGCGGAAGACAAATTCTTGGATGAAAACTTAGCCAAAGGATATATTGCACCTTCAGACTCCCCATATGGTTTTTCCACATTCATGGTCCCAAAGAAAGACAAAGGAAAAACGATACATTATTGACTATCGCCCCCTCAACAACGTTACTCAAAAGGATGTCACCCCACTCCCAAACCTCAAGCAATGTATCGAAAATTTGCAAGGAATGGAATTATTCAGTAAATTCAACATTCGTTGGGGCTACAACAATATCCGCATCCGAGAAGGTGACCAATGGAAAGCCACATTCAAAACACGTCAAGGCCTCTTTGAACCAAAGGTCATGTTCTTTGGCATATCAAATTCCCCCGCCAGCTTTTAATGTTTCATAAATGGCATATTGGAAGAATTATACAAGCACTTTGAGCAAAAAGGTATCCATGATATCCGACACATAATACAAAACTACATGGATGACTGTGGTCTTGGCACATTACTCAAGGATATAACACTTCACATCGAAATCATCCATTTCCTATTGTAAGGCCGGCACATGCGCTAGCCTCGGAAATGAGCAGAAGCACGCCGCGCAGCCATGTTTTCTGAGTTGTAGCCCGCTCTCTCAATCCGTGAGTCCGTTCCCTGTATGTACTGATGAACACGTGACTTCGTCCCTCGGATCAGCCCGCATCAACGCGTCCAAGCCCAACTTCAACCACATCGCTCTTTTCTCACGTGCTCTACTCTCCTCCTCCTCCTCTCGCGCCGCCTCCTCGTCCTTGTCCCTCTCGTCTTCTGCCACTCACCCTTGTCGTCAAGAGATCGAAGCCTTTCCTCAAGAAGTCAAAGCCGTCTTGCTCGTCGCGCACCAGCCGCCTCGGCCGAAGACTCTCGGATCGCCCACATCGCACGGCCGACGTCAAGACTCGGAATATTGTTGGCCCACGTCGTACGCATCTAACGCTGCCTTCGCCGACCGTTCCTCGGTCTGGACTCCTCAAAAGTTGGAAGGGTTTTTGGGATGTTTATAGGAATATTCGCTTTTTATTGTGTACGTTTTCTGCCCTATTTCGACTTAGACTTGCCCGCTCTCCATTTTTCGTTTGCCCCTTTTGACCTAGATCGCATTATCATATTCGCCGCGACGTTCCTCACCCTCATTGTGGTTGCACTCGACGTCGTGCACCTCACAATGATTCAGTAAAATTTCTCATTTTCGGACACCGACTTTTTATCGCATACGACGCTGCGCGGTTTGTCGCCGGCAGAACCTTTGTCTCGTTCGTCTTGTTCCCTTTTTCCCCATCTACTTACTTCTGTGCGTAGAGTACCTGTGCTGTATCGTGTGTGCGCTGCGTATAAATACCCCCGCGTCTGGCCTCGCCAAAGGTCAGGCAACTGCGGCCCATCTTCCTCCTCCTTTTCTGTGTGCTTCGACGACCGACACTTGCGAGCCTGCTGTGCCGCAACCGTCTTTCTGAACTCTTGTTTTCACGACTCGTCTTCGACTTCATGCCCTTGCCGCGTCAACATCTCTCGTCTCGTTTCCGCTACCTCCGTCTCCTTCCACCTTCGCCTTTGCCATCTCCTCTGCTTCCGTCATCACCTTCGCCTTTGCCATCTCCTCCGCCTCCGTCACACTTTCGTCACCATCTTCTTCATCAATGCCATCAACATCTTCCTCGCTGTCGCCATCGTTCTCCGCCGCTCATCTTCACTATCATCTTGTGTTACCACCACACCTCGTCAACATCTCAAGACCCTAGCCAGCATTGGTGTCAATACACCGACATCTACACTTCTCTTGTTTTCATCATCCGCACATTCTTGCTAGTCGGGGACGTGGCCTCTGGTCCTATCCTATCACTCTCATCACTGGGGACTTTCCTCAACTTGCACGTAGACGCTGATTCTACCTTACAAACTGGAGCCCACCGCGAGGGGTTGGTAGTCTTTTCATCAGATACCTACCCCAGTTGGACAGCGACCTCTTTCAAGCTCGCTGTCTAGTCTATTCATCAAATTTCTTGGTTCTGTTCTTGGTTGCCTCTGGCAACCCCTCTTATGCACGCACACCAGCACAGGGACTCTAGAGGATGCTTTACTCGAGTCTCCACACCTCCGCCACAAGAAGAGCCTTCACCAACACCTACTCCTGCAGCTACTCCTCGTATATCTAGCCACCTCCAACGCTTATTCAACATCGCCAGAGCTCCACTTCTCTCAGCCGTCCCCTTATCAGAACAAATTGCCCGCGTCGCTACCGCTGCAGCCACCTACACATACAGCCCAACAAGAAGCCGTCCTTCCAGTCCTGCTCGCTTCGTGCCACCACCGCGCTATACCACCGAAACACCTATCCTTCGCCCCACTTTCAATGCTGCCGGATCGGACGACTCAGAACCACAAAATCAGTTACAAGCCCCAGCCGCCATCTTGCCGGAATTCGACCTAGAAGCTCAGCAGCCAACCAACCTAGTTGACAGCGACATATCCTCTGACGACGAGCCTTTCGAAATTCTGTTACCGCCTCAGCCTCTGCCTAGAACGCTGCCTAGAGTCGCACAACCTCACCCGCTCACTCGTCTTACAGGGCTATCACCACCGCTTCCGCCTATCCCTCAACCTCCAGCAACCATGGCACGTGCATCAACACAAGGCGTCGCCACAATGCCGTCTCCACGTGACAAGACCGCGCCGTACTTTTCCGGCGAGGTCAACATCAAAATCGAAGATTTCCTCAAAGAGTACAAAGAACTCGCCGACGGATGTGGACTCTTGGAGCAACAAAAAGTAGAAACCGTTATCAGGTACGTAAATACTGAACAGCGCCATATCTGGACGACCTTGTCAGGTTTTCTTCGCCATGACTGGGACGACCTCTGCCGTGAACTACGCAAGGAGTACATCAGCCCGACCGCCCAAGGACGGTTCTCAAGGCAGAAGCTGGTAGAGCTCACCAACCGGTCCGCAGGGCTACCGATGGACGAAGAGACCGATGTGATCAACTACCACCGTGAGTTCAACACGCTTAGCAAGCCCCTTCTCGAAGCAGGGCGAATCACCGCCGGGGAGCGCAACGCCTTCTTTTGGCGTGGCTTCCATCCCAAGAATCGTCAAGCACTTCGCGAATGCCTTGTCGCCAAGCAGCCGGACAGGCCCAAGGGTCAAGCATTCGACCTTTAAGACGTCCTTGACATGGCCATAGCTATTTTCTCAGGTGACGATGACCTTCTCTTTCAGGAGCCGCCCCCATGAAGATACGAAACCGACCGCGCACGAGAACGAAGGACGGGGCACACCGCTCAAGGTTCGCAGGGGATGAGTCGCGATGGGCGTGCTGCAAGGCGCGAACGGTACCGCGAAACCTCACCCTTCGAAGATCAAGAGTCGGACGATCAAGAGGCTCCGGGGCCGGAAGATCACGATTACCCGAATCGGGGGCACCAACACTTGTCGTCACGCGTCGGGACAAGATCCGTTCGATTCAAGGATACCCTGCGCAAAGTTGATCAGGAGATGGAGGACCTCATTCGCCAGTTGCATAGCCTCTCAGTACGAGACTCGTCATACGCTGTTTTATACGCTCGATGCGCGACCCGCTTCCCGGACACCATGATGAGCATTCCCAAACTGGAGTACAGAATGAGCGCCACCGCCACCACTTATTCGTATCAGACCGCGGCGCCTCTGCCACCCCCATCGCAGTCGTGGAGCGCGCACGCCGCACCTCCCGCGCTGCTCTCAGCACCTCCTATCGCCAACTCAAGTATCGCCCCTTCATATTACCACCTTGGCCCCCGCCCTGAAGTTTGCTCCTTTTGTTATGGACCGGGCCATAGAATTCGTGAGTGCCCCATTGGTGACGAATACGTTAGATCCGGCCGCGCCACCATCATCAATAGCTGACTTCACCTTCCCAATGGACAACCCATCCCCTATGACGGCACAAGACGAGGCATCCGGGCTAGCATCGACGCCTGGCTGGCCGCGCAAACAGCTCCCAGGCCAACTCCAGCTCAAACCCGCGTCGTCTTTGCGCGAGAACCTCCGCCTCACGTCGACTCTCGCAACGCCCCCACCACCCGGATCGAAGAGGTAGTCGAGACTCACATCTTGCAGGTGAAGGAGGCCGCCACCAACGACAAAGAACAAGAATTCTCGCACGACATCCTCAAGGTCTTTGCCGCTAAGAAGAAGAAACGCGACGACAAGAAGAGCAAGGCCCCCGAACTATCTGCGCCTCCCAAAGAAAACAAAGCACGCCCTGCCGCCTCCAACAACTCGCGACCCAACGCACAGTTCCGGTATCACTCCAATGCCGAAGATCAACGCCTTGTCACCGAGCTGGAGGACTATCTCATGCAGGGGAAGTTATCACTTACGACTCCCGCTCACGTCTTTGCCGCCAGTCCCGCCATTCGCAAGGACGTCGTTGACAAACTCAAAGTGCGACGCGTAGAGACCAACAAGTACAAGGCGGTTTCCGTTACAAACCCCTCCTCACCCGATGTCCGAATCGCTAGAGCCATTACGGTTCGTGATGACGATAGCCCCGACTACCCTTCAAACCAGCCGACCGCCGCCCTCTGCCTTCCCTTACAAGAATTCGACGTCTTAGTCGGCGGCAGCATCAAAATCCCGGCTATCTTCAACACCAGCTTGCAAATCGTCGTCATCAGGCAAGACGTCATCCAATCGCTCAGAGTTTACATCAATGCTCAGCAACTCATCGAGATGGAGGGAGCGAACGGCGCCACTAATTGGACAGTAGGGTGCGCAGAGAACCTGACGTTACAGGTAGGCGATGTGTCGTTCAAAATTCACGCGCATGTCGTCGAAAACGCCTCCTTCGGCCTCCTCCTCGGACGACCCTTCCAGCAGGCACTCCTTTGCCGATTCGAAGATCTCCCTGGCGGCAAGGTAGAGATCTCCATGCGCGATCCCGCTGACATCTCTCGCAGGGTGTACGTCTCGACACGCCCTCGCACCGGACGCACGCCCGCAGTCCAAGTCATCTCCATCATCAACCGCTCGCCTCCATCCATTTCACTTCCATCTGAACAAGTCATCGCGCTGCACCCGCTTCCGCCACTTCTGCCAGTCGACCCCGCCCTCGTTCTCAAATACAAAACAATAGACAAGAAAGTCCGCCCCGTTCCCGCAACCGTGCCAGAAGAATTTCGCACCATCCACCGCATCCCCAAAGACCCGCTCCTCACGCTTCCGCCTCTCCCGACTCATCCGCCCAACTTCACACCTGGCGAACGCCTCACACAAGAACGCCTCGATGAGCTAGACCTCAACGCCGACGGCTTTCTGTGGCCCGAAGAACTCAAGCTCGTAATTCATATCCTCAAAGTCAACAAGCTCACCTTGGCATGGACGGAAGAGGAAAAGGGTCGATTTCGCGATGAGTACTTTGCTCCTGTTAAGATCCCGGTGATTGAGCACGTTCCTTGGGCGGACAAGAACCTTCCTATCCCACCAGGCCTCTTAGAAGAAGTTATCAAGATCTTTTGGGAGAAGCTCGCTACTGGCGTATATGAGCACTCCGACGCCTCGTACCGCTTGCAATGGTTTTGCGTCAAGAAGAAGAGCGGCGCGCCATGCATAGTACATGACCTCCAGCCCCTCAACGCGGTTACCCTTCGCAATTCGGGTGTCCCTCCCATCGCCGACCAAATTATCGAGTCCATGGCAGGTCGCTTGTGTTACACGATGCTGGACTTATATTCAGGCTACGATCAACGCTCTCTTGACATTGCTTCCCACGATCTTACAACCATCCAGTCCCCTATAGGTGCTATCCGAAAGACCGTGGTGCCACAGGGATGGACCGGAGCCATTGCGATATTCCATGGTGATGTCACTTTCATTCTTGAGCCCAAGATTCCCGACCCCACAATGCCCTTTGTGGATGATGCCAGCATCAAGGGACCGGAGACGCGTTACAAACTCGAGGACGGAGGGTATGAGACAATTCCGGCTAACCCGCAGATCCGTCGCTTTATCTGGGAGCACGTCGGCAATGTCCACCGCATCCTTCACTGCTTCCTTTGCGCTGGCGCAACCGTATCCGCCAAGAAGCTTGCCATCGCTGCACTGGAAGTCACCATCCTCGGGCACAGATGCAATTACGAGGGCCGCATCCCCGACAACTCCAAAATTGCGAAGGTTCGCGACTGGCCCGAATGCAAGAACCTCTCTGACGTCCACGCTTTCCTTGGCATCACCGGTTATATGCGCATCTGGATTCAAGACTATTCTTTGATCGCCTGCCCTCTCGTCAACTTGACTCGCAAAGGCACCCCCTTCAAATGGCAAGAAGAGCACGGACAAGCCATGCAAGAACTCAAGACAGCCATTGTCCAGTCCTCCGCGCTTATTTCCATTGACTACTCCACTGACCGCGCCGTGTACCTCTCAGTCGACTCCTCCTTTCGCGGCATGGGCTGGATACTTGCGCAAGACTGCTCCGATGGACGGCACCGCCCTTCGCGCTTCAGCTCCATCGCCTGGAACGAACACGAGGCCCGTTACTCACAAGCCAAGCTTGAACTTTACGGTCTCTTCCGCGCTCTCCGCGCGATGCGCCTTTACCTTGTCAGCATCCGCAACCTCGTAGTCGAAGTCAACACAAGTTACATCAAAGGCATGCTCAGCAATCCCGACGTCCAGCTGAACGCCGCCATCAACTGCTGGATCACAGCAATTCTTCTTTTTGATTTCAAGTTAGTTCACGTGCCTGCTGACAAGCACAAGGGACCGGATGGCCTCTCAAGGCGCAAGCCCATTCCGGGAGAAGACGAGGAAGACGAAGATCCTGAAGATTGGGTCGACAACGCCCTCGCTCTTGGAGTTTGGGTAGTGAGCTGGGTTTCCCCCCTTTCTGCTGATACACATCACGCAGTTCCCCTCGTCCTCTCCATCGACGCCAACGACGGCTCCGACAACGAAGCCGCCACTCAGCTCAGCCGACCCCGCCGCAATCGCCGCCTTCCCGTGCGATACTGCACCAACAACCTTGTCTTTTCGCCTCACACCTCCGCCCGATCCCGACATCTCGCCGCTAATTCAAGTCCCAACAACGACGAAGACACAACCGACGCCTTGCAGCAACAAGGCCTATCAACAATCGCAAGGGCAAGAGCGCAGCCGCAAGCGACCGCAAGCCCCAGCACCCCCTTTTATACTGACCTTGACAAACTTGCACGCACAAGCAACAACAACAACAACAACAACAGCAGCAGCAGCAGCTACCGGATGTCCAGTAACAAGCAAGACGCACGCGACTCATGCGCTCTTGGCAGCCGCGGCAAGCATTACGCCATCGACTCCGACATCGACACCAGCCGCCGCCGCTACAACAGCATCAGCAACAGCAACAATATCGACTCCAAAGAAAACATCCACACCTCCGACACTCCTCAAATCCTCAACGACATCAACAACACCTCCGACTGCCACCATCTCATCCCAGCACAGTTTTCGACCAGTATCAAGGCCGACAAAGCGGAAGAAGACTTAGCAAATATCCGTCGCTACCTGTTTTTCCAGCGCGCCCCTCCTGACTTATCCAGCGACACGCTCACCCGTTTTATCAGCAGAACCCGCCGCTTTCTTGTCTCTGGCGGACGACTCTGGTGACGACAAACCGATGGCCGGCATCAGCTTTATGCCTTCCCCTCTCAACATTACGCCCTCGTCCGCAATGCGCACGACAAGTTAGGGCACAAGGGCTTTTACTCCACACGCCGCACGCTCCTTGATCGCTTCTGGTGGCTGGCACTTGAATCCGACGTCAAGTGGTATGTCCAAACCTGCCATGAATGCCAAATCCATCAAACCACGCACATCCGCCTCCTGCCCACCATTGACACCCCCGCACCGCTATTTCGCAAAGTCCACATCGACACTATGTTCATGCCATACGCGGGAGGGTACAGGTATATCACACAGGCCCGATGCTCACTTACAGCTTGGCCTGAGTGGCGCGCCTTATGAGTGGAGACCGGCTGAACGATTGGAGCATTTATCTTTGAGGAGATCCTTTGCCGATGGGGAGCGGTAGAGGAGATCGTTACCAACAATGGCACAGCTTATGTGGCCACTCTCGACTGGCTCGCGGACAGGTATGGCATTAGGCACATCTGTATCTTGGCATACAACTCGCAGGCAAACGGCATTGTCAAGCGGCAGCATCACACCATCCGCGACATCATCCTCAAGGCATGCGAAGGCAACTACTCTCATTGGCCGACGTTTGCACCTTTCGCCTTCTGGGCTGACCGTGCAACCACCCGCAAGTCAACCGGTTTCTCACCGTTCTATATGGTGCATGGGGTCGAGCCAATTCTCCCCTTCGACCTCACGATGGCAACCTACCTTGTACCCAACCTCGACATGCCGCTCTCGACCGAAGACCTTCTTATCGCCCATGCCCGCCAGCTCCAGAAGTGCCCAGCCGACCTCGCAGCCATCCACGACCACATCCTCACTAGCCGCTTCGCATCCGCCCGCCAATTCGAGAAGCACCACACGAACACGATCCGCGACTTCAATTTCACCCCGGGTGCACTCGTCCTTGTACGCAGCGCTGGTTCCAACATGGACAAGACGAGGCCACGATACTACGGCCCGATGGTCGTCCTCCGATGCACCTGCAATGGCGCATACAGGCTCAGCGAATTGGATGGAGCCGTCTCGCGATTATGCTATGCTGCTTTCCGACTTATTCCATACCACGCTCGCTCACAAAGTTTCATTCCAGTCACACAGGTCGTAGGCGGCGATGACCTCGCTTCCCTCAAGCACGACGACTCCTTGGAGAGAGGGGCGGGTTATAGCAGTGATGAGTTGACCCAGGAGGGTCAATTTTTAAACCCCCCGGGAGGTGTAAGGCCGGCGCATGCACTAGCCTCGGAAACGAGCCGAAGCACACCGCGCAGCCATGTTTTCTGAGTTGTAGCCCGCTCTCTCGATCCGTGAGTCCGTTCCCTGTATGTACTGATGAACATGTGACTTTGTCCCTTGGATCGGCCTGCATCAACGCGTCCAAGCCCAACTTCAACCACATCGCTCTTTTCTCACATGCTCTACTCTCCTCCTCCTCCTCTCACGCCGCCTCCTCATCCTCGTCCCTCTCGTCTTCTGCCCCTCACCCTCGTCGTCAAGAGATTGAAGCCTTTCCTCAAGAAGTCAAAGCCGTCTTGCTCGTCGCGCACCAGCCGCCTCAGCCGAAGACTCTCGGATCGCCCACATCGCACGGCCGACGTCAAGACTTGGAATATCGTTGGCCCACGTCGTATGCGTCTAACACTGCCTTCGCTGACCGTTCCTCGGTCTGGACTCCTCAACAGTTGGAAGGGTTTTTGGGATGTTTATAGGAATATTCGCTTTTTATTGTGTACGTTTTCTGCCCTATTTCGACTTAGACTCGCCCGCTCTCCATTTTTCGTTTGCCCCTTTTGACCTAGATCGCATTATCATATTTGCCGCAACGTTCCTCACCCTCGTTGTGGTCGCGCTCGACGTCGTGCACCTCACGATGATTCAGTAAAATTTCTTGTTTTCGGACACCGACTTTTTATTGCATACGACGCTGCGCGGTTTGTCGCCGGCAGAACCTTTGTCTTGTTCGTCTTGTTCCCTTTTTCCCCATCTACTTACTTCTGCGCGTAGAGTACCTGTGCTGTATTGTATGTGCGCTGCGTATAAATACCCCCGCGTCTGGCCTCGCCAAAGGTCAGGCAACTGCGGCCCATCTTCCTCCTCCTTTTCTGTGTGCTTCGACGACCGACGCTTGCAAGCCTGCTGTGCCGCAACCGTCTTTCTGAACTCTTGTTTTCACGACTCATCTTCGACTTCACGCCCTTGCCGCGTCAACGTCTCTTGTCTTGTTTCCGCTACCTCTGTCTCCTTCCGCCTTTGCCTTTGCCATCTCCTCCGCTTCCGTCATTGCCTTCGCCTTCGCCATCTCCTCCGCCTCCGTCACACTTTCGTCACCATCTTCTTCATCAACGCCATCAACATCTTCCTTGCCGTCGCCATCATTCTCCGCCGCTCATCTTCACTATCATCTTGCGTTACCACCGCACCTCGTCAACATCTCAAGACCCTAGCCAGCATCGGTGTCAATACACTGACATCTACACTTCTCTCGTTTTCATCATCCGCACATTCTTGCTAGTTGGGGACATGGCCTCTGGTCCTATCCTATCACTCTCATCACTGGGGACTTTCCTCAACTTGCACGTAGATGCCGATTCTACCTTACACTATTCAACCTCCTTGCATGCCATGGACTCCACCTTAAACTATCAAAATTGGTCTTCATGCAACCTCAAATGGACTTTCTGGGTGTTAGAATATCCAAGGATGGAGCCACCATCGATCCAGCAAAAGTCACAGGTCTCAGAGACTACCCAAGAGAACTTAAAGACCAACGACAAGTCTGAGGATTCCTAGGAGTTGCTGGCTATCACCGCATGTTTTGTGCAAACTTTTCCATTATTGCTGCACCACTCACCAAACTCACCAGGAAAAATGTACCATTTGAATGGGGTCAAGAACAGAAAGACGCACAAGAAAAACTTATCACCCTCATCACTAACACACCAATACTTGTCAAACCAGACCCAAATTGCCAATTTGAACTCAAAACAGATGCATCACAAATTGGCACAGGAGCAATACTCTATCAACGTGACCCCCCAACCAAGCATGCTGATGGTACAGAGAAATTAGGCCCATGAAGACCAGTAGGATTCCATTCCCAGAAATTTACCACAACCAAACAAAACTACCCCATATATGATTGTGAATTTCTAGGTGTCATGCGTGGTCTATGATGCTGGTCCCACCTACTCAAAGGAACAGCAATCCCAGTCCTGGTATTTACAGACCACAACAACCTACACTACTATAGGAACCCCAGGAAAATTGGTCCATGGGTTGCTGGCTACCTACCAGAAAGGGAACAATACAACATAATCCTGGAATATAAACCTGGTGCAACAAATCGTGCAGACACCCTATCTAGATGACCCGACTATGAAGGAATAAACCCTGCAAATGAAGACATCACTGTCTGGCCCAACAAATATTTTTGTAAAAACCACACCTCAATTTGTGTGTTTGATATGGACAGCATCGGTGATAAACTAGACAGCAAGGTCAAACTGGTGCAATACCCCAATCAACCAAAACTCAAGCAATGGGCACCATTACATAATCTATCCTTACTTGATGGCACTCACTGGTATCATGGGACCGCCCTGGTTGTCGTGGCAGACAACGACCTTAGGAGGGGAGTAATTTCCCTTTTTCACGACCACATTACTGCCAGGCATCCTGGAATCACCAAAACCCTCCAATTAATTGCACCTTACTACTGGTGGCCCAACATGAAGTTCTTTGTTACCAAATATATCAAAGGATGCACCACCTGTCAAATGACCAAAGTCAATACCCATCCTACCCATCCACCCATGTTTCCCATCACCCCTGCAGACAACACACAACCTTTTGAAACCATTGCAATGGATTTCATCACTAAACTCCCACAATCAGGTGGTTTTGACACCATTCTCATGATCACAGACACCAACTGCTCCAAAGCGTCTATCTTCATCCCCTGTCACAAGACCATTGACTCAGAAGGAGTCGCATTACTCTATCTCAATCACGTCATTCCCCACTATGGCATTCCCCATAAAGTCATTTCGGACCGTGACATCTGCTTCATCTCAAAATTCTCAACAGAACTCTGCCGAATTCTCAACATCCATCAGAACATCAGCACAGCATATCACCCTCAAACCGATGGGGCAAGTGAAAGAACCAATCAAACCTTAGAACAATATCTCCGAGTATTCTGCGGAACACAACAGAACAACTGGCATGCATGGCTCCTGCTCGCTCAATATACCAAAAACTCATGGCCATCTGCAACTACCAAGAAAACCCCGTACAACTTACTTATCGGATACACCCCCCAAGTATACCAACCTACCAGAAAAACCACCATCCCCTCCCTAGAAAAACAACTCTCATCTATTGAAGAAGCCAGGAAAGCCACCCAAGAGGCCCAACATAAAGTGCAAGAATCCTGGATCAAAGAACGTCCATGGTTTACACCATTCCCCATGGGATCGAAGGTCTGGCTAGAAGGAACAAATCTAAAATTACCCAGCAACATCATGCCCAAGCTTTCCCCAAGGAGATACAGACCTTTTAAGGTAGTCTCCCAAATATCAAAAGTCACTTACAAACTCAAACTCCCTTCCACCTGGAAAATCCATGATGTCTTTCACACTTCCCTTCTCACACCCTACAAAGAAACTGACCAACATGGACCGAACTTTCTGGAACCTCCACCAGAAATACTAGACGGAGAACCAGAATGGGAAATCCAGAAGATTCTTAAAGAGAGGTCTTTTGGCTGTTGGAAGAAGAAGCAGTACCTTGTGTGCAGGAAGGACTACTCACCAGCTCATGATTCATAGGTTAACGCCAAGGATCTCCATGCTCTGGAGTTACTATTGGACTTTCAAAAAACCTCAAGCAGTATAAGAACCCTTCCCCTCAACGAGTCACCCCCAGCATGTCCAACCAGGCATTCTACACCTTCACTATCAACCCCCCTTTCAATTTATTCCATCACCTCTTCAGAGATCTCACCATCTGGCCTAGTCATAAGTTCCACGTCTTCACCCCAGCTGCCCAGAAGACTTTGTCGCTATACAGAACAATCTACCCCACTCACACTCACGCCCTTGAACACTCCTCTTTCTGTAAGGAGCACTATTGTCCCTACCATCGCTGAATGCCCATTGACTTCACTCAGCCAGCCCACTTCAGCTACGTCTATGTCAGATCAGGAGGTACCACAGTCCATACACAGCAGTCTATCTATGGTAATGGGGACATTACCCTTTTCTCCATGATCATCCCAGTCACCAGAGCTACCTACCATTGCTGGACTTGAGATTGCTGCTATGGCGACAGATACTTACTCCAATCTGAGGACAGCTTTGAGCAGCTTCCTGGGCGCATCACAAGGTTGACCACTGTCCTCCCCCATCCCCACACTTGGCCGCACTTCACCATCCCCTATCCCGATCCCACCACGTATCTTCCATCAGAGCAAGGACAATATGGCTTGAGTACCATTCCCCTCCCCACAGATCCTCCCAACCCCGTTGCTCCAATGCCAGCACCATCGCCCTCTATTACCCCAGCCATCCAGCATCCACTCAAACATAGTCGTGGACACCGTTCCCAACAGTGAGGTACTCACACTAGCGGGGCAGATCCCCTCTTCAGCAACAGTTCGCCATGTGAGAAAACAATGCAGAGCCTTGTTGAAATACATAGAGGCTCAGGGATGTATAACTGGGGCTCTTTCAGCTTGGACGGAGGACCTCCTCCCAGCAATTAACGTCTTGGGAAACACTGAGCTTGACAACCAAGTCTTCACCACCACCTTTTGTAACTACACCGCCATTGAACACCTCTTCCTCATCCCTCAAATCCTTGACAGAATTGAGGGGTACATGTTGGACGATGACGTTCAAAGCGAGGAGCCAGTCAGATTCGCTACGTATAACCCCACCATCTCCCTTTCCTCCACTCCTAGCCCCATTCCCAACATTCCCCAACTCACTGAACAGCTTGATGACCCTAACCACCCAGGAGCTGGGTGGAGCGAGTACGACTGTGGTGATACATGGCAGTACCCTCTGGTCTTCCTCAATGAGTATGGGCAAGATGAGATTGCACAATACATCACTTTTAGACAAGTCAGGATTGACACTCACATCGTAGGAGTTCGCAAACAGGGAGATCCCAAGTACTCCATCCCCCTTCATGCACATGCACATCCCTCTCCCAATTTCAACCGCCCTGGGGTCAAAGATTACGACCTCAATATTTTTCACCCTTCCTCCACTTCTTGACTCCTCATCGACAATGCCATTATAGACCTCAAAGACCCTGGCGTAGTCACTGATATTTATAGATATCGGGCGCATCAGAGCAAGCTCAAGGTGGTAAAGCGCCAGCGAATCAAGCTTGATAGAAGGGAGAACAATGCTCAAAGCAAGCTTAGTATGGTAGAGCACCATCTCACTTACACTGCCGTCCACACTTGGCTTGTTCCCCACCTCAACCGCATCCATCCTCCCTCCACTAACGCTATCCACATTCCTTGTATCTTTGTGGCTCAAGGACCACCTGATGTTGAAGAGGGAGAAGACAGTCTCAAGTGCTGTGCTGTTCTAGGCAAGCAGCGCCAAGGAGGCAAACCCAAGTTCCCCTATTGCCTCAAATGCAACAAGTCGCGTCCAAACCACAATGAGGAGGAGTGCCCCCTCTGGAAGACATGCCGCTGGTGTCTCAGCACCCAGCATGCACACAACGACTGTCCCATTCCCCACAAGCAATGCGACGCTGAGTACTGTGCCATCCCTGCTACTCACCCCAATTTTGGGGATAGGTGCACTGCTATGTCATCCCCCACCTTGTGTCACAAGTTGGAGTTGGCTCACACCAACTATGATGACAACCTCTATCAGTGGGAGGCTTAGGGTCATGTGGTAACAACCACCATAGGAGGAGCATCATGTTATGTTCCATGGAGTCATTTTTCTTTTTTATGCTTACCAACCTTTTCCCATCACGTGACTGCTTACTTGATATATCACCTGACTGCTTTCTTGCTTACCTGACCGCTTTCTTGTCACGCTAGGAGTGCCAGCTCATTTCTAGGATCGTTGTACTTGTCCTTACTATCTTTAGCGTGCCAGCTCATAACTAGGACCCTTCTCCTAGTTATTCGTCATTCCTACTAACTGTTGTACTTGTTTTCCATCACTACTAGTACAGGTACTAGTCGTATTATTCCTTAGTCATGGTAGCTGCCCTCATGTATATAAGCCGGTCTTATTTCTAGAGTTGGGCCTTAAGCCTGACTTGGTTTAATACCAATCTTCTCGCTTCCACTGTGAGACTTCTAAGTCTTTTCTTCATTTTCTTGAGTCATCTCAAAGCCCCCTTTGAGACTCTCCTTTCCTCTTGCTCATCTCCCAGACCCTGGATTAAGTTCCACTTCATCCTTTTACCCCCCACGCTCTGCTAAGGGTTAGCAGTCCCTTGCGACTATGCTTTGCCACCACTCATATTTTGCGCACGTCGCACCTTAATGTTCTTGGACCTTAACACTTGTTGTACCCATTCAGTTATAGACATATGCCATCAATGTTAACACCAATTTACTGTTCTTGTCCATCCTTCCCTAGCTTTGCCCTCATCCTTACAGTATTTTTCACCATTCTGCTGTTTCCTCTTTCTTTACCCTTGTTTGTGCTGTTATATTTGATGGTTTGCTGTGGCTCTTCTTTGTGATGGTCAGTATGATGTTGGGCTGAGACTTCCTTGATATATTATGTGTTACAATCCACCCTATTTTTCACCTTCCTTGTACTCCTCAGTAACCACTCCAAAGCCCCTAGCCAAGCCCCTACCAGTCCTACTGCCATTGCTGCTCAGTAATCCACCCAAAGATGCTACTACACAACTACCTATGCTGTTACCAGTCCAACCACCAGTCAAGCCCCTCATCCCTATCCCATGGAACATCCACCGAAGGGAGTACTCCTCAATGGAGATGTACCAAGAGCCACCCCCAGTAGAGAACCCACTGGAAGACCCAGACAGTCCCATGGAGGATGCACCACCTTTAGAGCCAGAACCAGTCATGCACTATGAACCCAATGTCCCCAGAGGCCAGACACATACCTTATCCCTGGAAGAGTCCCATATCAAACCCTGGCAAGCATACCTCACTCAGCCCAGCAGTCCTGTGTCCTGCAAACACTCCCTGTCACCTACAAGTCCCTCATCTGCACCTATACACCAACACACCAGTAGAGAAGGCAGCTACCAGTCAATCATGCCTGCTACCTCATCACCTATAGCCAGTACCTTGCCCCAGAGTCAGGGCCACCAGTCAACCTCTTCAGAAGAGTCTGCAGACAATCCCTCAGCCACGCAGAGCTCCGCAGAAGACGTGGATAGTGACATGGCCCTTAATTGGGTCACCATCAAATCTGACTACCATAAAGGGTAGCTGCTTACTTCAGATGCCTATTAGACTGTAATGGGCGTGCAGCAACCAGATCACCTCAGATCAATCTCAAACTTTGTCGTCATGATCGCATCATAATGATGCTTCCCTTCTCAGAATGACCTGTCATTACTAGTACCTGGTTAAGGATGGATTAGGCAATTCCCCTGACCCCTGATTCACTCTTGCTCATATCCTATTGTTCCACTCATACAGACTACAGCGCTTGGCCACGGATATCATGACAGTACAGATAGCTTTGTCACTACTAGTAGTACAGTGTGGGACAGCAAAAGACAACAAATTTGCTAGCACTGGAACTAGATTTTTTTGGGGAAATCGGACATCAGGATCGTGATCAGGGGGGCTAAATACATTGAAAAACACCCTTCTTGTATTTTTCCCATGCTTTTTGTGTTTGGATGTAACTTTTTTTGGAAATTTTTTATATTTGCCCTACTAAATCAGTAATTCAGTGGTCACATCCATCACACAAATCATCACATGTTGTCACAGTGCAGATTCAAACTCAAGCAGGTGAGCAGAAATAGGATTTGTGTGATTGCTTTCTCCAACTTCCTGTAATATATAATATTGCTTGAGGGGTGTGTTTTGGGTTATAAAAATAACTTGGTTTGATATTGCTCACTATATTTCGAATGTTTTACCTGGTGGAAGCTAGTCATATATTATTAAGAGTGATAGTAATGTAAGGTTGAATGGTGTAGTGGTAATTGTGTTTTTGCTTACATGAGTGAGCACCATAGGTCTGTGGGTTCGATTCCCGTGTAGTGCAAAACATTGTCTTATTTTTCACACCCCTCACAAATTTTTCCAGCCCAATCGGAGACTGGGATCGGACTCAGGCAATTAAAATACGTCGATTGCCGGTGTTTCTGAAGTACAGGCATTAAATTTGAGTTTGGACGTAACTTTTTTTTGGCATCATTTTTTAAATGTGTTTTTTGGGCTTTTCTAATGAAAATACATCTTTAAAAAAAATTGTTGTCTTTTGCTGTCCCGCACTGTACCTCTCCTAGTAGTCTTGGTCTGTGCGCGGATGTGTACCTGTATATAAGCACTTAGTATTTCAACAGTCAAGCCCTAAGCTTGACTTGGTTTCCAATACAACTGTTGTCAAATCCTTCACAGACCATCTCCTTATTGCCCAGTACACTCTGAGTAGTGTTGCCACAGCTCAAGCCGATGTTTTTGAGAAATCAGTGATAGAAAATCGAATAAAATAGCGAAAAATATGAAAATAAAGAGTGAGATAGATTAGATAAAAAGCCATGGGGTCACTTAAGACGACTTTGTAATCTGACCAGCCATTCAAGCAGGACTTACTTTGACTTGATTTGGCAAAAAAAAAAGTGAAATCAAGTCGAAGCAAGTCCTGCTTGAATGGCTGGTCAGATTACAAAGTCGTCTTAAGTGACCCCATGGCTTTTTATCTAATCTATCTCCCTCTTTATTTTCATATTTTTTGCTATTTTATTCAATTCTCTATCACTGATTTCTCAAAAACATCGGCTCGAGCTGTGGCAACACTAACTCTGAGTCATCTCTAGCACTACTAGAGACTCTCTACTTGTTTATTCACTTGCCACCAGTACAAGTCTTAGTACAAGTCATACTATCAAGGCCTGTTGCAGCCTTAACATTATGTGTATCATGATTATATGCTTTCAAGATTCCAGTACCTTGAGAATGCAGGCCATTTCTTCTTCCCATTGCATGTCAGAACCATGATCTGACCCTTTTCGATACATTTTCAAATTCGTACCAAGATATTATCCCCTCTCTTCATCCTCCTTTTCCTCCTCTCCCCAAAACTACCACCACTACCTTTGCCAATGTCAACAACATCACTGTCACTACAACATGAAACCAACTGTTCCACTCCTCTTCACCCCTGTCTCATTGCCTGCTATTAACTTTTCTTACTCTCCTCCTGTATTTACACCCTCACTTGGCTGCACGTCGTTGCTTAGGTAGTCTCCATTGTCTGGCACTTGTACAACCCTGGTCTTTAACTCCTTCACAGTCTGACACTTCTTCGTTCACCTCACCTTGCCATTTACTTGTACATACTTGCTGTCTCACCTCAACCTCACTCATGGCTCTGACTCATTTGCAGCCTCTGCCAACATTATCTCCCACCTCCAGATGATGCTAGCACAACCACCTTATTTTCCTTCTGCATTGCTTTTTTGACTTCACATTCATGGCCTCTTTGCAATACCTTACTTAGTCCAAACCTCAGTAGGTACTTAGATGTATTTAATAAATGCCTCCTGCTCTTGTGGAGTGCATCAACAGCCTCATCATATATTCTCAAGTCTACCCTTGCCTCCTGTTTAGCTCTCTGTGTAATTTGCCTTTTGTTGTCACAAGGCTGTCATTTGCCTTTCTTATCATCTTCGTCGCCCTACTCAACCTTGTGCAGCAGAACCATTGTCTGTGCCTTCATCCAGTCCCTCAGAGTTGTCCAAGTTGTCCATATTCGCTATCAGAGTTGTCCCCTTCTCGCTTGCATCTCTTCTCTCCTTTTTCCTCACCTTCCCTCTCTCACCTGTCCACTCTCATTGCAGCTACCATCTACTCAGTGTTGTGGGTGAACTTTCACCTACACAAAGATTGATACAAACCCTGTGAGCTGATCCTCTCAACACATATGACTATGATACACCAAATAAAGAAGGACTGACATAATTCCACGTGGGACTAGTGCCCAGCCTGATCTGCGATATTTAGTGAATGAGTGCAACCACCTACCAATGTCTGGAACAGGAACACAATCTTCATTCATGATTTGTTTGAGCAGATAAAAATCTCTGCCTGCAATGTATCTAGCTTTGCAACACCAGCAAAAGTGATATTGATGGTGGACAACATATCTGCCACTGGGGTCTCTGGTGGATGTGTGCATCTTCGCTGGCACTTTAGCTTCAGTAATGGCTAATTGGAATACAAGTGCAGGCCAAACTGTATGACAAGTATAAGGGATGCTAGACAGATGCACAGGTGACATTCTTGTGCTGTCTGGCCATATTGATCAAGTCATGCCCCGACCAGGCAGAAAATTCAACAGAATACATGATGCCCTCTTGTGAAGAATGAGAGAAAGTGAGGCATTGGTTAAAAAGAGTGAGACCACAAAAAGACATATGGCACCCATGATATTTGCAACATGGCTGATACTCATCCTGCTGGCCACATCAAGGTACAACACCTTCATGCTGGGTGCAATGAAGATCTTGTCAATACCACCCAACACACCTGCAGCCAAGTTGCTCCAGAATGGATTCCACACCCTGCACTCGATTTTCATGCCTCCTCACTGCTGATATTGATTGAGATGCACTTCTCACCTTACAGACTCACCAGGGACAAGATTTTTGGTTATGAGCATCCAAGTTTACACTCTGCCCTTGGTGATGAATGCTGTCATGCTTGTGTGGCTTGATGACTACCTTTGATGTTAAGGCTTCAACAGGCCTTGATAGTATGACTTGTACTAAGAGTGAACTGGTGGTAAGTACTTTGAAGGAGTAGAAGTCTCTAGTGTTACTAGAGACAACTCTGAGTGGCTTATGTAAGAGATGAGGGAAAGGGGGAGGCACAAGGGAGGCTTTCAAGAATGTTGATATTGAGAATCAAGTCAAGCTTAGGGCTTGACTGTCAAAATACAGGGTGCTTATATATAGGTAGGCTGGCGCACAGGCCACAATCACTAAGGTAGGTAGTTCTGGTCAAGAGGGGTCTGTCTGTAATGTATGAAGGTCCGCAGATAAGTGCTGTGGTCTGTATGAGTCAAACAATAGAGAATGAGCAAGAGCAAATGAAGGATCAGGGAATTGCCTAATCTATCCTTAACTGGAGAACAATGGCAGCGGGTCATTCCAAGAAGAGAAGCATTGTCATGATGCAATGATGACCACGAGGTTTGAGGTTGATCCAAGGAGATCTGATCTCCATGTGCCCATTCTGGTCTAATGGGCATCTAGTGTAAGCAACTACCCTTTAAGGTAGTCAGTATTGATGGTGACCCAATTAAGGGCCATGTCACTATCCGCATTGTCTGCAGAGCTCTGCGTGGATGAGGGATGGTCTGCGGATCCTTCTGAAGAGGTCGACTGGTTGCCCTGACTTTGGGGCAAGGTGCCAGCTATAGGCGATGAGGTGGAAGGGGTGATTGACTGGTAACTGCCTTCATGACTGGTACATTGTCATATGGGTGCTGAAGAGGGACTTGTGGGTGACAGGGAATGCTTGTGGGACACAGGACTACTGGGCTGAGTGAGGTATGCTTGCCAGGGTTCGATAGGGGACTCTTCCGTGGATAGGGTATGTGTCTGGCCTCTGGGGACATCAGGTTCATAGTGAGTGACTGGTTCTGGCTCTAAAGGCGGTGCATCCTCCATGGGACTGTCTGGGTCTTCCAGTGGGTTCTCTACTGGGGGTGGCTCTTGGTATGTCTCCATTGAGAAGTACTCCCAACAGTGGATATTCCAGAGGATGGGGATGAGGGGCTCGACTGGTGGCTGATCAAGGGGTGATGGTATAATGGATGGTTCACTGAATGGTACCAGTGGCAGGTTCTCTAGGGGTGATGGGTTCAAAGGTAATGGTTGCTTGGCCATCTTTCCAGTAAGAGAATAAGGGCACCGAGCCGCCAGGCTCAGGATTTCCGAGCTGCCTCCATTTGGACGTGGGAACCTAATTCTGCAATTGGGTTGTGCCTGTCTGCAATTGGGGTCTCATTCTTCTCAACTTGGCTTTGCCTTAGATAAGCTTAGATAACATTTCCTCGAAATTTTTTTACATAAGCGCATGTGATCCGTCCCACACGACCGGTGCAGCAGCGGTGCAGCAGCAGTGCAGCAACCTGCAAAAGCTGCTACAGCTGCAGTGCTGCAACACAATCCCTTTGGAAAATTGCCACACTCCCCATCAAACCTCTTTTCCTCTCTACCACAAACCTTTCCACTCAAAACCAGGTGTGTCCCCTTCTTTTTTTCCATCTAAATATTTTTTAAATATTTTTTTTAAGCATCTCTGACAACTTTTATGCTTTCTGAGTGCTACATTTCTATCAAACAAGGTGTGTTTGCTGCACCAATAATTCCTGGCTTTAATTTTAATGGGTTAAAGTTCGCTTTTAGCCCCTTTTTGTGTACTG
>Ga0307510_10000595_pt1 | contig 36542 bp, 12 predicted proteins | sample 12_EM_MG_FD_207224 | JGI IMG/M metagenome (GOLD analysis project Ga0307510, IMG submission 207224) | Populus trichocarpa ectomycorrhiza microbial communities from riparian zone in the Pacific Northwest, United States - 12_EM | ecosystem: Host-associated > Plants > Roots > Unclassified | place...
AAATATTTTTTTATTTTTTTTGTTTTAAATTATTTTTTTAATATTTTTAAATTATTTTGATATATTAATATGAAAATAATTTTTAATAAATAAATAAATATTATTTTAATAAATTTTAAAATAAAAAATACTTTAACAAATAACTATAACTACAACATCAAAAGAGATCTAAATTTATTAACAAATTTGTTTACAAAACTTAAAGAGAACGGTGATGATGCATATGTATTTATATTTTACAACTTTCTTTTATTTTTACCGTCCTACACAAAAGGAATATAGATATTAAATTAGTTATCTTACTCGTGTTTTATTGTAGGTTAAATATTTTTATTTTTTATAAAAAATTATATATATAGTTTTTTTCAAAGCATTTTTATAGTTTTAAAAATCTAAGTTCAAATAAAAAAAATTCTATATACATATAATAAGATAAATCAAGAACTATGCGTGCGAATAAATAAATAAAAAGTAATTAACAATATCTAAAAATAAAACTTGAAAAATTAAAAGATAGATGTAAATCAAAATATTTAATCTTGAAAGACGGGATATATATCTAATTGTGTTTGCTAAATTTATTTATTAAAATAATTTTTTATTTAAGAAAAAAATAATAGAAATGGAGACACAAATTAAATTGATCAAATAAAATAAAAGAAGAAAAAAAATCATGTAAGGCTACACATATTAGAAATATTATCTGAAAATAAGTTTTTTTATTTTAAAAAATAAAATTCATCCATATAAAAAAAAAATTATATATGAATTAGAAAAATATTATAAATGTCAAGGCTCAGGCATAGGCCTGCGAGGGCAGGCCAGCGCAATTGAGCTCTTATTTTTTTTTGTTTGCAACTGGGACGGACAACATGTTGTCCCAAATTCTTTTGGAAAAAAATAAGATAGATAACGCGTCGTCTGATTTGCCTAGATTCCGGCCATTATAGTAGCCGGAAAATCAGGGCTTAAGTTTTCTTAACCTCAAAACCCTTTTTTAAACCCATTTTTGACTAAAAACACCTATAAAACACTGTAAATACCATGATAAACCTATCTATAGCCTCAAAAAATTACCCTAAAAACCAAAATTAACCCGAGCTCAAATCTGTTTCTTCAAGAACATTAAAGATAAAAAAATCTAATATGAACTCTCCTCGTCAAATGGAACTATTTGACACAAATATCGTCCATTTTGGTGGTCTAAATCGATGTCAATGATACTTTTTTCTTTCTACCACCAGAATTTGCCGACCTCTTTCTCCTCTATCAAACATGAACTAAAAATTTACAAAAATAAATTTTTGTATCAAAATTGAATTAGAAAAATATTGAGGTATTGAAATTGTATAATATGCGTGATTTTTAAAGTTCATGGATTAAAGTGTATTTTTTGTGAAACTTATAGCATGCCAACTGACGTCCTTTTCATTTCAGTTTTTTTTTTTTCAATTCTATCTTTCATATAAAATTAAAATCAATTTACCTTTAATTAAAACTAAATCACTAAAAAATTATCCGAGAAACAAATTAAAAAAAACATAAAATTCTACATATCTCATCCATAATAACACGTGAAAGGATGAAGATTAGAGCCTTTAACAATGAAAAATCCACATATTATAGAATAATACTTAATGATTAAAAAGTGACACCCACATTTGACCTTACCAGCTTAGCTCTCAAGGATGAAAGAGGGCAAGTATGGCTCATGAGCATGACCCCATAACTATCTTCACAAGTTAATTCTACCCAAAGTCAAAGAACCTCTTAATTACTTCCAAGGACACCAATTCAACATTCGAACAAGGTCACAACTGTCGTTCCACCTCATCATAAACATGATCCAACTGCCACGTGTCAAGATCCCATTAAACAGGGAAAAACGGACAGAAAGCAGATCGGCAGTTGCAGGCCTCCCGCGCTATTTAGGTCTGACTATAGGGTGGGAGAAAAGTCCCCTTCTTTATCCTTTCACTCGCTGACTCTGACATTCCACCTCTGCAGGAATATTTTTATTTATTCATTTATTTATCTTTGTTGAACTCCCATTTTCATTTCTAACCAGCTAAGCTCTGCAAGTTCCCATTTTGTCCTTGTGTTATGTTTTTTTCATCTGCCTAACTTCTTCCTTTTATATATACACACATACACAGAGAGAGAGCGAGAGAGAGAGAGAGAGAGAGATAGGATACAAAAACTAAATTAAAGATTGTTTCTTTCTTTTTCTCTTGGCTTAGCGCGAGCATTGAATCGATATCTCCTGTTTAAAACCCAGATAACATATCACCTCGGAATCTTCTTTCATGACTGGTTCTTAAGGTACTGAGTTTATTAATTAATGTTGTCTTCTTTTCTTTTTTCTTGGCATTTATATTCTGTCTGTTACTGGATAAGTTTGAGAGGTAAATAAAAATTAAAGTTGTCTTTTTTGTTCAATGAATTTTTGTTTTGTCATTTATATAATTTGTGGGTTTGTGTTGTTTTGTATTGATTTTTTTTCCGTTATTGATGAACTTTATATTATAAGGGTTCATTTTATTGAATTTTGGAAACATTTTTGAAAAGATCTAATTAAGGAACGTTAATTTTTATTTTTTTTGGTTGTTGCAAGCATGGAAAGTTAGATGGGCTGTTTGACCCAGAAGTTAAAGAATTGAGCTTTTGATGTTATCATTATTGCTGTTTTTGCTTGGGTTTTAGTTGACTTTGTTTTCATATATTAGCTACATGTGTATTGGTTGGTTCAGTTTGTTTATAATTAGATAGCTTGCATAAAGATATGATTATCTTGTTTGGATCTAAAGTACCAATTGTATATATAGCTTGCCTTCATCTTTTTTATGAAAAGTTTCTTGCAGTTGATATATTGGAACTCGGTGTTTTCGTGGACTTGGGTGAATAAATATGCCTGGAATTGTTATGGATGGAATTAACGAGGAAGCGATAGTGAATGAAATGAACGGAAATTCAGTGCCGATGAAGGAAAATTCTGTGCCTAATAAGTCCCCTAGGAGTGCATCGAGCCCCCACGGCCTTCACAGTGCTGGCCTAGACCCTCCTGTTGATGCAGTTGCTGTTCATGGTGTGGCTGTTGATGGGGTGGTTGACACGTCCATTGAGCAGCTTTATGAGAATGTATGTGATATGCAGAGTTCTGATCAGTCCCCCTCTAGGCATAGCTTTGCATCTGATGGTGAAGAGTCTAGGATTGATTCAGAGTTGTGCCATCTGGTAGGAGGAGAGATGAGAGAGGTTGAGATAATGGAAGAGGAAGAGGTGGATAAGCCTGAGCATGACACTCGTAGCAACTCTTCTTCTAAGAAGGGAAGTTCATCAGGGAGCAAGAAGTCAGGGAAATTGGAAAAGATCAAATCTGCAAGCACCAAGTCTGCTTCTTCAAGCTCCTCCAAGAAGCAATTGGAATCTGAAGCATCATCAAAGTTGAGTCCTAAGGGAAAAAGTCCTCCAGAGAAACCTCCTATTGATAAACGGAATGATAAGAATTTGAAAAAAGGAAATGTAGGAAACAGATTAATGAAGAAACGGAGGGATTCTCCTCCGGGTGGAGTGAAGTTATTGAATGGAACGAAGGATGAATCGGGGTTAGATAATCCAGATCTTGGCCGGTTTTTGCTAAAGCAAGCAAGGGATTTGGTTTCTTCAGGGGATAATCCTCAGAAAGCTCTTGAATTAGCTCTTCGAGCATCAAAATCATTTGAAATATGTGCAAATGGTAAATCCAGTTTAGAACTGGTAATGTGTTTGCATGTCACAGCGGCAATACACTGCAGCATAGGCCAGTACAGAGAGGCCATTCCCATCCTTGAGCATTCAATTGAGATTCCGGTGCCTGAGGAAGGCCAAGAGCATGCCCTTGCCAAGTTTGCTGGTTACATGCAGTTGGGTGATACTTATGCGATGCTGGGCCAGGTTGAGAATTCAACAAATTGCTACTCAACAGGATTGGAGGTGCAGAAAAAAGTTCTGGGAGAAACTGACCCTAGAGTCGGTGAGACTTGTAGATATTTGGCTGAGGCCCATGTTCAAGCATTGCAGTTTGATGATGCTCAGATGGTTTGTCAGATGGCTCTAGACATTCATAGAGAGAATGGCTCTCCTGCTTCTCTAGAAGAGGCAGCAGATCGACGGCTTATGGGTCTTATATGTGAAACAAAGGGAGATCATGAGGCTGCTCTTGAGCATCTTGTGTTAGCCAGTATGGCCATGGTGGCAAATGGCCAGGAATCTGAGGTGGCCTCTATTGATTGTGGCATTGGAGATGCATACTTATCTTTGTCTAGGTATGACGAGGCTGTTTTTGCTTATCAAAAAGCACTCACAGCTTTTAAGACAACGAAAGGAGAGAATCATCCATCTGTTGCTTCAGTGTTTGTTCGTTTGGCTGATTTATATAACAAAACTGGGAAGATGAGGGACTCTAAATCGTATTGTGAGAATGCCCTTAGGATTTATGAAAAGCCTGTGCCAGGGATCCCTCCAGAGGAGATCGCTAGTGGTCTCAGTGATGTTTCTGCTATCTATGAATCAATGAATGAGCTTGATCAGGCAATCAAGTTGCTTGGAAAGGCATTAAAGATATATAATGATGCCCCTGGTCAGCAAAGCACTATTGCTGGAATCGAAGCCCAAATGGGGGTCATGTACTACATGATGGGAAATTATTCTGAATCTTACAACTCCTTCAAAAATGCAATTTCTAAGCTCCGTGCAAGTGGAGAGAAGAAATCTGCCTTCTTTGGCATTGCTCTTAACCAAATGGGTCTCTCCTGTGTTCAGCGCTATGCTATTAATGAGGCAGCGGAATTGTTTGAGGAAGCCAAGATTATTTTAGAACAAGAGTGCGGACCATATCACCCTGACACTCTTGGGGTATATAGCAATCTTGCTGGCACTTACGATGCAATGGGCAGGTGAGCACCCTTTTCACTTCTTGTGTCTTTTATCCTCATATGCATCTGTCAAAAGTTTATTATCATTTTGCTTAACATTGTTTAAGTTGTTTATGTTGCTCATCTCACAAAGTGATGTTCGGTGGTATGGTTACCCAATGGCTGTGGTTGTTTTCCTTCACTTGGTACTTTGTACCAAATAAAATACTAAAGTTGTAAATCATGGATGTGTTTGGCTGATTTTATGTATGTGAGCATATGCATTTTTCCTATGCATAACAAATTTGAATTGAAGCTGAGCTGAGGTGCTCTGTAACGTATTATCACAGGTTGGATGATGCAATTGAAATCTTAGAGTATGTAGTTGAGATGAGAGAGGAAAAGCTTGGGACGGCAAATCCCGATGTTGTCGATGAGAAAAAAAGGTTGGCCGAGCTGTTGAAAGAAGCGGGAAGAGTTCGGAGCAGAAAAGCTAGGTCACTGGAGAACCTCCTTGATGGCAACTCTCATGACATAAACAAAGATGGCATTACGGTATCATAAAGATGTTACATGTATAGCTGTATTTATTCAAACTGAACAGAATGTATTATAGGAGTTAATTTAAGAAGAAAAGAAACCAAAAGAAAAGAAGAAAGGAATAGGTGGTTGGTGTTCTCATAGATTCTTATCTGGAAACAACTGCAGTCATGGGTTTGGTTGTCCTATTGATTTTCATTTTCATATTTATTTAAGTTTATTTTTTGTGTACCTTACTGTTTATTACTGCTGTAAATCATTGGTGATATTAGTGTTTCTCCCACATAATGATCAAGAAACTATGGATTCATTTGTACTGTACCTGCTACAAGAATTGTATGATTGGATATTTATCATTTGATAATAGAATGCCATCATTTGGTGTAAGAGTTGTTCCTTCTGATAGTATTTTTTTTTTTTTATAACCCGGGGTTATCTTTACGCGTGTTATAACTAATTTTTGAACCCGCCAAACATTTTATAAGTCTAGTAGGTAGATAAAACACTCCAAGAATGACATGTATGCATATAAAGATTCGAATCTAGAATGCAGGTAGAGAATTTGTAAAAATGAAATATTCGATGCAGACGTAGAGAATTTGTAAAAATAAAAAATTCCTTACCAGGACTGCTAGGACACTAACCTGGTGCTTTCTGATAGTATTCTTAATCTTACTCGTAGCATGTCATCCATCGCCATCAAGGAAAGTAGGATCCTTTGCTCTAACCTAATCTTTTCTTTTTGTTATTCAGAAGGGGACCAATCATGATGCCTAGCTCCTGCATACTGATATTTTAGGGTTTGATGGCAATTTAATAGACGAAGACCTATCTGCAAGTTGTGTATGATGAGCTGTTTTTAGTTTCCATTTTCTATGATTGTGGGGGTCCCAAATGCTTTCCAATCATTCAACTAACAAGCTAAATCAGTACTCTTTTCATAAATGTTTTTCAAGGACCGCTATGGCAATTAATCTCCTCCTGGTATCTTTTCTTTGCCTAGCCATGGCAGCTTTGACTGCATGCTTCAAGGTAGTTTGAGGTTACCTCAAAAGAAGGGCGAGGGGCCAAGGGGGTGGTTTGAGGTTATTTACACCTAGCTCATACAACTGGTGGCCTACCTAGCTGAAAGAATTCATGTGTGCAACCATATTGCCTAACGTTCATGTCCCGCGTCTGCAAATTTATTAGCAGTCCAAACTCCAGAAGCTAATTTTGCACCCAGGGAAAAGATATAGGAGCTTTTATGAAGGTTGTTTGAGTAGATTTTTGATGTCACTCTCCATTTTCAAAGAGCTGTGTGTTGTTGAAGTGGTTGATACGAAAGTGTGGTAGGAAATAGCGATGATCGAGTTGTGGTGCTGCATGTTGCATAGAAAAAAAAGGGTAAATTGAGCCACCATTGGTGAAGAGAATTTAGCATAGTGACAGATTGCGGTGAAATTGTGGAAGCACTACTTATTCGTTATTTTGTACCTTTATTTTAGGTATTAGATAGAAATTTGGATTGAGGATTATTTTATGACAGAGCATACTAGCATGGCCAGGCTTGCTTTCGAGCATCAAACTGAAAATTCCAATAAAAATAAAAAAAACTAAAAGGGAAGGAGATTTTCTTTAGTCAAGACAATATTCACTACAATATAGCGTTTATTGTCTAGATACAATCCACTATCTATTATAATAATCAAGTGGGGCCTTGACAAATTTTTTTTTTAAATTATTACTTTTTTAATTTTTTTTTTAACAATTAATTTTTTTAATTTTATTTTTTAATATCTAATTGATTGAAAATTGAATTTCATGTTTTTTCTAGATTGAGTACAAAAAGTTTATTTTTTTTTAAATTTATAATTCTCTTTATTTTTTTATTAGATTATTCTAGTCATATGATTTAAACCACAAATTTAATAGATTATCTTGTGTTTGGCTTAACTTTAATTAATATTATTATAATTCGGAGTCATTAATTTTTAATGGTTTTTTTACCCCATTTCAATATCTATATTTATTTTTTAACATAAAAAATAGTCTAACTTCGGGATGAATGACGTGCACCAAAGCTAGTATATACGGTCTTTATGTTCTTTATTTTTCAAAGAAAAAAAAAAAAACTTTTCATGCCTAGTTAAAGCATTTCTTTTCTTTTTACCATAGCCCGTCATCTTTAAATCTTTTAATTCGGTTTGTCTTTTAACCATAGATCTCTCCCCAAAAAACATATCACTGTCCGAAGCAGAAATGGCTTGGAATTAATTGATGCAATTTGAATATTTCAGTTTGATATACATTAATTTAAAGCGAAAAGGAAGTGAAATTTACTGGAAAATATCAAATTATATTTGCTGTATTGATGTGCTAGCTCGAAGCCCGTTGAGAGAAGAAAACAGCTTGTGCTTACAGAGAGGACAGGTCTCTGATGGATGTAAGCAGGTGAGCCAGAAGTTTTCTTCTCCCGAGGTATGATAATGGTGGGCACCGCACATGAGTTGTCTGAACTCCGAAGGTCCTGCATATTACATCCACTATAAAAACCATTATTCAACGAGAAATATCAAAATTAAAGTTCACGGTTTTCCTGTCTAGAATAATTATCTTGACCATCTCTCGGCCATTTCACAGTTGGCTCCATATTATTTTTGTTCCCTTCTGGCCTCGGCGACAAGAGAAGGTGCAAGTCGGTAGGGATTGGCCCAAGTAGTTCCAATTTCGTAATCTATTTTTATCTTTATTGGCAGTGTCCCACATAAGAAAATCGATCTTTGTAGTTATCCAATACAGGCCGGCAAGGAAATTCGAGGAAGTACGATTTCCCATACAGGACATCGCCACATATTTTTCTCAAAACTAGAACACCGCAGGGGAGGGGATGTATCATCGGATACCTCTCCAACTGACCGAACATGAATGTCGAGTTGTTGAATCTACAGGTGATGACTCCCCTGTCATGCAATAACGTCAAGAGTTTCTAACATTCCCCTCACTCCATTCTTTTGAAACAAATGTTTGTGCTGCCTGATCTTGACATCCTACCTCAGCTCGATTTCCAAGATTTCAAGTAAAAAACAATTAACGACTTGCCTTCAAGTTTTCAAGAAAAGCTCTTAAATGATCACATCATGAAAAGGCTTTTCAACTTTTTTTACCATCAAATCATCCAATTCATCCCAGCTAAGCTTGCCTGGAGATGATGAGACATGTTAATTCCTTGTAAGAGATAAATAATTTGACAGCATTTTAATGAGCAAAAACAACCAATCTGGAGTTATAGGAAACATCAGATAGCCGCAACAGAAACTTACTCCATTAGTTTCCGAGTAAAAAATCAATGAGTTGGTATCTGCATAATTATTTCAAATCTCAATTACTCAATCAATGCTCGCTTCCTTCCCTTCCAATATCATCCATACAGCTTGCCATTGAACAAGTATTGGCTCATTACTTTCAACAAGTGTTCTTCTGCTACTTACGAGGTTACACCCAAAGACATTATAAATGACTTACTTCAAGATTTCAAGGAAAGTTCTTAACTGACATCTCAGAAATAAGCTTTCACCTTGTTTACCATCAAATTGTCGATTTCATCTCAGATAAGTTTGCCTTGAAACAAGAAGAGATGTTAACTAATTGCTTATAAAAGATGAATAATTTGACGCGGTGATGAACAAAAAACCGACCTCTCTAGAGTAAGGAGAAACATTAGATAGTCACTTTAGTTCATTTTGTAAGGTCTTGTATCCTTCCCACCGCTACCGCTGCTGTTATTTATTCACTTTAGTTTCCAATCTCAGCAGATTTTATAGCAAATCTTAATTTGCTCTGTCAAATGAATTGTGCCAATTTTACAGGAAGTCCCCTAATCAATACAAAAATCTCATTCATTCTGTGGATGGGATCCAATTTTAGAATTCAACACAACAAATTCCATATTTTGCAACTGTCATAACAGTCTGCCTTCTGGCTCGGTGCACAGCCTTGATTATTTCTTTCTTCCAACATTCATAAATGAACAAAAAACTGTGGCTGAACACTTCGAACTGAAATTGCACTTCTAATGTTTCCTTTGATTCATGCTTCTTGGAACAGGTAGGTGCTCTGCTTTATGTACGAGTTGTGAAGGCAAATCCTGGAAAGTAATGCTGAGCTCACCAACATGTCCAGTTCTAGAGGCACTTGGCAAGAAGCTCTCCTTTGAGATAGCAGTTGGCTTAAATGGCCGTGTTTGGGTATGACTTTTTTGTACAGTATTATGATATTGATTTCCAATTTTTTTCTTCCACTCACTTTTCATTCATTCTTCTCTCACTCTCGCGTCTTCCCCTGCTTTAGGCATGTTTGCCTACTTTCATGCCCGCAAGACTGCTCTGTTTTGCTTGTGTTGAAAAGTCCTACTTCTATTACTATAACCTTTTGTTTTTCGTGTTTGAATATAGGTGAAAGCTGATTCTCCATCAACAGTTATTATTGTTGTCAATGCAATTATCAAGTCGGAGTCTTTAAGTGGGGCACAGCAGAAAATTATGGCAGAGAAATTACTTCAGAAAATTCAGGTAAATTCATGGCATTTATGATTCAACCCCCTACACTTAGTCCTGTCATCCTTGCTTTCTTTTTTGCTTTTTTCAATCATATTTTCTGAACTTCAGTAACTGCAGAATGATTAAAGAAGACTGCAAACGTTGTTTCTTGGATCCACCATGGTCATTAATTGGAAGGGGCAGGGTCATGTACGCAGAAGTTTGAAGACACCAACTGTCACCAGCTCATAGTTTTGGAGGCCTATAATGGCAAGTACTTCTTGAATGTACATCAACAACTACTTTTGAAGCCTTATTTTCCCATTTCCTTTGGGTTTAGAAGATGATTAAGCTGAGGATTCTGATTGAATCTCTCCAAGTGCTTCTATCAGTCAGCATTTGTAATTGTGGATATGCTGAGGCATTGAATCTTATTGAAACTGGTTAATTATTTTGAGCCGGTAATGTGCAAGTAATTTGTCAAGAATCATGAACACATACTTCCTTGCATTATTTATCTTGTCATGAGGAACCTCCAGTAGATAATCCAAGTTCTCATTGAGTCCATTTGTGACCACAACGCCAGTTGGTATTAGCTGTGTTGGAACAGGAGGATTTCCAAGACATAACCCTTGAGAAATAAGAGTCGGTTCATTCGGCAGTCAAAACACCATGAGGTGCAGTTAACATATGCCTCCTCCCCTTCGTTATCCTGCAACTCCGAGACCCACTCCTAGATTGTCTGGGACTACAAAGACAAAGCACTGGACATGACGAAAGGAGATCTATGGACGATAACCTTTATCGCTGGTTGTGAAGTTTGTTTTGGAAAAAAGAAGAAGCTCTTTGTTGCTTCCTCGAGACAAGATAAATAATGCAGGGCTATAGAGAAATGATTACCCTAAGAGGACTAACCCCATCACAATTTTAAAAAAAATCCATTATATTAATATTAATGCTGATCTTTTACACAATATCAGAAATACCTTTTTACATTATTAGTGCTCTCAGGCAAATAATAGAGATTTAAAAAAATTTCATTCTTTATTTCTTACATAATAATATTAATGTTGATAAAGTTGTTGAAAATAGCCCTTTCTTACCATTAATGTCAATTGAAATATATCTAATTCGTAAAGAGCTTGTATAAGGGTATAGAGAAATAATTACCCTAAGCTTTTAATATCTCGGGTTAAGGATTTTAAGGATAGTCTCATGACCCAACACGGGGTTAATAAAGACCATCGACTATATGTTTGGATTTAGAACGATTCTAAACTCAAGGATGTTGGATCTGTATTTTTTCAGACCCAAACACGCTTGGTCTCAACACATAGTAGAACCTAAAAGAATTGGGTTTGTCATCTTGCCAGACCAACAAGCATTTGAGCTCAGCGCGTAGTCGAGCCTAATAGAGTTAAGTTTGACATCTTTCCAGACCCACAAGTATTTGGTGTAAGCATGTAGCTGGGTCTAAGGGTGTTGGGTTTGATGTCTCGCTAGACCCATGAGTGCTTAGGTTTCGCGCATTTATGAGCCTACTAGAGTTGGGTATGACATCTTGCCAGACCCATAGGCGTTTAGGCTTAGTACTTAGATGAGTCCAAGGGTGTTGAGTCTTATATCTTGCCAGACCCATAAGCGTTTGGGCTCAGCACGTAGCCAAGCCCATTAGTGTTGGGGCTGGTGTATTGCCAGATCCACAAACAATTGTGTTTAGCATATAATTGAACTTAAGGGTGTCAAGTTTGTCATTTCATTAGATCTATAGATGTTTGAGCTCAACATGTAGCTGAGCCCAAGGGTTTTGTATCCCCACCTTGTCCCTAACCCTTCTATTAATGGGCCTTTAAAGAAAGTGAGTTTTGTATAAAATATGTTGATCCATCACTTTTAATTACTCTTAATTTTGATAATATTTTTTGAATTGAGATCATCTCATGCTTTCTTATGTAATGGCTTGTTATATTTATTAATTGCACTATAAAAGTAATAATAACTTAACTTTTATTATTTTATTATTTTGTTATTTGAATTTTTTATCTAATTTAAATTATTGAATTCAAAACAGATAATGACATAAATACTTAATTTTCAACATATATATATATATTCCATATTATTACACTACTACTCTAAAACAACTGTTTTTGTTTTATGGTGTTTTAGTGTTCATATAAATAGTAAAGCAACTAAATATATTTTTTAATTATTTTATAACATTTCTATATGGTAGCTTAGTTGGTTAACACGCGAGACACTATAGATGATGCAAGTTCAAGTGCTGGGGGACACAAGTATTTTATGTTTGTGACAAATAACCTGTCATCCGTCAATTTTTTTTTTCAAAAAAATAAAGGACAAATGACATGTTCTCCATCCCCTTAATAATAATAAAAAAAACAAAGTAGGGTTAAGTGCATGGGTTATTTGAATACTATTATAAATGTTTTACTAGATTCACTTACCTTTTAATTTTCACATAGTTCTTAAATACTATTATAAATTGTTATTTGAATTTTAATAATTTCTTTTTCAATTATTATATATTTTATATAATAATAATAATAATAATAATAATAATAATAATTGTTCATGAAAATTCGATTGAAATCCATTTTTTATTATTAGGATTTTTAAATAGATTTTGACAATAATTTTATAACATTTACATTTTTTTTCGCTCTCAATCACATAAAATATAAACATATTTTTTTGATATTTTTTATTAACTTGATTTAACAATCATAAAATAAATCTTGATGAAATTTTAAATAGAAACAATGATTCCAATTAAAACATTGTGTGGACTAAGATAAACAAGAGATACTTTAATAAAAAAAAATATCATGATATTTTTTTAAATAGATTTTATTTTTGATTTTAATGACAATAATAAATAATTTCATGAGACCTGTATATTTTTTTTTACATATAAAAAATTCACCCCCACCCCCTACCCCATGCAACGTAGCGTGGACATACAAACTAGTACAAGACTAATGCAAGTGCTTTTAGTGCTCGTTTGCGAATCACCAATTTGATTGTGGCCTGGTTTTAGTTGTGACTGAGACTTTTAATTGTTTGGTAATACTTTAAAAACTAATATGACAACCCCTTCCATGTGTTATTTTAAAAAGCTATAATTTGTGGTGTTTCAAAAGATACATCAAAGGTAAAAGTCACAACTTTTTCAAATGGACTCTTAATACATCTTATCCAAATCCAGCTCGTCAAAACCAACAAATGTCAGGCAACATAATCAAGTTTCTGTAGAATTCATAGTTAATTCTTTTTGAGAAATAACACAATTCAAAAAATATTTAAGAAAATATCACAATTTAGAAAGTTGCAGGTGACATATGTGATTCACGAGTCACATGTGACTCTTTAAATTATAAAATGGTAGGAAAAAATCTAATTTAAGGAGAGAGGAAAGAGAAAAAGGATCTAGAGACACTTAGAAGCTCTAATGATGACATCACAGGTACCACCAGAAAGATCTTAACGTGACGAATCCAATAACAATAGGGAATGTCAATAACAAAGATCAAAATGGACCACACAAGCTTCCCAAAGGTGGCGAGACACACTTGCCTTGATATTGTTAGATTCATTTCATCAAGATCTTTTTTATAGTACTTGTGGTATTATCATCAGAATTTTGATATGCCTTCAAGATCTTTTTTTTTCTCGCTCTCTCCCCTTTCCTCAATTTAAATTTGTATAAATCATTTTATAATTCTAAAAAAGTCATATGTGATACTTCCTATTCGAATTGCATATTGTTAAAGTAATTCAGATTAAACATAAAAGGAGGCTAGAATTCTCAATAATCTGTTTATTATGAGTGCTTAAGTTAACCTAAATACAAAGAAATTATATATAAGTTAAACTGAAAATACTATTCTACCCTTAATAAATAAGACTAGATAAATATTATTTAACATCTCCCCTTAAACTCACGATGCGACAGCTACAAGCATCGAGAGTTTGCCAACTAGAAAACAAAAACGAGAGATGGAATGCGCATTAGTAAAAAAATCTGCAATCTGCAAGGAAGAAGGAACCAAAGGCAAAGTAATGGTGCCATGAGATGATGACGAGTAAGATGACAATCAATCTCAATGTGTTTAGTTCGCTCATGAAAAACCAAGTTATGAGCAATCTGAATAGAACTCTGGTTGTCACAATACATAGGAGTAGGATGAGAAAAGAAAACTCTCATATCAGCAAGTAACCAACGTAACCAAACAATCTCTTTGGTAGAAGATGTCATGGCAGAAGCAAAACAATTGCAGAGACAGAACATAAATACCAAATTGCAGAAGTTGAAGGAAAGTCGAAATACCAAATTTTGCAGAAACGAAATACAAAATATCACTCCAAAAAAACATTACAAAAACTGAACGCAAATACCAAATTACAAAAACTGAAGAGAAGATGAAATACCAAAACAATTGCAGAGACAAAACAGAAGTACCAAATTGCAGAAGCTGAAGGAATGTCGAAATACCAGATTTTGCAGAAGCGGAAGACAAAATATCACTCCAAAAAACATTGCTGAAACTGAATGCAAATACCAAATTACAGAAACTGAAGAGAAGATGAAATACCAAAACAATTGCAGAGACAAAATAGAAATACCAAATTGCAGAAGCTGAAGGAATGTTGAAATACCAGATTTTGCAGAAGCGGAAGACAAAATATCATTCCAAAAAACATTGCAGAAACTGAAGAGAAGATGAAATACCAAAACAATTGCAGAGACAAAACATAAATACCAAATTACAGAAGCTGAAGAATCCAAAATAAAGGTTCAAATATTAATTCTTCAGCCGCAAGCACAAAACTTGATCTTCATCCTCCATCTTTTAATAGGTCAAACAACCCATGTTTGATGTTTTGAAAAATGGATTTGAAGTTAAGCTTCAAAGGAATGCATTGTGTGTGCTGGAACATCCTACAGGGAATGAAGTGGATGATGATAACGATTTTGATACCAGCAGTGGCTCTGACATTGGTGAACATGATTTCTACATAGACAGTGAGTTCCATAAAATTAGCAAGACAAGGGTTCGACCAACCAGACTCTGATATCATGTTAAAGTAATTCAGATCAAACATAAAAGGAAGCTAGAATTCTCAATAATCTGTTTATTATGAGTGCTTAAGTTAATCTAAATACAAAGAAATTATATATAGATTAAACTGAAAATACTATTCTACCCTTAATAAATAAGACTAGATAAATATTAATTAACACATATATCATATATGACTCTCTCTACTATATTAATTTCTTCAATGTTTTATGGCATGCATTATTTCTCTAATTTTTTTTTTTGAGTGTGCTAAAGTAAAATAAAAAAACTCTTAAAACATGTAATCCGAACCCAGCTCGTTTAAACTAACAAATGTCAGCAGTATAATAATAAAAAATGACTAAGAAAAGTACTAGCCTAGATGTAGCCAACGTGGTAATTTTCAGTTTGTGAGAGGGCTGGAGAATCTTTGGCAGCCCGACAATTGAAAAGGAACGTACATTTATAATTTGTTGTCGTTTATGTAACCAACAAAAGCCTATTTTCTTCCTCTGGACCACCTAGATTACCATTGATATATTGTTGTAATGAACTTTGTCACTTCTCATGACTCATAATTTCCACTGCTTCAAAAACTTTCTTAAACCTCAATAATTTGTGGGGGAAGAGGAAGGAATCGTAGCCCCCCCTCTATCAATGACTTCCTTTTCATGCATATCCTCCATATATATAAACTATGCATCCCCTCTATCACTAAGGGTTTCAAAACTTCTTTCTAGCAACCTCTCTTCGAAAAGGGTTTATTAATAATTATAAATATCTTCATATTTACAATAAAACGTCATTTTGCTGCAACAACAATGGAAGGAGCTGGGAGTAGAGAATATAGAAAAGGGTTGTGGACAGTGGAGGAAGATAGAATCTTGATGGATTACGTGAAGGTGCATGGCAAAGGGAAGTGGAATCGGGCAGCAAAAGTCGCAGGTTAGCATTTCTTTTTTACCTTTCCATGTAGAAGGGATTGATGTTAGTTTTAGAGCTTGTGGTGTTTTTTTTTCTTTTTTTATCAGCTAAAAGATTTGAATGTTGTGGTTTAGGCCTCAAGAGAGGAGGCAAAAGCTGCAGGTTAAGATGGATGAATTATCTAAGCCCTAGTGTTAAGCGCGGGGCTTTCTCAGAGGAAGAGGATGACCTTATCATCCGGCTCCATAAGCTTCTTGGCAATAGGTTTCTCTTCATCTCGTATGCACGTTATATAATTTTGAGTTAGCATGCGCGTCTCATTCTTTTTTCCTAGATAAAACATAATAATTAAGTCTTAAAAAATGCGTGGTAAATTTTAATAAATTGATTATTTGATTAATTTATTAATAAAGTTGGTGAATGTAATTGATTGATCGTCACTGTGGAGACAATGATACTATTGTTTCTTAATGATGCTATCATCAGCAATTCTTTTGTACTCGTTAAAATTAGAGCTAGTTTCTGGGCTTTGTTGTTTGTTATTGAATATACCAAACGTCTGTTCTTACAGTTTCATTTTTTTTTTTTTTAGGTGGTCTCTAATTGCTGGTCGGATTCCAGGAAGAACAGATAATCAAGTGAAGAATCATTGGAACACTCATTTGAGCATAAAACTAGGGGTTAAGAAGGGAAAATCTAAAATTAGCTCATCAAAATTCTCCAAAAAAATAGAGGCGAGTTTCAATACTAAATTAAGTTCAAATGATAGGTTAATTCCCAGTAATAAGACTGAAACTGAACTCCAAAATGTGATAGAAGATAGTCATGAAAAGGAAATAGAAATCACTAGCACGCATGAGCCAATATTGACAAGTGATTGCTATGAGAATTTTTGGCTTTTTAATGATGATTCATATCTATTTACTCCTAGTTTAATGGAACTTTTAGACGAGTCTCTTGAATCTTTTATGGCATGACTTGTAAAGCGCCATTTTGTATCTCTACTTCTTTTTTTTAATAAATAATTACTTTCCTTTTGTTTTTTATTTTTTGTTTTTTTGCCTGTAAATTAACATGTAAATGCACGTGTTCACATGTGATATCCTGAAATGAGGCTCAGGATTTTCAGCAACTCATTCCAATATTGATATGCTTTCAACAAACATACAAGTGAATGCAACCCCTGCTTTTTTTTTTTTTTTGCTACACTCCATGATAGTATTTGATTATTGTTCGAGATAGAGAGATGAAGAAAATATCATAACTCGATTTTAACCTTATTTTTCTCAAGATTTTCCATAAAAAAAGAATAAATAAATAAATCAAAGAAATATGTTTTTGATGCCTTTTGGTTGTTCACATGTCTATTTTGTGATTTTCAACTATTTTTCTCTTGTTAATATTTTTTCTTAAAAAAAAATTCAAGAAAATCCAAAAGAAAGAAGAGAGAGAGAGAGAGAGAGAAATATAGTGGAGGTGACAAATGTGAGAAGTTATTGTTTTTATGTGGCATAAAAGTGAAAAAAAAAAGAAACAACAAGGAGAAGAAGCTAATGTGTCCCTCCTACCATACAAAATCCAGTGTGAAGAAAGTGGATATTTTATCAAACTAGTATAGTTTGATAAAAGTTTGTGTGAAATAACATAGTTTTGACTCAACCGCTATTAAAAAACGCGGTTTTATTAACAATCACTAATAGTAATAGCAGTTGTAAACAATTGTTATTCTCATCAGCGTTTTATTAAACAACTGCTATTACCATTAACAGTCGTTTAGAAACGCTAAACAACTGTTATCGAGAATAACGGTTGAATGTTGAACTAAGTCTAAATCACAACAACTAAAAGCCAAACAAGATCTATAAATTATCAAACCTCAGATCCATAATTCAAAGTGTAATATTTTAATATCATTTTTATTTATTAATTATAATTCCAAATTATATGTGTTTTTTAAACATTGTTTTTATTTTTGTATTTTTTAAGTTGTTAATGAATGATTTGAAATTTTAAACAACTTGTTCACATGTTTATATGTTTTTTGACGATATTAAATCATGCTTATATAAACAAAGTATGAAAATACATAATATGTGAGATAACTTTAAAATCAATATGACAATTTGACAAAAACAATATTACAAAACTAGTAATAATAAAAATAACCCTTAACTAGAAAAATAACATTACATAATTATACACTATATAATAATATATCTTAGTCTATCTATGTCTTCTGCGATGACGGGTTGTTGGACCAACTTTATCAATAGCATGGCTTCCACTTGTCTATGTGATCTCATCCTCCGAGACAACATCATCTAGGCTTAATATCTCCCTTAACAGGTCAAGTATAGTACAATATGTCTCGAGCCAAGAAGATGCATAATAACGAACAAGTCCATCATCAACATCATGAAGATCAACTACAACACATCGACCATCATGTATCAACTGTCCAACCTAATATGAAGCAAATAGAAATTATTAATTCATAAATAAAATACAATGATTTTGTCAAAGCCTATAAAAAAGTAACAAATATTTACAACATTCTGAATCCATCGTGCATGTAACTCATACTCCATCTCTTTGCATGGAGGAACTTGCGCTTGGTTAGGTATAATAATTTGGCATGTTATACTCAGGTACCAACCCATGTATTACTCCTTAAAAATTACAGGATGCACCTCTCTAAAAACAAAATTTCTTCATGCATCCTACATCAATATATGTTAAAGATAGTGGATCATCCAATTATAATTAGCATGCTACCTGAATGATTAATGGAATGCAATTGATCACTCGTATCTATGTCATACGAGATATGTTGCTTAAAGCCAAATTGTCGCATCACTCAGTCCGAACAATACAACTCAACAAGTTCAAAAAGTATAAGGAGGACAACTGATGTCCATAAATCCAAGACCAGTGTGCATATAACAAGAGCATATGTCCTAATATCTGTTGAGTAAGGATTCCACACGACCTATTGAAACATCAACAATGCAATTATTTCTCATTATTTACCAATATCAACCCATAAAAAATTATCTCCCAACGTTTATAAATATCAAAAAAATTTAATATCAACCTATGCAATAATTTCCTAACATTTACAATATCCAAAAAATCAAACATCGACATATATAATTATTTTAACGGATTTACCAATATCCAAAAAATAAAACAATGCAAGTAATTAATTCTCATAATTTACCAATACCAACTCACACAATTATTTTAATAGATTTACCAATATCCAAAAATCAAACATTAACACAAGTAATTAATTCTCATCATTTACCAACATCAACACACAATTATTTCACTGTCATAATTTACTAATATACCTAATTTGATTGTTGTCTATCTAACTCGATTTGATAAAATAACAAAACGTAGGTTGGATTATGTTCAAAATATCTACTCCCTCATCATCTGTTAATAAATAAGCAATGATATTTATTAAATAAGGTTTCCAAGAAAAATATTCTTAATCTAAACAACATAATTTATATGTTCAATAACATATTACTTGTATCCTAATGAAGATTATATATCAACCTCTAAAACTTGGATAGACATAACAGGTATAGACTCAATTCATGGTCGTCCCAAGTGTAAATGCTCCCTCCCAGGACCATAGCTTTATGTAAAAAAAAAAAAACAATAATTAGTAACCAACTCAAATATAAAAAAACATAATACAAAAATATTGGTAAGTCAAAATTTTTTTCCCAAAGCCATTTCATGGATAAAGCATTCCTCTTGAACATTTTAGGAAGGGGTACACGTCCAAATACACTCTCGCATAAAGTTATCTTATTCTAAATATCTACAGCAGTACACGCTTGCCCATCTATAGACAAGCCAATGCACCCTCGCATAAAGTTATCTTATTCTAAATATCCACAGCAGTACACGCTTGCCCATCTATAGACAAGCCAAGTAGAACATCAACGTTTTGCAATGTAGGTTTCATCTCCATGACACGAAGGTGGAACATATAAGTCTCCTGTCTCCATCTCTCAATGAGCGCCGTGAACAAGTCATGAATCTCATGATCTATCTTTATGTATTGCAGACATGTGACGTAATAAAAACCCGTCTGTATAATGTATGGAATAATCGGATCTGGAAGCGGCATCAACTTATAAAATTTGCAATAAATCTTACCTAAATCCTGCATAATAAAATAAAAAAGTTTGATGTATTAACATGAATTATAGGGTAATTAGCACAATAATTAATCATCTTTGTCAAATGAAAAACAAACATATATTCCCATTCCATATGGTATGTGATCTATGTGACTCCTGCAACAATAGAATGGATGGATCAACCGGTCCAGGATCCATGTACTGAGGAACTCTACGGGAAGATGAAGATGATGCACCTCGCGAACAAGGCATCTTAACCAAGTGTACTTATAAACTACAAAATATAATTCAAAATTAGAAAATAAATATTAGAAATAAAAAATTAAAATTAAAATTAAAATAATAATAAATGCACATGGACATGTAATTGTCTAACTTGGCCGGTGTAGCGGTGGTGACGGTGGTTTGGTTGGACACACAAGCTTGGCTGACGGTTTGTAATAAAAAAAAAGGTTTTAATACTCGTGGTGACAAGGGGAAGATGATTCTAGTGTTTTAATGGAGATTGGACAGTGTTTTGGGCAATTTGGTGGCTGTTTTCTTCATCCATTTTATTTTAAACTATCCATTTCCCCCTTAGCATAGTGATATTATGTTGTTTTATATTTAAAGGCTTAATTTCTTACTGTTGTTGTCAATTGAGCTTTTTTTAGTATATCTAAGTTGGTTCTCAATTATTTCTTGTTGTCTTTAAAGAAGAAGAGCAGTACCATATAGCTAGGGAATCTTATTTCTATATAAATGATAGCCATAGTACCACAGGCAAGGAGAAAAGATGTTTCTTATATGAAAATTTCTTGGATGGTCCTGTAAGCCCATATAATTTCGTTAAGGAGTTCAACCCATTCACCTTTAGCTTTTTCTATCTTCTTTTTAATCTAATCAGTAATATCTTGTTGGTAAGCTCTATCTATCTATTAGTTTGTGGATGTGATATTAGTAAGAACTTTTTTTCAATGTGGAGCTTTTTGACATTGTTCCTTTATCTTCTTGTTATCAAACTGGGTGCCATTGCTTATGATCAAAACTCTAAAGAGTCCAGACTTAAAAATAATACTTTCTTTATAAAAATGAAATGATCTTGTTTGTAGTTATTTTCTATAGGGCTTCAACTTCTACCCATTTCATGAAATACTCAATACATTTTAGGATAAACTACCTTCTTCCTAAGGCTTTAGGGAATGATCTAGGTATATCAATTCTTCATTGGATGAAAGGTTACAAAGATATAATAATGGGTAGTTCAGCTAAAGGTTGGCACTACACAAGAGCAAGTCTCTAGGACTTGTAATATTTTTTTACTAAGTCAGTGGCATCCTTTAAGATAATAGGCAAATAAAAGCCTACTTATATTGTTTAGGAAGTTATGGCCTTGGCTCTTACATAAAAGCTATAGATCCTTTCATATATTTCCGTCAACATATATCCACTTTCTTTTAGAAACGGGTATTTTAATAGATGAGCAGTGGTTGACCATTTATACAACTCACCATCTAAAAGACAATTCTTATCTACATGCCTTGTTAGTCAAAAAGCAACTTCTTGTCTTTTGGTAATTTTTCTATAAGCAAATATTGCTTAAGTAATTTTTCTCTAGTATAATTTTTATAGTGGTTACTAGGGGTGTTCAAAATAACCGATTAACCGAGAAAATCGATAAAACCGAAGAAAAATTAACCGAAAAAACCGAAACGAAATGAAAAACCGATAAAACAGATTTTCAAAACCATAAATTTTAACAGGTCCGGTTCAGTTTCAGTTTTGAACCAGAAACCGACCCAAACCGAACCGGACCCACTAAACAATTAATAAAAAATTTCAGTATAAATAGTTAGCTAACCCTAACAATTAACATCACCTCCTGCCTCTCACAAAAAGCCGCCTCCTTCCCCTCTCAATTAATTCTCAATCTTCCTTTCCCCGTTTCTTGACATAGATAAAGATAAGCAACTGTATAAATACAAAAAGTAGTGGGGCAGCCATAAAAGAGATCAAATGCCCTTTGTGTATCAATCTCCTTTTGCTTTTACTGTTTATTGTTTGCAAGATTGGCAATGGACATTTAAAGGCTCGAAGTCATCTTTATCTCCAGTATCTGGAAACTTGGCACATATATGATCAATTCCACTGAAAGATTGAAATAGTTTCTGTTTTCTAGCCATATGGGACAATGATTTTCCACATGGAGGATCCAATACCACCGATGGCTTGTCCAGGTCTTTCTTGTAGATTTCGATGACGAATTCAGATTTGGTTGTTAAGGTTTGGATGAGAGAGCCGAAGGACCAGATAGAGTTTTGGATTGGCGGGTCAGGGTTCGGGTTTTCAAAGCTGGGAGGAAGGGATTTGGGGGAGTCTAGATGATGGGATTAGGTTTCCCGATTTTTTGCCAAAAAAACCGGATTTAACCGAACCGGACCAGTTCGGTTTGAACCGGTTTTCGGTCCGATTCGGTTAATATTTCACAAAATTAATGTAATTCGGTTCGGTTGGTTTTTTTAGTCTAAACCGAACCGAACCGAACCGTGAACACCCCTAGTGGTTACTGTCTTTGTTTCCTTTTATTTTTTGCTTGACTTTTCATGTACTTCAATCCAAATATATGAGATAATTATATTGGGTTATTAATGATAAGCTTTGAGAGGAGGTATACCTTGTCATTTTCCTTTCATGTATTTTTTTTTATGGAGATTGCCTTTCCTTCTTCTCTCTTTAAGTTTAAATGTGCTAGAACTTTCTATTGGTATTTGGTTGAAAGCTTATTGGCTTCAAGTTATCTAATACAATACCCCACTACAAGCTGGAGATCATTAATATATAGAGAGGATAGGCATTAAAACTCTCAATCAAGTCATGGCTAGCTGATAATACCTTATATTCTACCATATTATTAGAGGAAGAAAAATTCAAAAGAAATCCCATATTAAAAAAAATCACCTTTTAAAGCTTATCAACACAATTCATGCTACACTCACATTAGTATTTGAGGATCCATCCATATACAACCTCTACGGGTCTCAACTCAAATTGGACTTTATTGTTTTGTGTTTATCTAGTGTTGGAAGATCTTTGAATGAGCACTCAACAATTAAATTTGTTAGAGTTTACGCCTTGATATTCGGTCTTACTTGGCACTAGAGTTTGAACTCCCCCATTTTAATTGCCTATTTTACTAAACATCCTAACAAGTTAGGTTTATAAAGAATCTATCTTAGATACTAGTCTTTCAACACAATCACTTGATGTGTTTGGAAATATGGTTTGAGCTTCCTGACAACACTGACCAATATAAGGGTCATCTTTTCAATCTTTAAGTATTTTGAGTTAGCAACGTGGAGAGCTATGTTTTTGTAATAATTGGTTTTTTGATTTCTTCTTTATCTCATACTAGAATTACTCTATTCGCCAAGTTTGCCACCCTTAAATAAATAAAAAAAGATCCTCTTTTTCTCTAGGTTATGAGCAAACTTTTAGGAAGAGTAAATTTGACTTTACTTTTTTAAAAGATTGCTGAAATTTTAGAGTCCATTCAAAACTAAAGATGTTTGTTAGAGTCTTGAAAAAATGCAAACACATTCTCTTAAATGAGAATTAAACTTGGTTAAGGTTGTTATCCTTCTTGTTGGCCTTTATATATCTCTAAACAATTGAGGAGGGGTCATGTTTAACATGGCTTAGATCTTTTAAGGACTGGGCTCGATCCCTTAGCTATTAATTAGGAATCCTAGAAACTTTCCTCACTTTATTGCAAATGCACACTCTGTAAGATTCAACTTCATTTAGTGTAGGCATTTAACAAAAAAAACCTTTTTATAAATATTAAAGATGTTGCTCAAACTTTATGTTTTTTAACTAGAATATCATCAATATAGACCTTTAAGTTTTTACCCAATTAATCTTTGAAGACTTTGTCCATTATTCATTAGTAAATGGCTATAACTTATTCAAGCCAAAAGGTATGACTCAATAACAAAATATGTCTTTGTTTGTGATTAATGTTATTTTTTCTTCATCATCTAGATGCATGAATATGTAGTGATACCTTGAGTTAGCATTTAGGAAGCTCAAGTACTCAAAGCCAGTTATAAAGCCAACCAATTTATCGATCTAAGATAGTGGAAAGCTATCACTAAGGCATGTCTTGTTGAGGTTAGTAAGGTTTATATGCATATGGCGTTTCCTATTTGTCTTATTCACCATCACTACATTAACCAACCATTTTAGGTACATTAACTCACAAATAAACCCAACTTTCAATAGTTTATATAATTCCTTTGAAATAGTTTTTTGTCTTTATTAATTAAAATTCCTTTTCTTCTCTTGTATTTTGGAGAAAGACAGGTATACATTCAAACTATAATAAGCCACCTCTGAGTTGAAGCATGACATATCCAATGGCTTGAAATCAATGTTGTATATTTAGGTATTAAAGAGCTTTATGAGGGTTTTCTCTTGCCTAGGGTCTAAAGTATACCTAATTTTGGTGATAACACTTTTATTTGAAATAAGACTGCTTTCTTTTAGATCTTCTACTACTTTTATTCATACTTTAACTTTTTCTTTAAGAGGTGATGTTTGGTCTATCCACAAAGTATTCCTCCTATTTAAATAGGTGCAAGTGCATCACCTAGAAACCATCTGATTTCCCTTTATAGTTATAACTTTTTTATTTGTATAAAACTTCATCGTTTAGTAATTTATCCTAATCACTGCATTTTTCTTTTAAAGAAGTGGTCTTCCAAGTATGACGTTGTATGTTAGGTACATCCTAATCACCATAAAAGTTTATTGGAGAGTGCAACATCCGGGATAAGTGTCAATGGTGACGGGTAAGATTAATGTGCCTTTTATTGGTATATATTTCCCTTTTATCTTGATCAAAGGGGTTTTTTATTAGAGTTAACTTAGATACGTCAACACCCATCTATATCATCGTGTCTCTAATGAGAATATTGATAGAACTTTCATTATATACCAATACCTTGTGTACCTTATGATTGGACATGAATGTAGTAAATAACAAGGCATCCTTATGGAGAAAAGTCATCTTTTCCCATCTTCTAGAGTAAATATAATAAGCTCATGACAAAGGTTCAAAAGTCATACAAACAATATCTACTTTTCATAAGTATTTCGTCTCCCACTATAATCTCTTCCTATGAATTTCCTCTTAGGATTATATTGATCTCTAGTAATTAATTATAAATAGTGTCAGCTTCGTTTCCTTGCTTTTCATCTTTTACTCATTTCCTAACAAATTATTAAAGATACCCCTTAGCAATGAGTCTTTTTATCTTTTTTTTTTTAGAGCATAATGCTCCTTTGTATCATATTTCTTGTCTTTATGGAAATGACAACATTAATTAGATTATGATTACCAATAACTTCTTTCATTAGTGGTGGATATTATATAAAATACTTCATTTTAATATCTTTTAACACTTTAGTGCTAATGGTGTTTAAAGAAGTTGTCATCAACTCAAGGTTTTTAAGCTTATCTCACACTAGTCTCATTGGGTTACTTCTGAATGCCTAAGAGTCATGAAGAGGTTACCTATGTTTTGGAAATTCTCCCACGTGTTTATAAAAATATGGATGCTCTTGTCTTGCCACATTTACTTTTCTACCCATGTATGACTTTCTATAACCTGTTTGACTTTGAGGAGAGTTCTGTTTAGGAGTGCATATAGTCATTCCTATAAAGAATAGTTATGCACACCATTAATCAAGGACTCTATAACTACAGGCTCAAACAAGTCTTTTATTTTGAGAAGCTCCTTATTGAATTTCTTAAGATGTACCCTGGTACTTCACCATTCTCTTTATGTAATGGAAAAAAAAAGGCCTAGTTAAGCTCTTTTTGACAAGTATGCTTATATTGAATTGAGCAATCAACTTGCTACATAAGTAAAAAAACTAAGTATAGAACCAAGTTTTAAACTATGGTAATAGGCTCGTGCAGATCTACAAAACGTTGTGGGAAGGATTTTGCACATTGCATTGCTATCCTATATCACTAATTCAATACTGCTTCTATAGTTTAGTAAGACCATCATAATTATCTAGGTCCATCTCTGTGGTGACAAAGCCTTTAGAAAGATGTGTGTTTAACATATTCTGGCACAATAGAGAATATCATATCTAGTTAGCAATGTTTATGTTCTCCTCTCATCATTTTCTTTTATGTTTAAGTCCATTTTAGTGGGATTCTAAAAGGAAATGATACATATGGTAATAGTTATGGTCACAAATGGTTGTGGCCTTGTGTTTTGATATATGAATATCATATTTGAAGGATCCTATTTGAGAGTGTTTTCTATGACGGTGAGACCAACTTTTTGGTATGGTAGAGGTGTGGTGATACTATCATTTACTCTTTTGCATGTCATTTTTTCCAATTTCTCTTAGAAAATAAAGTTGTCTATGTATAGGTATAATTAATTGTAAAACAACTAGCAATAAAGTATGTGGTGGCAAGGGAAGAGCTTTGAGTTATTGCTAAGTAGTAACAATGTTAGTGAGTGCTTTTATTTGTTAAGTAAGATGATTGATATTTGTGGGAGTTGATGATGGTGGGAGATTAGTCACTCTTCCTCCAAAATTTTCCATGTTAGTTATGGAAAACCTTAAAATAAATGTATGAAAAAATGAACTAAATTTTATTTAATTTCTCACATATGGTACCTCTTATAAAGTTATTGAAGCTTCAAAGAGAGTTGGGCTTCTCATAACTAATAATAGACTGGTGAATATATTAAAATGAATGGGCATGGTGTTACCTATAAAATAAGTCTCTCATGTATATTTTTAAGGGACCCTCTAATACTTATGTTGGTGTAATAAAGGGTAAACAAGAAAAACATATAGAAACAATGCGAGAGACTAGTTGAGTGGTAAAAAAGATGTTAAGTGATTTGCCTTTGATGTGTGGATAATAGGGGTATTTATACATATGGCTATTAACAAGATCACTTGGCTTACTTGGCGAATATAATATGAAAAGTAGTGGTGTAACTAATGAAAAGAGAATAACTTATCTAGTGAAAAGAGTAACTCACATTGATATTATTTCTGATTGGCTAAAGAAACCAACCACTTGATTGGTAGTATTATCAACCAATGATAGAGATTCACTTTTGTTGTAAAGGCGCATGTCGTGTAATTTCATCAATATACCAATTAAATGAAAAGATATAGTGTGGGAATATTTATATTTATAATTTATGTATTTTGTATGCTAATCAGGGAAAGAGAGAAAAAGAAAAAGAAAAAGAAAAGGAAAATAAAAAGATGAGAAAAGAAAGAGAGAGAGAGAGAGAGGAGTTGCTAGCCATTTGGCCCTGGCCCAAAAGGCTATGATATTTTTTGTATTGTTTGTATTAACACTTATTATGCCAACTTTCAAGGCCACAAGAATACTCCTGTTATGCTTGTGTTGAAAAGTCCAATTTCTATTAATATCTCATTTTCCTTTTCCTTTTTGAATATAAATGATCTTCATCAACAGTTCTTATTGTTACCATAATAATGAACTTAGGGTATTTTGAGTTAGGTACAAAAAAAAATAATTATGGCATAGAAATTGCTTCAAAAAATTCAGGTAAATTCATGGCATTTATGATTCAACCCGCTACACTTAGAGAAGAACTACAAATGTGGTTTCTTAAGTCCTTCATAGTCATTAATTGGAAGGGGCAGGGTCGTAAGTAGAAGTTTGAAGACACCAAAATTTAGTTGTCACCATCTTATGATTTTAAAGGCTTATAATGATAAGTACTTATTGAATGTACATTGACTATTGTGGAGAATACTACTATTTTTGAAGTCGTATTTGCCCATTTACTTTTGGTTTAGAAGGTGTACAACATTTTAAGCTGAAGATTCTGATTGAATCTCTCCAAGTTCTTCTATTAGTCAACATTTGCAATTGTGGATATGCTGAGGTATTGAATCTTATTGAAACTTGTAATTTGTCAACAATTATGAACATATATTTCCTTGCATTCTTTATTTTGTCTTGAGGAACCTCCACTAGATAATCCAAGTTCCCATTATGTCCATTTGTGACCACAACACCAGTTGGTATTAGCTATTGGAATATGAGGATTTCGACCTTTACATCCCTTCTAAGATGTAGTGTGGTCCTTTGCACTACAATTGTTAATGGGAGCTAATCTGATAAGTCTCGAAGGATAACCTTACTTTATGGTATAGGTATGAAAACTAATTTGGTGGTTTTTTTGTTTAACAATATTCTATATAGGTTTTCAAAGTAATAGATAATAATTTTTGGATGTATTGAGATTCACCTTAAGGATTATATAAGGAATACCATTGTAAAAGGTTGAGGGTTTTTATTAATTTTGCACTTTCAAATCTAAAGAATATTAGTGGAGGCGAAATTAGATGTCTATGTGTAAAGTTTAAGAATAACAAGTTCTACCAATCAGATGTTATGATGTAACTTCTAAAAAATAGTTCATAGAGAAATACTTGTGTTGGTTTGTACATGGAGAACCCTATGTTCCTTACGAGACCATGTTAAAAAGGATTGTTGACTCAATATCTAGTTCTAGTAGCATACATAAAGTTATAGATGATAATAGTAATTGTTATAGGACTATGGTAATGAATGCAATGAGAATTAATCATGGTTATTCAAATGAAGGTTCATGTGTCGATGAAGAACTAAATGTAGATGCAACTAAGCTTTTTAAACTTTTAAAAGATTCCGATGAACCATTATGGGATAGATGCATAAATCACAGTAAATTATTGTTCATTACACGAGTGTTTCCCATCAAGTCAGATTATGGGTTAAGTGAGGCCAGTTATAATAGCACCATCGAATTAGAGAAAAGCATTTCAACTGAAGGTAATAGGTTGAAAGAGAACTTATATGCTGCAAAACCTATGATGAAACCTCTTGACCTAGGATACAAAAAAAATTAAATTGATATGTGCCCAAACTTATACATGTTGTACTATGGTGAAGATGCAAATTTAACCGAGTGCAAAACCTATAAGCATGCTCAATATAAACCTAATAATGATAAAGAAAGGATATTTGACAAATACAAAACACTAAGATAATTCTAATCACTACTAGGTTGGAAAGGTTATTTATATATTTGAAGATAACCAAGCACATGACAAGGCATCATTTACATGAAGTGGTAGATGGAATCATAGTGCACTCTTTTGATGGTGAAGCATGAAAATATTTTAATAGGATGCATCCTTTGTTTTTAATGAAACCATGAAACATACATCTTGGGTTGTGTTCTGATGGGTTCAATCCATTTGGATCCTTTGTTGCACCCTATTCTTGTTGGCTCATCATATTAATAATTTACAACTTACCCCTAGGGATGTGTATGAGGCTAAAATTTATATTTTTATCTATAGTCATACCTGGTCTTCACAATCCAGGTAGGAATATAGATTTTTGTCTTCAACTGTTAATTAATAAGTGAATCAGTTATGGTCATTAAAGGATTTGACATATGATGTTTCATAGAAATAAAATTCTCAAATGAAGACAACATTGATGTGAACTATAAATGATTTTCTTTCATATGAAATGGTTTCTGAATGTAGCACATGTGAAAAAATAGCATATCCATATTATATGAAAAACAATAAGGTCTTCACCTTAATGATTGGTAGTAAAGCTTCTTTTTTTTATTCCCACTAGAGGTTATTACCAAGTTATCATCGATACAAAAATAAAAGAAAGGACTTCTTAAGCGGTAAAGCTGAAAGGGATGTTGCACTGCTAGTACTATTGGGTAAAGAATTGTATGATATAGTTTCGTTGTAACACCTTGTAAAATCTTAACGTTGTAAAGATACCTTGAGCCTTTAACTCATGAAAAACATAGTGAATTTTTTTAACGTTTAATATCAATAATCCATGTTGGTGTTTCGATCTCATGGTTAAATTTGATTCGTTATTTATCGTATTCATACATTACATAAATCATAAATTTCTAGTTCTTACTGAAATTTCAGCAGAGTCTTCTTTGTCCAAGTCACTAAACAATTCTTCTTTCCTTAGGATATTTACAAAGCAAAAGATAGCATTCTCAATTCTTATATCACTACCATTATTCTCATAGGTTGGGCCTCAGACAACACATACAACCCGTCATCAAATTCTCCTAATAACATATATATTCTTGTTGATTATACAACCACACATCATGAACATTTAATTCATTCATCCTGGATCTTAACCTCATTTCAACATAACTAGTAACAACTCATCACCATATAATCCCCATCAATCTATAACAATCGCATTAACATTAGAATTAAATATCATGGTCAATAAGTAAAATGTTTAGTCATACAATTCAATTTAAAACATGAGTGTTAAACCTTTAATAAGTTAAGTCTATATATCTAGTAAATACAAATATCCAAAATCACATGACCATTTAATTAATGTTATACATAAACCAATCAATAGAAAAATTATTGAGTTATATACATATTTTCATAATTTTTACAAAAGTCTAAGTAAAATATGAAGTAAATAAATGACTACTCTTATCTAGTCTGCGGAGATCCTATAACAAATACACACAAGCATAAATATTTATACTTAAATGTACCTTCATAGCGTATTAATAATTTCACTTTATATTACTTATTACTCATATTCCTTGAAGAAAGTTTATGCAAAACATTGCTTATCATAATAGAACAATTTCCCTTTTTGATTGCCACATTGCCATCTTAGCCTTCTTATAATTATACAACTAGATCGTCAATATCCTTACTAGATTTTACCCTCAAAATCCTTCCACCTGTGATTGGTTTACCCTTTTTAATGGTAACACCAACATTTTGGTTCTTACACAATTATATAATTTAGTCTACTTTGGAAGCTTACTATATTCATTTCACGTCCTTGACGACCACTTTCAAGAATAAACTATGACCTTGATGATTATATGTTCATTATCCCCTGGGCATTAACCACCACCCTTGCTATAAGTTAACTACATTCATTAAATCATTTCAATAACTCACTCATGGTCTATGACATTTACACACAAGCTCCTTCTCTTCAAGAATGAAAGTTCATGTTCTTTGTTAGTTGTCCCCCTTTTTTTTTTACTTATTTAACTTCTACTTAATTCCAACTAGGAGTTATTAACCTTTTTCATGCATTTAATTTATACTTGATCTTGGTTAAGGGTGCATAATCCCAAATCAGTAAACATGGCTTTTGACTATACTTATTCGTCGAACTCGATACCGTTAACTGGGCCTTAACTTATTAATAGTATCATTTGAGACAATTCTTAAACATGATTTTAAATAATTTATCTAGTTCATTATTCTCATCCTATGCCTTAATCTGACCTCAAAATTCTTTAATCCAATTCCATAATTCCAACCTTTTCAAGGAAAATGATCGTATACACTAACCCATTCTATTCATCACTCTAGCATGTGGTTTATAATAAACAAGCACTTATTTATTATATTTCACTACCCTGAGTCTGTATTTATATCAATCATCCATTTTCTGACCAATTTTATTAATGATAGTTCTTGCCTTACACCAACCATCTCGTTATTTTTTTTCAATACTTAAAAACTCGTACTATAAGAATTCTTTATCTTTAAACACTTAAGCTCCAACCAACATCTTAACTTGATCTTTTTCTATTATTATCCACAGTCGACCGATTCTCTTCCTTGGTTACACAATATCCATCTACATTTATTTCCTTGTCACCAACCCATGTTTTGTCATTCTTACAACCTACCGTGGGCTTCTCTTAGTTAATGGCTCTTTTATGCTTCATTGACCAACTATACAATCTTGATATTGGCAGACTAGATATCATTAGTCTTCTTATCGAGGCAAACTAATAATTCATCCTCACTATAAATATTAACTGATATCTTTAGTCCCCACCATGTAACAAAACTAGTCAAACTATGTCGGTCATTAGTAAGCACAAATTCCATTAGTCCCACCTCGTGGAAAACTAATAAATTATGTTGGTCATTAGTAACCATTAATGCCATTAGTCTTTACCCTGTGGCAAACTAATCAATTATGTTGGTCATCAGTAACCATAGATGCCATTAGTCTTCACCCTGTGGCAAACTAATCAATTTTATTGATCATCAGTAACCATAGATGCCATTACTCTTCATCTTATGGGAGACTAATCAATTATTTTGGTCATCAGTAACACTGATGCTAAATAGTCTCCACCTCATGGTGGACTATAAACCTTCCATCAAGTCCATCCTATATTTTACCTTCCTTCGTTTTCCTTCTTATTTCCCTTTTTCTTTCTCATTTTCCAAGTGAAATTTATCATTGTTACATTACCAACAACCCCTTCTGAATACTTACACAATCTTTCTATTTCAAATACTCGCGTTAATAACCCACTGTAACATTACCCTTCCAAATACCTTTTTTGATGACCAAATGCAACTTTACACTCCCAAAATCCAAAGTTCATATCGTGGATCCACCATCTCACTTCTTCATATATGCGTACAATTTCCATTACAAATCCAGTATTATATTCCAACTACTTATATCAACCCCCCATATGAACATTGAATTTCAAATAAATATATTACATCAAGTACAAACTTTGCATTTCTATTTTATGCACTATCTTATTTTTCACAATACAATTGTTTCATACTACAATGAAACTAATAACTATCTAAGCAATAGTTAAGAATTCTAAGAGTCAAGGTGTCGAACACCTACCATGAGCTTGAGAGCGTCCTGCCACTCCCAACTGTTGTCCTGATCTAGTAGCCTCCCTTGTTCCATCAGGGACACAACTTATCATAAACATATTAACTGTCATAGGAATCACATTCCAATTTCCCTTTGAATTTATATTTTCAAGCCAATAATAAAGAAATTCATACGAGTAAAAATCCAAACATTTCACAAACTCAAGTTATATCCATCCATTTCCACACAACACATAGCCAATATTTAAATATGTAGACCACACAAACAACCTTCTTTAACCTTTACCCTTAGGCCAAAACACTCATGATGCAAACTATGAGTATTCCTTTATCTTTTTCTCATATTTTCATCTAATCACATACTTTCAATCATAATTTAACAATTTATAGTTCATAAATTCAATTTAAGTCTCCTCCCCTCTTTAACAATTCTATTTTAATCGATCCTAGTTATATTCATATCTTTCCCCCTCCCTTGTTTTTCATAACAAAAATCCATTCCAATACAATTAAAACACATGTTGAAACATGTTTACACATCTCATAATACTATTTAACACAGTTCATACATTTCCCTCTCACATGGCCGAAACCTCATGGATTAATTCCATGAGGTTTGCACTCAATGTTTTTTTTTTCTAAATCAAATCATTTAAGCACATCATATAATCACCATTTAACAACATTTTCATGTTAATTCAAAGCAACAACTCAAATCCTCCTATTATGACTTTAGCCAAATCTATCCAAAAAGGGAGGCATGGATTTTCTTTCAAATTTCTTAACAATTCTACATTTCACCTAACACAATTCAATACAATTATCACAATAATTACATCAACCAAATCAACCTTTTTTTTATTGGCCTTGGCCAAAGCTTACCCTTTAAAGAGTCATGGGTTCCTTTTTAAGATTTCATGTGATTAAAACTAGCATATATATAATTTATATCAACCAACTCATAATTAATTCATTTCAATCAAGAATTTAAGCAAAACTCAACCCCTTTTCATTTTATAGTCAACCAAATATTTATTCAAAGGGAAACATGTTCTTCCTTTCAAAATTCTTCTTAATTCCACATTACCTATTAGTATTTCATGCCCAAGAACATAACTCATAACAAGTTTAGCATCAATAACTCATCATCCAATCAAACACTAAGTTTAATCACAAATCCATAAACTAACATTCATGAAAATCATACAAGAACTTATTAAAGCTTAAAAAAAAGGTTTACTATCACTTACCCACATCAAACAAAAGATAAATTCCAAGGTTTCCAACCTTCTTCTCTTCTAAACTCTTGTTTCTCTCTCTAGCCGTCACTTTCTCTCTTTTATTTCTTATAAAACATTGCCAATAGATCCTTCCTTTCACTTTTTTCTTCCATCATTTCACTTATTCTCTCCATTTTAGTGAATTTTCTAAGGAAATTTTGAGAAAATAAAGGAGAGAATATCCACCTCTCTCCAAAACCATCCATGGCTGCTGAAAACAACCACTTATAGGTTGATTTTATGTTTAATTAAAATTTTACCTTCCATTAATGTCCCTTGTATTTTTTACATAAATTAATTGGTTACTGCCTAAATCATGAGTCTGTATTCTAAACTCCAATTGATATAAAACCCTAACCCAAGGTAAGAAATCATGTCAAGAGACTCCACGTAAAATTTCAGCTCAATCTACCAGTCGGATTGAGAGTTATACTTGATACTATAAAACTAGCTAGTTTGTGATTTTTCATAAAAAATCCAACTTTTCTTATTCAACCTTTTTGCATAAATCGTATCAATTATTTTACTAAATCATTGGGACCATTTTATTATATATATATATATATATATATATATATATATATATATATATTATTAATAGACATATTGTCGTTTCATAGTAACGTTACTGATTTTTAACCGGTGGTTTACACCAACACTTTTTCAAGCAGTTCTTTTTTAACTTTTTATTTCTCATTTCTATTATAATTCTTGGTGTTATTTTCTTATTCCTTAAACATATTTTTTTAACTTTTCCTAATTCTTCCATCCATCAAAACTCATTACCGGTTTCGCTAACGTTATGAATTTTTAACTAAATTTCTTAGTCCTCATTTAAACTTCAACAACACCTTTAAATTCATTTGTGGATATTATCCCCTCTAATACACATCAAATTGTTATTATTCTCATTATTTATCCATTTCATTCCATCCCAAGTTTTCATTTCTTGTCGAAGTTTTATTACCTTCGACCCTTTACGCGGGGGTTTACACTCGCAGTATAAAGACATTGTATTTAATTTTCAATCTAGTAAGGAGAAGTTTTCTGGTTTTGGTGTGACCTATAATTGGGTAAAGTGAAGTGTTTTTTAGCAGCTTTTTTATTGGAAGGCTAATCTCATTTGCTATAATTTGGATGTTATGTGTATTGAGAAAAATGCGTTTGAGAATATTTTTAACATGGTCATAAACGTCAAATGAAAAACAAAGGACAATATAAAAGCTAGGTTGGATATAAATTTGTTTTGTGACTGTCAAAATATGGAGTTTCTTAATGATGGGATGGATCTTGCAAAGCCCAAAGCAACATTTACCTTAGATAAAAAGAATAGTTTCTTATTTATGAATGGTTTAAGAGTTTGTGATTTTCTAATGGATATGCTTCGAACATGGCCAAATTGGTGAATTTAGAGGAATGCATATTGTATCGAATGAAGAGTAATGACTGTCATGTATTTATGGAAACACTCATTCCAATTGCTTATAGGGATTTATTGTGAAAATGGATATGAGATGCACTCACAAAGATTAGTCACCTTTTTAGAGATGTTACTCAAGCAAGTTACGTTCCCAATATATGAAACAACTTGAAATGAACATAACTAAGATAATATACAAACTTGAGATGATCTTCCTTCCCTTATTCTTCAACTCAATAGAGCACTTACTCATATATTTAACGTATAAGGCAAAATTCAAAGGTCTTGCACAGGATGAATGGATGTATACAGTAAAAAGGTTAGGGATAACATGCATCCTTAGTGCTTATTATGGTTTTTAAAACATTTTTTTTTTCAATTTATATTTACTTTCATTTAGGTACTTGTTTAACCTTAAAAAAAAGTTAAAAACATGGTGCATGTTGAGGCTTTGATATACAAGACTTATATTATTAAAAGGATTTCAATATTTATCTCGAATTATTTTAAGCCTCATATGAGAACAAGAATTATTTGCATTCCAAGATATGATGATCGTGGTGGTGAAGTTATTTCAAGTGGAAATTGGTCAATATTTTCCCATCCTAGATATGATTGTTGAGGAATATAGTTTTGACAATATATTTGACAGATATTGAATTCAGACAAACACATAATTATATGTTATTTAACTATAATGAATTAAGACTTTTTGTTTAGTAAGTCAATTTTACAACTTCATAGCTTCAATCCATTTTATGTTTTATTCTCATATAGGCTAAATTCTAATTAACTTTCTTATAGGCAATATCATAAAAAAAAAAAAAATTTATCCTAAGATCTATATCATACTGAAGCTCAAGTTTTTCAATTACAAGATAAACAATTTACCATGTGGTTTCAAACACAAGTAATAATAATTTCTTACTCTAACAAGAATACATTTACGTAACTTTTTTTCATCGACCA
>Ga0307510_10000596_pt1 | contig 36499 bp, 16 predicted proteins | sample 12_EM_MG_FD_207224 | JGI IMG/M metagenome (GOLD analysis project Ga0307510, IMG submission 207224) | Populus trichocarpa ectomycorrhiza microbial communities from riparian zone in the Pacific Northwest, United States - 12_EM | ecosystem: Host-associated > Plants > Roots > Unclassified | place...
CCATCATGGTGGTATATGGTTTGTCCGGTTTAGTGGGGAGAAGAAGCATTAAATGCCCCTGAAAGTAGCCACTCGAGCAACTTTTCAGGAAAAAAAGAAGAAGATGATGAACAATAACCAGATAACATGTCACTTGTTTTTTTTTTTGTATCTTTTATCTTCAAAACAACGCCATTTTGGCTTTAGGGTTTTAATTTAGCGATTTTGTCCAAGTTCAACTTAGTCCTTCGACTTTTGATTTCTTTTAATTGCACCCCTGATTGGTTTCAAGCTTTTAATTTTATTCAATTTTGGCCTTGTCAAACTTCAATATCACCCTCGAATTTCAGTGCCATTCTCATTTTGATTCTTGGTCTTGAATTTATGCAAATTGACCTTTAAATGACCATTAAACTTTTAATTTTTTTCAACTTCACCCCTGTCTTCAACCAAATTGAGTTCCTAGAGTTCGACGTCTTTTTCAAAAAGATCATTGGCTGTGAATTTCTTCAATTTAACCTGTAATTGACCCTAAACTTTGATTTTGTTGCAATTATACCCCTGATTTCAATCAATTGACTTTGTAAAAATTAAGTTTGGTCCTCTAAAATTCTAATATTCTCAATTAAGTCTAAATTGGACTCCCAAACATAATTGTTCACCAATTAAGTCCCTAATATAAATAATTTGACCCATTAAAAGTATAATTAAGTTCTTGCACCTAATTAAATCTTTTAATTGGACCCAAATTAATATTTAAACATAATTAAAGTCTTTGACCTATGATTAAATCAAATTGACATATTAAAAATCTAATTATATCCCTGACTTGATTTTTATGGAGATCAATCCCAAAATCATTTAATTTGTCTTTGAATCTTCATTGTCTCTTCAGTTTTAGGTACAATGAGGTACAATTAAGCTCCTAATTCTATCCAAAATTGCAATTTGATTCTTCTATACATTTGAAATCCTCCTCAACCTGCTTTTGCCAAATCACTAGTCTTCTTGTTGTTATTACTTTATTTTTTATTTTTTATATTAAAAGAAAAAAAGGGTAAATTATGGGGGGGGGAAACCCAAAACTAGGTTATGACAATTGCCCTTCTCTTTACAATGATTATAATAGAAAGTCTTGTTAGAGACTTTTGATAATAAATTTTGTAAATAAGTAAAAGGAATAAGAGATAACAGACTTACCAGATCAAGAAATGATCAATCCTTCTGAAAGTGTTTGAAGTAATGACTCAAAAATGGGTTATGACACTTGCTAAATGGGTAAACAAATAAAAACATCTTTTAAAAGCAAGAACCACATTTCTATCTTAAAACCTTTAAATTTGCTACACATAGATTTATTTGCTCCAACTAGATCTAGAAGCATAAGTGGTAATAGGTATGTGTTTATAATTGTGGGTGACTTTACAAGATATATAAGAGTTTTGTTTTTAAAATTAAAAGATGAAACTATTTATGAATTTGTAAAGTTTTTAAAGAAAGTTGAAAATGAAAAGGATTTTTCAATCATAAACATAAGGAGTGATCATGGTGGTGAATTTATAAGTGATTTGTTTGAAACGTTTTGTGAAGAGAAATGATACTACCATAACTTTTCAACTCCTAAAACTCCCCAACAAAATGATATTTTGGAAAGGAAAAATCGGTCTCTTCAAGAAATAGCAAGTGTAATGTTAAATGAATTCAATACCCCTAAATGTTTTTGGGCGGAAGCCGTAAACACATCTTGCTATGTTTTAAATCGTGTCATCTTGTGACCAGAATTAAAAAAGACTATTTATGAGTTTTGGAGAGACAGGAAACCCAACATCTTATATTTCAATTTTTTTTCTTAACACCAAGGATAACATTGACAAGTTTGATTTAAAATTCGATGTTGGTATTTTTCTCAGATATTCCTCCTCTAGAAAAACTTATAAAGTTGATAATAATATAACACTTTATCTTGAAGAATCCATGCATGTCGTCTTTGAGAAAACTCAAAATGACAAAATTAATGAGATTCTAGATGACGTAAATTAAAGTGTTCAACATTTAAGTTTTAATGATAAAACACTTATGGGGGACACTAATGAAGAGATGAACAAGGATCAACCAAGGTCAAGCCATCAACAACAAAATGTAAATAACTCTTTTGTGCTACCAAAAGAGCTAAGGAATGTAAGCTTTCATCCTCCTAAGTTAATTATTGGTAATCCTTTTGAAGGAACTAAGAGTAGAGAATCTCTTTGGAACACCAATAAGCATTGTGCATTTGTTTCACATATAGAGCCCAAATCCCTCTTAGAAGCTGAAAAAGATGCAAATTATATTTTAGCTATGTAAGATAAGCTAAACCAATTTAAAAGGAATGATGTTTGAAAACTAGTCCTTAAACCTAAAAATCAATCCATCATAGGAATAAAATGGGTTTTTAGGAATAAAATTGATGAATATAGGACCACAATGAGAAACAAAGCTGGACTAGTCATAAAAGGTTATAATCAAGAAGAAGGTATTAATTATAAAAAAAAAACCTTTACACCTATGGCTATACTAAAATCCATAAGAATGCTTTTAGCTTTTGCATGTCATACTAATTTTACACCTTTTCAAATGGATGTCAAAAGCGCATTTTTAAATGGTTTTATCATGGAAGAAGTATATGTTAAGCAACCTCAAGGTTTTGAAAACTTTCATTTTCCCGTTCATGTTTTCAAACTTAAAAGGTTTTATATGGTTTAAAACAAGCACCAAAAGCATGATATGATAAATTAAAGACTTTTCTTATTGAAAATGGTTTCAACATTGGCAAAATTGACACCACCCTTTTCATAAAGAGAAAAGGTAAAGACATGTTGATTGTACAAATATATGTTGATGATAGTATATTCGGTGTTACTAATGTATCTCTTTGTAAGGAATTTGCAAAATGCATGTAAGATGAGTTCAAAATGAGAATAATAAGAGAATTAAATTTCTCCCTTGGATTGTAAATCAAATAAACAAAGGATAACATATTTATTAACCAAGACAAGTACATCAATGATCTACTAAAAAGATCTGGGATGAAACATGTCAAGAAAGCCAACACACCCATGAGAACATTAACAAAGCTTGATATAGATGAAAATGGTAAGAATGTAGACATCACTGAATATCAAGGTATGATCGGTTCACTCTTATATTTAACCGTTAGTAAACCCGATATTATGTCTAGTGTTTGTCTATGTGCATGTTTTCAAGCATGTCCAAAAAAATCCTATGTTAGTGTTGTTAAACATATTTTTTGATATTTGCATGGTATAATTGACTTAGGGTTGTGGTATTTGAAAGGATGCGAGTTAAATTTAATTAGCTAATTAGATGCGAATTTTATATGATGTAAAGTTGATAGAAAAAGTACTAGTGGAACATGTCACTTTCTAGGATCATCAGTAGTATCTTGAGCTAGTAACAAACAAACTCAATAGCCCTATCAACAACTAAAGAAAAATATATTGTGGTGGGTAGCTATTGTGCTCAGATTTTATAGATGAAATAAACCTTAGAAGACTTCAGACTTAATTTTGATCGTGTCCCTATTATGTGTGATAACACAAGTGCTATAAGTTTATCTAAGAACCTTATACAACACTCATGTACAAAGCATATTGAAGTGATACATCACTTCCTAAGAGATCACATGTTGAAAGGTGAAATTGTACTTCAGTTTGTTAGTACAAAACATCAACTTGCATATATTTTTACAAAGCCATTAGGTGAGGATCACTTTTGCAAAATATAAAAAAAATCTAGGCTTTATACATATTAATGATATTTGAGGTCTTATGTTTGTGTATATACATCATTGGATATAAGTTGGACATGTTTAAGTGATAAAATATATACCCTTTTAGCATAAAAAAATGTTTAATAGAAACATTCTCAATCAGTGTAATCTGTGACGGACCGGCTGACCGGTTCATCATACAATTTCAATCGATCGACCGATTGAAACAAAGAAATAGAGGTTTTGTTACTTGATGAACAATAATTTTTTGAGGTTTCAGTTGGGTTTAGTTTTTAAGACTACAAGTTAGACAATGTTTTTTTTAATCTCATAAGACATCGGTTTCGATCATAACTTGAAATATATGATTTTCATTGAATTGATCAATTGGTTTATACATCTAGGACAACCGGCCAACCGGTTGAAATAGAGGTCATAAACCTTTGCTATTGCCTAAATTTTACAGTTTTTACCCCCTTATTTCTTTGTGTTTTAGACAAAAGTTTTACATCAAAAGGATCTTTTTAAGTATATAAAAAAGGATCAAAAGAGGAATTTAGAAAATTTTAAGGTTTAGGTTAAACCAGTCGATCGATTTAACTAATTAAGGCAACCATTCGACCAGTTGTTTAAGAATATATACTACCCTCCTTTTCTAGTAAAGACAAAATTCCCAACTACAAAAACCCTAACCCAAACTGAAACCCCTATCTTAAAATTCACTAAAACCCAACCTTTCCAAGTCAATTTCTTCAAGTTGAAACATCAATAGCACCAAAGAAACTCACTAAAATAAGTGAATTAATGAGTAAAAGGGCCAATGATCCCCAACCACCTCCAAGTGACAATGTGGAAAGGTATATGACCACTTTCTCAAATAGATTTACTACTATAGAAAGAGGTGTAGGTGATAAGGTAAATGCCTTTGGGATAAATACTTTATTTGAAGAAATAGGTTGGAGTAACATATATAACATGAAAGAGGTTATATATCCCTATCTAATTAGAATGTTCTTTGCTAATATGAGAATAACGTTTGAACCTAAGATCATAACAAGCCTTTAAAACAAGCCCATTGAGTTTAATTGTGAAATTTTGGAAAATATTTTAGGTATTTCAAATGATAGGCCTCATGTGTTTGAAATGAAGATTATCCCTACCATTAAGGGATTTGTTTATGATAAGGTGATGATTATACATACCAGGAGACATGATTTTGCATCGGGTGCAAAAATTAAAAGCCAAGATTTGTTGTTATGACCTAAGTTGTTACATAGGGTCATAACATATAATATTTTGCCTAAAAAATTGGCACTTTGATGAAGTGACTTTTATGAACTTGTGTCTTATCACTTGTACGATTAGAAGAAGGCCAATTAATTTTCCATATATTATGATGAAGAATTTGATAATGTAAAATGATAAAAAAAAAAAAAGTCATTGCCTTATGGTCAATGTTTGTCAACTATCTTTGAGTATTTTGATAATGAGTTAACGAATACGGATAGGACACCATATTCTAAACATTTAGAGATGGATCACAAAACCCTCATCAAGATGAAATTTGTATTAAATGAGGAATGTGCTTGGGTTGCAAGAGAAAAAATGAGAGTTCATATAGAGAAAGAATATGAAGAGGAACAAGAACAACCTGCTGGTGGTGATGATGAGTTTGTTGACATGTTTGCAACACCACCCACAGTTTCCTCGTTAGAAGATGTTGGTACAATCTCTTGGTGATCGAGAATGGAAGGTTGATTAGAGCATATTGAAGGTGAGGTGCATCATATTCGAGAGGATGTGCGTCATATCAAAGACATGATGGCTAGTCTACTCTCCTGATATCCACCACCTTAGACGATTGTACCACTAACATCATGTTTTCTTATTTTCATGTTTTACATCTGTTTTATGTCTTTAAACTCTCAACCCATATTGTAATAAATACTATCTTTTAAACATTTTGCAATAGTTTTATGTCTTTTTCTCTATGTTTGCTATACTTCCTCTCTTTAGTTTTTGTTGATGACAAAGAGGGAGAGAATTGGAATATATATTTTGGGGGAGAGAAGTAGTAATTAGATATAAAACATAGTTACATGGTGAAGGGGGAGTGAAACTTATATTTATAGATTGCTAATTGTTGTTTAAGTCTACAGGGGACTATATTGTGAAATATAAGGGGAGATACATATTTTTATATCTATAAATATATATTAATTGTCATCATAAAATATAAAGATATTGTTGACCTTTGGGTCACATATTAATATTTTATGTATTTTGATGATAATAATTAAATGAAAATGGACTAATGATATATTTGGATGAGATTAAGTTTAAACAGGTCTATGTGAAGATCACATTAACAAGCATAAGGAATTAAATGAAGAAATTGATAAACAAGTCCAAGATGCAATGCAAGTGAAGACTTAGTTCTTAAGGATTCATTTTAATGCTTATTATTAAATCTATATATCTTACTCAAAAGCAAACAAAAATTAACTCACATACTTCACATTGCATGCATAAATAGGATTAATATACACATTTAATCGGTTTAAGTTTCATCAGGTTTGAAACTGTCAAAACTAGTTTTTATGTTGAACAGTCGACTGTTTAAGCATACTAAGTGAACACTTGGGAATTTTATAGGAACTGGTCGATCAAATGATATAGTCATTTAAATTGGTCGATCACTTTAGCCATTAGAGGCATTCCAACGACTATAAATGAATAGTTTCTTTTGGAAACACACACACACATAGCTTTTTCTTATGCAAAATTAAAGAGATTCTAAACATACATGATATAAAAGCTATTCCAAAAGAAAAATCAACTAGAAATCATCAATCATAACATACTCTAAGTTGTGCTAAATTAAATTATTATATTCTAGCACAAGAATATACAACCTCACACTCATTACACTTACACAATTTCAATCATTTTAAGTGCTATTGAGTGAGCTATAGAGATTATAGTTTTTAATTGTACAATCTACTCTTTGAGAGATTGAATCTTGTTGTAAACAAATCATAATTGTAAATACTTGAGAGTTTGGATAAACTCTTGGCATTGGTGAGGTATTGTCACCAAGGGATAAATCTTAAAGAGGGAACATCTTAAAGTGGTGTAATTTCTTGGCGTGGATTCATCAAAGACATTGTATCTTTCACTTGGATTAATAAAAGAGTATAATACTCAAGTACGGTTGGTACTTGAGGTTTGGATGTTAGCTTGCCGAACCACGTTAAAAACCGAGTTTGCAATCTCTATTCTCTTATCCCTTTACTTTAAGCATTTTAATTATATTGTTGGTTATTGTCTTATATGTGCTTAGTGTGTTTATTTGTATTATTTTACATAATTAGTGGAACACCTAATTCACCCTTTTTTAGGTGTTATTAGTGCTTTAGTCCTAGAACAACAATTTCATCCTAATTAAGTTTTATTTCCTATCAAATTTGATCCCCATTATTTTTTACATTTTCATCTTTAAACTTTAAATTGGTTGGGAATTGAGCTTTTTGATTGAGACCGAATGTAGGATTTAACAGATTACGAGTTTTAAATATTAATCAATGTTTAAAAGTTTTGTTTAATTTTGCTCCCCCCCGCCCTCTTTTTTTAAGCTCATGTTTTTTAAGTTTCACCATTCAACATATATTCAATTAGAGACTGGGATATGATATTTTCATTGATTTGCTTTTTGTTGAATTTTTTAATAATTTTGAAAATGACTCAAGTTATCTCGGGTCTTTTTATTTGTTTTCTTTGCTGATTTTTTTTGGATATTTTTTTAAATTGATTTTTTTTTTCTGATTTCATCCTTCAATATTAAATTGGCTAGGAATTTATATTTTTTATTCAACCTAGGTTTAGGATTTCATGGGTTTCAAGTTTGAGATATTAATTCAAGTTTAGAAGGCTCGTATGAGTTTGCTTTGTTTTTTTTTTTTTTAACTCATGTTTTTTTAGTTTTATCCTTCAACATCTATATTATTAGTGATTAAGCTCCATTATTTTTTTATATTCTTTTTATAGGATGTTTTTTGTGAATTTTTAAAATGACCGAGGATATCTCGAGTCTTTTTATTTGTCATTTTTTAATTTAATTTGGAAATTGTTTTAAATTGATATTGCTTTTATCATTTTATCCTTCAATATTATATTGGTCGGAGATTGACTTTCATTTTAGTTTCATCCTTCAAGTATGTGGTTTTTTTATATTGGGCTTTATGATTTTATTCGATTTCCTTTCTATTTATTTATCCTAGTCCCATCATTTATACCACGTGTTTGGCGGGTTGGCCTAAATTTGTTTCTAGGTTTTTTTTTTATATTTAATACTTTTTACATTTCATCCTTGAACATTAGATTGCTTTAGAATTGAGCCTAGTAATATTTCTTGGTTTGCTTTCTATTAGGATTTCTCGTTTGCATGATCCGAATTATAGATTCTAATTATCTTGCCTAGCTTACCAGGTGTTTTTTTAGTCCTTTTTGTATTGATTTTTTTTTCAAATTAATCCTTTAATGTTGGATTTATTTGGAATTAGACTTTGATTTTTTATTTTATTTTATTTTATTTTAATTGGCTTATCCTGATTTCATGACTTAGCTTGCATATTTGGCATGCTTGCTCAGGTTGACTCAAGTTATTATTTTTTTTTTAAAAAAAAAGTCTTGTTCTTCCATATTTGATTAGCTGAAATTATAGATTCGTAGCCTCTTTTTTTATATAACTATTCTATTTTTGGCAAGTTGCCATGATTCTTACACACAAACACACACACATATATTGGTTCATTAACTATAATTATTTATTCTTTTATTGTCTATTTAAATTATACCTGCCTTTTTTTCCTAGTTAGATCTACACCCTAAGTCGTGCTTTTTTTTCATTAAAACACTCTTGTGTTGCCTTTTGCGTCTTTTTTTAATTGATTAAAAAAAAACTTCCTAACCTACGGCATAGCAGGGCTCACAAATCTAGTCAAGTAAAACAAGATTACTAAACATGTTGTAACCCAATTCTTGACCTTTTATTTTTGTATATATTTTGAAAAATTTAGAAAAATCCAAAAAAATATGTTTTTTCAATAAATTTAGTCTTTTTCTTATTTTCATCAAGTGTTAAAAATGATCATATAAAAATACAAAAATAAAAAAAATAAAAAATATAGTTGGGGCTAAAATTAGACCAATAATCGAGTATCATAAACAAAAATTGAGTTTGAGAATTTTTAGGTCATAACTGAGGTTTTAATCGAAGAGGAAATTTAGAAAAAGGGCTTAATTTGATTTAATTTGGCTATGTGTGAAAGAAAATTGAAGTTCAATGATGATTTTGAAATAAATAGCCAAGTTATAAGTCAATTTAGATCCTAATTGAAAATATAATTTAACATTAGGAGTCAATTTAGTTTAAAAATAAAGATTGAAAAAAAAGGATATATTTGCAATAAATGGTTAAATCTGGAGGAATAAATTGATTCAATTAGGGGCACAATCAAAAATAAAAAACTTGATTTAGAAATTTTTGGGAAACCAAGGACTAATTTGAAATTGAAAGAAATTTCAAGATTAAATATCTAAATTGAATGAAATTCAAAAAGTTAAGGACTATAATGAAAAAGATAAAATGAGAAGGGGACCAATTGACTTTGTGTTTAATTTCATTTTAGTCTCGTTTATTTTCATTCCAATCAATTTAGTCCAAGTAATTCCATTTCAGTCCAATTATTGATTAATTTTAGTCCAAATTAATCCAGCAATTAATTTTAGATTTTCGATTGCAATCCCCAACATTCAAGTCCTGATTCCAATCTTCTAATTTCAGATCCATAATCCAGAAATTCATCCTAAATCTTTAATCAAATCCTTAAAGAAATCAAGTCCCAAAATCATTTCAAAACTTAAGCTCCGTATTAAAAAGAGAACCAAGAACAAAACAAGTGGGAGGAAACTAGAGAAAACAAAAAATAAAATAAAAACAACCAAGATCCACCACACAGTCCCTTCACTCTCCCACGCAAAAAAATCTACCCATAGATTTTTCATCTCTCTCGTCCCTCGCTGTCTCTCTCAAAACCAAGACCCATCTTCCACCGACGGCTAGGCCAACACCATCTTTCTATAACATAAACAGCCATCATCCTCTTCCTTTCTATTTTTACTCGAAACTAACACCAGATAGAATTCCCTCACAGTTGCCCCTTCCTCTCCTCCACACGATGAAGCCAAGCTCGACCAATGGGGCCAACATCCATTAGTGACAGCCACGATCGACGCCTTAAAGTAGCCATAACAACCATTTCAGCCACTTCCGCCCATAAAGAAAGCAACCAACCATCATTTTCTCTTTACCAAACCAAAGAAACAAACCCGTTAAAGCCAAGAACTCAACTCCCCTCTCACCATCAGCGAACTGAACCAATCAAGCTCAACCCAACTATCTTAGTGACAACCCAGTAGAAAAGAGAAGAAACACCAAGAGACAATGAACAAGAAAAGCAAACCCGTGAGAAGCAGGAGAAAAGATAAAATAAACAGATTGTGTCTTGTGTGTAAATCTTTGCTTGCAAGTAACCGTGACCTTTGCTGTGTTGCATAAACATTACAAAAATACTAAAATAGCTCAGCAATGTATAGTAGATTGTGAGTATTTTTAATATGGATTGGAACAATGTTTATCGGGAAGGAATTAGTTGGTTCTCATGATAAGTTATGAGTGGTTTGCTTTTTACTATTTTTTCGTGGTGTGTGTAACATGCTATGGGTTCATTTGTGATTTTTAGGGCGGCTTCAGGGCTAGGTTAGCTAACATGTTGGGTGTTTAGTGAGTGAGATAAGAGTTTCTGGTCTGTTGGTTGTCTGTTGTGGGTTCATCCGTGATTTTAGGGGCCGTTTCAGGGCTGGGTTAGCTGACGGCTTGACTTGGGTTGCTGGGTTATTTGTTGTCAGTGGGTGTTTGGTGAACTGTTATTCTCTTGATTTGTTTAGTGTGGAGGGGTTGGTAGTTAGATACATGTCTTACCTGCGATGTACCCGGTTGCGTGGTTGTTCTTGGGAGAGTGCTAGTCTGGTGTGGATGGATGAGATTTTGGTTGATTTTGCACGAGATGACAATGGTTTCTCTGCTATTTCACTTTGTTCTGGGTGGGTATAAATATTATGTAACTACGTTGAGTTGTTTATTTTAATTATTTCTTTTGAATTTTGCGGGATTCAAGGGATTACAGATGAATTTTACGTTTGAGATTGATTGGGGCAGCCATGCTTTTCTATTTAATTTATTTTATGTGCTTGTTTATAGAATATTTAATTAATAATTCATTCTCTCTCTTGAAGAATCAGGAAAAGTTTATATAGTTTCGTTGGTAATAATTGTTTTGTTTCTTTGGGCATTTTCCAGGGGTTTGGTTAGGTGAGTCTGCTTCATTCTATGTGGTTTGGGATTTTAGGGTGTTGGAATCTCTATGTTTTGGTTGAGTTCTCGTTGCTAGTGTTATTTATGATGTTTATCTGTTTTGCAGTTTGGCGTTGGGGTGTTTTTGGGCTCTAATGGTTGTTGTAGTTCTTGGTTAGTCAAGGGTCTCTGTACTGACCAGGTTGGTTTCCTGTGCATTTTCATTTTTTGTTGCGTTGCTTGGTTTGGTGCCATTTATGATGTTTATCTGTTTTGCAGTTTGGCGTTAAAGTGTGCTTGAGCTTTAGTGGTTGTTGTAGTTCTTGGTTAATTAATGGTCTTTGTACTGACTAGATTGTTTTCCTATGAATTTCCATTATGTTGTGTTGCTTGGTTTCTGTTTGGTTCGTTTGATTTTTTGAAAAACTTGGGGGTCGGTTTTATGATTGGAATGCATGATTTTTATTACGAGATTAGACAACTATTTTGGATTTTCTAGCAACTACATTAGTATGCTTCTTTTTTTTATTGCTTGCCTTATCTATCAACGTTTCGATTGCTTTATTTTTTTACGGATGTTTCGATTACCAATGTTCGAGGGCTTGGAAGTCAGCTAAGTCCACATGACATGGGTTTGACATGTTTGCCAGACCCAAAACCCTCGGACTTCGTGGACTGTCAAGTCCAAGGTGCATTGACCTGACAGGATAGCTAAGTCCAAAGTGTGTGGGCTTGGTTTCAATTTATTAATCATCTTTCAAACGGTTGATCGATTGTTTCTTATTTTGAATACAACAATCATCAATAAGATCCAATATGTGAACTTTCACTAGGGAAGAAAACACACATGTTTGACTCCTCAAATTTGGAGGTGCTATCACTCTCTTTTAGCATGTTGTTTTATTACTTAATCAATGCAGCTCAACATCTTAATTTCTCATTACCTTCGATATGTGTTTCACTTACTTCCCTAAACATGGCTCAAACATAACATGTTATTATATTTAGTCCCTTATTTATTTATTTTTTTGACTTTTGCGTAGCAAGAAAAAAAAATTCTTCAGTCTTGCTCACAGTTTTTTATTTTCTATGCAAAATCTAACAACAAGAAAACAAAATGGAGGATCGTTGGCTTTCTAAACTTCGATGCAGGACGTGTCAAGATGCGTTGATCTTTGCTCATTCCAACAGGAACATTTTTATTTAGTACTTCATCATAGTCTTAAAAGATATTTAGAGTTTAATTTTATTTTGTAGGAAATGACTTTATTTTTGTGATTAGCATGGTATTTGAAATGTAGATCTACTATAAACATGCATGTGGGTCAATGTCATTGTTGTTATTATGCATTACATTTGCAATGCTTCTTTTATAAAAGACATGTTGTTTTTCAAGCTATTAACTATGTCTGTTTTTTGCAATTTTCTATGCTGAAACGTTCACACATCTGTATACTATCTAAAAAAGGTATGTTTGCTAGACTCAAGGTGCCTGGACATGGTGCCAGTCAAGTCTAAAGTAATGTGGATTTGCATGTTTACTAGACCTGAGGCGCCCGGGCTTAGTGCTAGCCAAGTCCACATGATGTGGGTCTAGTATGTTTGACAGACCCAAAACCCCTGAACTTGGTGGACTGCTAAGTCCAAAGTGTGTGGACTTGGTAGGACAACCAAGTCCACAATAACGTGGGTATGACATGTTGGCCAGACCCAAAACGCTTGGACTTGGCGGTAGCCAAGTCCAAAGTAAAGCGGATATGTCATGTTTGACAGACCCAAGACGCTTGGGCTTGGAGCTAGCCAAGTCTAATGTTTGTGGACTTTGAAGTCAACCAAGTTCATATGACGTGGGTATGACATGTTTGCCAGATCCTAAACCCCTGGACTTAGCGGACTATCAAGTCTAAAGTGCGTGGACTTGGCAGGACTACGAAGTCTACAATAACGTGGATCTGACATGTTTACCAGACTCAAGTAGACCCAAGTAACATGGGTCAGATATGTTTGTCAGACCCAAGGCATATGGATTTGGCGTCACCCAAGTCTAGAGTAACGTGGGTCTGGCATGTTTGCCAGACCCAAGTAGACCCAAGTAACATGGGTCAGACATGTCTTTTTTTTTTATCCTAGCCTAATTGTGATTTGTGATCATGATTTTTTTTCCCCTTAGAGAATGCATGGCTTAATTCTATTGTTAAAGTGAACAAAAAGTTATTTTAAAAATGACTGCAATTGATCAGGCAAATTGCGTGAACTCATACAGTTCCAACAAATCTATTTTTTTAAGCATGCATGTGTAAAATCATGGATGATTTTTTTGTAAAGATGGTAAAGTCTATGCTTCTAGTTTCCGGTTAGTTTCTAATGTGGGACAGCCAAATCCTTAAAAACTCCTAAAAAAAAATTGAGCTTGGAAAGATTTATGTTTCAAATGGATTTCAAGTTTTTAGGGTGGTTTATTGGGTTTTTAGTGGCAATGGATTGGTTTAACAAGGTCTCTAGGGTGTTTTCTAAGTTTTTTGATTAAAAAATAGGTTGAAAATGAGTTTTTAGGTTTAAAAAACAAAGAACTTTATTTTTCCAGCCACTACAGTGGCCGAATTCTACGTTGTGCAGGTGACACGTTGTCAGCAAATGGGGTTTGACATGTTTGCCAAACCCAAGGCGTCTGGACTTGGTAGTCAACCAAGTCTAGAGCAATGGGAGTTTGATATTTTTGCCAGACGCAAGATGTCTGGACTTGGCAGTCAACCAAGTTTAAAGTGCATAGATTTGGCAGACAACTAAGTCCACATAACGTTAATCTGGCATGTTCGCCAGACCCAAAATGCCTGGACATAGCATAACATAGTAACGTGGACTTGGGCGATCAACTAAGTCCATAATAACGTAGGTCTGACATGTTTATCAGACACAAGGTGCTTAGACTTGGCACCAACCAAGTTTAGAGTAACGTGGGTTTGACATGTTTGCTAGATGCAAGATGCTTGGACTTGGCGATTAGTCAAGTCCAAAGTACGTGGACTTACCAGGCCTTGAGCGCCTGACCTAGTTCCTTATATATATATATATATTTGTGTATATTTTTTCAAATAAATTTTTGGTTTATGTTCTAATTAGATTGTGATTATTTTTAATGATATTGAGTGTGTTTAGTTTTTAGAGAGGTGGGTATGATTCATTTGTAGTTTTTTCTTTATTTTATATAAATTAATTTTTTTTTCTGAATATTGATTCTTTTCTAATATTTTTCATATGTGTAGCCTTGCATTGTTTTTTTTTATAATTATTGTTCAATAAATTTTGTGTTTTTCTATTACAAATTTATTTTGATAGAGGAATTTATTAAACATGACCAAGTAAATTACCTATATTGCGATGTGAGATATCTTGATTTTCATTTTTGGCTATATATGCAGAATTTGGTGGAGAAAACTATTTGGCCAATGTTTGCCCAAGAAAGTTTAAAGGCTTTAGGTGCTCTTAGGTTGCTTTCTCTTGAGGGCTAAATTTACCTTATAAGACAAGTGTTTGAGGTATCTACCATACTCATTTTATACACTAGGTCTAGACATATAGATGGATACATAAAATGTTTTTGCAAACACTTAATTAAGTTATTTTGGTCCTTGCAGTAATAAGGAGTTAACAAGCATTTGTTAATCTTTACTTGCTAACAGTTGCTGAGACTTTACTTCTCACTCAAAAGTTGGGTTTTCATACTCTTTTTGTTCATCATGCCACCTTTTTGTTTTGAGTTGCTCAAACAATGCCTATGTTAGATTAATGCCCCTTTACATTTTACAATTTGATTCTTATATGAAATTCAAGACAGTTTAAGCAAGTTTTTTGCATACTACTTATCTATTGCTTGAAAGCCAAATCATATACCTTTTAATGCTACAAACTCTTGATTGCATGCTTAGAAAACACTTTTTTTCCTTTCAATTATCTTACAATTAAAAGCAGCGTGTTTCCAGAAATAGCCCGCAACAATGCGCGGACAACCTATCTAGCGAAGAGCTAAAGGAGATCTATCTGATCCATTGGTTTTTTCTCTCCCAACAATGACAACGCGTGGTTCCACACATTAGTAGAATCAGTAGTACATAAAACCCATGTACCATCACTATTCCTATGGCTCTAGTGTTGTTTCAACAACTTCCTTGTTTTATAATAGCAACCTTAATTTATTATCAATATTTTAAAGGTCCATTTCAAGTTTTAGATGATTATTGATGTGTTTGTTGCGATTTATTGTAAACATTTATATTTGTGTGTGTGAGTTAATTAATAAAAGATAATATCTGTGTGTTTTCGTATCTTCTTACATGTTTTTGAATGCTTAAAACCAAAAAGAGAAAATAAAATCAAAATTTTTAATTGAATTATGGCCAAGATTTAAAAAAAAGAAGCATAAAAAATATCTCTCTTTTGCATAATTTATCCTTTTTTTTAAATACGATGTTTAGCATAGAAAAAACAAAATAAAAAAAATCAATTTGCATGACTTAGCAATGTAAAAATATATATTGTTTTTGCATGTATTTTTGAGCTTGACAACAAGTTTATCAAGCCCATTAAAATTTTGGTTGAAATAAATTGGCCCATTAGACTTACATACCAAGAAGATAAAAAAATCCATATTTTTTTTATATAATAATAAATAAAAAATGATAAAAATTCTTAATTTATATGATTTTTTGAACAAAAAGGCCAAAACCCATTTTAGTTACTCTTGTGGGTTCAAAACCCAATTCTTATCATCCATAAGAGTTCAACGCCCATTCTTTTAACAATCTTAATGAAATCTCTTTTTTTAGGGATAAACATCATATTTTTTATATGTCTCGTTTTTAAAGTGACCAATGTCTAAATTTTATAATCAATACGGGTTATGTCTATTTTTAGCAATTTCAATGAAAATTCTTTTTTAGGACTTAACGTCAACATCTTTGACTAGTCTATTATTTTTAGGGATTGATGTCATTTTCTAACATGTCTAAAGACCAACGCTAAATTTTTCTCAAATAAATTGAAAATAAACTAAAAAAAATTAGGATAATTAAGAGCAATCAAAAAGATAAATTTAGGAGAAAACACATAGTAAAGGTAACCTTTCATTAGAAAATGTTGTAAGGGTGATGTTGTTTTTTCTTTAAACATAACTAATCCTTTACCTGATTCTTTGAAACCAATGCATATTTTAGGATCCCCAGTTTTCTCTAATTACTAGGTGGCAACTCTAATTTTCCACGACACGTTTCCCCATCAATCTTAGACGAGTCCCACCCACGATGTCCACCGAGGTGCGACAAAACATTTGAAATTCTTTATCCTAGTTTATTAGAATATAATTTTTTGAGGTGTTACGTTAAAGTCATAAAAAATATTTTTTTAATAATTAAAATAAAATTGTATGAGGTTGCGATTACCATGGATATATGCATGTATGGACAATAATATTACCTTGCACATCTAAAAGATTGGGTTTCCTAATTGACCTTCAATATTTATATAAGCATCCCCTCTTTTCTTTTTTTCTCTTTTTACTTTTTTTTTAATTTCATCATAAAACGTTTTTTAACATTCAGCTGAGTTGTTTTTAGACTGACCAAGTTAATTGGGTTATATCAAAACAACTCCTATATGGTTTAATTTTAAACCTAGGCTAGAAAACAATTTGTTGTGGAATTGTCTTTTAGATTGTTAATTTGAGGTTTGAAGAAAAGTTTGCAATTTAACCCAACAAGAGCCTTGCCTTGGAGAACCAAAGCTATATACAATTGATTTGTAATATCCCACATCGACGGATAAGGACTTAGAGGAGGGCCTTATATGAGCATGCTCACTTTGACTAGTAAGATGCGTTTTGGGGTCATACATGGTTGCCAAGAACAAATCTGTGAGGCCCGTGGGCCAAAGCGGACAATATCTTGCAAGTGGGGTGGAGTGTTACATTTGGTATAAGAGCCCGGCTTACTGGCTGTCTGATGGTGCCGACGGGGTAGTCGGGCTCTTTAAGAAGGGTGGATTGTAATATTCCACATCAGCAGGTAAGGCTTGAGGGAGGGCCTTATATGAGCATGCTCACCTTGACTAGTAAAACGCATTTTGGGGTCATGCGTGGCTCCCAAGAACAAATAAGTGAGGCCCGTGGGCCAAAGCGGACAATATCTTACAAATGGGGTAGGATGTTACATGATCACCCCCACCCTACGCCTATAACAAAACAAGAATGAGATGTATAAATCACAACAAAGTTGACCAATCCTTCAAAGAGTGTGCAAGTTCAATCAAGAACTTAGAATGGAAATCACTCAACCACTCTAAGAGAAATAAGCACACAATATATGAAAACTTTTGATAAAAATCCATCAACCTTAAAATAATATTAACAATTGGTTTATATAGTAGAAAGCTAACCCTAATTTGACTTACTGGATTCAAACTTGATAAATAGACCTTAACACATCGTAAGCCTAAAATAACTAAAGTAATAAAATAAAAACTAACCCAAATAACCCTTAAATCCCCTGGGCCCTATAATAAACTAATAAATAAATAAATAATAGCCTACCAATTAAAACAAATCCAAAGTCAAATTTCATAATTTGTTGGCAGAATTGAAGCCTAGTTTCAAACGAATGGTTCTCCCTCGTCATGATGATTTAGAAGGTCTACCTTCTATAGATGGAAATGTGTGGATGTGTACTTTCCAATGTAACTAGAATTACATAAAAATTCATTATGTAGCTTTAGTTATGGCCAAAATAGTGGTAAAAGGCCAAAACTGACAGATTTGAATCTTCATATTCCAATCTTTCTGTAATGTTTGAAAGCTCCCTTATAAGCCCTTCTTGAGCATGAATCAAATTAATCAAGGCTTGTTCTTTATTATTTGATATCATCCCGAAGTCCATTTTAACCCATGTATCTTGAAGAAGTATATTAATTGCCTCATTAAACCTTTTTGCTCTAAGTCTCGTGACTAGACCCAATGGAACCTTTAATGGATCTCTTGGTGTTGAAGCTAAGATCGCATCATTCCCTTTCTTCTTGAAAGATTCCTCTCTCGAATCATCACCTACATCAAGTAAAGAAATATCAGATACATTATATGTAACACTAATACTATACTCACTTAATAATTCCACTTTGTAGGCGTTATCATTAATCTTCTCAAGAATTTGGAATGATTCATCTCTTCTCAACATCAACTTAGATCTTCTTTGAGTAGGAGATCTCTTTTTTCCTTATATGCACCTAAACCAAGTCTTCTGATTCAAATACCATCCTTTTTCTATTGACTTTAAATGCATGGTGCTCAATCATCTCAATCCATTTTTCACTAATAACATAACTTAAGAAAACAATTATTTCAATGCAAAAATCACATTTCTTTATATTAGCATATAATCTTTCTTTTCTAAGTATTTTAAGAACCTGTCTTAAATGATTAATTTGCTTATCTAATTCTCTGCTATAAATCAAGATATCATCAAAATAGACAAAAATAAATTTTCTAATGAAAGATCTCAACACATGATTCATTAACTTCATAAATGTACTAGGGGCATCAGTCAGACCAAAGGGCATTACTAACCATTCATACAATCTATATTTAGTTTTGAATGTTGTCTTCTATCCATCATTTTTTTTCATTCTAATTTGATGATAACCACTTTTCAAATCAATTTTAGAAAACATAGAATAACTATACAACTCATCAAGCATATCATATAATCTAGGGATAAGATATCTATATTTTATCATAATGTTGTTAATGGTTTTACAATCAACGAATATACACCAAGTATTTTCCTTTTTAGGAACAAGTAATATTGAAATTGCACAAAGATTCATACTTTCTCGAATGTACTCTTTCAACATCAGCTCTTTCACTTGCCTTTGAATCTCCTTAGTCTCCTCGGGATTACTTCTAATCAATTTATAATTGATGCTCTTGGCATAAAATCAATTTGATGCTCAATCCCTTGAATTGGTGGCAAACCATTAAATATCTTTTTAGGAAATATATCTTCAAATTTATGCAAAATAACTTTAGCAACATTTGGAATTCAAGAATTCAATTTATCAAAATTAAAATATGCCTCCTTATACAATAGTAAAATTATAGGCATATTGGAATGATAAGCATGAGTAAGGTCACTTTGTTTTGCATAAAAATAAGGTGTATCCTTAATTTTTTTACACACTTTTCTTTTCTCACCCTTACTTTCTTCTCTTCACTCTCAACCTTCTCTATTTTTTTTTTATTGAAACCTTCAATCCTATTTCAAATGGCCAAAACTTTCCCGTTAATTGTTTCACACTCATGGCTCACCTTATTTTCACTTGGCCTTACATCCCCATTGTTATTTTTCATAAAATCTTATTCAACTTCCTCGACTTTCTTAAGTTTCAATTGATCCTCATACACTCGTCTTAGTGATAATGGAGCAAGTGTGTGAATTTTCCCATCCTTATCAGTAACATACCTATTGATGAACCCATCACGCATGACCTTTCTGTCAAATTGCCAAGGTCTACCCAAGCCCTTGACAACAAATACCTAATCTCTCACTTATGCTTCGGTTGAGCAATATTTTTCTCTTTTTCCTCCAAAACTGCAATTGCTTCCTAATAAAAAAGGTTCAGCTACTTTAGGTGTAGTCATTGGTTTCATCGGTGCATTACCCTATCTCCTAAAATGTGACTTCCAACCCAAAAAGGAACCTAAATATCCATTAAGTTTTGCACTAAAATGGAGAAACAATTGAATTGGTGGGTGGCCGAAGGGTACTGCGTGTATGTAATAGAGTTATTTGATATGTGTTGCCCAGGAGGATAAGAAAAGAACTGAGGAAATCTATAAGTTATAGGGGAAACTCTGCTGTAAATTTGGTAAACCAAAGAATTAATAATGAGATATATTGTTAGACAGATTGCATAAAAAAAAATTTACCTCATTTTACCCAGACATGATGATTAAAAATATGAAAGTTACATGAAACTTTCAAATCGTTGCATGATGAATTAGAAGGTCTACCATATATCACTAGAAATGTGTGGATGTCTACCTTCCAATGTAATTAGAATCACATCAAAATTCATTTTATAGCTTTAGTTATGGCTAAAATAGTGGTGAAAGGTCAAAACTAGCAGATTTGAATCTTCTTATTTCAATCTTTCTGTAATATTCATTCTTAAATATGAATAAAATTAATCAAGGCTTGTTTTTCATTCTTTAATATTCTCTTGAAGTCCACCTTAGCTTATATATCTTGAAGAAGTCCATTAATTGCCTTCTTGAATTTCTTTGCTCTAAGTCTCGTGACTAGACCCAATGGATCTCTTGATATTGAAACTGGGATCGTATCACCTAGGCTAGAAAAATAGTTGGATCAAAAGATTTTTTCTGTCAATTTCATCATTTTTTTTTCTCAATTTCATTCTTAAACTTTTTCTAATATCGATCGATCAGGTTATCTTTGGACATGCTAAGTCGATTGGATCACATTAGGTTAATTTTCATATAATTTTAATTTTAAACTCAAGTTAGACAAGAAGTCGGGTTATGAAATTTTAATACTGACTTGTTAAATCAGATTTAATAAAAATATAGCACGGATCATGCTAGTAACATCTATTTAACTTAAGTGATGTACGAGTGTTATGAGTAAGATTAAGATATATGAAATAACCTACAAACTCAAAGTTGACTTATAATCCTTAATTTATATTTTTTCATGAACAAACATGCAAAATCAAATTAATAATGCATGATTTTATTTATTTATTTATTTTAGTCCATCTACACCAACATAACCTTTCTCCTGATTTTGCACACGTTCTTTGCTCCAGGAGAAAATAGAAATGGAAACAGAAGCCCTAATTAAACCCTTTTAATTAGAAAAGAAAAGGAAAAAAATTTCTTACACCGGCCTCTTCCTCCGATCGATACACAAATTAACTATATAAACCAAGAAACCTCCCTCTCATCTGCCTATCTAAAAAAACAACAATATTAATGGCAATCAAGAACCATCCTTTTTTCATCTTCCTCTTTGTTTTCTATATCTTCATGAGTTTTTCACCAGAAATTGCCCATGCTGGATCGTATTTGTCCACCATAACAGGGGGCAACTGGGTGGTTCTCCAAGAAAGCATAGGCATCTCAGCCATGCACATGCAAGTCCTTAGAAACAACAAGGTCATCATGTTTGATCGCACAGACTTTGGCCGCTCCAATCTCTCTCTTCCAGACGGCAAGTGCCGGTACAAAGACGAAGCGGTTAAGCCTAAAGATTGCACTGCTCACGCCGTTCTTTATGACATCGCTTCCAACACCTTCCGCCCTCTCATGGTCCAAACTGACACTTGGTGCTCTTCTGGTTCCCTCGATTCCTCCGGCAATCTCATCCAAACCGGCGGTTACAAAGCAGGCGAGGCCGTAATACGCTCTTTCACCCCCTGCGATGACGATTCTTGTGATTGGGTGGAGCTGTCAAACCAGGTTCTTTGGAACCGGAGATGGTATGCCAGTAACCAATTACTCCCTGATGGTCGCATAATTATTGTTGGTGGAAGAAGGGCTTTCACTTACGAGTTTTATCCCAAGAACCCTCAAGAAAGAGACAATTTCACATTGCCTTTCTTAATACACACCAGAGACCCTCAAGAAGAGATCAATCTTTATCCCTTCTTGCACCTCTTGCCTGATGGTAACCTTTTCATTTTTGCTAACAACCGATCCATCTCGCTTGACTACAAACGTAATAAGGTGATCAAGGAGTATCCGGTTATGCCTGTTGGTGACAGAAGAAACTACCCTTGCACTGGCTCTTCTGTTTTGCTTCCTCTCCGGTTAACCGGAATCACTAATGTGACTGACCATCCTGAGGCAGAAGTCATGATTTGCGGTGGGGCACAGAAAGGTGCCTATATCAAGTCCAATTATCTCCACATTTACGGGCAAGCATCAACAACTTGTGGCAGGTTAAAGGTGACGGACCCGAAACCCGAATGGGTCATGGAGCTAATGCCCATTCCTCGGATCATGAACGATATGTTACTGTTACCCACCGGAGACTTGATTATCATCAACGGCGCAACCAATGGAAGCGCTGGTTGGAATGACGCCATGAATCCAGTTTATAACCCGGTTCTTTACCAACCAGATGAAGATCCGACCCGAAGATTCGTTGTGCTTAGCTCCTCCAAGATTGCCAGGCTGTACCACTCCACAGCTGCGCTCTTGCCAGATGGCAGGATATTAGTGGGAGGGAGCAATCCGCACCAGGGGTATAATATGACAGGGAAACCCTACCCAACTGAGCTGAGTTTGGAAGCTTTTTACCTGCATTACCTGGATCCACAGTACGCGTATCTAAGACCTTCAATTTTGACAGTGGAGTTGTCCGACAGAGCGGTGTCGTATGGAGAGTTGTTCTCCGTTACCTTCGTGTGCTCCTCCTACCGTCTGGATTTGGGGGTCTCCGTCACCGTTATTGCACCGTCTTTTACTACACACTCGTTTGGCATGAACCAGAGGATGGTGGTCCTGAACGTGGTGAGTGTGGTCCAGCTATCCATGTTTGCTTATAAGGCTAATGTGATTGGACCAATTAATGTTAATGTGGCCCCACCTGGATATTATATGATGTTCGTTGTCCATGCTGGCATTCCTAGTAATGCTGTTTGGGTTAACGTATGCTAAACCTTAGCTTTCTTCCTTTTCTTTTCTTTAATCCTTGTATGTCAGATTTTTTACTTTTCATTAATTGTTGAAAATATTATGGAATGTTGTCATGTAATCTTGTGCTGTAATTGCCTCTTGCTGGAGGCTAGATATATAGATAGAGCTTTGCACTCATATGAAATTGTAATCGATAAAATATATTTAAGGGTATGATAGTTTTTGTTTTTAAATATGTTTTGAAATTATATTTCAATAAAAAACACAATAAAATAATGTTTTTTAATGTTTTTTTTATTTGATGTACTGCTATCAAATATGAAATATTACATTTTAAAAAATATATTATTTTAATATATTTTTAAACAAAAATACTTAAAAAAAAACATTTTACACAACAATACTAAACCTAACCTAAATAAAGCAGAATTTATGGCAACTATGCATATTCAATGGGCCTTTTCATTGTCACATAAAAATACTCATACATATAACTTGAAATGATTTGAAAATTTGGTTTCCAAGCCTTATTTGAATTTGATCTTTAATTGAAATGAACAAGATTTAGTGATTCAATTGACAAAATTAAACTTGATACAAACCTAAACAAGTTAATAGTAATTTTTTTTTATTTCACTAAAAATAGTCAAATTAAAGTGATCGAGAGCTAAATTTTTTCTAAAATAGATCTATAAGGACATGTATTTTCTTTGCATTGCCCAAGATTTCAAAGATAAAAGTGGGTTGGATGAGTCCCACTAGTTAGTCTTCTATGGACATCTCAACTGTTGAGAATTGAATTGAAAAACCTAAAATACAAAAAAAACTAGTTGACTGTTGAAATAAAAAGGTGTCCACAAATGACACAACATTGTTATAATTTATATTTATATTTAAGTTAAAATTTTTTCTTTAAAAAAAGGAGGAGATTTTAGTGTACACCTCCTCACAAAATAATATTCACTCTAATAGTGTTTTTCTTCTTTTTCTTTGGCTTTTTTTTAATATAAACTATATATTTTTTTAATTTTAATTTCATCATTTAACATTATGTTTATCAGTGATTACACTTCATATTTTTTTTAATTTACTTTTTATGAGGTTATCCCAATAGAATAACTTGGAGAATAAGTTTAGCATATTAACTCAGTTGATTTTATTTTTTTCCTCTTCTCCAAATTGATTTTTTTTTCAATTTTACTCTTCAACATTGGGTTGGTTGGAGGTTGTATCGTACCTCTCCTCATAAAATACTATTCAATGTAATAATGTTTTTTTTCCCTTCCTTTTTCTTTTTTATTTAACAAACTATGTTTTTTTTTTAATTTTAATTCCATCATTTAACATTATTGGACTTCATATTTTTTTATTTACTTTTTACAAGGTTATCTCAGTCTAATGACCTGGACCACAAGTTTAACATGTTAACTCAATTGACTTGAGTTTTTTTTCTCTTTTTCTGATTGATTTTCTCTCTCTCAATTTCATCCTTTAATATTGGGTTGATTGAGAATTAGACTTTGTGATTTGTTTCGATTTTCTTTCTATAAGGTTATCCCTATCTCGTGACTCAGGTCACGAGCTTAGTGGATCAACTCGGACTAACTCGAGTTGTTTTTTTTATCTTTTTCTTACTTGATATTATTTTTAGTTTCATCTTTCAATATCAGGGTGATTAAGAATTGAGCTTCATAATTTATTCTAATTTGCTTTCTATTGGGTTTTCCTGGTCTCATGACTTAGGATGTGAGTTTGGCAAGTTAACCTGAGTTGACTCGGGTGATTTTCATGGTCATTTTATTCATTTTTTTTTCAATTCCATCCTTCAATATTGGATTTATTGGAAATTATGCTTTTTAGTTTATTTTGATTTATTTTCTATAGGGTTATCATAGTCTCTATAACTTAGCATGTAGATTGACAAGTTAATCCAAGTTGATATAATATGTTGTCGTCCTAATATTTATAAAAACAATATCATCTTAGATATTTATATTGAGTCAATATGTTTTTACTGGTCATTTGGGTTGTCTGTGAACCTATCAAGTTGACCAGGTCACATCGAGTCAATCCTCATTCGGTTTTAAAAAAATTTCTACTAAAAAAACATTAGCAGTACCTATATATTTTTTTAAGTTAAAAATATTTTTTATCCGACCTGCAATGCGGTGCGTGCTAATGAACATTATTCAATAGAATAGTGTTTTTAAAAATTTTCCCCTAGCTAAAAAAAAAAAAACATTAAGCTAGGATTTGGGGGTGAGATGGTTGTTTTACCATGATTCAATGTTATTTTCAAATTGTTTGGGGGTAGAATAGTCTTTTCAGTTTTTTTTAAAAAATAAATAACTTAAAAACCTTGGGAACAAAAATTAAATAACTTAAACAAAAAAAGTTTAAATTGTTTTTCTTTTAAGTTTCATCATTTTCGGGGTTTTTTTCCTGTCAAATTTGATATCTGTTTTTTTTATTGTTAGTTTTTTTTACTTTGAAAAGTTTTTTAAATTGATATTTTTTTCATGGTTTCATCTTTAAATATTAAATTGGTTAGAAATTAAGTTTCCTGATTGAACCCAAATTCAAGATTTCACGAGTTCTGAACCAAATATAGAAGGTTCACATCAGGCTTGCTTGGTTTTTTTATTTTCCTTTGCTTAACCTTTTTTTTTTTTTTAATGTTCATCCTCTCGTATTTATTCAATTAGAGTTCAAGTTATGTTATTTTATTTATTTGCTTTTTGTAGAGTTTTTGTTGGTATGAAATAACCCTAGTTATCTAGAGTCTTTTTACTTGTCATTATTTGTTGGGTTTTTTTAGCTAATTATTTAAATTGATATTTTTCTTCTGATTCTATCCTTCAATAGTTAAAATAATTTTTTTAATACAATTTATAAAAATAATATTTTTTTAATTTTATCTTCCAACATTATATCGGTTGGGAATTATTTTTCAAGGTTGAGATTTTTTGATATTAAGCTTCGTGATTCTCTCCAATTTTTTTTTTTTCTGTTTGTCTACCTTATCCCCATCTTTTAAACTGGGGGTTGGTCTAAGTTGGCTCTTTTATGACTTGATCCCCAAATCCATGACCGGTACATAGGTAAAGTCCCTCTCTAGGTTCCTTACTTATACAAACCAAAACATACATACAAACTTTTTATTTTAACTCAATCAGAGTTCTATCCAACATTTGATATCATAATTAATTCTATAATATAAATAAATATCTTAATACAATCCTTAATACAATTCAATAAATGAAGAGCACTAACTAGACATAACAAAATAGTATCGATTACAATAAAAAAAAAATGGTTATGAAAGTCCAATAAAAATGACCTACTAACAAAGCTATAAGCCTAAAATAAATAAATAATGAGAGGGTGAGTTCAACAACTTAGTGAGTAAATAACATTTAATATACAGTTACGAGGTAATACAATAATGAGGAATATATACAAGCTTGGCTTCATGCTTTTAAAAAAGAGTTTCACAAGCAGGCTATAACAAGAGATATCATGAGGTAAGGCTCGTCAAAAAATCAATATGCAGTGAGCATGATACTCCAAACTGTAATATGATCAGTTACCACAAGGAAATCCTATGGACGCTCAGTAGGTGAAATATGAGGAGTATTTGAATACAAAAGAAAACATATTGATAACGACTTGAAACATATTAAAAACATAAGAGATTACAACTCTAAGATTAGAGACCAAATTGCAATTATAAAACCAAAACAAATCCACTTGATTGAACCGAAACTAACCAAACCTAAACGAATCAATCATCTTCCATTGTTTGGTCAATCGGTCGACCAAAATTGACCAAGCAGTTGACTAAAACCATCAAGAAAATTGGTCGACTGAAATTGACAAACCAGTCAACCAGAGCCATCAGGCCAACCCGTTGACTATTTTAGACAAACCAGTTGACCGACTGATCGAGATTTAGAATCCCAATTTACAAGTTTCCCCAAAATGACATATATTTAACATTTCAACATATATTTTAAAAACCAAAACAATTAACCCATAACGTTTAAATTAATCCATAAACTAAACTCAAAACACAAACTTCAAATCCTTAATTATCAACAAATTCAAAATCATAGCTAACAACAACAATTATACATATAAAATGCCATATCTTTAACATTTCAACAAATACTTTAAAAACCTATAACAATTAACCCATAATATTTAAATTAATCCATCAACTAAACTCAAAACACAAACTTCAAATCTTTAATTCTCAACAAATTCAAAATCATAGCTAACAATAACAATTATACATATAAAAGTATAATGCTTACCTTAAAAACCTATTTTCTCAAACTCCCTTCTCCTTTCTTTATCTTTCCATCTTATAACTTCTTCTTTTCCTCTTTTAATTTTCTCTATTTTAAATTCTAATTTCTTTCTTTTTTTTTGTTTTTCACTTCCTATTTATATCTATTAACTTTATGCAATTATCAAAGTGTCTCTATCTCATTTATACCTAATATTTACTCCTCCAAGGGCATTGTTGCCCTTTCCTGTTAATTTTTTTTTCCTTTAAAAATATTACATTATCCCTACCTTATGAGAGCTTTGTCCTCAAAACTTGACAAAAATACTTGAACACTTATCAAATTTATTGAAAAGATAAGGATATTCACCGCATATTTTATCCTCGAGCTCTAGCGTCTCTTTATCACGTGAATGACCTTTTCACTTCACTTTCACTAAAACTATTTCCTTCAATCTAAGTTTCCTTACTTGTCGATCCACTATAGCTTTTGGTAGCACCTCATAAGTCATATCATCTCTCAATTCAATCGGCTAAACTTCTAATTCATAAGATAGATCTGACATATACTTTCATAACATCGAAACATGGAATACCGAATGAATAACTGACAAGTTTGGTGGTAGTACTAACCTACAAGCAATTGCTCCAACTCTCTCCGGAATCTCATGTGGCCCAATGAATCAAGGACTTAACTTGTCTTTCTTTCCAAACTTGAATATTCCTTTGGTCGGTGATACCTTAAAAAACACACAATCACCTACTAAAAGTTTTAAGTCATGTTTTTTTTATCTGCGTAACTCTTTTTCCTACTCTAAACGGTCTTAAACTTCTCTCTGATCACCTCTATCTTATTTAAGGTAATTTGAATCAATTCTGGTCCTATTGGCCTTTCTCATAAACCTTAAACCAACAGACCAATGATCTACACTTTTGACCATACAAAGCCTTATAAGGCACCATCTCAATGCTAGTATGATAATTGTTGTTGTAAGCAAATTCCACAAATAGTAAGAGTCTAGTCTAACCAACTCTAAAATTCATAACACAAGTTCTAAGCATATCCTCTAAGGTCTGAATAGTCTATTTGATTGACTATCAATTTGAGGTGAAAAGTTGAACTTAATTTCACTTCAATACCATAACTTTTTGAAATTTCACCCAAATTTATATTGTGAACTGCGAACCTTTATCCAAAACTATCGAGATCGGAACCCTATGCAATCATATAATCTCACTAATGAACAATTCTACTAACTTTGCATATCTATAAGTAATCTTAACTGACAGAAAATGAGTTGATTTCATCAACCTGACAATAATTACCCATATTGAATCATAACCCTCCTAATTCTTATGTAATCCTGTAACAGGGTCCATTGTGATCCTTTGCCATTTTCATTCTATAATCAACAATGGTTGCAACGATCCAGGATGTTTCTAATGTTCATCATTTACCCTCTGATAGGTGAAATGCCTAGAAACAAAGTCTGTTGTATTAGTCTTTATCATATTCCACCAATAACACACATTAAAATCCTTATACATCTTGGTAGAGCCTAGATGCACGAAGTAAACTATTTGATGTGCCTCTGTCACCAATTCTCTCCTCAAATTATCCATATCAGGCACACAAAGCCTATTTCCATATCTCAGTGCATAATCCTCACCAATCATAAAACCTATAACTTTTCCCTATAATACCTCATCCTTAATCCTAAGTAGCAAATCATCTCTCTTCTAAGCTGTTTTTATTTTATCAATCAAGTCCGACTTAACTTGAAAGTGAACAACTATTGCTCCAGCTTCATTGATGTCAAAAATAACTCTTTCATCCATTAACCCATGCAGCTTCCTAATAAGAGGTCTTCCTACCTCCTGAATATTAGTTAAGCGTCTAGATGATTTTCTGCTCAAAGCATCGACAATTATATTTACTCTGTCTGGGTGGTACTATATGGTATAATTATAGTCCTTTAGTAGTTCCATCCATCTCATCTGCCTCAAATTTAGATCCTTCTGCTAAAAGATGTATTTCAAACTCTTGTAATCTATGAAGATATCACAAGTTTTGCCATACAAGTAGTGCCTCCAAATCTTCAATGTAAAGATTACAATCACCATTTCTAATTCATACATAGGGTAGTTCTATTCATGCTTCTTTAGCCATTGTGAAGCATAGGCAATAACCATTTCATGTTACATCAGAACACATCCTAACCCTACTCTTGAGGCATCATAGTACATCGTGTAACCACCAGAACTAGATGGTATTGCTAGAATAGGTGTTATAGTCAATCTTTGTTTCAAATCCAATTTTTTTTTTCATAAGCTCTTTGTTTCAAATCCAATTTTTTTTTTCATAATCTTTAGACCATTGAAACTTAACATTTTTTTGTATTAACTTAGTTAGTTGTGGAAATCCGAGAAAAGCTCTCTACAAGCCTTTGATAATAATTGGTCAAACCTAAGAAACTTTTAATCCCTGTCACCAAAGTGGATTTAGGTGACTGCTTCAATCTTTTGAGGATTGAATTCTATTCCATTCCTTGACACTAAATGCGCACAAAATGCTACACTTTCCAGCCAGAATTCGCTTTTTGAGAACTTGCCATACAACTGATGATTTCACAGAGTTTGAAGTACCATCCTTAAGTGTTGCTTATGTTCCTCTCTAGACCTTAAATATATGAAAATATCATTGATAAAGATTATAACAAATCAATCAATAAATGTTTCGATCACCCTGTTGATTAAGTCCATAAAAGTCATTGGTGCATTCATCAATCCAAAGGACATCACTAAGAACTTATAATAACCATACCGAATTTTAAAATCGGTCTTTGGAATTGTAAACACTGGATTTTTAAAGCTAAAAAAAATTATATACTTGTTTTAAAAATGATAAAATAGCCCCTAGGGTTTAGAGGACTAATTGATATGTTTTATGCAAGGATTAAACAAAAACAAATTGAATTGTTTTGCATAAAATCACCTATCGACCAGTTTTGTGTTATCGAACATAACATCCAATCCGACCGTGGGAGTGAGCTGAAAGTTAATGAGGAATCTCTTCACATATAGTTTTATATACAGTTCAAATTTTAGAGTGATAAGAGTTTGTTAAGGTCATAAAAAAATGTTGATAATTAGACTTTAAAATAGCATGAAATTCATTAATGGCAATTTTGTAAGTACGCCTGATGAGTTGGAAAATTCCAATAGCTCTCTTCTTCCTTAAACCATGGCTGGACAGGAAAAAAAATGAAGAGAAAATGAGAGAAAAGAGACCTTGGAGAGAGAAAGAGAGAAAAGGCAAGGAGGAACCCTAAAATTGTGCTAAGAAAAGTGTTTTTAGCTATAAATCAACAAGAAACAAGAGAGAAAAGAAGGAAACATGGGAGACAAAGTGAAATTCTAAAGAGAGAAAGTAGACTTTGAATGAGAAAGATAATGGATAGGAAACCAGGATAATGCAGTGAGCCTTGATTCTAGCTTAATACACTTGGATAAGTTGTTTTAAAGTAACAATTGCTTGATTTGTTATGTTTTTCATATGGTTATTTGAAATTCCTATTTTTTAGAAAGTTAGGGTTTGTATTAATGTTTGTATGATACACTTTGAAATTAGCTTTTGTGATTTATGTTGATATTGTGAGATTAAAAGATGGTTAGAAAAAAAATATGATGGAGGAGAAAATTGAGCTTAAATGGTCGGCCATGGGAGAAGGAAAATTTAATGAATGGAATGTGTGATTATTACATAGAATGAAGAAAATGATATGAAAAAGGAAAGATAGGGGAAGGTTGTTATGGCATAGGTGATAAAGGAAATGAGGTTACGTGGTTTTGTTTAGAAAAGTATGTCATGAGTAATGTAGGTTAAGGTTAAGATTATAATAGGAAAATGTAAGAAAGAAATATTTATTTGGCATAAAGGTGAAATGTGTTAGGGTTATGTTACTTGATAGGTTAAAAATTTAGAAAGGAAAGTGAAAATTGTTATATATGGTGAAAATTAAAAGGACTAATAGACTTGATGAAATGTAATGTAAGGATTAGGTAATGAGAACCATGTAGATGAGGAACATGTTAAATAAATGTTATGATATAGGCATTGTGAAAATATTATGTGAGAAAGGTAAATGGATATAGATATTGTTTGTCATATATGTTAGTACTAGTACAGATGTTTTCCAATAAATGTTAGGAAGAGCATCCGGAGTTGGGACATCGACGGAAGGAGCTCGAGCATCAAGAGCTGGAGGTAGGTATTGCTACCTTAAACTTTTTTACTTTAGTTGTTTGATTTTCTTGTTAAATTAATGTTCATGAATTAGAAGGAAATGAAATGTTGGTACTAAGACCATGAATTGGATAAAAAAATGATTGTTGGAGAATATAATTGAAATGAAGTTTGTGATGAGTGATGATGGATAAAGGTATTATGAAAAATATAACTTAGTTGTCTATAGAAATGGAAGCTAAAGGCTAGTGAAGTAACTTAATCATCCACAAAGTCAGAGATTAAGGGAATGAAAATTTGAACTTAGTTGTTTGTAATTACAGAATCTAAGGGTTATCTTAATTGTCCATAGTGGCGAAGATTAAGGAAAAGAAAATTTTAACTTAGTGGTCCGTAGTTATGGAAACTAAGGGATAATGGTTTAACCTAATCATTTGATAAATCAGAGAGTAAAAGGATAAAGTTGTAATTTAGTTGTCTGGTAGTCAGAAACTAAGGGATTGATTAAATTAGCAACGCGTAATTGAGAAATTGATGAGTTGGGGTTGGGAAGGCCATTTAGTTATGTTGAAATTTAATGAATTACAGTAAAAGTGTTATGGTGAGATGATTTCCAGGCTAAAGTGTTTATTTTTATTTGGGGATGTTTAATTATAGATGAAGGTCTAAGTTTTAAATAGAAGAATTTGAAAGAATTAGATTTTTTGAGAGAATATGGGTAATTATTGTGAAATAAATTTTTAGTAAGGATTTTAAGCATGAGTATAAAGTGAAATGTGATAGATGACATTTTACATGTAATAATTATGTTTCTTTAGAAACAAAAATTTGGAAGAAAGGGATAAAAGAATGGGTTGATGTGTTGGACCTGCCTAAGGTTGTCTTTTTATGATTGAGTTGTGGATATATAGATTTATTTTGATACTAAGTGCAAGTATATAAAAGATGTCGATAACTTGGTACCCATAAAAATAAAGGAAACTCTGTTGATAATTTTAAGAATTTTAAAAAATAGATGGGGTTTAGTTTAATGAATGATAAGGAGGTAGATTTACTATAAAAGAAAGTCGAGAGAAGTGATATATATATATAAATATAAAAAAATTACACGGTATTTTCAATACTAGTTTTTCGATAATAAGGATGTTATAAGAATGTCCTCTCGAATTCATAAAGCCTAGCATCCCTAACACTCTAAGGAAAAAATATGTCTAAGAACATGGTGCTAAACATTTTTCACGTTCACTGATCCTCTACCAGCCTCACTCTTTTTCTAGATTCGAACTAAGAGATGAACACATCCCCCTCGAAACTGAATGATGTCAGACTTATAACCCGATGGTTTGTACGCTCCAAAGCTTCACATTTTTGTCAAATATCATTTTGGAACCTCTAAGGATCCTTTGAGTTGCTCATCCTTGTAAAGGTAAAAGGTGCCAACTTCATATAGTTATTTAATGACACATTGAATCCCTAAACAATATGGGATGACAATGGCACATTTCTATCCTTTCTTTGATTTCTTTTCATATTAAACTTTATCTAGGTCCGCATACATAGCCTGGCTAAGCTGTTGAAATTCTATAAAAGATTTAGGGTTAGCTACTCCTGCACCTGTTTCACCAACCACATTTCCTCTCTTAATTTCCAAGGCTTTTCCTCAACTGGTGGGGGTATATTCTCAATATATCAATGTGTGGATGCACCACTCCTCTTTTTATGCCTTGTAGTCATAAACTACATAATAGGGACGTCGTCCTGATCGTCACCTACCCTACTAACACCAGCTATTTGTCTACTCTTCAGGATTTTCTATAAAAAGTGAAAGCATATAAGTCATACTAGAACAATAGCATGAAAATTATCATTAAATTATAGGAAATCATATCTATCATAAAAGTTAAAGAGTTGAAGAAGACATGCTCGATAAGAATTCAAAATTTCAAGGACAATAGACAAGACGATATGGATCTTAATGCTTCACATATTACAAAATTAATTTTATTCATGGTTCTTTAACCTAAGGCTCTCATACCAAGTTTGTCACGACCCGATCCCCAGATCCATGACTGAGACATAGACAAGGTCCCTCTTCTAGTTCCTTACCTATATGAACCCAAACATATATACATATAAACCTTTTCTTTTAACTCAATTAGAGTTTTATGCAGCATTTGATATCATAATTAATTCCATAACATGAACAATATCTTAATACAATTCATTAAATGTGGAGCACTAACTAGATATAACAAAATAGTATCAATTTTTTTAAAAAATGTAATAACTAAAAGTCCAACAAAACTGACCTATTAACAAAGTTATAAGCTTGAAAAAGATAAATAATGAGAGGGTGAGTTCAACAACTCGGTGAGTAAATAACATTCAATAAACACCTATAGGGTAATACATTAATGAGAAATACATACAAGTTTGGCTTTATGCTTTTAAAGGAGAGTCTCGCAAGCAGACCATAACAAGAAATATCATGAGGTAAGGCTTATAAAAAAATAAATATGCAGTGAGCATGATGCTCCAAACTGTGGGATGATCAATCATCACAGGTTGGTGAGTCCCCCAACTAACCAAGGTTTAGAACTACGATGTGCACAAAGACTAACACTATCATTTTAGCATGGGTATTCTAACTGATATACCATAAGGTAATAATCAAACAAAATAAAATTATTTCTTAAAGGCTCAACTCATACAATCAATCAAATGAGGAATTATCAATTTAGATATCCATAATATCTCATATCAATAAATCAATTTCAATAAGAGATATTGAGTAATATATATTTTACCAAGAAATATGATCCATTCATATTAACAATTCAAATATCTATATTATTCCTCATGCATATAGAATATTATTCACTCATTTGGCTTAAAAGTAAAAAGAACACTGAAGCAGATATCAAAGGAAATCCTACTGACACTCAGCATGTGGAATATCAAGAGTATCTGAATATAAAAAAGACATACTCAAAATGACTCGAAGCAGATAACATAAGAGATTAAAACTCTAATAATACAGACCAAAACGTAATTAAAAACCAAAATATAACCACTCAATTGAACCTAAACATATCTTAAACTGACCGAACCTAAAATAGATCCACTCAAATATATATTTTACCAAGAAGCATAATCCATTTATATTAACAATTCAAATATCTATACTATTCATCTTGCATATAGAATATTATTCACTCATTTGGCTTAAAAGTAGAAAGAATATAGAAGCAGGTATCAAAGGAAATTATATTGATGCTTAGCAGGTGGAATATCAGAACTATATGAATACAAAAGGACATACTCAAAATGACTCAAAACAGAGAACATAAAATATTACAACTCTAATATTACAAACCAAAACATAAGTACACGCTAAAATAGATCCACTCGATTGATCCCGAACATATCCTAAACTGACCAAACCTAAAAGAACATATCATCCTCTACTGTTCAATCAAATGGTAGATTAAAATCGACCAAGTAGTCGACCGAAACCATTAGGAAAATCAGTCGATTTAAATTGACCAACTATCAACCAATTGATCTGGATTTTAGAATCCCGATCTACTAGTCTCCCTAAAATGGCAGATCTTTAACATTTCAACATATACTTCAAAAACCCATAACAATTAACCCATAACATTTCAATTAATCCATCAACTAAACTCAAAACACAAACTTCAAATCCCTAATTCTTGATAAATTTGAAACCATAGCTAACAACAACAATTATAAATATCAAAGTATAATGCTTACCTTAAAAACCTATTTTCTCTAAATCTCTTTGCCTTCCTTTATCTTTCCCTCTCCTTGCATCTTTTTCTTTTCCTTTTTGGTTTTCTATCTTCTAAATTCTGATTTCTTCCTCTCTTTCTCTTTTTGTTTTTCTCTTATTATTTATATCTATCAACTTTATGCAATTATCAAAGTGTCCCCCACTTATTTATACCTAATGTTTACTCCTCAAAGGACATTGTTGCCCTTTCCTATTAATTGTTTTTCAAAATATTACAGGCTTGAATTTTTTTAAGGTCACTCTTTTTAAATTTAATATTTTTTGCATTTCATGTTTCAGCATTAGGTTGTTTTGGAATTGAGTCGCATGATGTTTTATGGTTTGCCTTCTATTTAGTTGTCTCTTTCGTATGATCCGGATCGTAGAGTTTGGTTTGTTTGGTTTTTTTTGTCATTTTTTTAATTGATCCTCTTTTTAATTTTATTATTTAACACTGGATTTGTATGGTATTTGCCTTTAGCTTTTTTTCTTTTTTGCTTTTTATTTGCTTATCCTAATCTTATAGCTTGGCTTGCATATTTGGCATGCTTGGTCAAGTTGACCTGGGTCACTTTTTTTTTTCTTTTTTACTTTTGTCTTACATATTTGATTGGCTAGAATCTTAATTTTCTTGCTTTTTTTTTAATTGTTCTATTTTTACAGGTTCCCTGTTCTTTTTTCTCGGTTGGGTATATGCCCCAAGTCTCATTTTTTAAAAACTTTTTTAAAATATGCTTACATTGCTCGAGCATCTTTTCTTTACTAATAAAAAAATATTTTGGCCTGTGGTGTAGCGCGGGCCACAAATCTAGTAGGTGTTAAAGCAATAAAGTACAACATTTTAATCTATAAATAAAGATTGTCACACTAATGAAATAACTATTAATTATGTATGGAGGTTTTGCTAATAAAGATTGTCACATTTTTTAATAGACTCACATTGTCAAGTCAGAACGACAAGTTCAAACGAATGGTGATCTTCAAGCAAGCAACCTGTTAATTTTAATAATTCTCTTAATTTATTATCAATTATATATCTACATGAATTCAAATTTCTATATATTTATCAAAAATTAAACTCAACAATAAAATTGACAAAATATAAAATGAATCCGTTAAATAAGTCATTATTTATTTCATCACAAAACACTGAAGTCAAAAATTCGATATAAGTTTCATCAATTTACAAATAAATATAATTTTATAAAATCTAAAACAAACTATATATAACATGCATAAATCATAAATCCATACAACAAAATTGTATGAGAAAAAACTATAAAACAAGTAAACACCCAAACAA
>Ga0307510_10000597_pt1 | contig 36497 bp, 18 predicted proteins | sample 12_EM_MG_FD_207224 | JGI IMG/M metagenome (GOLD analysis project Ga0307510, IMG submission 207224) | Populus trichocarpa ectomycorrhiza microbial communities from riparian zone in the Pacific Northwest, United States - 12_EM | ecosystem: Host-associated > Plants > Roots > Unclassified | place...
CCCATGCCATCCAATAAGTGCTACCAATTTGAAGGATCTGAAAGAGAAGTTGTGCCAGTAATATAAAGGGCACCAGAGCTCCTCCGTATGCTGTTGTGATATATTTCCAATAGATTTGAAACCCAACTCTGCCTTTCTCTCTCTCTTCTTCTTGAATGAGTTGTGCTTGTGGCTCAGCTACCTCATCTGCTTTACCAATTTGTGAATCTTTATTTCCTTCGTTATGTACAATCCCATCAGTACTGTTCTCGCCTCCATTGTTGTCTCTGACACTTTCATTTTCGGAAACTGGTCCTGCCTGTCTGGAATCAAGAACTGATAAAGCTGCCTTATGTGCACCAACAAGAACCGTAAAATCAGATCCTGAATTGAGAATGTCATCATACTTTCCAGCCTGCGCGATCCTTCCATCTTTCATGACCTAACCAGAAGGTACAGTTGAAACAAATGAAATAATAGGAGACATGATAATCCCACAAGCAATGAAGAAAACAAAGCATATTACTCACCAAGATTAGATCAGCAGTGGATAAGAACTCAACCTGATGAGTAACATAAATAACAGTTTTTGAACTTAAAAGACCAAGCAAAACTTCCTGTCATGCAAAATCGAACAAGTATAATGTAAGAGAAATGCCATTTTTTTTTATTAGGCATGAAAAGAAGAATAAAAGAGGAAGCAACTAAAAGGAAAATTAAAACAAAGGGTGGTGCTTTTAGCTGGACTAGTGATTTTTTCTACAGAAATCGAAAGCAAAAGTTAGCATCCACTGCAAGCAATGGTTTCAAGGAAGAAGGGATAGTTTACTTTAAACAAATGAGATCCAGTATGAGCATCCACGGCACTGAAAGGGTCATCAAATAGATAGATTTGGGCATCTTGGTAGAGAGCACGTGCTATCTGTATTCTTTGCTTCTGTCCACCACTCAAGTTGATACCCCTCTCACCAATTACTGTTTGATCACCGAATGAGAGGATTTCCAGGTCCTTCTTCAGGGAACATGCTTCAAGTACCTTCTCGTACCTTTCTCTGTCCATCTCCTTACCAAACAATATGTTCTCTTCTATCTTACCACTCTGTATCCAAGGTGACTGAGCAACGTAGGCCTTTGTCCCGCACAGCTTAAGTGTCCCTGAGATCTTGGGTAATTCTCCTAAAATGGAGGAAAGCAAGCTCGACTTGCCTGATCCAACAGTACCACATACAGCTACCTTCATACCATTGAACACTTTGAAGTTTATGTCTTTCAATGTTGCACAGGGTGAAGAGAAATCCCAAGAGAAATTTCCATCAACAATCTCAATTGCTGTATCAGAACTGCCTACTGGAAGCTTCTCTATAGCATCAGGCTGCAAGTCATCGAGACAAAGAAAAGATGCAATTCTGTCGAGAGAAACCTTTGTTTGAATTAGCATAGAAACTGTATTGGGAAGGTTATAGATTGGGGATTGAAGAATCTCGAATGTTGCAAGTGCAGATAAGACCTTCCCTGAGTCAAGCGGGACTCCCATAAGCATGCAAGTACCAAAGGTGGCCACAGCCACAACAGTCGGAGTAACCCAGGCGACAACAGTGATCACTTCTGAAGTATATAAGTATTTTTTCAACCACCGTGTCTCTACTTTCCTGAGTTCAAGAATCTTAGACAAAAACTTCATTTCCCATCCCTGAAGCTTGAGAATTCTCATATTTCTCAAAATCTCCGTGGTTGCCTTCATTCGTTTATCTTTTGATTCCATTAACTTGTCTTGAAACTTCTCCTCCAGTCTCCCGAAAGGATAGTTTAACGACATGACAATTACTGTCGCAACAAAGCCAGCAACTGACCCGAGTCCCAAATTTCTGTACAGTATCAGCAAGGCCAAACAAACTTGCAAGATGACCAACCATGGATCGTGCATGTACCAACTAAAGATGCCAAGTCTATTAGCATCAATAGTCATAATATTGATTATTTGTCCACTCGAATGCCCTTGCTTCGAATGACTGGAAATGGTCAAGCTTTTGTTGTATATCATCGTGGCTGTTACTGCGCGGAGCCTTGTTCCAATTTGCTGCAACCTAAAGCGCAAATGCCTCTGTGCGAGGCACTCAGCGAGCTTTGCAACCACAAAGGCGGAAGCCAAAATGTAACCTTGATTCTTGAATTCTCCTCGCCCGTCAAGGCATTGAACAAAAACATCGATAAGGTAGGGACCAACATAAGAACTTAACGTGTGAATCAACGCCAATAAAGCTGTCCATAAAATTTCTTTCCAGACTAACAGGAACAAAGCTTTTGCGAACTTGAACCTTGTAACTCTACCACAATCCGACTCAAGCTTATTTTTAAAAACTGGAAAAGCTCCAACCACACTATCGACACCGTGAAGTTGAGGAACATCTTCAAGGTCTAAGGTTTTCTTGTTGCCAGCAGCAATTAAAGAATTCATCCAAGAAAAGGTTAGAATACTGAAAAGACCAGCGTTTCCAAAAGGAGTCACCGTATCTGCCCCCCTGTTCTCTAAATTATCAATCGAGCTAGAATCACCATTCAAAAGGGGTTCTTCAAGTACATCTTGAATATCACTTCTCAAAGACCCAACATAACAAAGAAACAATCCAGTAAACACAGAGACCACATCAGACACTAAATACCACTCTATCTCCAAAGACACATGTTTGTGATGAAGGAAAACATCTACAAAAAAGCAATAACAAGAAATAGCCAAATAGAAACCCCACCAAACTCTCAATAACAAAGGGAACATCTTTTCACCTGAGTTAAAAAACTGGGTATGCAAGTAAACAACAAGTGCACCCCAAGAGAGTGTTCTGAGCCCAAAATCCAAAAGGGTCATTGCTTCACCATCAGACCAGACATTTCCATACAGATAAAAGTAGCTCAACAAACACAAGATGAAATTAAACACTGAGACACCCAAACAACAGACCATAGTCTGTTTATACCACATAAACCTCCTCTTTATCTTTAACGTCTCTTTAGAGCCCTCCCCATCACCCCTCCTGCTCAGTTTCTTGCACACATATGAGACAGATAAAGCGAGTAACAAAACCAAGTGCAATGATCCACAGAACCCACGTATGAAAATGGATTTAAGAAGAAAATCAATGTTAGAACCTGGCGCATGCATGATGGAAGATGAGCTTGAAACAATGGCTGCCACACCGCTCTGTTGACTCGAAAAGTTTTTCCTTGATCTGTGGGTCTTCGCAGGGATTATAAGTCCACAGACAGGGAGAAAAAACAGAACACGAGACAAAGTCCCGCCTAATAAGCAAGTTTCTGTTGCAAAGGGGCTGTGAAGATTTAATCAAAATACATACTCATCCCTAGAATACCACATATTTGTAAATTTGATACCCAAACAAAAATATTTCTCTATTGGATCCCTATTAATTGGACATTTATGAAACCATCAACCCTCACCTTACAATTTTCCTTTCAATCTTAAGTTAATCATAAAACTTGAGAGCTTTTTCTTCTTAAAACAAAGTTTTTTTTGTTGTAGAATTTCGTGATGGGGTTAAATGAAACCAAATAAATTTTAGATACGGGAGGATGTTTTTATAGTATTTTTAAAGTTTTAATGATCTATTTAATTTCATAATACTTTTAAAAGCGTTATCATTCCATCTACATAGTTGTTGTTTAATCCAAGAACATTCTAAATAATTATTGATGAAGGATTTGATAAATAATTCATGCAACCTTGGTATTATCGTGATAAATTCATCTGCACATGTAACAGTGGTTAAAGGTCTGTTTCTTCCTCGTGTTTTTTATCCTCAAATGGAAGAAGCTTGAGGCGTTTGCAAAGTTGTTTGCATGAGCATGCTCAGGCATTTTTTCAGGGTGCTACATAGTCATATACCGTCATCTCACTGTGTTGAACAGTCGCGATGGGGATGATTGGTTTTTAGGTGACCTAAACTCAGTTTCTATCTTGATGGGATGCCCTACTTGACTAGGACCATCCATTTCTACTGTAATGGTGGATCATCGATATTTTCTGCACTGATGGCATGGACACATCAGGCCATTGTCTCTATTATTATAGAATGCGATACTATGTTGTTTTTAAAGTGAAAAGAATTGGATTAGGGCAACAGTTTTTATTTTTTATTATTATTAATATAGGTATTCGGATTAGCTTACACATATCTCGATTAATTTTATGTACCTTAAAGTTAATAACTAGGTAACTCTTCAATAATTTTAAAATTTATAGAACTCAAACCGGTAACTTTTAAAAATACAAATAAATTTTTTATTTTAATTTTATTTTAATTAAATTTTGATCAAAAGTTGCTCAAAGATAACCTAGATGTTGAAAGTTTTTAAATGATTGTTTTGTGGTTATAATACCTATCAATCCGATATAATAATCGGGTTATAAATTAAAATGATTAACTTGCAAGTTAATGAGTATTATTGGATTTTTTTAATAAAATAATATTATTTTAAAAACATAAAATAAAATAAAATGCTAAAATAATTTTTTTTAGATAAAAAAATTATTAATCAAATCATATCCAAGTTTTGATTTGGTCTAATCCACTAGATGACCTTTGGTTTGACTATTCTAATTTTCTAAATAAATAAAAAATAAATCCGATCTAGATTTCATATTAATAGATTATTAGATTGGATGGAGCCATAATTATATGTCCCTCATATTATTTATATACACTTATTTAAAACCCATCAAAAAATTACCTTTAACAATTACTACGATTCTAAAAGGAAAAGGAAAAAAAAACAAATATTGTGATAAACAATTACTCGTCATAAAAAAAAAAAAAACTCGTCATAAAAATATCCAATTAAGAAACAACCCAGGGAGCAACAAGTAAAAAGAAAAAAAGAAAAGGGACGACGATAACTTTCATTCCTTCCATAAACCCTTCCGTTTCCACTTAACAGTGACACTTGCTCTCTCTTTCCCTCGCTTCTCTCGGCGCAACTACTGTTATCGCCACCACCGCAAAATGTCCTCCATGGAATCCCTAATTCTCCAACTCCACGAGATCTCCGCAGTCAAATTTGGTTCCTTCAAACTCAAATCCGGTATAACCTCTCCAATCTACATCGACCTCCGCCTCATAATTTCATACCCCTCCCTCCTCCGCCACATTTCCCAAACCCTGATCACCTCCATCCCTGCCACTACCACTTTCGACCTCATATGCGGCGTCCCCTACACCGCTCTCCCAATCGCCACCACCGTATCAGTCTCGAACAACATCCCCATGGTAATGCGCAGGAAAGAAGTGAAAGATTACGGTACCTCTAAGTCTATCGAGGGTAATTTCCAAAAGGACCAGACTTGTTTGATAGTTGAAGATTTGGTTACGAGTGGGACTTCTGTTCTTGAAACGGCTTTGCCGTTGAGGGCGGCGGGGTTGAAGGTGACGGATGCAGTGGTTTTGATTGACAGGGAACAAGGAGGGAGGGAGAATTTGGAAGAGAATGGGATTAAGTTGCATGCGATTATTAAGTTGAGTGAGATGGTTAGGGTTTTGAGGGAGAAGGGGAAATTGGAGGAGGAAGTGGAGAAGGGGGTTTTGAAGTTCTTGGAGGAGAATAGGAAGGTTAGTGTTGTTAAAGGGGTGGATAAGAGTGTTAGGGTTAAGGTTTCAGGGTTTGAGGAAAGAGCGAAGTTAGCAAAGAATGAGATGGGGAAGAGGTTGTTTGAGGTTATGGTTAAAAAGGAGAGCAATCTGTGTGTTGCAGCTGATGTTGGTACTGCTAAGGAATTGCTTGAGCTTGCTGAAAAAGTGAGTGTTTTGGTATTGGGTTGGTTGGGGATGATTGGAGTGCTATGTTTGTTTGCTTTTGTTTGGCTGACATGGTTTTCTATATATTTTATTTTATTTTTTGAGTGTAGGTTGGACCTGAGATATGTTTGTTGAAAACCCATGTCGATATTTTGCCTGATTTCAATCCTGATTTTGGTGCAAAACTTCGTGCGGTATGTCTCTAAACTGTGGTATTTTGAAGTTTGCTGCTTTTATGAGGTTTTTGCGGTGTTATAATAAAAGTTATTTGCATGGAGGTTTTGTTCTTCAGATTCTCTGGAAGCATGAAAATTCTGCTACATTATGTTTTGCCAGGTGATGTTGAGGATGTGTCAATTCTAACCTTTGACCACCAATTATCATTTTGGATGGTGCAAAATGATAATTGTATGTTATGAAGCGGGGCTGTAAATTTCATTATGTTTTCAACTGATAACTTAGTTAGCCAAGGGGCAGTTTGAGTTGACTTGTTTGATGACTGTTCTTCATATGTTTGGTAATTATGAGAATGAATCTTTTGAAGTTGTTGATGATCTGTAAATACCAGAGTACAAAATTAGCATATACAAACGTTCTTAATTTTTTGAATGCTTGTGGAATTTGGTTTGGTTGGTAATTAGGTTGAAGAAGTATTGATAACATGACTATATTTTTGTTAGATGTCTTGGCAATCGAATGGTATTTTCCTCATCATTTTTCTACTATTCCCGTTTTCTTCTAGGTGCAAAGTAGTTGTTATTTCCTCGTAGCTCATTGTGCTTTTGCATCCTGTAGATTGCAGATAAGTACAATTTTTTAATTTTTGAAGATCGTAAGTTTGCTGACATCGGTAACACAGTGACCATGCAGTATGAAGGGTGAGCATCAGTGTTATGTGACTTTTCTGGTTTCCTTTCTGCTGGTATCTTTACAGTAGTCTGAGGTTTCTTTGCTCTGTTATTTGCAGGGGTATCTTCCATATATTGGATTGGGCTGATATAGTTAATTGTCACATTATTTCTGGTCCTGGAATTGTTGACGGGTTGAAATTGAAGGTATGCCTCACACACAACTTTTATCTGGAATCATATTACTGAATTAGTCCTGGCAGTATCTAACTTTTGCTTACTCTTGGACTCTATTTAGGGTTTGCCTCGTGGGAGGGGCCTCTTGCTGCTTGCAGAAATGAGTTCAGCCGGCAACTTTGCTAAGGGAGATTACACTGCTGCGGCAGTAAAAATTGCTGAAGAACATTCTGATTTTGTGATTGGCTTCATCTCGGTAAACCCAGCCTCATGGCCAGGTGCACCAGTAAATCCAGCATTTATTCAGGCAACACCTGGAGTTCAAATGGTCACTGGTGGCGATGCGCTTGGCCAGCAGTACAATACACCATATTCTGTACGTTCAAATGACTGTTTCACTGTTTTTTGTTTCCTTCATAAATTGCTGGATTGGTGCATTTTCATTATGTCTATTTCGTTGGCATGCATTAGTGAAGTATGTAATATGCTAGCTTTATTGAAACTTGCTATAAACTCTTACTGAAAGGGGAATTATTATAGCTCTGATAATTGTGGGATAAATGATGTTTCAGGTCATCTTCGATAGGGGCAGTGACATCATAATCGTGGGACGTGGGATTATAAAGGCAGCAGATCCTGCAGAGGCAGCTCGTGAATACCGTCTTCAAGGATGGGATGCATACCTGGAAAAATGCACATGAGATTGCATTTAGGTTGTTTTTATGTGGTTTTTGCTGATGAACAGATCAGCCCAAGTTTTGATTGAATTTTGCCAGTCTTTTATTACGAGTTTGGAATTGCAGTAATTGTTGGTTGTTTTTTAAAGTGTTTTTTTATTTAGAAATACATCAAAATAATATTTTTTTTATTTTTGAAAAATTATTTTTGATATTAATATATTAAAATAATTTAAAAATATATATAAAAAAATAAATTAAAACTAACAAAATTAAAATTTTATGGAATGTGGTTAACAGTCTTTCACAACTGTGTCGATATTTCCAATGAAAAAGATGAAAAGGTTTTAAGCCCTTTTTGGATTTTGTATACCAGTGGTTACAAGGTTCATGGTTGACTTGTCAGCACCTAATATCTTCCTAAACAAGTTAAATGTTATTCTGATTGAATTTCAAGTCTGACAAAACGTGGAAAGGCCAATATGAAGAAGCCAAGAAGCTTGGTCGTCTCCTCCTTGGTCTATGAACAACTGGGTCAACAAGTTCGACCTCCATTGACTGACCTTGGTCGCGTTTTCGGGACTTGCGTGGTTTACCAGGCAGGTTGACGCCCTCTTGGGCCAGGTAGGACCTTTCCCGCTTCCATGTACTTCAGAGGGATAAAAAAAGGTGATGCTATTAAGCTACCATCACGCAGGACATTGTTTTGAGCGAGATGCAGCTTTTGTACACTTGAATGCTTGCGCTGCCTCTATCCCAGCACCATATCCCCACTTGCTTCAGGTTGGCAAGTTCAGTTTAGGCTGATCTGACCATGGTACTAAAACAGTGTTCACAGCACCAAATGTTGAATAAGCTTCACAGATATTTATATTACAAAAAGAGACTGGAGACCACAGTATCCTACCATGCTCCCTCACGAGAGAGAACTTCAGCAAAACAGCTCCCAGCCATTCTGCAAGTATTGGGCATGCCTAGTCACTCTTTTCACATGGCCAATGACTAATATTGAGTTTCAAGAAGTCGGTGTTAATTAAAATGCCGCCAAAGTTCATGGATCTACTAGCAATGCAATCATTCATTAATTGTCCGTGCGAGCAATGTGGCACATCTAAATCTACATAGATAAATATTATAATTGCAGGGACAAGAGTCGTGCCTCCCACTCATGTATTGATGGCTAGACAAGCAAAGAGAGTTTGCCTCCTACAATTCAAAACAGTACATGAGCAGAAGATCATGGGACTACAAGAAGAAACCAGTCACTAGGTGTGAAGGTTAACTAAAATTGAAAGTTGTGACAGAAATTGGATATCCTGTCACTGTTCTTTCCAAATTCGACCAGTCACCCTAAGCTTCAATTCCTTCCTATCCCCACCAGAGAAGAAAAGGGCCATGTTGCGTTGAATGATCAGACCATCAAAACTGTCTCGAACCTTTCGGTGGCTGTCCCTTATGCTCCTTGGTACCCCTTGCCATATCATCTTCCTCCCACCACCACCCACTTCAAGACTGTAACTATAGTTCTTTGCCTCATTGTCATCCCCCATAAACCGTAGGAATGCTATGTAGACCGGGGCCATCCCAAGCTGGAATGCTTCAAAATGTAGACAAAAATACTGACCAAAGCAGCTAAAGACCTAAAAATCAGGGGAGAAAATAGTGAGCAATCTTTTATATGTCCAAAAGCAAGTTTCTGCAATAGAATCAAACAACAAAAGTTCGACCCAACAATAACCTAGAATGCCACGTCAAACTTTGATGACAGGTCCCTTTTAACTACTACAAAAAGAACATTTTTGTTCACAAGGATCGCTAATTGAAAGGTGTCCAATTTTCACAAATATGGTACTGTGCAGATGATTGTATCCACACACATTCTACATATAAATACGAAAACCCTTCTTTGCTAAGGATTAAGGAAAGGACAAAAAACAGAATAGAAACAAGGATAAAGCAAAACAATACCGTCAGCATCCATAATACATTTTCAACACGTGGACAAGGATTGTTAATTGAGAGATGTCCAATTTTCACAAATATGGCATTTAAAGGGAACTATGCAGATAATTGTATCCACACACATTCAACATATAAATAAGAAAACCCTTCTTTGCCAAGGATTAAGGAAAGGACAAAAACCAGAATAGAAACAAGGATAAAGCAAAACAATACCGTCAGCATCCATGTTGCATTCTCAACTTCGTGTGGATTTGATTTGACATATCTGTGATTGAAAGTACTGCCATTATGCATGTCAACTTTGTGATCATCTTTCAAATGGGCCACCAGATAAGGAATATCACCAATAACTGTGCATTCTGATCCAGCATATGGGCAGTTATATGGTCTAAAAACACATTGGGATTCATGTTTTAGCTTGCTGTAATAAGGGTATATGCCTATGCACCCAAAACTCTGATATTTACATGGAAGTTCAAGAGATGCAGCAACTTTCTCTAGTGCAAGACATCTAATGTTGCCGAGTTCGTGCCTGCAAGTGGGGCATCGGTTTTGAACCCTGGGCTTGCAACCAGAACATAATGTGTGGCCATTTGAACACTGCAACAAAAGAGAACACCAATGAGATGACCAACATGCAAGCTGGACTTCTTAACCGGAGGGGGGATATCAAAAGGTAGAAGCCTTATAAGAATTCCACAGGAATAGAATTTCATAAGGTTATCAAGAATGGGGGGAAAGGCATAAAACAAACCTGGTGAATTGGAGGATACATGGCATTTAAGCACACAGGACACTCCAGTAATTCACGAACACTGCTAGACACAGTCACGTTAGGTTTTAGAGCTGTCTGAGCAGGATCATTTACACTTTCACCAATATCTGTCAAGTCTTCATTTTGAGGAGGATCAATAACCTCAGGTTTATTTCGGATGTCATCAAAAAACAGATTGCTTGATGCCATGGTAGTATGGTCAACCTATGAGAAAAAACAAACAAGTCAGTTTCCAACTCCATAAATGCTAACATTATTAATTATACTCAAGCAAAAATGACATGTATGAAAAGAAGGAGACAAGTTTGACATATATGTTGTCAATAAATCAATCAAAGTCAAAATGGCAAATTCCACAAGGAGTGTTTTCTCTACAAAAAAGAGAAGAAAAAAAAATCTTCCCCCGACTCCCAAAGCAGACACGCCAGAAGAAAAACACAAAAATGAGGAACCTGATTACATCAGTATGTTAAACATATCAAAGTGGGAAAAAATCTATTATTTACGTGGATGCAACCACAGTTAGCTTTTGTATATCTATTTTAAAAGATATTCGATAAAAGATGCCAGAATTTGACAAAAACTTTCATTTATGAAAGATACTCAGGACTGTTATTAATTTACAGGCTTCTACTTACAGATCAACATATAACAATTTACTCAATTTCATGACAATAATGTCCTAGCAACAATACCATAGGTGGATAATTTAAAAGCATTTTCCTGGCAAAATTAAAAGCATTTTCATTTTCCCCGTGTCCAGTTTAGTTCATAACTTAAAAGGTGGATAGTTTAAGGAATATGGTAAAATTTATATTTCAATGAATCCCACGTTCAGATATGGAAGACACACAAAGTTAATTGTATTTAAAAACAAATCAAGAGTAGCAGCTTGTAGACCCTAAAAGGAAGGTTTGTTACTTTAATTATCCCAACTAAGAAGACCAATTCATGCATTAACTTTCTAAGACAAACAAGAGAAAGAACGAAAAGCAATTAAGAAAACAGCAAGGAAAAGAAATTGCCCGGCATTGGCAGAACCAACAAGTTTTATGAAGAAACAGACAGCTTAGTGTTATACCAGTTAGCAATCTCATATGCTATTATGATCAGTCATTTATTTTTGTTAAGTCTAGGTCAAATCTAAATACATATCAAGCACATATTAGAAGATATTCTAACAGCCATAACAACGTCAGTGTTCATGTTGAAGTAAATTAATGTCACTGAAAAAATAAATAAAAAAACAACTGGCTTTTAACAGGAACTAGCATACACTTCCACTGACAAGAAACTCTTAGTCTTACCACCAAATCTTGTTCTCTCCTTTATCTCCTTCACTTAATTCTTTCAGCGTATTGACAATTTATGGCTCCTCGATCTATCAAAAACATTAAATAAAAAGTTAGGAATAGAAGGCAACAATATGTACCACAATTAACACAGGAAAAACGAGCAATTCATGACAGGTGATGAGCAAGACAAATTATAAAGATCAATCAGTTCACTCACTCAAAGCAACCAAGTGGGACCCTTTATAAAGATCACAGAAATGGCAACATATCTCCCAAAAACAAGGCTCATAACCTAACCAGTCATCATATGATTCATCTACTCATGCGAATCTAAGGAAACGCCCTTATAGACCATAAAGAGCATGGAATTGAAGATGTACAACACAAATTACTTAGTTACTCTCACCTTCCCAAATTAAGGAATTTATTCCCCGTGACCTAACTAGTCATCATATATACAACACGAATGCATGCATTTGAAAAAAGCCACATCAGGTTTACACACCGGAATTACCACATTACAATCATTACCACAGTGTGACACCATAAGTTCCTAATCACGCTCCCAGCATTACACACCAGACAAAAAAAATCACCACAGCAAGACCATTTCCAGTAAAAACTTTGCCAAGTAGAGAACTATAAAAGGAGACTGGATAATAATATCCACTCAAGCAAAAACTGTACTTGACATGAGAGATATACAGTATACATTTCCTCAAGACTACATCATAACCACTAAGTAGATCAAATAAAACAAAAGGAAGAATCATCAAATGCCAAAAAAAAAAACGAAAAAAAAACACACACATGCAAATCTAAAGGAAAAAAATAGATCTAGAATATTCCAAAAGGAGCTTTGACATCAAAAAAGAAGCAGACTTTACGACTCCAAATACTAAAAAAACCAAATCAATCAACAAAAAATCAAAACCCAGATAGGATACTCGAATAACATGCTCAAAAACTAGATTAACTTACAAAAAAGATGTTACCTTGGCACAGTTTGGTTGCAATCGAAACCCCACTAAAGAGACCATTCAAGATCCGAGTAGCCCTTTAAAAGAGATCCAGAGATAAGGGGGGGGAAACCCTCTATTGAAAGATAAAAGGCAATAAATGCACGGAATGCGCCTAAATATACAGAGATGGAAATGAAGAGAGAATTTTCAAATTAAAGCCGGTGAGAGAGGGGAGCGTGTAGAGAGGGAGAGAGACAAGGGGTAAGGAGAGAGAAATTTCTCGAGAAAATACAAAAAGGAAAGGTTAAGTTTGTGGGTCCTTTACACCTGAGTGTTGTCTCTTTCTTGCGTTTTATGGTCGTGACTCTCTACAATTATAGAAAATTGTTGAACTTTAAAAGTGGAGCTTATATTATATTTTTATGAAAATATAGAATATAAATTAATATATTTTGAATTCAAATTGTGAAAAGACAATGCTATAAAATATTTTAAAAAAAAACACATAAATTATTAGATTAATATGATTTATTAATTTATTTTACAATAAAATCAAGATTTAATGACATAAAATCTTATTTTTAAGTTTGTTTATTGCAGGGTAGATTTTTTATAAGCTATTAATGCATGAAAAAACTGTTGGGGATTTATTTTAAAAAATACAGAATTTTTAAATCTAGTCCGAGTTCTAGGTTTATAAGTTAACTCGAATCAATCTAAAATAATATTTTTAAATTTAAAAAACAAAACCATTGTTAAAAAAAAAATTAAAAATTAAAATTCTAATCATGGTTGATCTATTGTATCAATCTAGTTATATTATATAAACTTGTCCTAAATTTCAAACCTAAACTAAGTTAAAAACAAGATTTGCCTGTCATCAGTTTAATCTATCATATAAATAAAGTTTAATAATAGTGATGTAAACATACATTGAAGTGGTATAACAAAATTATAGCATTTATAATAATAATAATAATAATAATAATAATAATAATAATTTACGACTTTAATTGGTCGATTAAATTAGAGCACGTGTTACACTACAGGAAGCATGGTATGGTCGAGTAATATTTGCAAACGAAACAGAAAATAAAAAAGCAATTTCTTTTAATGGATGTGACATTACTAGATTCGATTAATTAGGAGAGAATAGTAATCGTTGTGAACATTTTTAATAAAAGTTAAAAACTTAAAATTATGTAAGTTATTTTTTATTTTATAGTTTTATATTTCATAACATTTACCATGTATAACTGAAAAAGTTACAAAGGGAACTGAATAGGATCAGATGGTCTAGTTTGGATTTACAGTGTGTCTAGAAATATGATTGTGGTTATTTTTCAAAATATTTTTCATTCATAAATGTATTAAATAATATTTTTTTTGTTTTTTTTAATTATTTTCAATATCATCATATCAAAATGATTCAAAAATACTAAAAAATATTAATTTTAAATAAAAAATTAAATTTTTTAGGAATACGGGTTAGACAACGTTCCCAAATACTAAAAAAATATTAATTTTAAATAAATTGTTTTTTTTGAAAATACGGGTTAGACAGCGTTCCCAAACAGTTTTTTAATCTTGGTTTAACATTGCGGTGTAATGCGATGAAGTTGTTTTTAAAATAATTATAACTTTAAAAGTTGTTTGATTGTCACTATTTAAATATGTTTTTCATCTCAAATTATAGTAAAAATTTAAATAACAAAAATTATTACAACACCAAACACATACTTAACTTTTAATAATTCAACCCCTAAAAATATCACTAGAAGCCAATCTATCTTAAATGTCTTTTTTTTTTTTCTATTTTTTCTTTTTGTGTTTTGTTAAGATCTTTATTTTTTTCTTGAATAATTTGATATTGAGATTTAGATATGTTGTACACCAAGAGCTCGTTTGTTTTTATATTTCAAATAAAAAATTGTATTTTTTTTTGTTTTTTTCTCCTATTCAAATTATTATTTTTTGTGTATTTCCGGATCATTTTAATATGCTAATATTAAAAATAATTTTTAAAAAATAAAAATATTATTTTAATGTATTTTTAAGTAAAAAATATTTTAAAAAACAATAACAATCACAATATTAAACAAGTTGTAAACTTGGAAAAATGAACCTGCATAACACACAACATAGATCTCTAACTAATTTTAGTTTTTAATAAAATCAAGGAAGGATTTTAAAGACCTGGAATGTAATAGATATTTATAAATTAATTTTATAAAAAGAAACTAAAACCTATTAAAAAAAAATATTGCAGCTCTACACTAAAAAACACTGTTGAATTTCAAAATTATATATATATATATATATATATATATATATATATATAGAGAGAGAGAGAGAGAGAGAGAGAGAGTTAGTTCTGGATTTGAATAAAGTTTAGATCCAGTTTTATTGATATTTATACCAGATATTATTACTTATCAGTAAATAACCATTTTTTTAAAAAATATCTAACCATGGAAAGTTTGAATTTCTCTTTCTTTTTTTGAAATTTTAAATTGGAAAGGCTTTGTGTAAACTGTAGAGAGATGGAGGCAAGGGGCCGGGAATACTGTGAACGGCAATAATAGTGTTTCGTGGCCCTGCTGTTCAGCTGACAACAAATCTCCAACGCCTGAGTCTGTGCGCGTAGCTTCACGCTCTTCCAATTGGAATGCTAGACAAGATTTAAATCCTGGTTTAACTACATTGACGTCTACATGTATTCGTTGATGCTCCAACTCTATATCTATAGTTTAAATTTTTTTAATATTACCCCTGTATTATCTAGGAAATAAAACATCATTTCTTTCTTATACTCTCTCTTATTCTTCGATAATCTATCATTTCTCGTCAAAGTAATTTGAAATATAGAAATTGAAAAACTTTAAAGGTGGACTCGTAATTAGGATTCGGTATGTATTTAATCATTAGGGGTAAAATTGAAACTTTTAGAAAACTATAAGGATTGTATTGATAGATTCTAAAAGGCTGTAAATCAAACAATGATGAAACTATAGAGATCAAACTGTAGTTTTTCCAAATTTATTTCCCTGGTCCAAACGATTGAACCACCCAATATCAAGGGTGATTTGCTTCCAGATGAGTTATAAGTGATGTTTTTTATTATTATTTTTGGATTATTTGATGTAATAATTAGAAAAAAATTAATATATTTTTAAAAGTAACCATCACTACTATAAAATGTATTTTATCACTAGAATAAATTAAACTAGAGGGAGAGAATTACAATTTAAACAAATATTCATTAAAATGCTATAAACCAAGCAACGTACAATTTGCATGAACAGAGCGAATAAATGATGAGAAGGATTGACTTGCGTGAAAAAGTCACGAGACAAAGAAAGTCAATCATTATTAATTATCATCTTCAATGTTACACCAGATATCACCATCGTGAAAGGGATGAAGTTATCATTATCATTACACTTCGTAACTTTTATATCCCATAAAAAAAAATAGTTCCTCACTTTTACCCTCTTGAAATCTTCTCTTTGCTCCCTTGACTCCTGCATGGCTGGAAAGTCGTAAGATATGAGTAAATAGGCCATGAGGTTCAACAACATTACTTGTGATAGCATTTATAATTTAAAATATATTTTATTTAAAAATTTACAAATGATATATTTTTATGTTTTTAAAATTATATTTTAGTTCAGAATATCAAAACAATCTAAAAATATATAAAATAATTATTTTAAGCAAAAATATACTAAATATAACCTTAATTTATACGGGATAACTCAAGTAATTTGTGATTCAAATATAATATATGTTGTTTTAAATTAAACTAAAAAATATTTTTATCTGATTGAAATCTTAATGACCCGTTGAGATTCGAATTGAAAGTAGTTAGGTAAACTCTAAGATTTTTTTTAAAATAAAAGCACAGTTTTTCAAACCAAGATGATTGATGCAAGTTGACTTTGACTTATAAAATAAATGTGGTGGTTCAAGACTCATCCGTGAAAATAAAACCATGGTAGTTGTATGATGGTTAATGCGTGAATTGAGATTTTAGTAATTACATATATTTAAATAAAAAAATAAAGATACTTATAGTATAAAAATAAATATACCAGGTTATAAAAAATTTAATACACTCGCATCAAGTGTACATGTCTGCGTGCCATGTGTTGATTCAATAAATGTATCATTTTGTATTTATCAGAATATAAAAATATATTTTATCGCACGAAATTTGCAAACTTATATATATTAAAATGATTTATTAGGTTTCGTTGAATCATTTTATCAAAATATAATAAATCACAAGAACATGAGGACCTTGCTCTTGATATACGATAACGTTTGAAAAACCATGTTTTATAAAAAATTTAATTTTTTTTATTAACAATTTTTTTTTTACATTTTAAATCGTTTTAATACGATAATCTTAAAAATAATTTTTAAAAAATAAAAAATATATTATTTTAATGTATTTTAGCATGAAAAACACTTTGAAAAGCAACCGCAACCACACTTCCAAACAGCCCCGCTAAAACTGGATGCTTTGAATCTTTTATTTTCACAATTTTATTGTTTAATGGTAACTATAACTTTCCATAGCTAATTCAATTTGCTATAATGTTCTATACAATGCTGTTTTAATACCATGGTGGAAATAATTCTGGTAGAATAACTGGTGGTCCACGCGTCAAAGCATATGATTGTGATGAAACACTAAATGAATATATATAGTACAACTTAATTATTATAAAAATTATTTAAATACTTTTAACTGTTCATGCAAGCAAACTATTATTAAGTTCATGATAATCATCACCATCACCATGTTATGCACAGTTTCGAGATCATAATCATATGCACTCTATAATTCAAACCAACCAAAATGGGGCCATTTGAAGCTGCAGCTTCGTGATATTTTGCCTTCCACGGAGTATACTCTCACACGAGGCAACATTTCCTCAGTCATTTTTTTTCTTTAATTATTTAAGATTCAAACTCAAGCCTTGTTTTAATATTAAACTCTTCACGCGTTTTTCAGTGGAAATTTCTTGGTAAAAAACAAATTCATAGTTGTAATTCTTGTGCTTTTCTGGGGTGTTTGTGTGTGTGTGTGTGTGTGTATAAATTATAATGAGGGTAAAGTTTTGTTATATGGCGGTACAAAAAAAAAAAAAAACATTGCTGAATAGAAGTTGTTTCCCTTAAATGGCGATGAAGGCCTGAAATCAAATACAAATTGATTCTCTGTAGAAGAGGAGATGCTATAATTAATTATATTCCTGGATAACACTTCGGTGATTGTCTTTTCTACATGGTAACGATGTTAATTTTTTTGTTTGAATATTATTTTTTATTAACGAGGATGTGCAAGCTAATTTGTATATACCTCGACTAATCTCACGGGTCCTGAAGTTAACGACCATGTAAATTCAGGACCTAACCAGTTAAGTTATGCTATGGTTATTCTTTTCAATATCGAACTGGTGACCTCTAGAAAGTAAATCCAGGACTTAACCAGTTAAGTTATACCATTGTTATTTTTTTCAATATTATTGCTTGATGAATTGGCTCTATTTTTTTTTTTCTAGTTAACAGTTCTAGTCTTAAAGAAGATGAATTGGTTTGGAGCGGTGATAGCATGACTCTTCAAAGGTGTTTGTTTACACGGTAGCTTTAACTTTTAAAACCAACCGTGTAAACATTATGTTTAGCAACGAAAAAAAGCATTTGACTATTGTGTGGGACCCGTGTATTTTGGGTTGAAACTGCCGGTTCTCACACAGCAGCAGAGAGTTGCTTCTCGCATCTGCCAAGTGAATAATTCACTTAGACACTGTTCACGTAAACAGTGCCGTGATTCTAACTACAGGGCACTGTTCACGTAAACATTGTCTCCACTATTCACTGGACAGCGTTAGACCCGGTAAAATTTTTTTATTTTTTTAAATTGTATTTTACTTGAAAAACTGGTGTTTAATATTATCTAATAACATTACATAAATTAGAAGAACATCGCATGATGATATAACATTTGTGGAATTTGATCGCAATTTCAATTTTGTTCCTGATGATATTTTACCTGATTTTGTTGCACGCTCAAAAAACCATATAAATTATAGTCCTTATCAGATGAATTTTATACGTGATTGAATTGTATATAAGTTAATGGAATAATAAAAAATATTTGATATAAAGTATTATTTATTTAATGATGTAATAATGGTAGTTAAATCTACAATATTTAAATTAAAAACTATCAATATTAATATATATATATATATATATATATATATATTTAAATTATTTTACAACTTCAGTTTGAAAAACATATTTAACCAAACACATTAAACTACTTTTTATTTAACTTTAATTTCAATTATAATTTTATCCAAACATACATAAATATCATTTGAGTTTCTATCGTCTAATTCTTCATGCATTTGTTAATGGTGAATTTCTTGGTAAGAGACAATTTCATTTATGTAAATTCTTGTTCTTTTTTGGTGTTTATATATTTTAAATATAAATATAACATAAATACTTTTTTTTTGTTTGACACTAGTTTCTTAGTTGTTAATGGTGGTGATAAATATGTTTATGTCAACAAATAAAGCTGAATCTTGAAAAAAATATATTTTAGTTTGCTCGGCGCTATAATTGAATTTAAGGTATAAATTAATCCCGATACCAAATAAATTTTTTTTAACAGCTGTTAGATAATTATTTATGTTGCTTCTTGTTTTTTTTTTTAAAAAAATTATAGAACCATGTTTTCTATTTTTATTGCGTGTTTGAGATTAATGTGATGTATAGTGTTTTTAATTTTTTTTTTTTAATTTAAAAGTGTATGAAATAATTTTTTAATATTGATATCATCACTTTAAAATCACTTAAATACATTAAAAAAATATTAATATAATATTATTTTTTATATATTAAATGTATTTTTAAAAAATTTAAGAACAATTTTAAACGCATTTCTAAATATTTTTTTAGTTGAGTTAATTGAACACGACGAGATAGCAATAATAATAAAAAAAGCACCTTTTACCTAAAATCGTATAACATCATTGAACTACTTTACTAATGTAATTAATCACTAATAATAGAGATATTTGATCAATAAAGATAAACAACAAATAGCTGCGTCTACTAATGTAATTAATCACTAATAATAGAGAAATTTTATCAATAAAGATAAACAAAAAATAGCTGTGTATCATTAATTATCATCGCTGATATTATATATACTCAAATAAAAAAATAAAAATGTATACACCCAAGGAATACAAAAAAAAACACAAACATTAGAATTAAAAATAAAATGAAAGTTCATAAGCATTTGACATACATATTAGCATATCTTATATCAATTAATACCTATGTTAGTATTTATTTAACAAAATCTAACAAATCATTTTATTTTTTAAATATATATAAACTCATTTATTCAAATTTAAAAAAACAAAACTAAGTACATCTATTTAAAAAAATCATAGAAGAATTTGCAGTAATTAACACGTCAAAACAGTCATTAAGATAGAAAAAAAAAACAAACCCCACCCAGTCCAAATCGAGTTAAAAATATTACTCTCCCAATTAGATTCCTAAACTCTCAATAAATCTTCAATCAAGTATCGCCATCTATTTCCGTTAACGGATTCCATCCACCCTCACACACTTTCTCATAATTTGCAAAGAGCATAGATGGAGACTTGAATTTCTAATTTCGCAACACTTTAAGGACCCAATTGAATACAAAAACTCTTCAAGGACTCAGTCAAGACCACCCTTATACCTGGAGTACTCTTACAAGGCTTGCCTAAAAATAGTCCCCGTTGTCGCAACCCGTATTGCTATCCATTTCATCCATACCGGGTCGAAAAAAGAAACCATTTCCTTTCTCCGTTGTAAAAAAAAATGCTAAAAAAAAAGCTTCACTGTGAAGCTCTTAAAACTCTCGCTCGCTCGCATAAGCAAAAACCTCTTCTCTCCTCTCTCGTTCGCGTTCGCATGCTTCTTCGATCTCCGCTCTAGGTATCTCTATAGTCTCTCTCTCTCTGATTTATCTTTATCTCCTTATTTTTTCCTAATTTTATCTTAAATTTCATTTCAGGTGAAATTTGTTGATTTTTTAATCACTAGCAGTTTTTCTATTTATTTATTTTCTTTTTTACTCTGCTTGATTGCCTCGGAAACTGTAGAAATGCGAAGAAATATTAGCTTCTAAATTACTATCGCGTTTTTTCAATTTCGCAAAAAAATATTGAAAACCACAACATTTTTTTTTGCAGAGGAAAATCATGCCGGACGTGCAAGCTCTTGTCAATGATTTTCTTATCAAGCTTAAAAAACGGTGATTATTTTTATTATTGTTATACTACCGTGCATAGAGTGATTTTTGTTTGTTTGTAAAAATGAGATTATAGGCTTACTTTTGGTTTCGTTTGGTTATTTGGCAGTAAGATTGAGGGTTCGCAGGCGACGGCGAGGCAGGCTGCTGAACTGTTACGATCAGTTATTTCGCAACAGCGAGTGCCTTACACGAATCAGGCTGGAGCTTTAATTGATGCCGTGAGGGCTGTTGGGGAGCAGCTGATTGCTGCCAATCCTGTCGGTAAGCATTTCATTTACTTTAATAAATAGATACTATATTTGAGTGTTTATGTCCTGGATTGGCGTGTTTTGTGGTTTTCATTGATGTTTGTGTTGTTGGTTGGTTGTGTGTGCTGTTTGCAGAGTTAGCTGTGGGTAATATTGTGAGGCGCGTTTTGCATATTATTAGGGAGGAGGATCTTTCTCTGACGACTGCTGCTATTTCGGGTTTGAATTTATCAGCAGCAAGTGATGGGGATGATGATGATGATGATGGCGAGCGAGATGAGCATACAGTTCTATCAGCTGCTGCTGTTGCTGCTGCTGCGAGAAATGCTTTGCGTCCGCCTTCCTTGCAAACCCTACTGGAGGATATGCCTGAGTCAGTGGCTATTCCTCATACTTATTCATCGGGAGGTGATTCTGAAGGAAAAAGCAAATGTAAGTCTCTCATGGTTGTTCAGAGTTTTTATATCACTGCATCATATCATATGGCAGATTACCACATGCTTCGAAGTTGGATAGATTTTGATTTGGTTGAACGAGTATTTATTGCTGAAACTTGGCTGATTGTTGTGGCATGGCATGTGGGGTGCATGTGCGTGCGAGGAGTATCTTGACATGTAAAGATTTTTTCTATAACAGCTGCTGATAAAAGTTCAAGAACTCGAAGGTTGAAGCATGATGTCATTGAAGCAGTTAACGAGCTTATTCAGGATATTAACACTTGTCATGAACAGATTGCTGAACAAGCAGTGGAACATATTCATCAAAAGTAATTTTTTGCCATCAAGTTCATTTTTTTACCCTATTAGCTCCTTTTCTTTGCTTTGGGTTGCTGGCACTAAAGTTATGGTTAACATTCAAGAATCAATATGATGGTCTTTAGTTTATTATGGTTTTCACTCTAATTTCGCTATGCATACCATGTTTCATTCACGAGCATCCATGGACAAGCTTGTATTCCATAATTGGCTCTCATATTTCACCAGTTGTGTATCTAGTTTGATTCTGAATAGTGCCTTTTGTTTTCACCTAGCATTTAGCATTATGAAAATCATTTTGCTCGAATTAGTAGTATTTGAGTTGAGGTGATTGAGCGAAAGAATTAGAGACAATTGAGTCTATACTGTGGGTTATCATGGGATATTTGGATGTCTTCATTCACCAATTGAGTTCATCTGCTGGTTATTATGGCTAATGGGGTAGCCATTTTTAAATTGGGTGTCATTGCATCACTTTTACTGTCTAGTGAGCTCCTTTTTTGTGCCTTAAGTGTTGGAGTGTGATCTTTGAACTGAAAATTGGAGTTTCAAATGTGGGTGTGACACCATCTTTCAATTTTTGTTATCTTTCCAATATTTTCCAGTCCTAATGTTTTCTGTCAAAGAGAAAAAGTCCTAGGTTCAAGTAAAGTTTCAGATCAGTCATCTCAATTGCATGGATTCTTAATTGCTTATTATATTAATCCATTGCTTTTGACACTTTGTTTTACTGATTCGATTATTAAACATCTTTTCAGTGAGGTGATATTAACTTTAGGTAGTTCAAAGACAGTGTTAGAATTTCTTTATGCTGCAAAGGAGAAGAAAAGATCATTCCGGGTATTTGTTGCTGAGGGTGCTCCAAGGTTTGTACAAGTCACTTTATGTTAGTTACATTGCAAAATAACTTTTTTTAGCTGGTTGGATTTTAGTCTTCTCTTTGTTAAATACAAATTTTCTCATTGGCAATTGGTATTCAACTAGGTATCAAGGGCATCTTCTTGCAAAAGAACTGGTCACAAGAGGTTTACATACCACTTTGATTACTGACTCAGCAGTTTTTGCCATGATTTCCCGTGTGAACATGGTATGAGAGAGTTTAGTTTTTTTCTTTTCTTGTCTATTTTTTTGGTATTGGTCTGCTTACTATTTTGATCCATCTTAAATTTGTTATGGAAAGGTTATAGTTGGAGCTCATGCTGTAATGGCCAATGGTGGTGTGATAGTACCTGTTGGGCTGAATATGGTTGCACTTGCAGCTCAAAAGCATGCTGTACCTTTTGTCGTGCTTGCAGGCAGTCACAAGGTAATTTAGCACAATAATATCCCTTAGAGTTTTGGTAGTGAGCAAGTAAACAAACTGCCATATTTGAATTGCTTGTTCTGTTTTTGCTATTGAATGGCATGCTGCTGTCATACTGCTTAACTTGTGACGGAAAATAATGGCAACTATATAGCAATAAATGGAATGTCTCTTCTGTGGCCCAGAAGATGTTTGTCATTTCCTTCTCTGCATCTTTTTTCTGTTAGTGTTGGTGTTTGTTGCAGGGCCATGTGCCAGCTCATACTGACCTAATGAAACCCAAATAGGCTATAATTTGATTGAACTACAAGCATAAGAATTGCAAGTTATAAAAAATAAGTCCTGCCTTTGGTGCTCCTAAAATCTTAACATTTTGTCTTTTTCTAACTTGTTGCGTTCTTCTGAACTCAGATCATTGTTTATTATATTGATTTCTAGATTTTTTTTTCTAATGTTTAATTTATAGAAATCTAGTACACATAACAGGGATGAAAATGCCCAGGGAGGACAGAAATTTTTTATGAATCCAAACACGAAGACAAATGAAGAAAAACAAATATGGAATTTCTTTGTTTAATTGTAACTGGATGGTGTCAATAGTTAATCCTTGTGTGTTTTGTCTCTGATTTTGTGGCCTTGCTAATTATACAGTCAGTAAAACGACTTGGATAATGTTAATGACTTTTGTGATGGTAGACTTTGAATTTTAAATACTGTTCTGATTCTTGCTTTAATCCTTCGTACACTTGGCTGTTTTTCTTGGATGGCAGCTGTGTCCCTTGTACCCTCACAATCCTGAGGTCTTACTAAATGAATTGAGATCTCCATCCGAGCTTCTGGATTTTGGAGAATTCTCAGATTGCTTAGATTTTGGGAGCGGCACGGGCTCTCCTCTTCTTCATGTTGTCAATCCAGCATTTGATTATGTGCCACCAAAGCTTGTTAGTCTGTTTATCACTGACACGTAAGTTCTAGTACTTTTGAGGACATCTTTTAATGTTAACCACTGATGCAAATCATTGATTAGAATAATACTTATTCCACTAAACAGTGTTAGGTCTCTGGTGCCAAATCAGATGGATTTGATATAATTATGTCAAGTTCCAACTTCCAAATCTTAAATTATTTATATTTTCATCTCATGCAATTCTAACCGCTGTTAATTTCTAATTACTTCACAGTGGAGGGCACAATCCATCATACATGTACCGACTCATTGCAGATTATTACTCCGCCGATGATTTGGTGGTGCGAAGAAGGGTTGCTTTGGGAAATTGAGCTCAAGTCACTTTTGTTTACAATATTATCTGTAAGTTTCCTCATTCATGTTGCTTTGTTAATGGAAGAATAGAGTTTGCCAAGTACATACAGATTTTCACCATGAAGAAAGTTTGCTATCTGAAGCACAAATCATGCTATCTTTCTTGTAGTCTTTCACTGAACAAATGGAAATGGAATCTGTTAGTTGCTAGAATGACATTTCTCATCATCTCAATTCCCTCTCAGTTATTTCTTGTCTTTCTCTGTATGAATTTGCTGCCCCCTCCCCCTGCATTGTTGCTGAAGTTGTTTTCATTTCTCTCATCTACCGTGGCTGATCTCAATTCAGATTGCTTTTCACAAATTATGCATCGCAAAAGGATAAATGTTTGGGTAATGCCTGCCCTTATGTTGTATATACATTGCGATTCCATTATGGAACATAAGCTGTATCCATAGTGTCCACATGAGGGTATCTCATGACCACTTAAAACTCAACTTCTTTGTTTCTCTTTTGTTGCAATTATGGTAAATTATGATAGCTTATAATGCTTAGCAAGTGGTTGCAAATACCAATAACTTCAACTTTCTTGGGACATAATAGGGCCATTGCTCGTTGTCGCCTCTTTTCTGATATTTTCCTGTTTTCACCTTTCAGGTAGTTTAGGAGTTACCATGGTAAGAAGTGATGGATGAGGATAGAGTAATTTTGTCTCAGTGTATGGAAGCATTTAACCATTGTTTATGCTGGAAGAGAAGCAAACTTGTTGATAGGGGGCAATGCGAGGGGTAGACTAGCCAGGAAATGACCATTTTTTTTAAATTATTATTGAAGCAAAGGGCTAAGAGCTAAGAGCTACACTGAGAAGGAACGAATGCCATGATGGTTGTAGCAAGTTATAAACTGTGAAAAGGAAAGGAAAAAGGAGCAACAGGTTATATCGAGTTTAATCGAAAACTTGAGAACAATTTGCACGTGGAGAATGCGATGGTTAGTGGGCTGTGTCGTGTGAGCACATTTGAAAGTACTATGGTTTATTAGTTTTTGTTAGGAGGAGTTTTCGGTTTCCAATACCTGAAGTTTTTTGTTTTTTTTTTTTAAATCTTTGTATTTATATTTACTTCTCCTTTTATCTTTAATTTCTCATGAATATAAATAAAAGTACCAGATTAATTTGAAAAACTTGAGCTTGATTAGGGTTGGGTTTTAAGAGACTCTTTTCAAGTGTGTTTTTTAAAATATATTTTTATTTAGAAATGTATTAAAATATTTATTTTATTTTATTTTTGATATTAATATAATTAAAAAGTAAATTAAAAATTAAAAAAAATATTTTTAAAAAAAAACATGATATAATTGTAAAATAAAAAAAAATAACATTGATAAAGTCAAAACCTAGTTGATCAATAGGGTTGATTTATGTTCTAGTTGCCAAATAAACCCAGTTCAAACTTGTTGAATCAATATTAAGGAAATTGGAATTTTGAAGTTCAAATTTATTTGATCAACATGAAGTACTTTTTTTTAAATGAAAGATGTTTTAAAAAAATAATTAGCTTGATAATATGTGAGTTTATCCAATAACCTAATAATTTGGTTTTTTAGGAGCAGTTACAAACCACTCTGATAACATCCATGTTGAATAAGGAGAGAGACTATTGATCACTTGTAAATTCTTCGGAATGTTCAAACTGACAAAAAGAGAGTATAGAAGTTGATTTGATGAAATATTAAAATATAGGGACCAAACATGATTTTTATCAACATAGTAGTCACTCACATACACGTGCTTTCACCTAGCAAGCCGGCAACACAATTCCCAGTCCAACTTCCATCCTTGCCGGTGACGGAATATAGCCCCCACCAATCACATTCCTCCACCTCATCCTTTCCCTTCCGTTCCTCTCCCATCACTTGTCTCCTCTTCACCGTCACCGTTTCTTTCCCGTCAACCATAAAAAACCCCACACCTTGAAAAAAAAAAAAACCTGCCCTCTCTCATCAGAATCATCAAAATCAGATCTGATTGTTATTTCATCGACTGCCGATCATGGAAGACGACGATGAGATACAGTCACACTCAAACACCACCGAATATTCCTCACCGTCACCACCACCACCGAACGGAAGAATCACCGTATCTGCTCCCGCCGCCGTGCATCCACAGCCGGCACCACCGCCACCGCAACAGAACAACAAGAACCGCTTAGCACTTGTTTTGCCGACGAAGCCGAAAGTGAACGGAGGCGGAGGAGGAGGAGGAGGAAGAGAGGACTGCTGGAGCGAAGGAGCAACGGCGGTGTTGATCGACGCCTGGGGAGAAAGGTACTTAGAGCTAAGCAGAGGGAATTTGAAGCAGAAGCATTGGAAGGAGGTAGCGGAAATTGTAAGTAGTAGAGAGGATTATTCTAAGTCTTCGAAAACTGATATTCAATGTAAGAATAGAATTGATACCGTGAAGAAAAAGTATAAATTGGAAAAAGCTAAAATTGCTTCAGGTGGAGGGCCGAGTGGTTGGCCTTTTTTTGATCCTTTGGATAGATTAATTGGCTCCACAGCCAGGATTCCTGTTGTTGGAAATGGTAATGTGGGCAGTAAAATTCCTACTAGGGTTCGTAGTGGTAGTAGGAGGGGTGGTGTGAATCAGTATCATTTTCGGAATCAGAATGTGAAAATTCGGATTCTGAAACATGAGGATGATGAGGATGATGAGGAGGAGGGTGAGGAAGAGGAGGGGGGTGCGGAATCGGATGATAGTTTTCCGCCGATGAAGAAGAGGAGAGTGGTGGTGGAGAGGGAAGTGAGGGGGAAAGTGGGGAAGGAAAAAAGAGGAGGAGGGTGGGGGAATTCGATCAGGATGTTGACGCAAGCAATGGTGAAGTTTGGGGAAGCCTATGAGCAAGCTGAGAGTGCCAAGTTGCAGCAAGTGGTGGAGATGGAGAAGACGAGGATGGAGTTCGTGAAAGAGTTGGAGTTACAAAGGATGCAGTTTTTTATGCAGACACAGATGGGGATTTCGCAGTTGAAGAACGCGAGAAGGGGAGGGAATGCTACCAGTAATCATTACCATCATCAATACCATCGTCATCATACTGGTAACAATATTAATGCTAGCAATAATGTTAACAACAGTGATAGTGATAATTAAGTTAATGTAGAGTTGTTGGTTAGTGTTAAAATTTTAGAATCTTAGATTTTATTAGGTTTGTGTGTTTTGTAGTAGAAGAATGCCCCATTAAGGGTGGAGATTTATAATGTTAGCTGTGTTGCTTCTGGTGTTTAATTTGGAGTACAGTGATGTGATTTCATACTTATTTGTGTCAGCATGCATTTTGCAAAGGGCGCTAGCTTGATTAATAGTTTTTTAGAGAGTCTGTTAACGTAGCAGATGTGAAGTTTACATTTCAAGGGACGAGTTCTAGTTCTACAGTTACTGCTTTAATTTGTCAGCGGCATCTTTACTCAATTTCAGCAAGCGATTGTCTGATGTTCATCTATAATAGCAGCAGATAACTTATTGTAGCCGAAGAAAAGCTATTATAAAGAATGGTATGCGAGAGCGATTTCAGAGTGACCCATCAAACGAGAGAGAATTTCTGTCTCTTCTCAGCACTGTGTCCTCTCCTCTCTCCCCTCTCTTCTTGCTTCCTCCCCATGAACCCCCATCCTCCTTCCGTTCTTTTCTTTCAATCTATTGGAGCAGCTGTTGTATTGAACTTCATTGGTGAAACTGCTTGCCTACAATATTTGTGTTTTGACCTTCATTGGTGTTCTATGGCTTTGTTGCCACCTTCTAGCCTTTTGGTGTTGCACGGTGCCGCTGCTTTTTGGCTCTTGATTTCTTCATAGAAATGCTGTTCCCTCATCCCTGGTGTTACACAGGCAGCTGCTGGCTCCTCTTGTATCTTTTGGGTTTTGGCTTCGTTTGGTTCCTGCCATTGTCTATTCTCCGGTCTGTTCTCATAGTCAGATGCTTCCTCTGTTTTCTCCTGGCATTAAAATTACAGCTCACCGTCAAATCTTATTGATGATATATACCTTTGGTCATTTTCATGAATGGTGCTTGGTGATGTCTTCTAGTGTTCGCAGTATCGTAATTTGCTGGAGTTTTTGTAGTATTTGAATTGTGGGTGACTGAGCTGCAGAATTTGTGCAATTGAATTGAATCCGTGCAATGGGTTATCATGTCATATCATCATTCATCAACAATTAATTGAATGGGTTTCTACATGAAATATTTTTAGTTTCTTAATCAATAATTTGAAGTTTTTAATTGGAAGTCAAATTATTCTCAGAGAATGATATAATTAAACTAAATCTTGGTTAATTGATTGCTAGCAGAAGTGTAAATTTACATGGCTTGAAAATGAAGCTTATCTTCCACTTAGTTTTATCAAATAATATAATTTTGAAATAAATTATTTATAGAATAATTTTGAATGATATAAATCAATAGATGTCAAAACATTCAGTTTTGTTGTACCTAGGTCCCTTTATATTACTAACAGCAATATTACGTGTCATGTTTATAAATTCCAAACCTCTCATTTGAAACTAACGCTTTGTATGTTTTTTATAAAATAAAATAAATCCTAAACTTCTTATGGACTAAAATGTTTTTATAGAAAATATGAGGATTAAAAAACATTCATGAACATATAAGAAAAGCTATTTTTTATCTCTGTGGGCTAGGTATGACGTATGCAGGTATGGATATGGGTCTGGGCTTAGAATGATAGATATGGGTCTAGTAGGAGCACAATATTTTTTTAATGGTAAGGAATGAGCTACGCCTACCAGGCTGGTTGCTCAGTCCATTCACCTCTCTACTTGAGGCTTGTATAGTTTATTGAAAAAAAAATAAACTTGTATTGTTTTTTTTTTTTTTTCTAGAATCATTTCTTTATAAAGCATGAAATTGTAACCAAATTTGCAATATCTATATAAAATAAAAGCAATAATCTTTTTTCAAAAATTCTACCATCTTCCTCGACCAAAATATTTTTTATGTTTCTATACATATTATAATTAGTTACAAATATAATACCCAATTTAATAAAATCATATGAACAAAATTCCAAGACTTTCCATGGACAAAACCCAATTTAATATATATATATATATTTCAATTTAATCACGTCAATTTATTTTCTCTTTACATTATAAATAAAAAATTCAATAAGAGATGAGAAATAAAATTAGAGGAAAAAAATAAAAATAAAAATATATATCTTAAATGAAAAAAAATTAAAGGGAATGAAATTAGTTATCGGTGTATTAGGCGCTGCTTTGCTATGTATTATTTATAGTGCCACTGTAAAAAATACTTTATTTGAAGATAGTGATGGTGTAAATATACGAATTATTTGCTAATTTTTTTCATATATGGTATTAAATCAAGAAATATTTTTATAACTTTTTTAGATTGACACGAGATGAACTGAATTCATCCAAGTAACCTGATACTTAACCAGGCCAGAATGAATAAATATGCTTTTCATTTGTTCGTCTTGGTCGTTTTTTTTTTATTCTAATAAGTAAGAGACTCAGACAGATAAGTCTTAAATAAAATGAGTCACTGACTCTTCGTGATATACAAACTCATTTATTAAATCCCTTACCAAATTACCTCTTCGTGACTCCAAAAGGCAGATAGCTAGATAGTTAGAAACAAAGCGAGCTCAATCGACCATGTCTCTCATGGTTAGGCCTCCAAACTGAGGCTGTAACGAGCCGAGTTAAAGCCTGGATCTACAAACACTGAAGAAATTTCATGGGAAATGGGTTGATGTCAGAGGGAGAAATTTCTGTGCTGATCCCAGCCATGTTGTTGACACTGGACAGCTTGAGAGACTTCTTCAACCACCAATCAAATTATTCTTATTTACTTTCTGTGCAGCTTGGCACGGTTTTGCTGTCAAAGTTCAGAAACCCTAGCTATTAGAATAGTCAAGTGTTTATCTTTATATTTTAAATTATTTTTTTAAATTGACTCCACAAGAGAGAGATGCCATCCACGCAATACAAAACTCTCGAAAAAATAATGATCGTGCCACCGCCGGTGGTTGTGCTGTTCTATCAAATCACAAGCCACACGAGTAGCTGATTAGAAAGATTTTTTATGGGACCCAGTCGTTACAGGGGCTGTTTTTGTGTTTTTTCTTTCAATCATGGCTAGATAATAGGCATGGCATGATTGACGAATGATGGGGGAAGGGGCAATGGGAGCCACATGATCCATTTCATGGTTGTTTCTTGCTTGTAGAAAGAAGATCATGCCATCAAGGATCTTGCGGGATAGGTATCTTGCTCGGTGTTGATTTACAATATTGGCTGCACATGAACCCGTCCAGCAGAACAAATCCCAACAAGTAATTGTCTATCACACTCAAATTAATTTTGAGATTTCTGTTTAACTGCCTCCAGAGAATTAGAATATAGTTATTAAACCTCTCTCTTCTCCTTCATATTACAGTAACGATGTTATTTTAAGATTTTTTTTTTAAATAAAACAATTATTAAGCTTTTCTTTGAGTTCAAACAAATCAAGGTTGCTTATTTGACCTGCCTGCCGGGCTTTGCTCATAGTATAAGACATGTAAATCTAGGAAAGAAAAAGTCTAATATATAGTTTTAATTTTTTTATTTGGTTTAAGACCTAGCCACACCACCCAAAAATTTAATAACCAGAATGTAATTTGATGTTTGTGTTCCATGGGTTCGTGTTATGGATGCGTGCTATTGCAAAAAAATAAACAATGTAGCTTGCCAAATAAATTTTTTTTTTCATATATATATATATATATATATAGCTGTGTCTTAAGTTGCTTATATAACTAATTATAATTTTTATTCTCTATAAGCCCAACTACATCATTAAAAAGAAGTTCAATTGTCATTTCTAAAATTAATCGAGTCCAAGTTATTGATAAAAGTATTAGGAAATCAAGATTTTATTTATTTATTTATTGTGATTTTTAATATATTTATATAGTGAATTTTTTAGAATGTGCATACATGAAAATGAAACATGTTATTGATGGTTCGGAAATAATCCCAAAGTATACCAAATAATTCCTTCCAATCAATCCACCCCATTCTTCTCTGGATCGTGTTAAAAACCATGCTGTATATGTTTGATAATGCAGTGAATATAATTTTACAAAAATATTTTTCAATTAATAAAATATTTATTAAAGAAATTTTCAATCAATCCACCCCATTCCCTCCTGCTGTGCTGATGATGGGGAATGGGAGATAGTTCAAAGGATTTGCCTCACATTCAAGTATGCAACTGTTTATGGTTAGCCTCACATATAAATAAACATACAAGGTTACATATATATACTATGACAAGTCCTTAAAATTCCTGTTGTGATAACCTAAATTTTTACTCTCTTTTTTACTATATATTTTTTTCAAATAATAATAAAAAAATGATGGAAAAAATAAAAAAATAAAAAAAAATGATAAAAAATGAAATGAATGAAGAATAAATTAAATTTTGGTTTAAGACAACATAATTGACAGTTCAAGGACTTAATTAAACTTTGGATTAGTTTAATTAACCAAATAAAGGGTTTAAATTGAAGAGTTGTTGAGTTTTGAGACTTAATTGAAATTGAAATTAGTTTAATTAATGAAATAAAAGGGTTTAATTGAAAAAATATCAAAGTTTAAGGCTGATTTGGATCAAAATTGCAAGGAATTAAAATTCAAAGACTAAATTGAAAAGGTGGGGGTACCATAGGAGCTTAATTGATTTTTCTAGGGGTAATTTTGAAAGAATTAAAAGTTGAAGAGTCAATAAAGAACTGAATTGAGAAATTTAGAAACCTAGGATTGTTTCGTAAAATGCACTGAGATGCAGGGGTCTAATTAAAGTTTATCTAGGGTGCTTAATTACAAAACTTCAAGGGCAAAAACGCAAATGACCATTGACATCAAACAATGCCATTTCCAAACGTTGTTCATCTTCTTCACTCAACCAAAAAACAACAGATGCCCCTGCCATCGCCAACCATTACCATTACTCCTGTAATAACGGTCTTCAATGTCTTTATTGTCAAGGAAAACGCATGACATTCTTTGGCTATAAAAGCTAGAGAAGGAACCGAACACAAAAAAGAAGAGGGTGGGTTGACAAAAGAAGAATAATAACAAAGGAGGAAAAAGGGCGAAAACACAAGAAACAGTGGAGAGAGAAGAGGGATAGAAAAAAAATAGAAGAACCCAAAGGAAACAACGAACATAAAAACAAAAAGTAAGAGGGTGGGCTGACAGAAGAAGAGCAAAAACAGAGGAGGAAAAGGGGCGAAAACACGAAGAAACAATAGAGAGAGAAGGGGGACAGAAAAAAAGAGAAGAACCCAGAGGAAAAATGAACAAAAAAACAAAAAAGAAGAGGGTGGGTTGACAGAAAAAGAACAAAAACAATGGAGGAAAAAGGGCGAAAACACGAAAATATTTTTTTTCCTTTTATGTTATATTTTTTTCACACGGTAAAGAAGAAATAAATTGATGAGAGTTTTTTATATTATATAAAAGTTGAGTGATCATAATTTTTTTTCATTTGAGGTTGGGTTAAATTTTCTTATTAAAACATGTTTGTTTTTACGTTTTAAGAAAAATTGAATGTTTTTGTATTATTTTGATGTGATGATACAAAAAATCCATTTTAATTTCTTTTCTCTTAGTTTTTTTTTCATACGGTAAATAAGAAATAAATTGATGAGAGTTTTCAATACATCGGCAACTAATTTATTTTTCTTTATTTTTTTCTCTTTAATTTTTTTGTTCTCTTATTGATTTTGTTTTCATATTGTAAAGAGAAAATAAATTGATTTGACTTTTTTTTAATATTGTATAAAAGTTAGGTGGTTATAATTTTTTTTCATTTCAGGTTGGGTTAGATTTCTTGATTAAGGCATGCTTGTTTTTGCGTTTCTAAAATTCCTCGAAGAAATATGAAAAATTCTTAATTTTTTTTTCTTTACTTCAAATTAATATATTTTTTATATTTTTATATTATTTTTTAAATATATATTTAAAAAAATATATTGTGATTTGGTTTGCCTGCGTAATCAGACCCAAGACAAATGGGTGTGGTTACGCAGCCAGACCCAAGGTGCTTGAGTCAGCCTCCCAGACTCAAGAAGATCTCCACAACCTTTTTCTTTTAAAGATATTTTTGATTTTATGTTCTTTTCCTCTTATATTTTCTTTTCTTTTCTCTTATTGAATTTTTTTCCAAACTGTAAAGATGACATAAATTGATGTGACTTTTTTTATATTGTACAAAAGTTGAGTGATGATAATTTTTTTTCATTTCAGGTTGAGTTGAATTTCCTGATTAAACCACGTTTGTTTTTGCGTTTTAAAAATTCTTTGATTTATTTTTGCTAATTGTTAATTTTTTTCTTTACTTCAAATTCATATTTTTTGATGCTTTTATATTATTCTTTTAAATAGTTTATTAAAAAATATATTGAGATTGAGTCTGGTTGTAAAGCCAAACCCAAGAAATTAGAATATTCTTAATTTTTTTCTTTACTACAAATTAATATATATTGATGTGTTTGTATTATTTTTTTAATATATTGAGATTGGGTAAGGCTGCGTAGCCAGACACAAAGTTTTTGGGATTGGCTCTGGCCAGGCAGCAGGACGCAGGGAGACCTAATCTCAATATATATATATTTTTAAAAAAATATAAAATATATTAATTTGAAGTAAATAAATAAAAAAAATCAAATTGTTTCAAAGAATTTTTGAAACACATAAATAAATATGTTTTTAATAAAGAAATTAAATCCTACCTGAAAGGAAAAAAAAGTATTTTCACCTAATTTTTATACAATATAAAAAAATTACATTAATTTAATTTCCTTTTATATTATGAATAAAAAATTTAATAAGAGACAAGAAAAAAATTCACATAGAAATTTCTATGCTGATGCCAGCGCTAGCTATGTGTTGATACTGGACAGAGAGACTTCAACCACCAATCAAAATTTTCTTATTGACTTTTTGTGCAGTTTGGCACGGTTTTGCTGTCAAAGTTCAGAAACCTTAGCTATTAGAATAGTCTAAAGTGTTTATTTCTGTATTAAATGTTTTTTTTTAATTGACTCCACAAGAGAGAGATGCCATCCCCGCAATACAAAACTCTCAAAAAATATAATGATCGTGCCGCCACCACCGCTGGTTGGGCTGTTACGTAATTGTTTTTTATTTTATTTTAGTTGTTGTTATTTTTGAAAATATTTTTTATTTTTTAAAATTAATTCTTAATTTTTAATATTAACATATTAAAATGTTTTTAAAATATAAAAAAATATTAATTTAAAAAAATAAAAAAACATTTAATTTTTTTTAAAATATTTTTAAAATACAAAAGAATTCTATAACCAAGCCACCACCAATGATTGTGCTGTTTTTTAATATCATATTTAGGACGTGAACGAAGTCTGTTAATATAACTCATATTCTTGCTCCCTCAGGTACGAAGAGCCCTAGAATTTTCATGGGAAATGGGTTGATGTCAGAAGAGACAGAGAAGCGTACTTTCAGAAGATCATGACCCAAATCAACGGCTGAAATCCAATCCCTCGGTGACACATTGCATGATTGGAGACTGCTGGTCTCTAGTACGAAGAGAAACAACAGCTGTGATGAAGGAATCTTATTTTATTATTTTTTTAAAATATTTTTTATATTTTAAAATTAAAAATAAATTTTTGAAAATAAAAAATTATTTTTATATATTTTTAAATAAAAAATATTTAAAAAAAAAGCTATGCCAGCACCAGACTCCTTATAAGAAAGAGGGAAGGTGATATTCATTATAACTTTACTGCCCCGCCTCTCTCTCCTACCTGCAGCAGCCACTAGATGTTCATGGCGTCTTCTTCTTCTTTGCCTAGACCTGGTTGGGTTTACGATGTATTTGTAAGTTTTAGAGGTCAAGATACTCGCAAAAATTTGACGGACCATCTTTACACTGCTTTACACCATGCAAGAATCCATGCATTTCGAGATGACGAAAAACTTCGTAGAGGTGAAGAAATCTCCTTACAACTCTCCAAAGCAATACAAGAATCCAAGATTTCTATAGTGGTTTTCTCCAAGGGCTATGCTTCCTCCACTTGGTGTCTTGGTGAACTTCAAAAGATTCTTGAATGCAGACGACAACCAACCGGGCAGATTGTTCTACCTGTTTTCTATGATATCGATCCTTCTGATATTAGAAAACAGACGGGGAGTTTTGCTGAAGCCTTTGATAGACATGAAGCACGTTTTAAGGAAGAAATGGAGAAGGTCCAAAAGTGGAGAAAAGCTCTTGTGGAGGCTGCAAATTTATCTGGGTTGGATCGTCGCAGTATCGCAAATGGGTACTTCTTTACTTTCCCTATGTCGATAGCAAACGCTTCTAACTTTTAACCTTATTACATTTTGTATTTTAAATTTGCATTAAATTCAAAAGATTATCTTCCATCGATGAGTGATGAATTTCTTTTTCTATGCACAGGCATGAATCAAAATTAATTCAAAAGATTGTCGAAGAAGTTTCAAGTATATTGAATCGCAGAAACATAAACGAAAGGCCGCTGAAGATGTTGAAGACAACAATGATATCTGGCGGTGGGCTGCATGACGATGCTGAGGAGAAGCAGATAACAAATACAGCTGTGCGGGATTGGCTGGACGAGTATAAAGACGCTGTCTATGAAGCCGAGGACTTCTTGGATGAGATTGCTTATGAAACTCTACGGCAGGAGTTGGAAGCTGAAACTCAAACCTTCATTAACCCACTTGAATTAAAGAGGTTGAGAGAGATAGAAGAAAAATCAAGAGGCCTCCAGGAGAGACTAGATGACTTAGTAAAACAAAAGGATGTCCTTGGTTTGATCAACCGCACCGGAAAAGAACCATCATCGCCTAAAAGTCGAACAACTTCTCTGGTGGATGAACGTGGTGTTTATGGTAGAGATGATGACAGGGAAGCAGTACTGATGTTGTGTGGTGGGAGAAACCACTGGTGGTGGCTTTGAAACACTCGGAGGGGATAAAACACACTGTTTTATTTCAAGAACACAAGCTTACAATTA
>Ga0307510_10000598_pt1 | contig 36474 bp, 46 predicted proteins | sample 12_EM_MG_FD_207224 | JGI IMG/M metagenome (GOLD analysis project Ga0307510, IMG submission 207224) | Populus trichocarpa ectomycorrhiza microbial communities from riparian zone in the Pacific Northwest, United States - 12_EM | ecosystem: Host-associated > Plants > Roots > Unclassified | place...
GCCCCTGACAGTGGCTCTCCACTCGAGGCGCAGAGGTCCCCTCAACGCCCGTACTGCCCACAGGAGCGACCTCAGCAAGGTCACTCCCACATAGGCAATCCCGCCCCACCGCTAGCGTTGCAACAGCCACAACCTCGCCCGGCCGCGGCTTATCCTCTATTCCCACACGATCACGAGGGATACACCCCATCGCTTCAAACCCATTACCTCCCATTGTCTCGCGCCGTCCCGCACCAGCATTCGCACATTCCCAGTGAGCCTTCGTTTTCAAACCCCTTCACGGACAACGCATGCCCACAACCGCGAGGAGGCATCACTCGCCTAAGCGATCTCACATATGCTTGCCACGCACAGCCGCGGTATTCCCTCCCCACGACGCTCCCTTCCACAGCCACTCATACCCCTCCCGAACACTCACCATCCACCTCGGTTCAAGGTCCGCCATCGACGTTCCACGAAAAACACGACAATGGGACAAATGCAGAGCCAGTCAGTCAGTGGTCGCGCTCGTGGGGTGGGGCCGGTTCGCTGGACCCTGCCACGGGGGTATTTTCTCGGGCGGCTGACCATCCCCGGATCCGGACTGCCCAGGCATGCGAAAAATGCCGTGCCCGCAAGGCCAAGGTCCGTAGTCCTCTCTCCCCAACGTCATCATCGTGTTCTTTCTGACAAAGGGCTGTACGAATATACAGTGTTCAGGCGAGCACCCGACATGCCAGCGGTGCCAAGCACGGGGTTTGCCCTGCGCCTACGCTGCAGAGCGCCGCATGCGCGGGCCCAACAAGCCGAAGCTCCCACCGCCCCCACATCCAGACGGGTCGCATCCCGCGGCCACGGGAGCGCAAAAAACTCGAAAACGGGCCTCCACCATGCCCTCTGCCCCACGCCGGGGATCACTGATTTGGGGGCAACAAAAGAACAGACAAAATCAGCAGCAGCAGCATCAGCAGCAGAAAGGCGTCGTTGTCCCAGCCACCGCCGCGTCACCTGCATCGCCCGCATCTTCCGCAGGAAGTGGGAGCGGGAGCTTCGGATACCCTCCGCTGTCCGAATCGGACGCTTCACCCATGACGCCGCACAGCTCGCTCGACAGTCGTCGCCCCTCTGGTGCTGGCTTGCCTGTGTCGCCGCGGTTACTCGTTCAAGACTTCACAGCAACCATGCGGCCCGGGGTGCTGGGCCACGTCGGTGGAGGCAACGGCTACCAGGACGATGGTGTCCTCGCTGCGGAGGGCATCGTGTCTGGTGAGTATGGGCGGGAAATTCCCCCTGATGTGAGGATGTCTTTTGAGAGTAGCAAGACCCTCTTCTGAGACGCTCACACTCGTCCCTTGTCGTCGTGTCGTCGTGACTTAGCGTTGTATATCATTTATCTTCCCTCTTCATATGTTCCGTAGGTGCTAATTTCGTCTCATCTCTTGCTATTAGTACACACACTGTATCCTCGGACACGCTTTGGGTGTAGCTTATCTATGTATTTTTAGCAGGGCGGTAGATTTAAAGTACTCTGCACCTAATGCCATCCAATTTTCAGTCACTCGAGCATCCCCTGCGAATGTGTCTTGCTTAGTTGGCTGGCCACCCTCGATCTAGCTGACTCGGAATGATTAATAGCACTCTAATTCATGATCGAGGCTGTCCTCACATGACATATTCAAGTATCCAGTAGAATCCTGCGAACTGCGAAGTTGATTTGGCCCCACTGCACCACCGAGATTCATTGCGAGATCGGATGCCAAGCTGAGGTGTTCCGCCCGCTTGACCCCTAAAGAAGTAAGTGGATTGAAGCACACGTACACAAAAGAGGGCGAGGCGGGGATTGAAACTCTGAAGGCGTAAGGCGTAGGGGAGGGCGATCATCGACGTCCATACCTGGACGAAGATTTCTCTATGAGAGGGACATTGGTGTATCAGTATCATCAACACGCACTTTGCTGTACACACCTTTAAATCCTGAGATGGCATCGCGGTGTCGTTATCTCCGCGGTTGCACGTTGTGGGATAGGCGGCACCAAGCAAAGACATCGATTGGTTGGGATTCGTCAGTCTGCTGGCATTCTCACAGGCTAAATGGTTAATTGGAGGGAGACATTGTCAACAACCAACGTGTTGTTGAGTGAGTGTTGGTGCGGGATTAAGCGTTGAAAGTATCTTGCTCGAGATCTAGGTCGTGTTCCGTCGTGTTGTTAACAGCGAGCAGCGTTTCAGCATAGAAGGCGATCGAATTCGGACATTTGATCTCCATGGACTCGGTGCATCTACATCATGTCCTCGTCAGATTGTTCAAAGAATCATTTAAGCCTGTATGTTTGCCTACCGTTCCACCCGCTGAATAATGTATGCGGAGGAATTAAAAAAAATTTACAGGGGAAGTGTTCAGACGAAGAGGTACACAAGGGCACAAGGTGTCAAGGCGAGTTCAAATAAATTGGGGGACTGGACGTGTCGCCCTGGATCGCCATCACCACAGCCGCTGTGTTCCTCACCAATTGGTCGATGGTTGATCAGGGGGACGAGAGAGAACTTGTGTTACGTTAGAGCAGATGTTTCTCGAACACCTATCAAACCGCCACATTCCAGAGAAGTGGGGGAATTGCGCACAGAACCCACAAACGGCACCTGTAAGATTGGTTGACAGCACCCACGCGTGGGAAGGCCCGGACGTGTGGAAACGTTTCGTACAAAAAGTGCCCATCAACGAAAACAGTATGACTTGAAATTCCGATGAACTGGCGCCATCCGGGCGTTGCAGCGGCTTGACCTTAGCGTGTCCGGCTGCGGCTGCCTTCGCCGTCGTCACAAAATCAACTCGTGATGGTTGCGTAAAGATTCACACAGTACCCACCGCATAGGCTTCAGGGTCTCAGGTGTGTCGTGTCCAGAGAAGTGATGTCATGAATAGCGCGTTGCGAGGTTTCATTTCGGGGCCAGGTTTCCATGTCACGCGTGTCGACGCGTCACTGTCCCCAGTCCCGTGAACACTTTTCTAGTCCGAGATTTTGTAGGGGGAACACACTGCATATGGGTAGGAATGCTGGTGGTGGAGTTCCGCTACCATCTCAACAACGGACAACGGGGACAGCGAAGCAACTCCGAGTCTCCGACTTAGTCTGAGCTCCAAAATTTGTTCAGCGTCAGCCGACAGTACACGACACGAGTTCCCCGTCTAGCCTGGATCCAGAACGTTGGTGGGTGAAGGGCATGGTGGTTTTACTCACTGAGCCTCGCGCGCCGGCGCAGAAGTACTATCGCAGCCTCGTGCTTGGGGAAACTTGACAACAGACGTCTTGGTATTCCAGAACGAAAGATACTGTAACGTACTTGTAAAATCGTGTTATCGGACTGATTCGGAGTCGAATTTCGGACATCACGGCAACCTGAAGGCACATTAATTGAGTGCGTGCGCCATTACAGCAAGCAAGCGGTCGACAAACACGCGAGCAGGCTCCCAATGAGATCAGGGTATTCGTGACATAATACCCAGTTGAAGAATAATACCACCGATGCACGCCCCTTGGGCACCACACTTCACACTTCGTTCGCTCGCGGCTGCCGTCATTGGCTACTGTCGACGTGTCATCTGGGCGGCTTCGAGGGCCGGATCGGCAAATCTGAGCGCTCGAATTTTCGACCGCCGCTTTTTGGAAATACTGGAGTTCTTGATGAAGGACAACGCAAAGTACTGATCCCAACACGGTTCTATCATTTTTCCACGTCACGGGTATCATCCGACTCAGCTGGGAAATCGGGCAGCTCGCGCTTTACAAATACGGAGTCCGAGTATGGTTTGGGGACTCGGACTCGTAATGGCCAAACCTAACATGGCCTGAATCAATTACAAAGTGGCTTTCGAAGGTCATGGGACATTGTAGTCCTCGGTCTGTTTTAGGCGCCATCGATAACAGCCTGAGAACGCTCTGTCCCTGGATCACGCTTCTATCAACTGGTACCCGTGAGAACTGGGCACCCTGACCATTACGCCCTACAACTGCTCTCCTAGTACGGCATCTTCAGTCACTACGCATTATGCCGCTACCACCCTACCAGGTCTACCGGGATCAGCTCACGTCTCTATATCACGGCCATGCCTTATGGGATCCGGATCCTGCTGGCGTCTATGAAGGGGTCTCAGTCGGCGATGTCGGTTACACGCGAGATGGCTACTTCTATCGCCTGTTCAACGTCCTATGTGAATGGGACGACCCCTCGAATTGCAAACTTTTTAAACCAGAGTGTTACCCCCGTTTGGACCTGGGTCCATTCGTCAACATTAAAGAATCAAGGTTTTCCAAAGGAGATTACCATTCGCGCTTTGTGACCGCTGAAGAGGGGACACCTTACCAAGCCACTTCACCCGACGAGTAAGTAATGACACCATCTCGGACATCCTTAATCGACGCAATCTCTTGCAGTTCCCCCTTCACCAGGTATTCCTGTAAGAGGAGACAGGGAGCACTTCTGACACTTCCCTATGACGGCCTCCGACAAGACGTCATCCGGACGAAGGTTTTCGAGGAATATATACGAGACCATGTGGACAGTTGGTTTTCCATGGCACAAAAACATAAGTTGGTCGACCGCATGGAAGACCTCATTCTCGTCACTGGATGCACTCTGGTCACGTCATGGGGTGCTGCTGCATTTGTTGACAGCACCTCAGAGGCTGAACTCTCGATGAGGTTCCTAGCGCACCAAAATGGCGTGGCAAGTTTTGATTGGCACGAGAATCGTCCCAGTGTAGCATTTCAATACAGATACCAGGACCCGCATCCGGACCCGGTTCGTTTTTCTATCCACATCTCATCCCACCTTCACTGACTCTTCTTTCATTGATTTAAAGGGCAGTATTCGTAAAAACCAATGCGTATTCATCAGAGGTTTTCGAGCCAAGCGAGTCTTTATATGGACCAAACTTAAGGGTGCAGCAGGACCCCGTCCCGACGATCCAGATCGCCGTCCTGAGGATAACATACAGGTGATGCGAGTTCCGGATGTCCCGAAGGTGAGTGCCATTGGGAGTAGCCTTTATTGTGTTAAGTCATAGAGAGCGGGACACGACGTCTCTCCCTAGTACCGCGACCCGCTCATCGGAATACTAGACTATATTGCGGAGGTGAGTGTGGTTGTCATTTCTCGTTTGCTTCGTCTATGACACCTCAGCGAACTTCAAAAGAAATGCCCGGACACTGGTAACCGTGACATCGTAGCCATCACCCATGATGACGACGTTCAGCTTGTTGAATCAGAAGAAGTGGTATGTCGAAGTCTAAATCAAAACACTGTATTTTATCGCACCAAATACGACCAGTAATGCAAACGCTTAGGATGTCCTAACAGCGGACGCGGTGGAGGGATTTTTGCGTCGGAAGGAAATTAACGTTCTCATTGAAAATGGCGGTATATGTCCTGCATCACCTCCAGGAACGCGGAAGGAGCTAAATGCAAGTTCGACAGGTGCAATCCTTCAAGAGGAGGAGGAGCCCGTGATCCTTGATGAGACAAAAGCGATCTTTTACGCGGTAGCAGAATTGGCGGTATGATATTACTCTTCTTTGAACCCAGAAGCATTCGCAAACTCATGACCATGACCCAGGGAGAGTTGGTCCCGCTCGTTTTGCACCCTGTACTGTCAAAGTATTTCATCAAACTCGACGTCAGCAGTCAATCCATTGATCACGACTATAATCTTCCAAATGAAGAACTTACCTCTCCTGCTGTACACCCTCCAATGCCATCGCTTAAGCTAGATAACCACCAAGGATACCCTCAGTCCATCAATGTTCAGGCATCTAGCGACTCTCCAGGCGGGGTTACAGTGCAAGACGTGCTAAAGACGATCCAAGAAGATCTAAGAAAGCCCGCGCGCAGACGTGAATGGAGTAAATTAAACGCCGAAGGCCAGGCGGCAGTTGACGCCGCGTTCAGAAAGAGGGGCAGGACTGAAGAAGAATTGGGCCAGGGTCTATGTAGGGTCGACTACTTGCGCGGCAGGAATAGACTCCAGATCTTGCCGAAACTTTCGCCTGATGGCGAGATGCTTCCGGCACCTACCCAACCGGAAGAAGCCTCGAGATCCGGAGATCCCATGCAAGTGTGAGTTTAAACCTGCCGTGAACGTTTCCGGTCACCGTTCCTAACTCTCCTTCCAGGGATGAGCCAAACGTTGCAGGCTCTTCAAGGACACCGGCGAGGTGAATGAAGGACATGAGGAGCTCCCGATTAACGTAGATGACAGGGACATGGGCAAGGTCGCTGTGTTCTGTATGATGCGGTTTCTGCCCTGTGTAGTAATTTGGTTATGATTAGCTGTGCTGTGTACTACTACTCATCGAAAAGGATCGTCTTCCAGCAACGTACCCCTCCCAATTGACAGCTTGTCCCACAGAGAACGACGAACCGCTCAAGGCGTCAAGCATGAACGAGCGTCGAGACGTTGAGCGATCGTCGACGGTAGTCAGTTGACTCAGTTCCAAGATACTTGATCTTCTCCGTACTGGCAGAGCTGTACTCGAGCTGCTACTGTTACTAGGACGAGTCGTCCTTGTCAATAATAATGCATTAATAATGTCCCATCCATCCTCTCAACACCTATGCTTTAACATCAGTACGAGCCGAGCACAGGATCAATTTACCATGAATACCTAAACACAGACTACCTATCAACATGTACATACTAAATTAGAAGTGCTACGTGGTGTACCCCGAGGCGCACATTAAAAAAAAAAGGAACAGGATGTGAACGTCACGTGAGATATTACATCAAGCCAGGACCCTGAGAACCTGAGGGTGGCGCCGACCTGAGCAATTCCCATCTGGTTAGGCCTGGCCTGAAGCCGTCTCCCTCTGATAACAGGGCTGCAATGTCGAAATATCCAAAATGGGAACCTTGACAATTATGGGTTCCTCTGCATCACGCTTCCGTCACCTGGTATCGTGAGAACTTAATGGCGGATTGCGCCCTGGTATTACTCCCGCTATCTTCATACCCCCATTATGCTGTTGCCACCCCCCGATGTTCTCCGGGAACAACTCACGTCTCTCTTTTACGGCCATGCCTTATGGATGCCAGATCCTGCCTTTTACGAACGAGTCTCGATCGGCGACGTCGGTTACGTAAAGGAAGGCTATTTCGTCCGCATGTTCAACGTACTACTCGACTGGAGCAACCCTTCGAACTACACGCTTTACGAGGAATCGAATTCGGAAAGTCAGCCGGAGAATTACGTCCGTTTAGACATGGGTCGATTCAACAACATTCGGCAAACGACGTTATCCAAGGGAGATTACTACTCGCGCTGCGTGACCGTTCAAGAAGTGGCCAATCCCGCAGCCCACAATCCTGAAGAGTGAGCGATCATGATTCTTCCGTATTGAACAGTTGAACATCGACACATCTCTTCACAGTCTTAATTCCATCGTGTATACGTGCAGGAGGAGGCACGGAGCACTTCTGACGCTTCCTTTTGATGGCCTAGACGAAGACGTTATTCGCACGAAGGTGTTCGAGGATTACATCCGGGATCATGTGGACAGCTGGTTCGTCTTTGCACGACGATATAGCCTTGACGTCGAACGCATGGAAGACCTCATTCTCGTCACTGGATGCACCCTGGTCACTTCGTGGGGGGTCGCCGCATTTGTTGACAGCGCCTTGGACTCAGAGATCTCTCTAAGGGCCCATGTGCGCCAAGGTGGTGGTGCAACGTTTGATTGGCGTGTGATTCGTCAAGCTGTAAACTATCGGAACAGTTCCCACGGCACAGTTCGTTCACTTTGCGAACATCGCCACTTCATCACTAATTCTCCAATTCGTTTGAAAGGGTGAAATACGTCAGAATCAATGCGTTTTCATTAGAGGCTTTAGAGCAAAGCGCGTCTTCATATGGACTAGACTTAAGGGTGCAGCAGAACCCCGTCCCGACGATCCAGATAATCGTCCCGAGGATGAGATAGAAGTGACGCGAGTTCCAAATAACCCGACTGTAAGCAGCCCTCCGATGAAATGGTAGAGAACGGAGCATGACGTGTTTCCAGTACCGTGACCCGCTCATCGGGGTGTTAGACTATATCGCGGAGGTCGGTTTTCCTGCCTTTTATCCATTCCTGTCAGCCCCACTCAGCCCCTCAAAAAGAAATGCCCGGAAAATACGATAGCCATCGCCCACGAGAATGACCTTCAGAACGTTGAGGAGGTGGTATGTCTTCTAAGTCCAAATCGAAATGACAGGTTTTATCCTCAAACATAACCGATAATACGCACGCGTAGGAGGTCCTAACCGCGGACGCCGTAGAGGGGTTTTTGCGTCAGAATGAGACGAATGTGCTCATTGAGAACGGTGGTACGTATCTTTCATGACTTACAGGAGCGCCAGGGGAGTTTAAATGTTAGTTTGACAGCTGCAATCTTACAGGAAGAAGAGACTCCCGAGGTTCCCGAGGAGAGAAAGGCGATCTTTTACGCGGCAGCGGAATTGGCGGTATGAAATCTTTGGAGTTATAAACACTCACGTGCTCACGACCTATGTCAGGGAGAGCTTGTCCCGCTCGAATTGCACCCTGTACTGTCAAAGTATTACCTCACACTCGATATCAGCAATCAAGGTGTTGACCACGACTTCGACCTCCCAATCGAGGAATTGAACTCTCCTGCTGTTCACCCGCCTCTGTACTCGCTCAAGCTAGAGAACCATCAAGGATACCCCCAGTCGATCACGCTTCAGGTACCTAGCGACTCTCCGAGCGGCATCACTGTACAAGACGCGCTGAAGACAATCAACGAGGACGTGAGAAAGCCGTCGCGCAGGCGCGAATGGATCAAGTTAAGTGTCGAAGAGCGTGCGGCAGTGGACGGTTCGTTCAGGGAGAGATGCAGAACTGAAGAAGAGCTGGGCCAGGGTCCATGTAGGATCGACTACTTGCGCGGCAGGAACAGACTCCAGATCTTGCCGAGACTTTCGCCTGAAGGCGAGATGCTCCCTGCGCCTATAATACCGGAAGACGTCCTCAGAGCGGGAGAGGCCATGCCAACGTGAGTTAAACTTTCCGTGGTCACGTTTACGTTTCTGACTTGCCTATAGGGATGAGTCAAACGTTGCAGGCCCTTCAAGGATACCGATAAGATGATGAAGAGCGCTTGTATGTTGCGTAGTACCACCGTCGTTATACCCACCGAGATGTTCTGTTCGTAGGCCGACAGTTTACGAGTGGATTTGAGTCGCGCACAGTGGCAAGAGAACTATCTCTGTTCTGAAGACCCTGGCACCGGCGAGCCTGAGTGTTTTTGAGTGCATCTAGCATGGCCACCTCTCGGCGCTGTCCTTCAGTACATCGATGCTCTACTAACAGGTGATATCCTATCCTAGACAAATAAATCTGAATTTGTGCATTTTGTTTGTCATATTATTTTTTCGACCTCCCCCCTATAAATTTGGGGCCTTTTGGCTCGTCATGGCAGTGTAATCTCACCTTATTGGACTGTCTAAGTGCCCCTATGACGAAAAATATGGAAACGCAGGGTCCAAGCCCGAAATGGCCGACCGCCGGTGTGAGGCCCAGAGCTGTGCGATCGACTTGGAGCGGTCGGGATCTCCATTTTAATTTTTCCCGAAGGATCCCTAACCTAACACCCACCGAGCAGCGGGCCCGCATATACGTCAGGGTACTGCGCAGCACCTTTTTGCACGTTTTGAGAGAGAGACATAGATAGGGTCCATCGTGTGACGGCTCGAGCACAGGGTTGGAGTTCACCCAGCAAATAGGATCATGCATCGATCATGTACCGTATTCATCTGGGGATGAGGCATGAGGCATCTCGCCCCGGGGGCGGATAGAAGATAAGTCATGGGCAGCATCGATGACGGTGCTAATACATTCAGCATCTCTTACCACGACTCGCGTTACATTTCCGGGTCTTAAAAAAAAGATATTACATTTTTTAACTTTGCGCTACTGCGGCTGCATTCTTTAAACCTTGCACAAAGTTTTCAAGCCCTCTCCCTCTCAAACACGTACAAGTACGCCAAGGGCTTGAGCGCGCGGATACTGTCCGCATCTGCCCGGGCGACCTTCTCGTCGTTGAAGAGGACCCAAGAGTCACCGCCATCACTCTCCGTGCGGATGTGGGCGACATAGTGGCCAGAGTGGACGGATGGGCCTTTGTGCGAAATAAAGGCCCGAAGGCGGTAACGCGCAGGAAGCGCGGGAGATCCAGGGAGCGCTGCGGCATTCCTGTCCGGAGCTGCTCCTCCCTCTCCTTTTCCTTCTTCCTCGCCTGTGTCATCCGGATGCGAGAACAGCCATTCGACGGCACGCTCTGGATCTCCGTTCTGCAGATTGAGTGTTCCCGTCGCGTGCTGGTCAGTGAGGTGACACAAGGAGACAGCGATGAGAGCCTACGTACAGTCTGACGAAGAGCTTTCCTAGCCTGCTGAGGAGAGAAGCCCATATCCGCCAACACGCTAATCTGTTCAGGACTTGGTTCAGGACCGTTGCCGCCGCTGCTGCCACCACTTGTAGTCTGGACGATAGGAGCGTCGATATCTACCCATGCGACCAGAGGCAATTAGCATGAGAGGCTGAGCCGCGAAGAAAGTAAGGCGCGGAAAAACCAGCCTGGGTCCTCCATGTGGGCAAAGAGCCATTCCATCGCTGCCTCCGGATCGCTGTTGCCCGTCGCGAGTAGCGCCTTTTGACACCGGACTAGCGGGAAGCCCATCGCTTCGAGCTGGTCGAGCGCAGCTTGGTTGAATTCAGGCAAAGCCGGTTCGGCTGGCGAGCGTTGGCATTTGTAAGAGGCGCCCGCTGAGACCGCAAATGGGGGCTCACTCACCTGGCACATCCTCTGGGAGTTGAGTCTCGCCAGGTTGAAGACCTTTTCCGAGGTATTGGTCAAGGACGATAGAGTCACCGTCCGGAAGAATGATCGGGACGTCTGTATAACACATGGACGGTACCTTCAGTGACTGACGAAGCGCGGAGACGCTCTCGAACACTCACCAACTTTAGTAGGGACCCAATTGATAAGCTGGAATTTTTTCGCGTGGATGACGAGTGTATCTGGGAACGTCGCGAGGCGGCCCTGTCTAGACGATTTCTCTCTCAGCGACACGTACCAATGTCCAGTTCTGTCACTTCCGCACTCACTGTGTCGCTGTGACGTCTCGCCGGCAGTTCGGGCACTTATATTCGAGGGCCTCGACGCCCATGACGGCGTCAATACACTCGGTCAGCGCGACATCTTCATACAGTACCTTGCCGTCCGCGTCTCGCCCATGCTCGCGCGCCGGAACCGGCACGCTGAGCACGTCGTGCGCGTCGGCGCGGTACCTCACACCGGCACATGTCGTGCACTGCAGACGCTGCTCAAGCGCGAAAGCGAAAGTCTCTGTCGGCTCTGGCTCCCCGCCGCCGCCGCCACTTCCATCACGCGGGTGACCGTGCGCGTAGCGCCGGAGCGACGTGAGCAGGTGCGTGAAGAACTCCTCCGCATCCTGCTGCCGCATCGTCGCAAACTCGGCATGGCCGCGCCCGATGAGCCCTTTGAACGTTACCGGCCGGACACCCTCTTGGAAGACAGGCTGTGGCGTAGTCGTTGATGCGTTGGCTGTATTCTGCACTGTGTCCGCGTCGGTGCGCCGCGGGCGAGAGTACCTCCCAGAGACCAGCCCATCGGAGATTTTGTGCATTTGGCACTCGAGGCAAGATGCCGGGAGGGGCTCAGTGCACCTGGTCCAGTGCTGCACTGCGAGGTGGGCAGCATAACGCTGTTGGAAGGGCGGAAGGGTAAAGAGAACTTGCATCACGGAGGCCATATAACAGCTGTTGTTGGGCACAATGTATGGGCGTGAGTCTACAGAAAGAGAATTATGCGCACCTATTGCCGAGATTTTGCAAACCTGTCAGGCCAGGCCCAAAGACAGGTTCGAACGCATTCCCTGACTCATCCGTGAGCGAAAAGTCAAAGCTGAAGTTGTGTTCAATTTGCTGGTAGCCAATCTCCGTGCTCAGCTTTTATTATCGAACGATACAGACATACCAGCTCGGTCATCGATTTCTCCGTTTTCTTCTGCGCCTGGACGTTGATGCCGAAATTGGCAAGATGGAAGGCGAGCTCGGGATCAATCTTTCCGTCGTTACAGGCATAACAATATATGTCTAGCCAGTCCGAAAGTCGTCAGCTGATGATACTACTATGTACCTACAGATGCGATCTGGGGGCTCACCGGCATTTCCTTCTGGCGTGATAGTTCCTAATTTGACGCAGAGGGGATGCGCACTTTCTTCAAAGTGGGCCAGCGAGTGGCCGTTCCCGCCGATGCCGCCATAGAGCTTGCGCCCGCAGCCGAGCGCACCACAAGTGAGGCAGAGCCAGAGGTTTTCCTTGAGGTCGCATTTCGAGCAATGTGCCAACCCTAGTACCCGCGTGTACAAGTATTAGTCGCAGATGTAGCGGGAGGAAGGAAAACTCACCGGACGGGGCAATGTGGCCCGTAGTGAGTTGCGTGAGTGTGAGCGTGTGCTCGCAGGGTAGGAGCTCCTCCTCCCACGCCTGGACCTCCTCCTGCCGCGCAGACGAGAGCGACTTCATGACGCCGTCGACGAGCGCACGAATATGAGGGTCGGTCTGCGTGATTCTTTCCGCCGGGGTGAAGATAGTATTGGAAGCATCTAGCGCCGTGGCGGTGGCAGAAGCGGGGCGGAAGTGTCGCAGGGAGAGGACGTGCTCGTACTTGTCCGCCTCGCGCTCTTCAACGATCGCAAGCTTCGTCATTTTCGCAGGCGGCTCTGCGTCTCCATCGTCCTGAACGTGTTTCATCCAGTCAGTCTCTCGATGGGAGGCATGCGGAATGAGGTGGTGTGAGGGCTTTGTTGCGGATGACTCACCCGCTTCGGTCTGGGCCGCGGACGCCGTCTGACGTTCAGTGCGAAGGCGTGGCCCGTCTTTTTAAAGTGAGTTTGCGCGTGGTGGCGGTCTGTGGAGAGACATCCGCCGTTGAAGCAGGTCAGACAAATGTCGACGCCCAGAGGGTCGTCCTACGGCAGGCGATAGAAGTGAGTGAGGGTGACACAGGATGAGACTGTATTGATCACACCTGAGTATCAAAACACTGCGTGCATTCTTCACGGTGGACAGACTGAGATAGAGTGGGCGGTTTAAAACGGGCGAGCCCGTCGATGATGATGCGAATGTCGGTATCCTTCAACAAGTTGTTGTTGGCCATTGGAGATCAAGATCAAGTCGCTGATTAGATCATCATCTGATCTCATAAACGGACTCGGCATCCACCGTTGACCTACAAACAAACACCATTAAACCTCGAAAAGCATCACCTCTCTTGTGTTTTCATCTCTTGAAAGCTTGAAAGCTTGAACGCTTGAACCATGGAACAGATTTCTCGTCAATGTCAACATGAGCGCATCCTTGCATCTGCCTGCCACTTGCACCCTTCCTCCCTCCTGATATGTGAGTAACTCCCCGACTCCATTCCTTGCTGCTCACACTGGCAATCCTAACACCGGTGCTACACAAGGATGATATCAATATCCCCCCCTTGTCCGTTGAGCTGTCTCCCACATCGCCTCCAACCCTCGGGCTCGATTCCGCCTCCCCTGCTCCCTCTCCTGTTGTCAACCCATCCCCTATGTGCTCCCCATTTCCCTGTCCTGGCGTGGCGTACATTCAGCTGGCCAAAATCGGAACTGGACTTGAAAGGTACACCTAGGAGGTTCCAATTCGATGTGAATGAAGCTGCCCTCGTCTTGTGGTATGTTACCATTCATGCCCTTCCGCCTCAGCTAAGAACGAATGCCTTTTTCCGTGCGCCTCAAAACCTTGTTGTCAATCTTGCCAACGCCGACCTGCCGCCCACCCAAAAGCCGCCCGAGTTCAGTCTCACCACCGCCGCCCCTGCTTCCACTTCTCATGCCGCCTCTACCTTCATCACTCGCCACTGCGTCGCCCAACCCAGTCGACGACAACATCAACTGCAACAATAGAACAGTAGTCCTCTTGCTATGTACATGTCATCCCACTTTGACTTTGACTTCCTAAGCTACTACTGTCCCAACTCACAATGCCTCGTCAGGAGGTGGTGCGTCGTGGAGACACTGCAATACGTGTGGCGGGTGGCGAGAATGACATGGAGCTATTATGGCTGTGGCCCGAGTGAGTGCTAGAGCGTGGTCCCTATTAGTGGCACTCATCAAGGTGGCCAGCGTGCCAGTTGTTTGGATCCTTTCACCACGGTGTCTCGAGCGCGCGCAAGCCCTCCGCCAAACCCTCTCGTGGCTGCAAGACAAACCTGCGCTCGGCCTCACCTGCCGCTTGGGATTTTAGCGCCTCAACCTGACTGTCTCAGTCGCACCGGCTAGCCCAGTACGGTAGGGATAGGGGTGGCGTCCGCTGCTAACAAGGCGACGCTGCCGATCGCATTGACATCAGCAATGCCGCAAGTTTTGACGTACGACCCAGGTAGCGACGGATTCAACAAAAAAAAAAACATCAAGGCAAGTCAGCGCGCAGCGACAGCGATGGCACCGCCGAGAACAACCACAGCAACGGTAGTCACAACCCCACATATGACCCCGGACGTTTCGACAATGGTGACAACCATACGATCTGGCAGGAACGACTTTGATACCCAGGACAGCTCAATGTGCGACGACGGCAAACAGTACCAGCAGCGGCGGCGGCGGCAACGCGTCCTGCACCGCCAACACCCACAACAGCTACGACCACGAGCGGAACAAGACCATCCTCACGGTGGACGTCGTTGATGCCCTTCCTCCTCTCAATTTCCTGTAAGCCGCCCGCCCTTTCTCTGGCGTCGCCTCACTGCATCCAGTACTAGAGGCACAGAACCCCCATGTAGCACATTGTGCATAATAATTACATGCTGAACAGTGTATAGATATTAGGTACAGAATGGAATGCAGATGCTTCAGCCGCACTTGACCTGCACAAACTCTGGTCCTTGATCACCCCAGGCCTCTCAATCTTATGGGCCCAGCCCACGTTAGAATGGTCAGCCCCACTTCCCATTTGCCTCGACCTTCGCATCAGCACCTCGTCCCCGGACTGCCTCCACCCACTCGCCGCGTCCTTGATCGCCTCCACAGCCTGTGTCCACTCGAGGTCCTGAGCCCCTCCATATACAATAGCGGCCCGCCCGTCGGCCTCCCCGAGACTCTCCTCGACACAAAAGTGCCCCATCTTCGCCGCCTACTAACCTCTGCAGCCGATGCATACACCCATGCACCGCTGGCCCCTTGCGGGCATCACCGAGTTTACAAATGGGCGCGGATGTCACGCTCCCAGAGATGCTCGACGCGCTCCGCCCAATGTCTCCAGCCTCTTGGCCAGAGATAGGGCAACTTCCAGTTCTTCGCCAAGGACTTTAGTGATGGTGTCATTCGCACTTGGTTGATCCGGAAAGAGGGAATGAGTCAGGCGGAGGAAGCCCGAGAAAGATGAAGAGGGATTCTCTTGACAGGAGAGTCTCTTGATGATAGAAGAAGTGCGTGAGAAGATGGCATCTTGTCGAGAAGAGGGATGGGTGAGTAGCCCGGCTTCTATGTCATCGAGTAAGCTTGCGTCGATGTCTGGTCTTTCATCGTTTCCACATAAATTTCATCAGCCCTATGCAATTATCAGGATGCTACATGCAAAGTCAAGGAAGAGGGGACACACTTTCGCCATTGAGTAACGGCGCTCATGATAAATCTCCCCACGTTCTCCATTTCGTTTAAGCCTTGTTCCTCCAATTTATCCTGTTCATCCAACAGCTCATCGGGAACACGTTTTCTTTCGATGAGCCTATCCAGGGCTTTTCCAGTGGCCGTGATCTTTCCATGACGCAAGCTCGAGATGTGGCCAGCGAACTGTGCCGCTTCTCAGGAGAGCCTCGGCTTGTTTGAAGCGCGCGCCACGTGAGAAGCCCAAAGGGAACGAACTAGAACTTTCGGACGCTAGGGAGGTAGCCAAGCCGCGACGAGTGAGAGTAGGGGCCGGGGTAGGAGTTGCAGCAGGGGCATCCACTTGAGGAAGGGCGTCATAGACGGATGGGGACCACCTCGCGCGATGTACCAGGAAGGACGTCGAGTAGATCCAAGTTCTCTGCCCTGTCCCGCAGGAGGTACAAAAGCTTGTCAAATTTGTATATGGTCATCAACATAAGCTCGATGACATCGGTATCTTGCGGGGATGAAATGCGCTTCGAGACAGCTGCACCAGTCGTTCAGCTTCAACAACAGAAGGAGGAAAAAAGAAGAGCGGAGCTCGGCACTCACCCATGGCGAAATTCTTGAACTTCTTGAGTTCGCCAGAGTCAAATATCTCCGTTTCCTTCTTGATCTTGTCGTGCTCGACGAGCTAGCTCGAGGTCCTCCGCGTCCACCACTGCCGTGCAGTATGGGAAGCCGCTGTGGTACAAGGACAAGGAATTGGGATGGCCTCTGCAGTGGCGCTGCCTCGTCTTCGGCTCATCTCGTTCCGAAACACGATGCCACAGCGCTTTGTGTTGCTCATGCAGTGCATCGATGCACCACCCACTGTGCGTCGACACCTCTTCTGGTGTTCGTGGGCCATCGCAAGCTGGGAGCACTGGACGGACCTGCTGCACATGATGCCAAGCATGATGCGCGCGTTCATTCTGCGCGATTCGACGCCAGGCACAGATGACGGTGGCTGGCGCTGGGCAGGGCTCATTCACCGCATGGACGCTTTCGGCAATGACGGTGGTGTGGCCATCGCAGGAGGAGCATGAGGCACTGTTTTTGTTAGAGATTGATTGGAGAGGAAGCCCTATCGAACCGCGCGGCGGGGCCGAGTTGAGCGCTGAGCACTCGAGTCGATTTGTTCATCTGCCGGGGTTGTGTGCGCAGCAGCAGCTTACCAGGCGTGTGTTGGACCTGACCGGCCTGACCATCGAGCTCGAGTTGGAGACAGAACCAGGGCTGGACGTGGAGTGGATGTGCAGGCTGACAGGTCGGTGGGTTAATCAGGGCACTCACTTATAAGGCCACCCCATGTAGCTGTGGGCCATATGCATGATACATGACATTATGTGGCTGCAGGGGGGCATTTGTGAACGATGCAAGACAGGGGGTAAGAGAATGGGGGTGGCACTGTGATGGGGACAGGTGGCAGGTCAGTTCAAATTGTAGGAGTATGTACATGAGTGGATGGGCACTCACTTGCTGGAGGGGGTAGAGAGAGGCCAGGATCAGTCAGGAAATGGAAAGAAAGTGAGCCAGCAAGAGGGACTCACAATGGCGATCACGCAGTGGTAATGCGCTGTTGTAAGTGAGCTAGAGAACATCACCAAAAGGCTCACGTGGTTGAGCCAGAGGTGATGGACTGCTGGAGAGGGCAGTTGGACTGCAGGACAGAAAGAAGTAAGTTGATAAGGGAAAAAAGTAAGGAGCAAGGAGGGAAAGCGCACACTTGCTGGAGAGGGCAAGGAGCAATCAGCAAGCCCAAGCCCGCAAGCCGGCTCAACCACCTGGCTCGGCTCGGCTAGTACAACTATGTGATATAATGACACAATTTTCTACATGGTAGATTCATTCTCATTCCATTCATCACATCACATTGTCGGAAGTGAGAGGTTGTCCCATCAGTTTTCCAAACATGTTGAGCTCGCCACACTTGTAACCTTTGAGTGGATTAGAGTCTCCCATTGACTCGGTCGTCTATCCCAATGTCTGTTAGTACAATGACTATGAACCACCAGTTGACGTACATGTTGTGTGCCACAGTTTTCGCTGCGATGCTGACTGCTTTGCGTGAAATCAATTAGAAGAAACTTGCCCTCATCCGTTCGGACAACATTCCGGGGCTCAAGATCACCATGCGCTATTCCGACACTGTGAAGGTCGCACACCAACTTGAATATTTCAAGTCTGTAGAAGGTCGCGCACCATTATGTTACAAACACAGGTACAATGTAATAACCACCGGCTTACCGTTCTTGTGGCTTTAAGTCATCCCATGAATCGAGAACGGCGTTGTGTAGATCGAGGATAAGAACGTCAATGTATTTGCCTTCAAATGCACCGTAGCAACGCGGAGCGATACGATCCCGCAACTTGCCAGATTGATATGCCTTTTCCATGGTAATGTAAACGTCGAACTCATTACGCAACCGCTTTCGAGCACCTATGTCGGAGGGACGAAGCATCTCAACAACTTTGACAGCAAACGGCTTTTCGAAATTGTCGAAATGGCACTTATAGACACTGCCAGTCGAACCATGACCTAGAGGGTGGGTCAACCAGAGACATCGTTTGCCAGTGTGGGGAATTGGTGGAAGACCAAACATATTGTTCGGCAAAGGGTGAACATGGATCAAAACTTGAGATGAAGGAGGAGACAGTGGGGAAGATGATGAAACCTATCGAGATGAATTTCAGATGATTGAGATAAAAGCGAGAAAAGGAAGGTCGTACTGTTAGGTTGAGGGTATCTTCGATGGGGTGAGCACGTGTGGGTGTCCGACGGGCAACTGGCCCGAGACTGGGACGACATATATATGGTCCTGAGTCATCGTCGCCATCATCGGAAATGTGTGCGGATCCCTCCTCGCCCAGTGCTGCTTCCTGTATTGCGTCGAGTCCTTGGGGACCATCAAAGACACTAGCTTCAACGGCCGCTCCTTTGACAACGGATGAAATAGCCCCGAGGAATGCTCGAAAAGGGACCGAGGAGTCCTCCATGGTGATTAACGGCGAGAAGGCTAGGAAAGGTGGTGCGTTGTCTCGTGTTACGAGGCGAATCACGATCCAGGAGTTATGGCAGGTCAAAAATAGCCATTCCTTCTTTCGTAAGCCAAGGTAGAGGGCAGCCTGGAATGCATGTTGAGACTTTATTCCCTGATGAGAAATCATATACCAACCTTTGAAAATATCAGGGAGTCCAAACTTGTACTGCCCGCTGTCCACCTGATCTCGAAAGCATTCTCCGGCAGCAACTCGCCAAGCTTATTCATCACGGTTGGTGATTTCGCCTCAACCAGGACCACGAGTTCGTCGTCAACCAGTACATGGAAGTCGACAATCGACCTTTCCACTTCAACCTTCTGTTCAGGCTGTATTTCACATTCGGATCGATCATATTTCCATAGACATTTTATCGTCGCATTGAAAACACCGAGGATTAATAACATGCTGCTCTGTCCCAAAGGCTCAACTTGAATTCACGAGGAAGTAGTATTACGCTTACCTGGGCCTCACTTGGATTATTTGACCAAGCCTTGTGCTTCATACCTTCGACATCCATGGATAAGGCAGGTAGGAACACCCGTAATAGAGAGTTTCTTGAGTCCTCAGTCACACGCGTGTTCCCAAGGGTGGCTTTGAGGGCGTCACAAAGCTTCCGGGCGAGATCGTTGTCGCGGACAGCGTGACGTGCCTTCCATTCGTCATCAAGGTGTCCAACGTCGAGTTCGGATAGACCAGTGGAGGAGGCGGAGGCACCAATAGGACAATCAGAATCAGGAAAGGGGAACTTCGCATGTTCCACCAGAAAGTCATAGAATAAGGAATCCGCCATTAGAGTTAGAGGGGTTCGAAGATGTGTTTGTGTTTTTCAACACACCGTGTGGCCCACACTGCGGCGCGCGTGAGCAGCTGAGGAGGGATTGTGAGCCCGTGAGCCACAGACACACTCGCACGTACTCGCAGGCTCAAACTCACGTGATCAACAACAAGTGCCATCATTGAACGTAACCACTGGCACAATCATTGAATCACAATCACAATCACCATCGCCGTCCAGTACTGCCTGCCCCCTTCACGGTAATCTGCATCTGTTATTTGTGACATATCGACATGTACTTTTGAACCCCTCAATAAAATCATTATTACGGGACAGTTTCAGTTTGACGTCTGATCCTGACCCTCCAATCGTGCTCTCTTCCTATCAAGAACCCCAAATAATGCTTTTGTGCAGTCCGTCTCCGGTCCAGGAGGGACCTGACACCACAGATGCCCTTGTTTCCGGTGGTGATAGTCAGCAAGCTCCCCAGGAGTCCTGTGCCATCTACGACTCAACACCTCCGGGCCATCCTTGGAGAATACGCCCAAACGCACCCATCTGACCTCTTTGTTCCCCTCTGGATTCTTTCTGGTGACAAGCGAACCCCGGTTGACTATTTCTTCCTCTCTGTTAATCCCACCATCACCCAAGAACCCGACCCGACCTTCTAGATGACTTACGGACATCCCTCACTCCGGAGTCCGGCTACGCCGCACCCGAGGCGATGCTCACTGAGTCACTGGCTTATCTGCGTTGACTCCAGACCGCTTTCTTGTATCGCCGCATCATCTTACCACTGCCAGTGGCCCCGATTTCTCTTCCATTGTGGCTATGACTCCGACCACGTCCGCGTAGTCTTCTTACTGCCATAGATTACAGCTTGCGGACCCACAGTTTAGATTAACTAGAAAATAGGTGACTGAAGACAAGGATGGAACTGCGGCTTGATGCAACTTCACGGCGATTGTGGCAAAGGCCCGGGTGTGGTGGCTTGTGAGTGAACGGTCCGCCTGCCGCCGTGCTGCACGCGGCGTTGCCTTCATCCCCAACTTCCACGATATGGTGCACCGTACAAGAAAGCAAAAAGCAGAAGGTTTGCACTGTGGTAGTTCATTTTAGCATGTAAATCGTTGAGTATGTATCGATCGATCATGGATGTGGTTGTTATCTGATTAGTGCTTCATCGGCATCCGCCGTTGATACTGGTAGATTTTTCGCTCTGCACGCGGCACTCTGGCCTGCAAAACCCACATACCCCCCCAAACGACTACTAGACATAAGATGTATTTGAACGGACCTCAAATCCCAAACGGAAGCGCGCAAGCCCCAATAGAGATACCACCATCGCAGACCGTCATCGGAATAAACTTTGGGAATTCCTTTGCATCCATCGCGGTTCTCACAAAAGTACGCATCGTTCTCTCTCTCCCTTACACGCCCCTCCTCTCCCCCTTTTTTTTGTTTTATTATTATTTCTGGAACTTTTGGAACGATCTGGATGTTTTTTTTGCTCGTTTTGCAGGAGGGTCTGGCGGAATGTATCGCGAACGAGGATGGCGAACGGCAGATCGCCTGCGCGATCTCGTTTCATGGCGAGGAAATGGCAAGTTTTCTCCTCTTCCCACTCATCATCATTCACGCGCAATGAAAATGATATGATATATAAACAGTATATCGGGAATGAAGCAAAACAACAACTCGTAAAAAATGGCGCAAACACCATCATCGGCTTTCGCAACTTGCTCGGTAAAAAGTGCGTGTGCTTCCTTTCGTTCATATATATCTCCTTACTGACTGACGCGCAAACCACTGAACTAAAGGTTCTCCGATCTCCCAAAAGACCGCCCGACATCCTCTGCGCCGGTCATCCAACACCCAGAACTCCCCGACACGCCCGCGTACAGAGTGAAGGTCTTGCAACCGGCGCCGTCCCCGCTCTCGCCCCCCGCCTCGGCGCTGACGACAAGGACGAATACGCCGGCTGCGTCCCAGGTCGCGACGCCGCGCTCGGAGCCCATCCCGGCCGAGCGCGTGCTCACGCCGGCAGACGCGACGACGCTCTTCCTCCGCTCGCTCCTGCAGTCTGCCGAGGCGTTTCTGGGCAAGAACGTCGACGGGGCGGTGATCACCGCGCCCGTCTGGTTCGGGCATGCGCAGCTGGACGCTCTGCACGAGGCTGCTGAGGCGGCGGGCATCCGCGTGTTGCAGCTGCTGGAGAACGCCGGTGCGGCGGCGTTGTGTGCGGCTGCCAACGTGGGCGAGACCGAGTCGTCCGTGGTGGGCCCGGACCGCACGCAGCTCGTGGTCGACCTCGGCACGTCGTCCCTGACGTTGTCTCTCCTGGCCGTGCGCCAGGGCCTGTTCCACCACCTCACGCCGCCGGCGTACCATCCCGATATCGGCGGGGACGCGATCGACGATCGGCTGCTCAGGTTCTTCGCGAAGGACTTTACGAAAAAGACGAGCGTGCCGCTCAAAGTGGCGCCTGCGAGCGAGACGCTGGATTTGCGGGCCGAGGCGCGTCTGCGGCTCGCGCTGCTGCACACCAAGCGGACGATCGCGGCGTCCGTTGCGGGTGTGGGTGGGAGCGCGGCGACGTGCGCTGTCGAGTCGCTCAAGGACGGACTGGATTACACCGGGAGCATCAACCGACTGCGATTCGACATGGAAGCGGCGCCGACATACGCCGAGGTCGTCTCGCGGGCGGGCGAGCTTTTGCAGCGCGCGGGGGTGGACTGGATCCAGGTGGACGAGGTGGTGTATGCGGGTGGGAGCGCGTGCTTGCCCGGGCTGGACGCTGCGCTCGCGGTGCACCTGCACGACGACGCGGCCACGCCATTCACTACGGGGACCGTCGCGGGCGGTGGGATCGGGGATCCGACGACGCTACTCGCTCGGGGTGCGGCGCTCCAAGCGCGTCTGTTGGGCGAAATCGAGAATGGCGCGGACGAGCGGATACGGAAGGCGTTTGAGCGGGGAAACGAGCTCGTCGGCGTTCAGGCCACTGCGCGCACGATCGGCGTGTTGTTCCCTGAAGCGGCGGTGGCTGGAGAAGGGACGGAAGGACTCGGTGGGCGGTGGGTTGGAGGCATTCAGGCTGAGACGACTGTCCCTGCGCGGCGCACGTATTCGTTGGAGGTCGACTTGGGCGAAGGGGGTGGGGATAAAGTGGTTGGGCTGGAAGTGTGGGAGGTGAAGGAGGGCGTGAAGATCGAGAAGGTGAGGCCACCGAAGGACGAGGAAGATGAGGAGGAGGAGGAAGAGGAAGAGGAGATTGAGGAGAAGGAAAAGATGGTCTCAAAGGAGGCGTACCTGGGTGCGCTGACCGTGCGGGTCTCAGGAGGAGGACGGACGTCGATCGAGGTACAGTTCTTGATCGAGTCGAGTGGAAGGTTGCAAGTGTCTGCATACCAAGTTGGCAACAACGATGAAACCAAAGTGGTGGTAGTAGTCTGATTACATAATATGACACGCTTGTGGCTGACTGACACTTGGCCTGGCCTGGCCCGTCCGGACCCGTTCCAGTGGCTCACTGGCCATCATGCAGTCTTACTCTGAACTCGCAAATTGGGACGGTTCCCTATCCGCGCCCGACTCCCGATCCCCTTCCGAACCGCCCTCCTCGTCCGTATCGAACACAGTCAATATCTTCCGAGACCACGTCCCTGAGATGCTCGACCCTCTCCAATCTGATCCCAACCCTCTTCCCTTATCGCTAAACGACCAGCACGCTCCCGCCCAGTCCATATACGATCTATACCACAAACACCCTCAGACCAACGACCGTCACCACCAGGTTTATCTCGTATGCTACTCCTTATGAATTCGCGCTGATCAAAAACACGCGCCGCTTTTGCAGGCTGATCACACAGTTGATGCGCATCCTCATCCTTCTTCTGCCCCGCACGGCGGCGGCTCCTCGGCGGCACCCTTTGGCCTGCCATCATCCAATGCTACTCTCTTCCTCTCGAATGGACAGGACTCTGATGACGTTCTATCGCCTCAAGAGCGCGAGATTATGGCCGATATCACACTTGACCCAGATGATCCCGCCGCGTGGTCGTCGGCCGCAGAAAAGGGCAAAGACGCGTCTGGACGAGGGGAGATGAGAGCGGATATCCTTCAGGTGTGTTTATAACAACACCACCAGTCCGCTACCCGTTGCTCAACTTTTTTTTTAATTTTTTTGGTTTTTCAATTTTCACAATTCTTTCCCGCTTCCCGCTCTCTCTTCCGCGGCGCTATTCGGTGGTGATTATCTTTTTTTCCCGTGTGCTAAAAAGTCAAGATCGCCGTCCGTCACCAACGCGGCAGAGCGGTACTCGACAATAGTCCCCGCTCCACTAATACAACCACCAATACAACCACCACCGCCACCACGGCGGCTACTGCTGCCACAGCCCCCACCTGCGCCCATCGCGATCGCGTCCACGTCGGCGTCCGTATCTCCTTCACCATTTGCCCCACGGGCGCAGATCACGAAAACATCTTCATCATTGCCGTTTCATCTTGCCGCCAAGGACCCCGTGCATGCCGATAGGCCGGGTGACCTAGAAACGCATGTAGAGAACGACTACGTAATGGCGCACGAGGAGGAAAGGCCGAGAGATCCGCCCCGCGACCCAAGTCAATCTCCTATTGGTGGCGTTCAAACTTCGCTTACCGTCGATCCGCCTCTCGATCAGGGCGGCCCATCCCACCAGGTGTGTCTGTCCCTTCGTGCCCGTCCTCTTTTTATGCCCGTGTGTACGCATACCTCGTGTGATAGAGTCAAGAACCACCCTTGCCCGCCACCAGTCGTTCGTCATCGTCGCGATCCTCCCGTGTTCCTCAAGAGCGCTCGTCAAAAACTCCCTTATTCCTTCCCTCCCCAACAGAAAGTCAATCGTCTTCTCGCCCTCCCCCTCCAGGCAGAGACAAACACCCCGAGCCTCCAGACGTTATATCCATCACCTCATCTTCGTCTTCTTCCTCACCCGAGCCGCCACCGTCGCGTCCTCCACGTCGCAGTACGCGCAACAAGCCCAAGGCTAAACAAGGACGACAGCTCATGGCGTATGTCCTCGTACCACCCCTCCCATCCGGCGTGCGCAAGTCAGACTACGTGCCGCTCGAAGAACTTCACCGCGAGCGCTCCGACGCTGTCATGGCCCAAGTACGCGCGGGAGATAACTCTGGCTCCGCCGCGCTCGCCGCCGCGCTCCAAGACGCGTTTAAGAACAACGCGTCCGGTTCGGGGCATACGGACACGCAAACTGCGAGGGGAAGGAGAAAAACGAGAGGAAAGCAGAAGGCGGTAGGGCCCGTGGGCCCCATGGAGGCGATAGAAGTGCTGGACGATGAGGACGAGGATGAGGACGAGGGGGCTGAGGCCCGAAATCAGGGTTCGGCAACCCTTGTCCACGCGCTGAGCGCGGCGTTTGCGCACAACTCGACTAATCCCAATGTGGCGCCCGCAGGGACAAGCAACGGAAGTACGCTCTCCTCACGGATGGGCGCGCGTGCGGGCGTTGACAACGTGAGCATGAGCGTGGAAATTGTCGTCCCACCGCCAGCGGTGAAACGCCCTCGTGGGCGCCCACGAGTAGTCAAAACGAACCTGGATAATGACCGCGACGATCGAACCCTGTCGTCATCGCCACCTGCCTCGCACCGACGGAACGAAAAGCGCCAACCGGAGACACCTTCTAGGCCACAGAAGAAGCGACGGCGGGTGAGTCGGAAAGGAGACGGGAGAGGAGACGACGCGGACATGCGTGGTGCCTCCGGGGATGACAGGGAGATTATTGAAATTCTCGGCGATGCACCGCAGCAGGAGCTGAGACGCTCCCCGAGGCGCAAGCCACTCTCGAAAGCTGGTCCTCACCGGCCGAAACCCCGTCGCACCATCAGCCAACACCGCCGCGTGTCGATGCCGTCCCGTGTCCCTGTACCCTCACCCTCGCCGACGCCGCCTCCACAGTCACCACCGGCCACACCGCCGCCACCGGATAACAACAACACGCTATCTGGGCACCCGCTGACGATCCTCCCCGTGCCCTCACCCACAGGCATCGTGATAGCCCCACGCGCGTTTACATATTTGCCCGCTTCGCCCGGCGGGGCACAACCGCGACAAAATGGGTCCCTGCAGGGTTTTCACGGTGAGGAGGCCGCGACAGGCGCACACGGTCTCCTCGAAACTCCCGCTGCCGCTGCCACCCCTATGGATAGCAGCTTATGCGCCATTCCCACTACCACCGCGACCACCGCCACAAATACTGATCTGCACCACCATCCTCTAGATATTGGTCTGGATATCGTCGTCCCTATGGAGATAGGGGACGTAGAGCAACAAGAACGGCAAGATGCGGTCCGGACAGCAGGCGTTCCCTCTCACGCCCTGCGCATCTCGAACAACTCCACCCACCCAGACGGTCCCATGTTAGGTTTTGCGTTATCCGAACACGACGATGGTCCGGGGCCTGCTAGCCTGAGCGCAGACGCGGACACAGAGGCGTCCAGCGATGGCTTTGGCCTTGGCCTTGGGGCCTTGGACGTTATGCCTGCTTCGGTTGTGAACCCCTATTTCGGTGATGGCGCTGGATGGATCGGCTGGGGTGTCGCTGGTCCCAGTACTGGCGTGGTCACCGGAGACGAGTACGTCGGAGACGGTACGATCGACCCCTCCGTGCTCGGCGGTTGCGGTGGCTTCGGTGCTAGCCCTGGTGCCGGAAGCCCACGCAAACTGTTCACGGCGCGTGCTGCCATCGACGAACGCAAGGAAAAGCTTTGCGGCGGTGCGGAGGAGGACCCGATGGACCGTGAGTTTATGCCGTCGGTTAGGCCCGTTGTGGGCGCGGGCCGCATCGGCGCGGGCGATGTGCGGATTCGGAGGAAGAGCTGGCGCAAGGCGCTCGCGGATGAAAACGAGGGTTCTGTGCGGAGTCGGAGTCGGCGCTGGCGCAAGGCGCTCGCAGATGAAAACGAGGATTCTGAGGACACCGACGGGGCCGCTGATCATCATCATGTTGAACAATGCCTCGGCCTCGACGTTGGCGTGGCTCGACGCTCCACTTCTTCGAATCTGTCGCTGTCGGAGGCTTCGGCCTCTGCGCTCGCGTCGGCATCGGCGTCGGTCCGTTTGCGAGTGTTGATGGGCGAGGCGACGTTCTGCCATCATTGCCGGCGCAAGACTAAACGGCCGAAGATGCGTTGCACGCTTATCAGGGAGTCGACGGGCGTGCAGTGCCGCAAGCTGTATTGCGACCTGTGCATCGAAAGGCGGTACGGTTCTTTCCCTTTTCGAGGAAACCGGACGCTGTGAACTGAGGCCGCGTTTTTGTTAGGTATCCCGATTTGACGTTCGACGAGTTCGCCACTTCGTTTTCGTGTCCGAGTTGTGGCGATTTTTGCAATTGCACTGCTTGCTCGCGTGCGCGCGGAGAGGCTTACATACCCGAACGAAATGGAGGATGGCGCAGGTGGGGAAGATGGCCTGCCCCTCCTCCCTCCGCGATGACCGCCGACAACTCGTCGCCACCACAATCGCAATGTTGGCAGGGAACCCCGCCGCGAGATGCGGTCGACGGTTTTGCTCAGCCTGCGCGCAGGAGTAGGAACTCGGAGCCGGAGCCACGAGCGGCGTCTGCGACGTTGGAAGTCACGTCCACGTTGGCATCGGGGACTCAAAATACCTTCACGGGTGAGCAGCTGGGAGACAATGCGACAGCGCGAACCGTGCCCCCTGTTCAGCTTTCTGCACCCCTCGAGGGCACACCTTCTCTCCCTGCGTCACAGCACAAAGGACGTCGTCGGTACGTGTACATCGGCAAACGGCTCAAGTCTTGGGGACGTCTCGTGTCGATCCCAGATCAGGAGGATCATCAGCAACAACAACAACCGCCGCGGAAGAAGGGCCAACGACAGCGCAAGCGCACTGCTGGACGCGTCCGCATGTTTGCTGGTAGCGAGGAACCGCTGTTATTATTGGCGCGGAAAAAGAAGCAGCGCACGACGAAGAACGGGAGGCGCCGCCGTCTGGATGTGGCATCATCACCTGCCACGGCCACTGTATCGTTGCCGCTGCCGAGTTCGTCGTCGCCTGTGCGTGGTGGTGGTGGTGGTGGAGAGACGGATGCGGATTCGAATCGTGCCAGTGAGGACTGTAACGTGGATGAGGGTGTGTGGCCGTGTGAGTACGCATATACCATGCCGCTGGCGATGGGGAAAAGCAAGATGCTGCTGGAGAAGGCGGGTTTGAGGATGACGCCGGAGGAGGTGCAGCGTGCGATTGGCGCGGCGTTCGCTGTTGGTGGGGAGTAAGTTGATAAGGAGGGCCGGAGGGCAGTCGTAGTACTACAGTATATATAATTGACGAGGCGAGTGCGAGACTGGGGGAGGCAGGTTGACGATGTTGCATATACATACACACAGATTTATTCCCACAGAGTATTTATCAGGCTTTTTTTTCCTTCTTGTTTTTAATAGTAATGCACACGTTTGGTGGATCTATTGGGATATTATCGAGTCCTGCTTGTGATGGAAATAGACTCGAGCGCGCCGCCAACATACAGTACAGAGAAAACGCGACGCACGGGTGGCTATCACACACGCGAACGCCACACGGATCACTCCTACAGTAGGCGCTCCCTGGCACTTCGGACCCCCACAAAGTCACCTGACGCGCCAACACACGTTTATGCTACGATGCCAGACAGGCGGAATTGTTAGGACACATGTACAGGCATCACACATAAAGCATGTAACCATCCTAGAAGTGCTGGATGGACTCCGGAACCACACTGTACAGTGTACTGTATTCGGGCAATAATTTGAAATCCGCAAGGATCGCCCCCACTCGCTGCACCCATAGGAAAGGGAGGAAGTACACGCCTGTTGTATATTCCTGCGCCCTGAATTCTGCCAAGGTAGTTTTGCCGCAAACCGCCGAGCAACGAACTTTCATCCGTTACTGGATCCATTACTACAGTAGTATGCCCAGTTCATCGGCGTGGGATCCGATAAAGATCAGGTTTTGCGCATACTGTAATGGTAGACCGGCGTACGAGTTGGAAGCCGCTTTGGTCCCTTGGTTCCCAGACCTGGGAATTCAACAAGGCCGGAAAGATGATCATGACGTTTTCTGTGTGAGTAGAGCAGGAAGGGTGACGTGAGCAGGGTGAACTCTCCGCTTTTCCTTTGGATGGATCTGCGCGTGGAGGCGAACAATCAAGCGCTGCGTGAGGACCAGAGTTGCGGTCACACTGTTGCTTGCGTGCTGGACGCGAGCACCCCACACATAACCGAATGTGGTCGTATCTTGGGGCTGGTGACACGGTGACACATTAGTACACACGGGGTCTCCACCCAACCCGACAATGGCTTGCTTGGCTATCACCGCTCGGTGCCGGAAATCATGACAGGTGAAAAGACAAGCACCGACGACAAAACGAGAGAGCGTTCAGACACGTCTCGGCCATACGCGATTTCAGGGTTGTGGGAAGAAAAACTTGACGTGAATGGGGGGGCATATCAGTATGATGATGATGCATTGGTGATGTCTTTTCTCCACGGAAAATCGACGCAGTGCGCCCTTGCGTCGCCGCCGTCCTTGTGCCGTACATGTCGTTATCGCTTCCCTTCAAGTTCTCCACCCCCCCAAATTTCTTTTTGTCGACGGAGGGCGCAAAGACGCACAGCCACAGGGACAGGGGCATAAATGCATAAACTCGTGATCTATGGACCTCCCGTAAAACCTCGTCGGTACTAGCAAAACAAAATCACGGGTCAAAGTAAACACACCCTAGATGTAATATGGGGCGCACGCACGAACAGAGGTCACACCGTCATTTTTGATACGCGGCACACAAAGCGTACGGGTACTGTACTGTGATGGAAGAACGTAGTACCGTTATCTAGCTTTCTCAGTGTTGGCGTTGGCGACGTGACCTGCCCGCTTTTTGATGACCGGTCCGGTCGGTGCACCAGTGATGTTTGTCTGTGTCATCAACCTCATCCGTCAACTCTGCCCTACTTTACGTGCGCTCTGACCTCATACTGCGCCGATTTGCGCGATGGCCCAGCCCCTCACAAACTCGAAATTGGTCCGACGGTTTCAGGAACACTTACGGGCCTTCTGCCCACGGGGGTTTACCCTCTGTCATACGGTAATTCCTCCTTTTTTCTCAGTCTTCGGGTACCTGAACCTTGGAGCATACAGGCATACAAATACCACGATGAGAGGTGATCAAGGTGATCGAGCTTTGTCGTAGCTATAGACTCTTCACTACGCCACCGTTTTGACCTGACCATGGTCTCGACGAGTGCTCTCATATGGATCTCAATTCGACCTTTGATGCGAACGTCTGTATAAATGTATTCGAAGTAGATCACCCGCTATCGACTCACCGATCCGATTCCTTAGGTTTCTGAATGTTGGCGCAGGGTTTGCGTTGACCAAGGTCAACCTCTTCCCCACCGAGGCTGCACGCGGCGGTGCTCAGATCATATTGGTGCGGAGTCGAGCCCTACATGTATGATGTATACTCGCAGTGGCTGACCAGACTTTTGACAGAACGTTGCCATGCCATGCCTCATGTTCTCCCGTATCGTTCCTGCGTTCACTTCGCAGAACATCGGTTCGCTTGCGCCGTTGACTGTCATCGGGCTGGTTTACGGGCTGGTGGGAGTGGCGATGGCTTGGATTATTAGGTGGTCCTTCTGGGTGCCCCACCGATTCAGGTACGGGATACTCGCCGCTGGTGGTTGGGGAAATTTTGGTGACATACGTGCGTGCGTCCTACCAACATCTCTCCGGACTCAACAAAATCTGCGCTCAGCGACGGCCATTGCAATGGGAATTATGGCCTCTGCTCCGTTCAACGGCGTCGATGACGAAAATCTTGCCATCGCATACATATCGATGTTTATTCTCATCTTTTTGGTGTGCTTTCTATCTCTGGCTCGCGTTATCCATCGGGCTGACGCCCTCAAGATTACGCTCTTCCCGCTCGGAGGCTTCCTTCTCATTTCCGAAGACTTTGAGGGCCCAGATATTGATTCAGAAGAAGTTCGAGAAAGAATGCACCTCCGACGGCGCAGACTGGCTGCGAAGGCCACGCGTCTCTTGCGTCTCTTTAGACATTCTGATCCAGCGTGCGACACTGAAGCAGGAAACTTGAACGACGTTCAAGAAAAAGACACCATCTCCCACAACGAGAGTATGAGGAGCACGTCAACCATCAGTCAGAAAACGCTCACCTCCACACTACCATCAACCACTAGTGACGAAAACATAGAAACTCATGGACATGCCGCAGACCATCGTCCCTCATGCCGACTCTACTCTCGCTTGCGGCACTTTTTCACCGAGTTACTCAAGCCGATCCCGATCGTGATCGCCGTTTCTGTCGTAACCGCGCTCGTAGATCCGCTCAAAGCGCTCTTCCTGCCCCCGTCGAGCAGCTTCCAACCGAGGTTCCGGCCTGTCGCGCCGGATGGGCAACCGCCGCTGGCGTTTGTCCTCGACACAGCCGACTTCATCGGCGCGGCGAGCGTCCCGCTCGGCTTGATGTGTCTGGGCAGCGCGCTCGCTTGCCTTCGCTTGCGCTCGGGTGAGATATTCCCGCACGGCGCGATTACTGCGCTGGCCCTGGCGAGGATGGTCGTCACGCCTCTGCTTGGAGTTGGGATCACACGATGGTTCGTGCACGCTGGTTTTGTGGATCGCGACGATAAAGTTTTGCAATTTGTATGCATGTGCGTGTCTTTCCCTCGATCGACGTGCTATTCATCGACGCTTCACTGACATATGGTTCTGCGTGCAGCCTTTTCTCGGGTCTGCCGTCGGCTACCACTCAGGTGAGCGGACTTTTTTTCATCTTTGGTGTTAGTTTTAGGCATGTACTCATTAGCTTCGGTAGGTGTACCTCACGCAAATCTACTCGCCTACTGGCTCGGCAGAACATTTTTCAGCGTTCTTGATCCCGCAGTACATCCTGATGCCTTTCACTCTGACTGGATTGGTTGCATATACGCTCAATTACCTCTTCTGAGAACCTTAGACAGTAAATAGAAGTTCTGAATGTATGTACGATATCTCTCTCATTTCATAAATGACCATGCCATTACGTAGTTTGGTTAGCGGGACCCCGTGCTGACCCAGCCCAGCTAGATCTTGTTCTTGTTCCCGTTGTCGAGGACCGCTGATAACAAAATGTTTCCTCGTTTCTGCGTGCTACTCGATTCAATTCATCTAAGGGCAGTGCTATTCAATGTTGCGTGAAGTCGTCTCTCACCAGAAACCTATCTTTCTCTTTCATGGCGAGCACATAATGCCACCCGCGTTGGAGAGAAGGCATTTATGGAAGTCAAAGTCGCCTGCATCGATGATGGAAATGAAGCATAGCACGACGCATAGAACGGTGCAACATAGCGTCTGTAAGCACACCGGGAACAATGTTGTGAACTGACGGATTCACGGTGGGAGCTCTCTCAGGCTCGTCGCGAACATGTCATTCTCTTTCCGCGCCTGGCACATTGTGCCATTGCTATGGAGAGGCTGAAGGGACAGCCCAATTCTGTCTGCGATAAGCACGAAAATGGAAGACGCTTGAGACATGTGGCAAACAAGACACTATCAAGAAGCGCACGGTGGATGTATTGATCACAAATGATTCGACACAGGAAATTTTGACACAAACGACGTACTTCTCACCCCCATCCAATATAGTAGTACTACAGTAATAGTTGTGAGTACGACTCGAATTCCCACGCAGGAGTGGTCATCGGGACTGCCATATCACATACTAGTAGCGTAAGTGCTACGCGGGATCGGACTTGGGCACTGGGTAGATAGAGCGCCATCCGGGCACGGGCACATGGTCAAAGCCGACTGCTGCACCCCATCATGATTTTATGGACAAATTGCATGTTGACGTGATGCTGTATTCCGTAAATCATTGGAGACAAACGTTTTACAACACTGAATTCCGCAGTTCGTCCTAGCTTCGAGATATCGTACAAGGAGACAAGATCACGATTGTAGCAAGAAAAGCACTGTATCTGGCATCTGAAAGTGTCAAGTAGAGGTGAATGAGAACAGTAAATAGAAACGTCGAGGTGATACCGTGATGGAAAGGGAAGAGCGCACAATCTCCTGGTGTATTTATCATAACCTTCTTCCGCAGAAGTAGAGAGCTACAGGGTGACCAGAGAGCTGTCGCGCGGTGATGAACGGCGCAAATGCGTCCCGGATAGGTACCGTGAGGTAAAAATGATCTACGAAAACTCGTCGAAGTGCAGGTAACGCCTCTGTCATCGCGTTCCCAGTGAGTTCTTGCAGGGCGGGCGCAACTCGACTAGCGATCTCCGTGTCTATTACCAGATCCTCCACAGTGACAAATGGACGTAACAGTTCCAACCATTGACTCCTCTCCATGGCACCTGGGACTCGGAAATCATCGTATCGGCATTTACAGGTATACCCATGGATGCTGAGGCGTCCCAATGTGGGGAGGGGAGGGAGGGATGAGCTACAAAATTGTGCCAGAGAGGAAACCTGCCACCCTGCTAAACTGGATGAGATCGTCACTAGTAGCACTGGCATGCAGTACACTACCGTCTCTTCGAACTGAAAAAGGCTGAATTCGATGGATGCCCGGTGGACTGATATTTCTGCTCGAGGGGGTTCACGGAACACTTCTGTGCGACCGAAGAAGTCGCGCAGCAGTGGTGTGTCGGAGAACAGTTGATCGAAGAAAGTTATCGTGACCCTGTCAAGTGCAGGAGCATCGATTCTGCCAACGATATCCTCCAAGTACTCGCTATCGCCTTTGAAGCGAAACTCGGCGAGAGACGGGAGAACCAGCCTGAGGCGTTTCAACAGGGACGGATGTCGGCGTTCTCGGTCAGCACGGGATCGAGGAGATCGAAAATCAATGGAAAATTCTTGGAGCCTGGTCAACGTGGACAGGGTTGTGACGATTAGGTCGGGTGAAATGGTTCCAGAATTCGGAATATCCAAAAGGCGAAGGGTAACAAGGTCGGTGGCAGACAAAAGTAGTTTCCCAAATGCTGGAAATAGACATGGGATGCCTCTGAATTCAAGTGATTGAAGACGTGGGGCAGATCCACCCAGGAATGAATTGGGAATGACCGGTGCATTTTCTTCCATTGAGACAAGCTCCAGATAGGTCAACTCCGGGAATCGCTTCTTCATTGCCGCGGATTTCAACAGCGAATTCGGAACACGCCAAATGTTGATTCTACACACGAGATCGTGCCGCTTGAGCGCAGCAATGATATTAGTCACATCCGACCGTCGTGAATCGGTGATGCAGGCATCGATGACAATAGGCAAAGCCGGCCAGATATCCAGCAGCTTCTTCGCTGGACTTTTGTTTGTGCAACGAAGTTCGAGATGCAGCCAATGCGGCGAAGCAAACACGACATATCGCCATTCTCGGCATACGTGCACTAGTGTATGCCATGAGTTCGCGTGGTAATTTTGACCCACATAGAACTTGAATATTTCCAGAAGGGCATCGTCAGGGAGGGCGCTGATGGTCCCTCGTGGGGAGTGCTTCACTGTCCGACCCAGCTCAGTAATCGCTGAAGAGAAAGACGGAGATTATCACTCACCTGGGGATTCTTCAACACGCACCTCCGGGTCTCCTCCAGTTCGTCGACGTGCCAACAAACGCATTCTTATATGGAAGCTCTTCACAGGCATTATGGATGAGGGGCAGTGGTGTGTGAAATTTTGACAATGGACCTGCGGCGTCTACTGGTTTCCGAGTCGAGGAGGCTGAAATGGCGACTAGTGAGTGATGGTTGATAGGTCAGCTCATCCCACAAGGAAGATAGGGAGTGTCCTTGGACGTACTTATGAGAGAATGACAACGGCAAGAAATCAAACTAAAGACGAAGGAGAGACCAGCCAACTTTATATCGTCCACGCTTTATCATGGTCGTGTTCCCAGAAACGCTCTGCAATGCACATGTATCAAACGTGTTCTTTGCACAGCCCTCGAAAATTGCGTTGGATCAGTAACACGCATATGAAGGCTATATCAGAAAAATCGATAAACACGGGTCCATTTTCAGCTAGTCGAACTCACAACCTGTGGCAACTGTTTGTACCACATACCACAGCAACCGTACTACAGTACTATGTGCCACCAAGTTCAAGTTCAAGTTATATCCGTGCAAAGGTCACGTGGTGTCTCGGGCCGACGAACAGCCGGATGTGCTAGGTGGCGTGAGAATGTCGTGAATGTCGGCAGGTGGCAGAGGGTTATTGGCACTTTGCGGCCATTCGTGCTGTAACCGGATGCTGCCAATGACAGCCCCATTTCTCCTTTTATTTCACATGGACAATCTCCGAAAATACTGGGTAACCTGTGCCGTCGATAGGGTCAATAGTTGGCCCAAGGTCGAGTTCATACGAGGTATTCTTCAGCAAAGGCCTTCGTCGGAGATGAATCATGAACTGCAAATCACCGGCCACAATGGAACAAAAGTCGCGACTGTAGGTGTTGGGAAACAGATTCACAGGTGACGAAACAGTTGGGATGCGGGGACCTACGGCGAGATTCCCCTCCTGACGAAGTCGTGCACCTTCTCATCGGGGTCTTTCATGGTCTGTGTTTCGTGTACCACTCGCACTTTGTATGCTGAATCTTTTGCTCTGATAGACCTCCTTAACAAGTTCAGTGGTCGCCTAAGGGTCGACGTCATAAATGAATTTACCGTCTCCTGACGGCCCTCCATTCGTCTTCGCAGGGGGGGCTGACCCTCTGTCATACGGTATTCTGTCTTTTTTTCTCAGTCTTCGGGGACCTTGGAGTATACAGGTATACAAATACCATGATGAGAGATGATCAAGGTGATCAAGCTTTGCCGTGGCTACAGACTCTTCACTACGCCGCCGATTTGACTTGATCATGGTCTCGGGTGCTCTCCTATGGATCTCAATTCGACCTTTGATACGAACGTCGGTATAAACATGCTCGAAGTAGATAATTCACAGATCCAATCCTTTAGGTTTCTGAATGTCGGCGCAGGGTTTGTGTTGACCAAGGCCAACCTCTTCCCCACCGAAGCCGCAGCGGTGCTCAGATCGTACTGGTGCGGAGTCGAGCCTACATGTACGATGTGTACTGCGGTGGCTGACCAGACTTTGACAGAACGTTGCCATGCCATGCCTCATGTTCTCCCGTATCGTTCCTGCGTTCACTTCGCAGAACATCGATTCGCTTGTGCCGTTGACTGCCATCAGTCTGGTTTACGGGGTGGTTCGAGTGGCGATGGCTTGGATTATTAGGTGGTTCTTCTGGGTGCCCCACCGATTCTGGTACGGGATACTCGCCGCGGGTGGTTGGGGAAATCATGGTGACATACGTACGTGGGTTGTCCTACCAATATCTCTCCAGACTCAACAGAATTTGCGCTCAGCGACGGCCATTTCAATGGGAATTACGGTCTCTGCTCCGTTCGGCGACGTCGATGACGAAAATCTTGCCATCACATACATATGGATGTTTATTCTCATCTTTTTGGTGCGCTTTCTATCTCTGGCTCGCGTTATCCGTCCGGCTGACGCCCTCAAGATTACGCTCTTCCCGCTCGGAGACTTCCTTCTCATTTCCAAAGACTTGAGGGTCCGGATGTTGATTCAGAAGAAGTTCGAGAAAGAATGCACCTTCGACGGCGCAGACTGGCCGCGAAGGCCACGCGTCTCTCGCGTCTCTTTAGACATTCTGATCCAGCGTGCGACACTGAAGCAGGAAACTTGAACGACGTTCAAGAAAAAGACACCATCTCCCACAACGAGAGTATGAGGAGCACGTCAATCATCAGTCAGAAAACGCTCACCTCCACACTACCGTCAACCACTAGTGACGAAAACATAGAAACTCATGGACATGCCGCAGACCATCGTCCCTCATGCCGACTTT
>Ga0307510_10000599_pt1 | contig 36447 bp, 41 predicted proteins | sample 12_EM_MG_FD_207224 | JGI IMG/M metagenome (GOLD analysis project Ga0307510, IMG submission 207224) | Populus trichocarpa ectomycorrhiza microbial communities from riparian zone in the Pacific Northwest, United States - 12_EM | ecosystem: Host-associated > Plants > Roots > Unclassified | place...
CATCCACTCATAATCTGACATCGACCTGGCATTGGCTACGGATGGGCGGTACTTATCCATAAAGATTTGCAGCGAGTCGCCTTTTAACTTGGTTAGCTCTGTTACTTTTTGTTTAGAGAATACCTGGTCAACGTAATTGCTTTGCTCGTCCCTGATCAGCGTTTTCTGGAGTTTGGTAACGGGGGCATTGTTTTTATTCAGCAGGTCGAGAACAGACAATAAATTAACACTGAGCAAAGTGGTAAAGTTATTGGTGGAGGTAATGTAATCATTAGGGTGGTACACACCCGGAGAACGTGTAATAAAGGCATCTTTAATGGTGGCATCCTTGTGATTGAATATTGGGGCAAATTCCTTCCGTAACTTTATGGAATCTGTATTGGATGGGCGCTTACCAATAATAACCACACTATTTAATGGGGTAACGGTTTGTTCCAGGTATATCCTGATCGTATCAGAAACCGGTTGGGAAAATATCATGTAGTGAGATTTATATCCCAGGCAAGTGATCCTTATGGTATCACCTTTATGAAGATTGGTAATTGTAAATTGCCCCAACGCCGATGTAAATACCGATTGTTTCAGCGTGCTGATAGTAGTATGGGGGATAGGCAGCAGCGCATTCCTGTCTAAGACAATTCCGCTCAGTCGCTGTGCATATAGTGAAGAGCAAAAGAGTATCAGAGAAATGGTAATTAAAAGTCTGAAGCTTTTTATCACAATTAACAGATCAGGTTCAGAATAAAAATAATGATTATCCTATTTGACTGACGAATTTTTAACAAACCTTAACGTTCTGTATTTCTGCACTTGAACTAATTGGGTTACAGCAGTTGATACGATTGCTTGATAAGAGCAAACACCCGTGGAGTAAGTTTATCTAAAGAAGTCAGGCGGATATGGTTTTCATACTTTTTTGAATAAAAGGTGCTCTTTGTAACAAAGGAGTCTTCCGGTAATTTTTCCGAATAAAACTTGAGATCCAACAGGCCTTTCATCGGCCTGATCAAAAAGAAAGTGCGGTTGCGGACAAAAACGATATAGTTTTTTGAACAGCTTATAGTAACACCGTCCCAATCAGCAATCTCGGCAAGCAGCTTATCAACTGCCAGCACAAGTTCTTCGCTTTGGCCTTTTAGCAAATCGTCCAAACTAACCTTAATGCAATAATGCACTTGGTTAGGTTTTTTTAATTCGCGTTCGCATTTGGGACAAATCCAGCTCATGTTTTTACGCAAGCAAGATCATCAATATTAATTTAAAGAAGACTTTTGTTTTACAGGGTTATCCACCATAAATGGCTTTATCTGGCTTGGATCAGTAACTCTGATTACAAGTGTACCATCGTGATCTTTCATAATGACGCCGGTTACACATATTTCTTTCCCTTGATAAGGAGTATCGAAGTGGGTCTTTGATTTATTTTTAGCCGCGGCCCTGCAGATGACCGTTAGTAATTGGTTGGGATGATCACCGCCAATGTATAAAGCGATAGCGTAAGCCTTTAGATTTTCACTGACAACTTTGTCACAGATCGTTACTTTTTCGCCAACATGCCTTGCAGCATCTTTAGCCGGGATCATACTTTGTGCCGATGCGCCGGACGCGAACAGCACCATTATTGCTGAGAGAAGAAAAATGTGTTTCATATTTTAAATCTAGATAATTAAAACGCGGCAGTATGTTAAATTTAGTTAAGATTTAAGCCTCAATTATCCGGGGGTGGGTTTTTACCCAAGGTTCTGAAATTGACATAAATGGTATCTGTGTTATCCCCGCTATCATCTGATACCACAATACTGAAATTGGTCCCGGTGGTATCCAGATCATCTTTACCTTTAACAGGGATAATAACCGGCATATTGCCTCCTGCAGCCAGGTGCGCTATCGTATATTTTGAAGTATAGTCAATCCCTTTTACTGCGTTCTGATCGGCAACCTGAACCACCATGTTATAGGCATCGCCCTTCCCCTGGTTAAATAAATTAAAGCTGATCTGTGCCTTCTCATTTATATTCAGCACATTGTCATTGTTCCCCTGGCTGTCATCAAACCTGGCATTCACTACTGCTAAAATAGCCGGGTCTGTTGTCCTGCGAACCGGTTCAGCGCGTTTATTCGTCTTTTCTTTTACAACAGGACTTTCCTTTTCAGGGCTAGTATCCTTTGCCGGAGCACTGCCTTTTTCTTTAGGCGCATTTACTACTTTAGGTATATTCACTACTTTCGGTGCGGTGTTGGCAAGTACCACGGCAGGCTTTTCTTTTGGGGGGCTACTCTCTTTTTCTTTTATTGCAGGAATGTCTTTCGTTTTAGTAGTGGCACCTTCTTTAATAAGAACCCCGTCCCTCCATTCGCCTGAACTTTTTGTTCCATTTGGGAATGACATAGTGCCAATGCCATTGATCTGGTTATCCTGCCACTCGCCATTATAAACCTGCTTGTTGGTATAATAAAATATACCACGTCCGTCCTGTTTGTCATCCTTCCAGTCTCCGTCATATTTTTCGCCCGATGGCCAAATCATCTGGCCTTTCCCGTTCCTTTGGCCGTCCTTAAATTTACCCAGGAATTTTTGTCCCGACGGCCATGTCATTAATCCATCACCGTCTTGCTTATCGTTCTTCCAGTCCCCTACATATTTTCTCCCGATAGCCGAAATAAATGTCCCTTTGCCAAATTTGACGCCATCTTTCCACTCGCCCTGGTACCTGCTTTCGTCGGCGCCTATTTCCATGCCATCTCCATTTTGAAGACCGCCTTTCCATTGACCATCATATTTTCTGCCATCGGGCCATAGCATGGTTCCCTTACCGTCCATCTGGCCATTTCTCCATCCGCCGGTATATTTTCTGCCGTCTTCAAAAACCATGGAGCCTTTGCCGTTACTGCAATCACCCAGGATACAGCCTGCGGACGATCTGTCATAATTAATAGCTGATTGCGGCTTAATAAATTCACGTGTCTTGAAGGCCAGATAAAATGGGCCTGCATCGTAGCCATTACCTTCGTGCACCTGGACACGGAAATTGACCTCGCCCGTCGCCAGCTCTATTTTACTGGTTAGCGGTATACTGATGCTCTTTTGATGCCCTGCAACCAGTGAAACAAGGGTTTGTCTCGAATCGTAAGTGATGCCTTTAGTAAAATTAAGGTCCTGCACATCAATAATCAGGTTACTGGCATTCGCTTTACCTGTATTGGATAAAGTGAACCGGATCTCGGCCTTTTCATTTGCATCTAAAATATTGTTCCTGTTCCCGATGCTGTCGTCAAATGTGAGCCCGGTTACATGCAGGTCAGGAATTGATTGGCCTTTAGAAGAGTTATCCACCGGGGTGGCTGCAACAACGGCTTTTTTTGATTCGTCAAAAACATCATCCTTCCATACGCCGCTATGTTTTGTGCCGTTGGCGAATGACATGGTACCTGTGCCATTCTTTTTACTGTCCTTCCATTCGCCTTCATATTTACTTCCATCCGTGTATGTTGCTACACCTTGCCCGTTTTGTTTATCATCTTTCCATTGGCCTTCATATTTGCTTCCGTCGGCATAATTTTGTGTTCCCTGTCCCTGCCGCTGGTTATCAACCCAGTCTCCAACATATTTCTCGCCATTTTTCCATGTTTGCGCGCCACGACCGTTTTTCATGTCCTTATCCCACTCTCCCACATATTTTTTACCGTCGGTCCAAATAAAAGTGCCGGTTCCATGCTTCTGGTTTGCTTCCCATTCGCCATCATAACGGTTTCCGTTAGCATAATCATTGGTGCCCTGGCCCGAGCGCAGGTCATTGTTCCACCCGCCAATATATTTTTCGCCGCTTGGCCATGTTTCCATGCCCTGCCCGGTTTGGGTGTCATTTGCCCATTCGCCTATGTAACGTTTTCCATCAGGGAAATTCATCGTTCCCTGCCCGCTTCTGCGTCCGCCTTTAAAGCCACCGATGTAACTTTTCTTTGGCGACCATATCTCTGTTCCCTGTCCGTCTTTTAAACCATATTTCCATTCGCCCTGGTAGGAATGGCCGTCGGGCCAGGTCATGGTACCATCACCAAAGTACCGGTCATCTTTCCATGTGCCGACATATTTTCTTTTGTCGGGCCAGGTCATGGTACCTTGCCCGTTCATTTTACCGTTCAGAAACGCACCCCCATATTTTCTCCCGTCAGGGAAAACAAGCGCTCCGATCCCAACCTTACAGTCGCCCAAAATACAACCGGCCCTTTTTTGGGCATAGCTATGAAATGACCAGAGTAACAGTAATAAGAGTATATTTTTTTTGTTAATCATTTATTATTCAAATGGTTAGTTTGATATGCATCCGCACATCCCTGAAAACTGCGGCGTTACTATATCAATTCTATAACGTATTAGTAATCATGCTATTTTCCAAGGCTTAAAGATATAAGTTTTTGGTTTTTAAATGATTGTTTTAGCTATACAAAGTAAACTGGCTTTTTTGGAGGATCAATCGGCGCTTTCGGCAGCATCATCCACGCTTTCGCTCAAATCATACAATAGCCATTGTTTTTTGGCAATTTGTTTGGTTTTTGATTGCAACAGTTTGATAAAATCCTGCACACCAACGGGTTCATTACCATTGCCATGTATCAATACAATACTGCCTGCCTGGGGCTCTTGGCCTTTGGCAAGCCATGCATCGGAGCCGATAGGGATCAGGCCGAAGTCGGTTATTTTGTATACCAGTTGCTGATCGGATACCAAACCCGGGAAGCGGAAGAACGCCGATGGTACCAGCCCGTTTTTAAGCATTAATTGTTCAGTGGCTAATACTTCATAATTGATGTCGGTACCCGGCTCAAGAAGGAAATTTTCTTTAAGGGGGGCATTTTTGCTCACCCTGTGATTATAAGAGTGATTAACCCAGGTAACGCGTATCTCTCCCTCATTGCATAGTTGTTTAAGCCATTCCAGGTCAGCCTGGTGATGGAGCATCCATAAGCCACTTACTGAAAGAGCGATCGGTGCAGGCTTTTCTACTTTTTTAAATTCGGCGAACATGGTGATAAATATCCGGCGGTCGAGCGGGCGGTGCGATGGGCAAAGATCGGCTGTGAGACTTATGCCTGTTTCGGAAGGGATGCCGCGTTCAATACCCGCATCCTGTATTGTCACTGATTGCTTTTCTGCCTGGCTGATGGCTTTTTCGTAAGGTGTTTTTTTGAAGAAGGTGCGGGTTTCGGCCAATGTCATGGGCTGCACCTGGTAAAAGCTGCTTTCATTTACCTTCGTTTGCAGTGTTTGTGGATTTACCAATAGGTAGTACTCTTTGCCGCGGTTTTCAAAACGGCGCAATACGATCCAGTCTTGCGGGTAATTATGCGCCCAGCCGTAGTAAACCTGGTATTTTGTTATATCGAGGAAGTTTTGCTGGGCGTATGCAGCATTGCAAAAGCAACCTGTCATCAGGAAGCAAAATAGAAAAGTGTAACTATATTTTTTCATTAACCTGTTTCCAGTTTTTACCTGTAAGGATAGCAACAATAACCAATATGAGTATAAAAAAGATTTGAGAATAGAATAATATCTGCCAGGCTGCTGTGATTAGCGGGGAAGGCTGAGAAGGTTGTAAGTTCTGTCGTGGTAAAGCTGAAAGCGGGGGATAAATTGTCCAGCCGGAAGTTAACGGTGCGATGTTGCTTATAAACTTATCTAACTTTAGCAGAACGGTAATAATTATCAATAAGACGAATAAAAGGATAATATTTTGGAGCCGGCGCCTGTATTTGAAAAATGCCTCCCTGACTAAATAAACAACTGAAACTATAAATAAGTAAGGGAAAAAGATGAGTCGAGACCATTCTATTACAAAGTAAGTATCGTGAAGGTTGATATCCAGTTTACTATTTAGCTTTATTGTGCCGGTAATGTAAAACGCAATAAGCCAAATGATGAGAAAAACGGATAGTAATAGGACTATCTCTTTAATAATGGTTTTAGGTTTCATAGATTGAATATATAAACTTATCTTTTATTATTTAGTTATTCAATCTATTAGCTTTGTACCCATGACCCGATTATCTGTCAATATTAATAAAATTGCTACCCTGCGTAATTCGCGCGGCGGTAACAATCCCGACCTGATACAAGTTGCTAAGGATTGTGAGCGTTTTGGTGCGCAGGGCATTACCGTGCACCCGCGTCCCGATGAAAGGCATATTCGTTATGATGATGTTTTCGAATTGAAGAAAATTGTCACTACCGAATTCAATATAGAAGGCAATTGTCAGGAGCAGAAATTTATCGACCTGGTTTTGGCCAATAAACCCGAGCAGGTGACTTTGGTGCCTGATGCTTTGGGGCAAATCACTTCCAATCATGGATGGGATACAATCACCAACCAGGGATATTTGAAAGATATGATCCGGGTGTTTAAAGATGCCGGTATCCGTGTTTCGATATTTGTTGATCCTATTGTTGAAATGGTGGAAGCAGCAGCTACTACCGGTACAGACCGGATTGAATTGTACACCGAAGCCTATGCCCATCACTATCACCAGGGCAAAGAACTGGCTATTGCTCCATATGTGAAAGCAGCCGAAGTAGCACATAAGTTAGGATTAGGTATTAATGCCGGGCATGATCTTGATTTGCATAATCTTAAATACTTTGCTCAAAATATTCCGACGCTCGCCGAGGTGAGTATTGGACATGCACTGATCTGTGATGCCTTATATTATGGTTTGGAGAATACCATACAGATGTATTTGCGGCAATTGGCTGCCTGAACCCAAATTTATAGAATTTTAGAATTTATCGAATTTTATAATAGCAGTTGTTTAATTCGTTTAATTCGGGTTCAGTTTTTACTGTAAAACCATTGTCACTATAAGGTTACCCAATTGTTACTCATCTTCTAAAATTGTACCTTTGCAGAAAATTTAAGGGGACATCGAATTTCATGAAGTTGAACACAGATTATCAGGAGAAATTTCAAAACAGGCATATTGCTCCAAACGCCGCAGACACGGCTCAAATGTTAAAAACGGTTGGTGCCGGTTCACTTGATGAATTGATAGCGCAAACTATCCCATCCACTATCAGGTTAAAAAAACCACTCAATTTGCCACCGGCAAAAAGTGAGTTTGATTACCTGAACACGCTGAAGCAAACCGCTTCAAAAAACAAGGTATTCAAGTCTTTCATCGGACAGGGATATTATGATGTAATAGTACCTGGCGTGATACAGCGTAATATACTGGAAAACCCGGGATGGTATACCCAATATACCCCATACCAGGCAGAGATAGCGCAAGGGCGTTTGCAGGCATTATTGAATTTCCAGACCATGGTGATTGATTTGACCGGGATGGAAATTGCGAACGCTTCGTTACTGGATGAAGGCACAGCTGCTGCCGAGGCAATGTTTATGCAATACAGTCTGCGTAAAAACCAGGATGCAAAAGTGTTCTTTGTGTCTGACGAGGTGTTTCCGCAAACTATTGATATTTTAAAAACGCGTTCAGAACCCTATGGTATCCAAATCGAAATTGGTGATCACCGTGAGGTAGAACTGAACGAAAATATATTTGGTGCCATTGTACAATACCCTGCCGGGCATGGTGCGGTATATGATTACTCCGGCTTTGCTGCAAAGGCACACGAAAAAGGCATTAAGCTGACTGTTGTTGCCGATATTATGAGTCTGGCCTTGTTAACCCCTCCGGGTGAATGGGGTGCTGACGTAGTGGTAGGTTCAACCCAGCGTTTTGGTGTGCCGATGGGCTTTGGCGGTCCGCATGCTGCATTTTTTGCTACTAAAGAAGAGTATAAACGCTCTATCCCCGGCCGTATTATTGGTGTAACCATCGATAGTGCAGGTAATTATGCATTGCGTATGGCTTTGCAAACCCGCGAGCAGCATATCCGCAGGGATAAGGCAACTTCAAATATTTGTACAGCACAGGCATTACTTGCTATTATGGCCGGATGCTATGCTGTATACCATGGCCCTAAAGGCGTTAAGCTGATTGCCGAACGTATACATGGTTTATCTGTATTGCTTGCTGAATCATTAGCGCAATTAGGTTACAAGCAACTGAACGAAGCCTATTTCGATACATTGAAAATTGATTTGGGTGAATTGGTTGGCCCGATCCACGCTGAAGCCATCAACAACGAAATGAACCTGAATTATGAAGGTTCGGTGGTTACTATTTCTGTTGACGAGACCACTTCACCGGAAGATGTTAAAAACATGGTTCGTTTTTTTGCCAAAGTAAAAGGCAAAACCCTGAGCGATGTAAATTTTGATGAGCTGAAAGCAAATGTTCAGACTGTTATCCCGACTTCATTACAGCGTAAATCAGATTTCCTGACACATGCTATTTTCAATTCGCACCATTCAGAGCACGAGATGCTGCGTTATATCAAGTCGCTGGAAACTAAAGACCTTTCGCTTTGCCATTCGATGATCGCATTGGGCTCATGTACCATGAAACTGAATGCAACTACCGAAATGGTTCCGGTTACCTGGCCCGAATTCAGTAAAATGCACCCGTTTGCACCAGCTGACCAGGTTGGCGGTTATATGCAGTTATTTGATGAGTTGAATAACTGGCTATCTGAGATCACCGGATTTGCTGCAATGAGCTTGCAGCCGAATGCCGGGGCGCAGGGCGAATACGCCGGATTAATGGTGATCCGCGCTTATCATCACGACAGAGGCGAAGGGCACCGTAACATTGCTTTGATCCCATCATCTGCTCATGGTACCAACCCTGCATCAGCAGCAATGGCCGGAATGAAGATACTGGTAGTCAGGTGTGACGATAATGGAAATATTGACGTAAACGATCTGAGAGAAAAAGCCGAACAGCATAAAGATGATCTTTCCTGCCTGATGGTAACTTATCCGTCAACACACGGTGTTTTTGAGGAAGCCATTATAGAGGTATGCGAGATCATCCATCAGAATGGCGGACAGGTGTATATGGATGGTGCTAATATGAATGCGCAGGTAGGTTTAACAAGCCCTGCTAATATCGGTGCAGACGTTTGTCACCTTAACTTGCATAAAACATTCTGTATACCACATGGCGGCGGTGGTCCTGGTATGGGCCCTATCGGTGTTGCAAAGCATTTGGTACCTTATCTGCCGGGGCATGCTGTGGTTGATATTGATCGCGGAAAATCTATCCATGCTGTTTCGGCAGCGCCATGGGGTTCGGCATCAATCCTGATCATCTCTCATGCTTACATTGCTATGATGGGCGCCGAAGGTTTAACTGATGCTACCCGTTATGCTATACTGAATGCAAATTATATCAATACAAGGTTAAAACATCATTACCCGGTATTATATACCGGCGCCAATGGCCGTTGCGCACATGAAATGATACTGGATTGCCGCTCATTCAAAAGTTTTGGCATCGAGGTAACTGATATTGCCAAGCGACTGATGGATTACGGTTTTCATGCACCAACGGTCTCGTTCCCGGTTGCGGGTACTGTGATGGTTGAACCGACAGAATCGGAGCCCAAACATGAGCTTGACCGTTTTTGTGATGCCATGATCGCCATCCGTCACGAGATTGATGACGTAGAGAGGGGCTTGTCCGATAAAATAAATAACCCGTTAAAAAATGCTCCGCATACAGCGGCTGTAGTTACCGGCAACGACTGGGATCATCCATATACCCGTCAAAAAGCGGCATTCCCGCTTCCTTATGTGGCTGCTTATAAATTCTGGCCTTCAGTTGGCAGGGTAAATGACACTTATGGTGATAGAACACTTATTTGCTCATGCCCGCCGCTTGAAGATTATGAATTTGAAGAAAGTGTGATAGAGTAAATGTGCAGATGAGAAGATATGCAAATGTGCAGATGCAAAAAGCGTCTGCACATTTTTAATTCATAGGATTTCTGCAATCATCTGAATATATGCACATTAGTACATCTGCACATAATCTCTGCTTATTTTAGGTAGTATTTTTAGTCTCAAAAACTTGCTTAAAAGTTATAAATTGTGTTAACTTGTAGGGAATTCTGAAGAAAGCAGATTTTTTGGCTTTCAGGCTATTTACTTGCATAACCTTTTGGTTTTTTGCCCCGTATAAAGCATTATATGATTAATAATAATGGTTCTGTAAGCATTTTGCTGGTTGATGACGATGAGATAAATAACTTCATTTCCATCAAATTAATTAAGAAGGCTTTGTTAAATACTGATATCATGGCCTGTTTGCATGGTAAGTATGCAATTGATCTTTTACTGGATATCCAGAGAAATGATCCGTCTAAATTACCTGACTATATCCTGCTGGATATTAACATGCCTATCATGAATGGGTGGGAGTTTTTGGATGAGTACACGCGCTTAAATATCGATCCGTTAGGTAAATGCAAAGTTTACATTATATCGTCATCGGTGTTCAGCAACGATATTAACAAAGCACGCTCATACCCGGTAGTGAAGGACTTTATTTCAAAACCATTGAACGTAGAGAAGATAAAGGAGCTTTTTGAAGTAGCTAACCACGTTTGACTGCCAACTGCCTAGTATAAACCAATATACACAACCCACCCCTCAAAACCAACAACATCCTGATTCCTTATACAGCTGTCACTATAAAGTGATCATCTGCGTAGTTTACTTTGCCCACAGGGTTCGATTTAGCATGATAGAATAAGCAAGTATAATTCTCCTCAGCCGCCTTTTTACCATATTCTTCCCGCAACTGCATCGCTTTACGGCCGTCGTAATCGTATTTGGCTATAAATTTTCTTAGTAATTGCTCAGGCTCAGGTAGTTCATCACCGCCATAAAAACATTTGCCGCCATTGTCATCAATCCAAAAAACCTGGTGAAACGGACAATGTCCCCCAGATAATTCGTATTTAACGCCGGGTTTTAATTCGCCTGATCCTTCCAAAAATTGGATATCGACCGAATCTTTTAATGCTTCAAAAATTTCTTTGCGATAAGATGATGACTTACCTGCACTGGCAATATCCCATTCACCTTTTTGAATCACGTGTTTTGCGTGAGGGAAGCTGGGCTCGAGCCTGCTATTTCTCTCCACTACCAACCCACCTGAATGGTCATAATGCAGGTGCGACATCAAAACTAAGGTTACATCTTCCGGGTCAAAGCCAATGTTACGGATGTGCTGATGGATCAGCAGTTCATCGCGGGTATCTTTAAAGCCAAGCCCGGCATCAAACAGGATGAGGTCATCCGCAGTTTTTACCAGGAAAGGGTTGACATGGATAAACAAAGAGCCGGGGCGATCTTTGGTGCTATCGGTTTGAGGATCGAAGGGTATAAATTTTTTAGAAGAATCAACGGAATACGACCCTTCGCCTAATGCAAAAATCTCCATAGTTTTAATGTGCGGATGTGCAGATTTCAAATGTGCAGATGATTATAGAACACCCGCTTGTACTTAGTTAATTAATTTGCACATACGCACATTTGCATATCTGCACATTAAAAATCATCCGCACATTTGCATATCTTTACTGTTTTAAGCGCAAAGATATGAATAAACGGTGGGCAGTAAGGGAAAAGCCGGATAATGAGGATGTCATAAAATTGGCCGGTGAGCTTACCATCGATACTGTTCTGAGTACTTTGCTGATCCATAGGGGCATAAAGACTTACGAGGATGCCCGGTACTTCTTCAGGCCCGACCTGCGCCATCTTCACGATCCCTTCCTGATGGCCGACATGGAAAAGGCAATTGAGCGGATTGAAGCCGCAATTGCTGCGGGCGAAAAGATACTGGTCTATGGTGATTATGACGTAGATGGCACAACCGCTGTATCGCTGGTTTACAGTTTTTTTCATAAGCGGTATGATCATATTGAATATTATATTCCTGACCGTTACCGTGAAGGTTATGGTATATCCACAGAAGGGATTGATTATGCAACTGATAATGGTTTCAGTCTGATCATAGCGCTGGACTGCGGCATCAAATCAGTAGATAAGATTGCTTACGCCAATGCCAATGGGATTGATTTTGTGATTTGTGACCATCACCTTCCCGGTAAGGAGTTACCTGATGCGGTGGCTGTGCTTGACCCAAAAAGAAGTGATTGTGAATATCCTTACAAGGAACTCTCGGGCTGCGGGATAGGATTTAAACTGATACAAGCCTACGCGGAGAAGAATAATATCCCTTTTGATGAGGTAGCCTGCTATCTCGACCTGGTAGCCATCAGCATAGCTTGTGATATAGTACACATCACCGGGGAGAACAGGACACTGGCTTATTTTGGATTGCAAAAACTGAATTCGGATCCATGTACAGGCGTAAAAATTTTAATGGAGATTGCCGGGCGAAACGGTAATTATGCGATATCTGATGTTGTTTTTTCAATTGGCCCACGCATTAATGCTGCCGGGCGGATTGATGACGCCAAACACGCTGTTGAGTTACTGATCGCTTGTCATGAAGATGAGGCGAGGGAAAAAGGCATGCTGATCAATGGGAAAAATACCGAACGAAAAGGGCACGACGTATCTATTACCGATGAGGCCCTGAGTATGATTGAAAAGGATGCAGTAATGATCGGGCGTAAATCGACCGTGGTGTTTAATGAGAATTGGCATAAAGGGGTGATCGGTATTGTGGCATCGCGCCTGACTGAAAAATATTACCGCCCAACCATCGTATTAACCCAATCTAATGGGCATATAGCAGGTTCGGCAAGGTCGGTTTTTGGATATGACCTGTACGAGGCTTTATGCGAATGCAAGGACCTGTTGATCCAGTTTGGCGGACATAAATATGCTGCGGGGCTTACCCTGCATCCCGAAAACGTGGAGGCCTTTATTGAGCGATTTGAAGAAGTGGTAAGCGCCAACATTACCGATGAACAACTGATACAGCAAATAACCATAGATGCAGAACTGGAACTAAAGCAGATCGAGCCAAAATTTTTCAGGGTATTGAACCAGTTTGCGCCTTTCGGTCCGGAGAATATGTCTCCGGTTTTTCTCAGCCGGAATGTGTATGTTAGCGGATATGCAGGCCTGGTGGGCGAGAACCATCTGAAAATGTCGGTTATGCAGGAGGGTTCGCCGGTGTTTGATTGCATTGCTTTCAATATGGGCAATTACCTGGCCGAAATAAAAGATGGGCGACCTTTCGAAATTTGTTATCACATTGAAGAAAATATTTGGCGCGAAAAGCGTTCTATACAGTTGAATGTAAAGGGCATTCGATTTTAGATTTTAGATTTACGAAGTACGATTGTAGAAGTCGTAAATCGTAAATCGTAATTCGTAAATAAAAAATGATATTAAAAGCAGACGACCTGGTAAAAAAATATAAGCAACGTGCGGTTGTAAATCATGTTTCGTTTAATGTTTCGCAGGGCGAGATCGTAGGGTTATTGGGGCCGAATGGTGCCGGAAAAACTACATCGTTCTATATGATCGTGGGGTTGATCAAACCAAATGAAGGGAAGATATACCTTGAGGATGAAGATATCACCGGCGACCCGATGTACCGCAGGGCACAAAAAGGTATAGGGTATTTGGCGCAGGAAGCCTCAGTTTTTCGTAAATTGTCTGTTGAAGATAATATAAAGGCCGTGCTTGAAATGGGCAAAATGAGCAAGGAAAAACAACACGAGAAACTGGAGGAACTTATCGATGAGTTCAGTTTGCACAAAGTGCGCCGGAACCGTGGCGACCTGTTGTCGGGTGGTGAGCGCAGGCGTACCGAAATTGCCCGCGCGTTGGCAGCCGAACCTAATTTTATATTGCTGGATGAACCGTTCGCCGGGGTTGACCCGATAGCTGTGGAAGAGATACAGGCGATGGTGGCGAAACTAAGGCACCGTAATATCGGTATACTGATAACTGACCACAACGTGCAGGAAACACTATCGATAACTGACAGAGCTTACCTGCTGTTTGAAGGAAAGATACTGGAATCGGGTGTGCCTGAGGTGCTTGCGGAAAATGAAATGGTGAGGAAAGTTTATTTAGGGGCCAACTTTGTATTGAAAAGAAAAACATTTGTTTAAATTGTCATTAGTCATTTTGGCTGCGCCGTCATTAGTCATTGATGGCTCATGTAGAAGCATAAAACCAATGACTAATGACAAGTGACAAATCAACCAATTAGCCTATGACACTTATTAACTCAGTGTTTACATGGTTTATAAAAAAGCGTATCCACCAGATAGAGCTTTTTATGAAGTACCCTAACGAGGTGCAGGAGGAGTGGTTTGAGCAGTTGATAGCAGGGGCGGAGAATACGGAATGGGGCAGGAAATATCATTATAAAAGCATCGAAACCCTGAACGAGTTTAAGGAACGGGTTCCAATACAAAACTACGATACCCTGAAGCCTTATATTGAAAGGATGCTGAAGGGCGAACAAAATGTGCTCTGGCATTCAGAGATCAGGTGGTTTGCCAAATCATCGGGTACCACCAGCGACCGTAGCAAGTTTATACCCGTAAGCGATGAGTCGCTTGAAGAGTGTCATTTCAAGGGGGGCAAGGACATGCTGACCCTCTACTTTAACAACCGGCCCAACTCCCGCATATTTACCGGGAAAACGTTAACACTTGGCGGCAGTCACCAGGTGAGCCAGTTGAAGGCGGATACTTTTTTTGGCGATCTGTCGGCCGTTTTGATGAAGAACTTGCCGATGTGGGCAGAATTTTTACGTACCCCGCACCTGGACATTGCACTGATGGAAGACTTCGAAGAAAAGATCGAAAAAATGGCCTATGCCACAAAAGATGTAAATGTAACCAGCATCAGCGGTGTGCCGACCTGGAATATCCTGCTATTTAAACGCATACTGGAGATCACAGGGAAAAAGAACCTGCTGGAAGTATGGCCCAACCTTGAACTATATTATCACGGCGCGGTTAACTTTACGCCCTACCGCGAGCAATTCAAAAAGCTGATTCCCTACGATGAAATGCATTACCTGGAAACTTATAATGCGTCTGAAGGGTTCTTCGGCATACAGGATCAGGAGGAGCATGGCGACCTGTTGCTGATGCTGGATTACGGCATATTCTACGAGTTTTTACCATTGGAGCATCTGCATGATGATAACCCCAATACCCTGACATTGGATGAGGTAGAATTGAACAAAAATTATGCGCTCATCATCAGTACCAATGCCGGCCTTTGGCGGTATATGATAGGGGATACTATCCGCTTTACCTCCCTTTCACCTTTCCGCATACAGATCACCGGGCGCACCAAGCATTTTATCAATGCATTCGGCGAGGAACTGATCATTGATAACGCTGAACGTGCGTTAGAAGAAGCCTGTAAGCAAACCGGTGCCATTATTAAAGAGTATACCGCTGCGCCCATATATTTTAACGGGGATAAGAACGGCGCGCACGAATGGATCATCGAGTTTGAACAAAAGCCTGCCGAGTTTGAACGCTTTGTGGACCTGCTGGATGAAACGCTGCGCAAGATCAATTCCGACTACGACGCCAAGCGCTTTAAGGATATGGCGTTGCGCCGCCCTATTGTTCACCGTGCACCACAGGGCACCTTCTTTAACTGGATGAAAGAAAAAGGCAAGCTGGGCGGTCAGCACAAAGTACCCCGCCTGGCTAATGACCGGGAGTATATCGATTCGATTTTATTGATGGCGGAATTGGTGGGGTAACTATTAATTATCATGACAAATAATCAAGATCACAATTGTATTGATGACGACAAACTTATAGCTGATATTGAAGAATTTGGTTGGAGTGTTTTATTGATTGAAGCCACGGATTATTTACCTTCTTTTGCTTATACAGTTGGCCTTTGGAAGAATTATAATCATCCGGAAATCATCTCGTTTGGATTATCAACCCAAACACTACATGCAATTCTAAATATTGCAGGTGAAATAGTAAAGTCAGGACAAAGGTTAATAGCTCAAAGAAATTATTCTGATTTTTTCGAAACAGGATCGGCACAATTTGTAGGCGTAGATCAAAGGAATATTCAAGACTACTTTGGTTATGCAATTTGGTTTAATGATCAGGAAGAATTTCCAGCGGCGCAACTTGTTTGGACAGATCGTAAGGATAAGTTCCCTTGGGATATTGATTATGAAAAGGAATTTGAAATAAAACAGCCGTTGCTTGACAGAAATGCTGATTTTAAATTTCGCGAAGTCAAAAATTTAGCGGTATTCACTACTAGGCAATGGATTGAACTTAATAAGCCAATTCTCCGTGTCATTCATGATAGCGATGGTGACTGGCAATTTTTAACCGGAGACCAAATGCCAGATGATATAAAAGTCGTCGCATTAGAACAAATGGTCTTAAGGGACAAAACGCTAAATGAAGTTTTTAATCTAGAATATGGCGAAGAGGCGGAAAGGGAATATATTGGTGGTGAGTGGGTGAGAAACTATATTGCGATTGATGACGAGCAATAATTGACCTGAACTACCATATTCAATTCCCCTTCTTCACCACGCTTACCTCTCCGGTAGTTTCCATTACAATTTCCTCCACCTGGTCATAAGAGTTAATATTGGCTTTTTGGCGTACATCACCCATTACTTCTTCCTCGCAGATCAGGCTTTTGGTTAAGTTATCCTTATTCATCTTGCCATTTTTAAATAGGGTAATACTTTGGCCCTCCAGTATTCTTTTTATCGGCTTGCTGTATATACGTGCCCAGGCGAGGACGCGGTGGAGCAACACCAATACCAAGCTGCAGGCTACCGTTGGCACAAAGGCAGATGCGCCTATCACAACGCGGCTGAGCACTGCGCCTAAAATGATGGCTATCGTATTATCAAAAGCGGTTTTTTTGCCGAAAGTGCGCCTGCCACTGATGCGCAGCATGGCCAACGCAATAAAATAGATTACAAAAGCGCGGGCGCACATTTGCATGGTGGAGAGATCCTTCCCTTCACCAAATATTTGGTACAAGGTTTCCATAACCATTAAAACAATCCATTGCGAATTAGCTTTAACAGAGTTATTTATAACTCTTTCTTCATACAAATACTTGTCGCCATTCCCGAATATTGCCCATAGTTAGGTGTAATAACATACCCGAGCTTTTGATATAGGGCGATAGCTTCATGCTGCCTGTCGCCTGTTTCTAATAGGGTATTTGTAAACCCCGATTCTTTGGCCCATAACTCCAGGCCGGACAATATTTGATAAGCAATGCCCTGCCCTCGTTCGGTATCTTTTACAAACATTCTTTTAATCTCGGCAGAAGAATCATCGTACTTTTTGAAACATCCGCAACCTGCAGGAATGCCATCGCGATAGGCTATGAACACGGTATCCAGGTCGATGATATGGTTGTATCGATCGTAGGTCGATTGCATCAGTTCGCCATACCTTTCATTTAATTCTTTGTCCAGTAAGGTTATCAGCGACCGGAAATCAGGGTCAGTACTATCAGTTCTTTTTAAGGTGATATTTTGTGCGGGCATGTATTGATCTTAATCTGCCCAAAAATAAAATAAGATCAAAACAACGGAGCAAGCTTTTTCTCTTTTGTGGTGGAAATTTGTTCATTAAAATTCCGGTTTACCCAGTTTTTGATGCGTGACCACAGGTTTTGATGCTGCATAGGATGGATGGCCGTCGTTGGGGTTTGATTTAAGGGATTGTTTGTAGGGTTATCAGTCTCATTTTCATCTTCCCCAAAATTTTCCCTGATCACCAGGTCGCGGATATCGGGTACGCGGTTTACAATCTCGTCCAGTTCGGTCAATTCATTAAAGGTTGCCCTACCCTCTCTCTGCCTTTTTATGAGGATATAGTACCTGTCTTGCGAGAAGGTGCGGCGTTCGAGTTTTTTACGGAAATAAGACATTATTCAAGTGCTTAAATAACACACCTCAAATGCAATGCCGATAATTTAATTTGGTGATTATTAGCTTTTTAAACTAAAAATTAAGTGACTTTTTGGATCATTTTGATACATCAACTGTTCGCTTTCGTACGGTTATGTAAAATAAAAGCAGTCAGGCTGTTACACCTTTGTGACTATCTTCGTAATGAATAAAAATGCAAATTATGAGACCAACCTTATTATTTATCCTGGTAGCATTCAGCTTGGTTTCCTGTAAAAAGAATGAACCAATATCTCCCGGCCTTTTTGGTAAATGGGAACTGCGCAGGAAATATGGAGGTTTGGCAGGCATGGATTCGATATACAAAGCCGGAAATGGTGATATCGTTCAATTTAACAGCGACAGCACCTATGCCCATTACGTAAAAAGAAAACTGGCAAATACAGGGGTTTTTCATATAAGGGTACTAAATACTCCCGGGATCAATGCTGTGGATGAAATATATTTTGACAATACAGATTATGGCTCGCGCTTTACGATCAATGGCACCAAAATGACCATAGGCGAGGATTTTGATGATGGTATTGCTGCAGATTATGAAAAAATAGGAAATTAAATTATGAAGAAAGTAGTTTTATTAGTTTTAATTGCCGTGTGTTGCTTGCCGGCATGTAAGAAAAGTACACCTATATCTCCCGGTCTTTTTGGTAAGTGGGAATTACGCAGCAAATACGGTGGCCTGGCAGGCCTCGATTCGACCTATAAAGCGGGAAATGGTAACATCTATCAATTTAACAGTGACAGCACCTATTCCCATTATGTAAATAAAAAACTGACAACGACCGGGGCTTTTCACATTAAGGCAGGAGATTTTCACGGGGTCAACGCTGAATTTGAAATATATTTTGATAACACCACTTACGGCGAGCCATTTGCCCTGGGCGATACCAGGATGACCATAGGTGCAGGTGCTCCTCTTTATGATGGTATTGCTGCAGATTATGAAAAAATAAAAAACTAAGTTATGAAGAAAATATTTCTATTAGCTTTAATTGTCATGTGTTACTTGCCGGCATGTAAAAAAAGCGAACCGGTATCGCCCGGCCTTTTTGGTAAGTGGGAACTACGCAGGAGATATGGGGGCCTTGCTGGAATGGATTCCATATACAAAGCAGGAAATGGTTTTATCATTCAATTTAACAGCGATAGCACTTATTCCCGTTATGTAAAAAGGAAACTGGCAAATACCGGTACTTTTCACATCAACACATCAACTAATCCTCAGGCCAATTCTGTAGATGAAATATATTTTGATAATGCTCCTTATGGCGATCCGTTTATGCTTAACGGTACAAAAATGACCATAGGTACTGTCATTGCTGATGGTATTGCCGCAGATTATGAAAAAATAGGAAATTGAGTTATGAAAAAAACATTTTTATTAGCGTTAATTGCCGCGAGTTGCTTGCTGGCATGTAAGAAGGGTGCAATTGTATCTCCCGGGCTTTTTGGTAAATGGGAGCTGCGTCACAGTTATGGTGGCTTAGCGGGGTTTGATTCAGTTTACAAAGCAGGGAATGGTAATGTTTACCAGTTTAACAGCGATAGCACCTACAAGCATTTTGCAGGAAACAACTTATTGTCAGAAGGAGTTTTTCATATTAAGCATTATAATAATCCCAGCGAAAACTCCATTTCAGAATACGAGATATTCTTTGATAACACTACCTATGGAGATCCGTTTAGCATGAAAGGGACTACCATTACCCTTGGTACAACTGTAACTGACGGAATAGCTTCAGATTATAAGAAAATATCAAATTAGGCTTCTTTCGATTTTAGATATATCCGGATAGCTTCTACCGCTTCCTTTACATCGTGCACACGGAGGATATTGGCCCCTTTGGTCAGGGCAATAGTATTAAGAGCTGTGGTGCCGTTCAGTGCGTCTTCGGCAGTGCCACCGGTTACATGGTAGACCATCCTTTTGCGTGACACGCCTACAAGAATAGGCAGCTCCAGGATATTAAAGTCCTGCAGCCGGTTCATCAGCGTATAATTATGATCTGCCGTCTTGGCGAAACCAAAACCCGGGTCAAGTATCACATCGTGGGCTCCGAGTTGTTTTAACTGGTGGTAACGTAATGCGAAGTAGTCCAGCACTTCGGTAAACACATCTTTATAAGAAGCATGCCGGTTCATATTCTGTGGATTGCCCTTCATGTGCATCAATATATAAGGCACCTTGAGCCTGGCTACAGTGGCAAACATGTCTTCGTCAAGCTGTCCGCCTGAGATGTCATTGATAATATGTGCACCAGCGTTTACAGCATCTTCTGCAACCTCTGAACGAAAGGTATCTACAGAAATAAAAGCATCCGGATGATTGGCTGTGATCAGTTCAATAACGGGCAATAGACGATCCAATTCTTCCTGAACAGAAATATCATCAGCGCCAGGTCGTGATGAATAGGCGCCAATATCCAGGAAATCAGCACCATCAGCCAATAATTTATTGGCCTGCAATAGTGCATCGTTTAACAGCGGTTTACGACTGCCTGCATAAAATGAATCGGGCGTAATATTGATAATCCCCATCACTTTAGGCACACTCAAATCAATCAGTTTGCCCCCTGTATTTATGGTTAGCTTTTTCCTAAAAGTCGTATCTTTAGCCATTATTCAGGTTAAAACGATTAAACTGTTGAAAAGGTTAGAGTTAAGCGCCTTTTCCTCACATATAATATTGCAGCAATTATAATTATAAAATCCACCTTGGCCAATACAGCAGCAGAATACGACACAGTTATTAAGATTTGTAAAGGGCTTTTCATGAAGAAAACCCGCGATTACGGTACAGCATGGCGCATATTGCGGATAGAATCTATTACCGATCAAATATTTATCAAGGCGCAGCGCATACGTACGCTGGAAGAAAAAAAAATATCAAAAGTTGACGAAGACATCAGCAGCGAGTACATCGGCATTGTAAACTATTGCCTCATCGCGATGATGCAACTGGACTGCGGCCCCGAGACGCCTACCGAACTCTCGGTTGAGCACGTAAGCGCGTTATTCGACGAAAAAGCTAATGCAACCAAGGAACTGATGTTTGCCAAAAACCATGATTACGGCGAAGCCTGGCGCGATATGCGCATCAGCTCGCTTACCGACCTGATATTGATGAAGCTTCTGCGTGTAAAGCAGATTGAAGATAATAAGGGCCAAACGTTGGCGTCGGAAGGCGTGGTTGCCAATTACCAGGATATGCTCAACTATGCGGTTTTTGCCTTAATCAAACTGGGAGTAAAATGAGGAATTTGGTTTGGGTTTGCCGGATATTAGTTGGCCTGCTGTTCATCTTTTCGGGCCTGATCAAGATCAATGACCCGCTGGGTTTTTCCTATAAGCTGGAGGAATATTTTGAAGTTTTTCATATTGGCTTCCTGGGCAGTTTTGCGTTGGGCATGGCTATCATCCTGTGTTCACTTGAAATTATACTGGGTTTTGCATTGCTGATCGGCGTCCGTGCCAAATCGGTTGCGTGGGGACTGTTGCTGTTGATCATCTTTTTTGCGTTCCTTACTTTCTATTCGGCTTATTTTAAAGTGGTGCAAACCTGTGGCTGCTTCGGCGATGCTATTCCGCTTACACCATGGCAATCGTTTAGCAAGGACCTGGTTTTGCTGTTGCTGATATTGGTGATATTCCGCAACCGAAGAACAATCAACCCTTTGTTTAGTAAAAAAACTGGCGATAACTTGCTGATCGCTTCCGTAGTGATCGCGGTAGGCATTGGGCTTTATACCTATAATTTTATGCCGGTGATAGACTTTCTGCCTTACAAAGTCGGAGCCAATATCCTGGATGAAATGAAAACGCCTCCAGGCGCAAAGCCGGATGAATATGAGATCATCTACAACCTGAAAAACAAAAAAACAGGAGAGGCTACGGAAATGACCGATAAAGAGTACCTGAAAAGTAATATCTGGAAGGATGATAACTGGGAGGTTATAGGCAAACCTGAGAGCGTGCTGATAAAAAAGGGATTTACGCCTAAAATAATTGATCTTTCTATACAGGACGCGCAGGGGAGCGATTATACAAAAGAATTGCTATCTAGCCCATTTTATAACCTGATCATTGTAGCTTATGACCTGGATCATACGGACGTTCAGGCTATAGGACGCATCAATGCTTTGGCGGCTACACTGATACAAAATTTTAATACGCGTACTATTTTGCTTACCTCCAATTCCCCAAAGGATGCCGAGGCTTTTGCAAAAAAGAATCATTTAGTGACAGAGATTTTTTATGCTGACGGCGTACCGTTAAAGACGATGGTAAGGGCTAACCCGGGTGTGTTTTTAATGAAGAACGGAACGATCATTAATAAATGGCATTACCACTCTATGCCAAAGTATGAGGATTTGGTAAAGCAATATTTTCAAAAGTAAATGCTATGATCCGCTACATTCTCCGCAAACTGGGTTACGGGTTGGCAGTGATGCTGGGGATAGTGTTCGTGGTGTTTTTCCTGTTCAATATTTTGCCTGTTGATCCGGCCAGGATGACACAGGGGCAGCGTGCCGACGTGCAATCATTACAGGCGGTGCGTAAAGAATTTGGATTGGATAAACCTGTTCCGGTGCAGTTTGCCTATTATCTGAATGATCTCTCGCCTATTGCAATACATGCCCGGAATGACGAGGAACGGCAGCGCTATCATTATGTATCGCTGATACCCATCTCAAAAGAAAAAACTATCGCTCTGAAATGGCCCTACCTGCGTCGTTCGTACCAAACACGTAAAGATGTGGCGTCGCTGCTTTTGGGTGTGATACCCAATACCCTGATACTGGCTACAACGGCCATGATATTTGCTATCCTGATCGGTGTGTTTTTGGGGGTGCTTAGCGCGGTAAATCAAAATACATGGATCGACAAATCAGCTATTGCTTTTTCCACGTTGGGAATATCGGCACCCTCATTTTTTGCGGGGATCATTATCGCCTGGATATTCGGTTTTGTATTGAATAAATATACGGGGCTCAACATGTCGGGCAGTTTGTATAGCTATGACCCATTCAGGGGTGAAGTGATCACCTGGAAAAACCTGGTACTGCCAATGCTTACTCTTGGGCTGCGCCCATTAGCCATTATTGTACAGTTGACCCGCAGCGCCATGCTGGATGTATTGGGGCAGGATTATATCCGCACTGCCAGGGCTAAGGGCCTGGGTGAACGTACTGTTATTTATCGTCATGCTTTAAAAAATGCGTTGAACCCGGTAATCACGGCTATAGCCAACTGGTTTGCGTCTTTACTGGCGGGGTCGTTTTTTGTGGAATATGTGTTCGGGTATAATGGACTGGGTAAGGCTACAGTTGATGCACTGGAGATGTCGGATTTCCCGGTGGTGATGGGCTCTATTTTGTTTATTGCTTTTATTTTTGTGGTGATCAATATTTTGGTGGATGTGTTGTATGTTTGGATCGATCCGCGTGTTAAACTGACTTAGTTTTTATGAAGATATTTTTGATCGGGTTTATGGGGAGTGGTAAGACCACCTTAGGGCGCAAACTGGCGAGTAGAGTGGGCTTTGAGTTTATCGATCTTGACCATAAACTGGAGCAGCAGGTAGAGTTGAGCATAGCCGAATATTTCTCATTTTTTGGTGAAGATGCTTTCCGTAAGCTGGAGTCGGAAGTGTTGAAGAATACGCTTTATCCTGATAATGTCATTGTTTCAACCGGTGGCGGGTTGCCTTGCTATTTTGATAATATGGACTGGATGAAGGCTAACGGTAAGGTGATTTATATAAAATTGCCGCCTAAAACACTTGCAGACAGGCTGGAAAGTGGTAAAGAAGAACGCCCGCTGTTACAGGATAAACACGGAGATGACCTGGTTGCTTTTATCGAACAAAAGCTGGCTGAACGGGAGGGATTTTATATGCAGGCTAATATTATCGTGGATGGGTTGAGTTTGACGGCAGAAAAGGTAGAGCAAATACTCACTGCAAGTTAACTATTAAGCCTACATTAAATAAACCGCATCCTCTTTACCTTCTTCATTCAAAATAACATGCACATGCTCTTTTAATATGGTTGAAAGTGCTATGCCTGCGTAATCAGTAGTTACCGGGAAGCTTTTGTGGTTACGGTCGATCAAAACGACCGTACGGAGTTTTTTAAGAGGTACGTCCAGGAATACCCCAAAGCCATAGGCTAAAGTTTTACCGCTGTTTAAAACATCATCTACCAGGATAACAGCTTTGTTATGACAGATTTGCATATCGGTATCGGTTTTTGCTTTAAGGCTGCTGCTTTGTTTCTCAAGCTCGATTGTGATCAGCGTACTTTTAAAAGGAGCGATCTTATCCAGTATCTCTTTCAATCTTTCGGCTAAGTAATTGCCCCTTGGCAAAATACCGGCTATGATGATCTCTTCTTCATCAAAATTATCTTCCAGCAATTGGTAAGCAATGCGGTCTATCTTTTGCTCTATCTGGTGCTGGTTTAATATAAGGATCTTCTTTTCTGACATTTTATTGTTGTGTATTAAAAACGCTGAAGAACACACCCCTGCCCCCAGCCTACCGGCAGGCAGGCTCTCAAGAGGGGAACCGCAGCGGCCATTCGCATTTACTGTAAATATATAAGCAACTTTACAACATTCAAACTTTACAACTTTTCAACTGATCTTTTTGTAAGGATAGTACACAAAATTAGCGCCTTCCGGAACTATCACGAACAGGCACATATAATCGTGTGCGTTTTTATAGGTTTTGAGAAAGCGGTCTTTTAATTCATTCTTAATGATGCCTTTCTCAATAAACTCTTCCAGGGTTGATGCGTTGATGCTCCAGTCCATGTTCAGGTCGTCTCTATCCAAAATCAGTTCACCTAATTTCACCAAATGCTGATAAGCTATAAAGATAGGGTAAGCGGATAGCCCTTCCAGCATGATCTCAATAGCTACTTCGTGTATCGACTCGCTGTAAATTTTGAGGTCCCTTTCTAAACTTAACAGCGGACTTTCTGTTTTCTTTTCTTCGTTGCTATGCTCGTTAAGCAATTCTTCCGGATCCATGTTCTTATTTTTTGCGTGGCGCATGGCGCACTGTGTTAATTATTTTGATGATTATCGCCAACCACCTCACGCCCTTCGCGCAGCCTCAGCAACACTACATTCTCCACGTGCTGCGTATGCGGGAACATGTCTACCGGCTGTATTTTTTCAATATCGTATTTTTCTTTTAATACCAGCATGTCGCGTGCCTGTGTGGCGGGGTTGCAGCTTACGTATACTATTTTTTTCGCTTCTATCTCCATCAGGCGGTTCACTACATCAGGATGCATACCTGCGCGCGGCGGATCGGTAATGATTACATCCGGTTTGCCATGTTCGGCTACGAAATCAGCGTTCAGCACATCCTTCATATCACCTGCATAAAATTTGGTATTGGTGATATTGTTAATAGCTGAATTGATCTTTGCATCCTCAATGGCTGAGGGAACATATTCAACCCCTACTACCTGTTTTACTTTACCCGCTACAAAATTGGCAATGGTACCGGCCCCGGTATATAAATCGTAAACCAGTTCATCGCCCTTAAAACCGGCAAACTCACGGGTTACCTGGTATAATTTATAAGCCTGAATTGAGTTGGTTTGATAGAATGATTTTGGCCCAATACGGAAGCGGATGCCTTCCATTTCTTCGTGGATATATTCCGGTCCGCGGCTGACCAGTATTTCCTGGTCGAAGATGGTGTCGTTCTTTTTTTGGTTGATGATATATAAAAGGGATGTGATCTGCGGGAAACCATTATCGATAAAGCCCATCACTGCGTTGATCTCTTCTTCGCTCGCGTAAGCAAATACCACGATCACCATCAGTTCGCCTGTTGACGAGGTGCGGATGATCAGGTTGCGCAATGACCCGGCATGGCCTTTCAGATCATAAAAACTAATACCCTGCTGTTTTGCAAAATCACGTACACTATTGCGGATATCGTTTGACGGATCAGCCTGCAAATAGCAATGTTGTACATCCAGTATTTTATCAAACCGGCCCGGAATGTGGAAGCCCAATGCGTCCATATTCACCGGCTCATCGGTGCGGTTCTCGCCATCATTGAGCCAGCGTTTATTGGAAAAAGTATATTCCAGTTTGTTGCGGTAATACTTATCTTCAGGCGATGGCACTATCGGCAGCATATGGCTAACATCAATTTTTGCCAGGTGATTTAATGCACCTGCTACTGTTTTTTGTTTGAATTGCAGTTGAGCCGCATACGTCATGTGCTGCCATTTGCAGCCCCCACACGTGCCAAAATGCTCGCAGAATGCATCGGTGCGGAATTCTGAAGCCTGTTTAAGGTCTATGATCTTGCCTTCGGCGAAGTTCTTCTTTTTGCGGTATATCTGTACATCGGCAATATCACCGGGAACAGCCTTATCTACAAAAAGCACAAAGTCATTCGTTTTCCCTACACCCTTACCTTCCTCGGCAATATCAATGATGGAAACGTTCTCAAAAACAAGATTATTAGCAGTTTTATTCATCAGTTTGCAAAGGTACGGTTTATAAGCCTCACCCCAAACCTTCTCTTCGAAGTGTTATACTTATGCATATGATTTTTAGGCACCCCGTAGGGGTCTAATGTCGGTAGAAACATAATTTATCCATTATTCATGTGCCGTAGGTACATAACCAATGCGGGGTTCTGTTATGGAGGTAGTGACATATCGCCGGTTCGTTTCGCACCTACGGAGCGTAAGGTTGTTGTGTGTTTTTTGCTACCGACATTTTGCTCCTGACGGAGCATTTTTAGGTTTCCTTCTGAAGCAGTCCCGGTATTAAAATGAGAAGAATATTTTATGCAAAGCAATATCACTCATCTTTAAAAAAGACGAAGCAGGGTAGAATAGTGGCAGATCAAATAAACAAGTTCACAATAGCTTCCCAAAAATCATCGCTCTCAATGTCGGCTATTTCAAACTGCTCATCTATCTGTTCAGAGAAATCAATTAACTCTCCACTCATGTTGAATAGTTTTAATTATTGCTAATATAAAAGTATTTATACCAAAAACCAAATTGGTATTGTGAATTATACCTATTTAATCAAAACGATAGATCAGACTACATCCCGCTATGCAGAAACAATAAATCGACATAATTATAAAAGTAAAAATATCAGGTAAGCCATCGTTCAAAAGGGAAAAGAGCAATATAAATGTCGATGCAGTTAGCATGGCACTAATAAGCGACATCATAAGTTTTCTATGCATCATATTTGTAATGTCGCGATAGATAATGATGCCAATACCCCAAAAGATTATAAAAGTAATTAAAGAGAGCACTGCCCCTACAGTTATAACTGCAAGATATATTTGCAGTAGTAATCCTATGGTAGACAAGAAAGTGCCTGAGCTCCTGGAATCAAAAAAATAGCCTGTAGATAAAGCTAGAAGCGGGATTGGAGCAAGAAGTACAGTAGTTGCCCATACTTTTAAACAATAGGGAAGCACGTAATATTTCATCTTAATTGGTTTTGTTGTAAGAAGAATTGACAACTTTTTGAAAGTTGTCAATTCTACATTCATTGTTCACTGCCTGTCCCAATTAATCTTTCTTGAAAAATACATCAGTATCGCTACGATCATGAATAAGGCAATGCTGCCTATCATAAGCGCCAGGTCTTCCAATTGGATGATCACGTAAATAAATATGTAGAAGATGGCCAGGATTAGTGAAAATAACCCGGCTGCTTTCCTGTCCTTTAAAATTGATGCCAGGAATATGGCGATCAATGCGATGGTAGCTACAGATGCAATGAGGTAAGCTATATTAAAGCCCAGTTGCTCCGAAAACGATAGCAGTAAGGTATAATAAATGGTCATCGCGGCGCCGATCAGCACATAATTAAATACATGCACTTTCTTTTTGCCGATAAGTTCAGTAAGAAATAACGATATGAAAGTGAGCATGATGATAAGGATGGCATATTTGCTGCTCCTGGTTGTTTTTTGGTATTGATCTACGGGCAGGCGCAGTTTAACGCCGAAAGTAGCGTCATCTGCTTTTTTGGTATTTAGCACATTGTAATCATCAACCCATTGCTGAGGGAAGGGACGGTTATAGTACAGCATGCGCCATTGTGCCTCGAAAGTATTGGCATCCGGATCTATTTTTCGGGCATCGGGCAGATATCGGCCATCAAAACTCGGACTTCCCCAATTGCCCTTTACTGATACATCAGTTGTTTTGCCTAAATGCAGGAAGCTCAGTTCCTGGCTGCCCTTTAATTCAAGACTGAAATCAAAAGGTATGGCTTTGTCCAGCAGGCCCGCCAGGTTAACAGCTACCTGCAGTCCGTTGCTGAACAAATTATCCCCAAAAGAAGGTTCTGCCGTAGCCATCTGCCCGGCTACTTTAAGTTGCGGGTTGGTCTTGAGCCCCTTCAGATCACTTATACTGAATAATACCCTCGCCTTATCCGGCATCAATTGGTCAGGCGATATGGAAAGTGCGTTTAAGTCGGCTTTGGTAAAATTGCCGGATACTTTAATGGTGCTGTTATAAACCACTACCTCAAATATCCCGCGGTGCAAAACCTCCGGATTTACATTTGCATTGTACCTGAGCTCGTTGGGTAATACGAAAAGATTTTTGACCACTTCTTTGGTGATTTCCTTACCGGTGGCATCACTTTCTTTTACTTGTTTTTTGTAGGGGATCACCAACACAGGCCCCTGTATCAATTGTTCGCCGGAGTATTGATCCGATACCTCTTTGGTGGTTTGATCCTGTCTTTCGGCGCGTTCACGTATTAGCTCTTGTATCAGTACTGAGGGGATGAGCAGTACCAGGACCAGGAAACCAATGAATATTAATTTTACGGTGACCGACTCCTTGAGCCAGTGCATAAAGCCTTGCGGTTGTGGTTGTTCAGTTGTCATATCTGTTAAATAAAAGTACTTTGTGTTTCAAAGTTATTGAATAAAAAAAAATTATGTGACTTTTTGTTGTTTGATCAGTTGTTCTAAAGTATTCAGGTGTTCTTTAAATGCCTGCTTGCCTATGGGGGTCGCTTCGTAGTTGGTATTAGGTTTACGGCCCAGGAAACTTTTGTGTACAACGATATATTCCTCCTTCTCCAGCGCTTTCAAATGCGAAGCCAGGTTACCGTCGGTAATGTTCAGCAGATCTTTAAGCGAATTAAAGTCGTAGCGCTGGTTGGCCGCCAACACACTCATGATCTGCAACCTTACGCGGTTCTCAAATGCTTTATCAAGTTTATCAAAAGATATCTTCACTTATCGTATTTTAAGTACATCATGCTGCCATAGATGATATGCAGCACACCAAAACCAATGGCCCAAAATAGCAATCCGTATCCGGGTAAACAAGCGGCGATCAATCCTAAAGCTATTTCGAGCAGGCCAAGATATTTTACATCGCTGAAGGTAAAGTTGCTGGCGCTTATTAATGACAGGCCATAAAAAATAAGACAAGAAGGATATATAAAGCTGTAAAACTCATGACTGATAAAAATGCTTATCATTATACCACCTGTAATTAATGGGATAGCCATATGAAATAATAGCGACTGGCTGATTTTCCCCCAGAAAAGCTGTCCCTTGCGCTTTGCTTGTCTTTTACTAAGAATAATGGCTGTGACAATTGAGGCTGTCAAAACAGCTAGTGCAACAAAAAGTATTTGAAGTGAAAAAATCCCATCTGCATAAACGTAAATAAGGCTTCTTGCGGGAAGGTTCTTACTGGCAATAGAATAATATTCGGGAGAATTGCTAGTGATAAAGAAATAAGACAACGCTGCTCCCGCAAGCGCATATATCCCCGCCAATATCCCCGATAACCCGCTGAGGGATATAAATTTCGAGGAGCGTTCCATGATGCTGCGTATAGACGCCAGCTCATTTTGTAGTTCTTTTTCTTCCATTGAAAAGCACTTTGTATTTCAAAGTAAATAAAATGATTTCATATTTCCAAATGATTAAATAAAGAGTCTGCAAAAGAAGGGCAAAAAGTTGACAGTATTTTGTTAGTAGTGTGAAAATTAAACTGCTGATAGTCAAGTATTCATAAATGTTCACGGGCGTTCATGTGGTATGAACGTGAACACTTATACCGCGATAGCCGCCTTAACCAAATAAGGCAATATCTCTTTTTGGAAAGAAACAAAGTTTTTACGAACATCCGAGTCGCTTACCGAGGTAAAGGCAAAGCTGAAAACAATACTCTTGCTGCATTTGATCAGGAAGCGTATACGCTGCATGTAGTTTTCCTGCTTGCGCATACCGCCTAATTGCATGAAGGAGCTTACCAGCATATCTTCCAGTTCGTTAGAGAGCCTTTTCAAAAATTCCTGTGAATTGGCCGATTCGCGGATAAAATCCCAGCCGATAAACTCATTACAAACCGTGTAGGAGAGACGGCAGGTTTTCATGATCAGGTTGTTCAGGTGTGCTTCCTCATCCATCTCATGCACATTGCTGTGGATCAGCTCATCCACGCTCGACTTGATATAGTCCATCAGCAATACATGCAATACGGCTTCCTTGCTGTCGAAATACTTGTAAATAGTAGCCTTGGCTATCTTGGCTTTCTTGGCTATTTCGTTAACGCTGGTTTTATGATACCCGAATTTCCGGAATAACTCCTGCGCCGCTCTCTTAATGCTTTCTTTTATTTTGTCCGGTTCCATGTATCAATTGGATACAAATATCTCAAAATTACTCACATTTATACTATAAGAGCGTAATGACCTGGTAGCCGGTGCTTTTACAGGGGTACCATCGGCCAGTGAGAATTTTGAACCGCTGCAGGGATCGGTGCAGGTTACGGAATTATTATCAAGTGTAACAGCACACCTTTTTTCGGGCTGATAGCTGCTGCAGGCATCGTAAGCGGCATAAGTCAGGTCGGGCTCACGGTAAATAAGAAGCCCTGCTACGCCCTGGCCTTTTATAATAACTGCGCCACCCGGACTCTTTAGCGCTGCCAGTGCCGGGTTGTCAATATTAGCCTGGAAATTTACAGCCACGCTTGGCACCAGGTCCCCACTTTTACCACATGAAAGGCAGCTTAAAGTAATTACAGCCAGCAGGCAAAGTTTACGGATCATATTTCTGTTTGGAATTGTTTAAGGAAGCGTACATCGTTTTCAGAGAATAAACGCAAATCCTTTATCACATATTTTAAGTTGGTGATTCTTTCTATCCCCATTCCAAAAGCAAAGCCTGTATATTTTTTACTGTCGATGTTGCAATTTTCCAAAACGTTGGGGTCAACCATGCCGCAGCCCAGTATTTCTACCCAGCCTGTATACTTGCACATATTACATCCCGGACCACCGCAAATGGTACAGCTGATATCCATCTCAGCTGATGGCTCAGTAAACGGGAAATATGAGGGACGGAAACGTACTTTAGTACCCTCACCATACAACTCCTGCACGAAGTGATAAAGTGTTTGTTTCAAATCAGCAAAAGAAACATTTTCGTCAATATATAAACCCTCTACCTGGTGAAAGAAGCAATGTGCACGTGCAGAGATAGCCTCATTACGATAAACCCTACCCGGCATAATGGCCCTGAACGGTGGCTTACCGCTCTCCATCATCCTAACCTGAACTGACGAGGTATGCGTACGCAATGCAATATCATCCCTGCCATTATTCTTTTTAATGAAGAAGGTATCCTGCATATCACGCGCAGGGTGCTCCTCAGGGAAGTTCAATGCTGAGAAGTTGTGCCAGTCGTCCTCTATCTCCGGACCTTCAGCTACAACAAAACCTAATCTCTTAAAGATGTCAATGATCTCTATCCTCGTCAGCGACAATGGATGACGCGAGCCTACATTAAAGCCCTCACCCGGTAAAGTCAGGTCAATATCTGATTTTTGTGTTGTAGCTCCTGAATCAAGGTTTTCTTTCAGCTCCTGGTATTTTGTCTCAGCCAATTGCTTGAATTGGTTAAGCACTTTACCATAAGTACGTTTCTCTTCCGGACCGACACTTTTAAACTGGTCGAAAAGGTCTTTAATGATCCCTTTTGTCCCTAAAAACTTTATGCGGAATGTCTCCAGTTCCTCGCCGTTAGCCGGTGAAAAAGCGTTGATTTCTGCTGTATACTGATCAATTTGTTCTTGCATGTCGATTTATTTTATCACCCCCAACTCTTTGCCCACTTTGGCGAATGCTGCTATCGCTTTATCCAGATGCTCCTGCTCATGGGCGGCGGATATCTGTACCCTTATCCTCGCCTTGCCCTGCGGAACAACCGGGTAATAAAACCCGATCACATAAATGCCTTCCCCCAGCATCTTCGCTGCAAAATCCTGGGATAACTTGGCCTCATACAACATCACCGGAACAATAGGATGAACGCCCGGTTTTATGTCAAATCCTGCCTCGGTCATTTTGGTGCGGAAGTATTGTGTATTCTTTTCCAGCTTATCGCGAAGCTCGGTAGTTTCGCTGAGTAAGTTTAGTACGGCTATGGATGCTCCGGTGATAGATGGCGCCAGCGTATTAGAGAACAGGTAGGGCCTCGACCGCTGCCTCAGCATATCAATGATCTCCTTGCGCCCCGAAGTAAATCCCCCCGACGCACCGCCCAGCGCCTTGCCAAGCGTACCGGTAATAATATCAATCTTACCCATCACATTATGATGCTCATGCGTACCCCGGCCTGTTTTGCCCATAAAGCCCGAGCAATGGCTCTCGTCTATCATCACCAGCGAATTATATTTTTCTGCCAGTTCACAAATCTTATCCAGTTGGGCAATGGTACCATCCATACTGAATGCCCCGTCGGTCACTATAATGCGGTGACGGCAGCTTTGCGTTGCTTTCAGTTTTTCTTCCAGGTCGGCCATGTCATCGTGTTTGTAGCGCTGGCGCTGGGCCTTGCACAACCTTACCCCGTCTATGATCGAAGCATGGTTCAACTCATCCGAAATAATGGCATCCTGCTCATTAAATAATGGCTCAAAAACCCCGCCGTTGGCATCAAAAGCTGCGGCGTAGAGAATGGTATCCTCAGTACCCAAAAACTCGGCTATTTTGGCCTCCAGTTGCTTATGTATATCCTGCGTACCGCAGATGAACCTCACCGACGACAGCCCGTACCCATGCGTATCCAATGCCTCTTTTGCCGCCTGTATCACCTTTGGATGGCTTGATAGCCCCAGGTAATTGTTGGCGCAAAAATTGATCACCTGCTTGCCGCCCTGCACCGTGATATCGGCACCCTGGGGCGAAGTAATAATGCGTTCTCTCTTATACAATCCGGCTTCTTCGATCCCGGCGAGTTCCTGCTCAAGCACAGGTTTCAGGGTAGTATACATAGTATTGGTATTTTTGGAGCTGCAAAATTACACATTAAGGTGCAAATATTCAGCATCAGGGGTGTGCGCAAACGCTTGCGTTCATGTTCACCGCGCATGAACGCTCGTGAACATTTATGAACGCCCTGTTTACCAGAAAGTTAGGTTTGTGTGCCGCCCAAAAACTCCCCTCTTGAGAGGGGCAGGGGTGTGTTATTGAACTATGCAGTCTATTTACGAAATATGGCAGGGTAATAATTAATATCGAATAATGAATGTTGAATGTCGAACATCGAAATTACTTCATCATTCAACATTTCTTATTCGGTGTTCGATATTTTTAACAATAGCAACCCTTCTATTTCTTTATCGTAATCAATTGAGCAAAGCTGCAGGGGTTGCATTGCGGAACATTATCCAGCGTAATACTTTTTATCCGCGTTTGCGGGCAGCACCGGGGCGAGTCGCGGGCGAAAACTACTTTGATGGTATCGGGCGTCAGCGAAGCCAGTTTAAGCGTAATGGTATTCGTTTGGGGGATTGGCATCACTATAGAGCGGGGACCAGCGTCCACACTGTCTACAAAAAACCATACACTGTCATTTGCAGCGTTGGTCACCTTAAGGTCGCCGGGTTTGTAGGGCGAAGTGGGCGACAGCAGCAGGTCAGCGCCGCTCACCTTGTCAACTATCCTCACCTTTATAATCGATGACATCATTTGCGTTGCCGCGTCCCCATACACCGGGCAGGGACTGCATTTGCCGTTGTTCCGGCACGAAACCGCTACCATACACACAAATAATAATAGGAGCAAGGCTGCTTTCATAACCTGGTTGTTTTAAACCCAATACGCAGGTAAAACTGTTTGTGTAACAGGGTATTGCAAATATGGCGTGCATCAGGCTAACGCAACTCGCATTCAATCATGTCATTGCGAGGCACGAAGCAACCGCGAACTATACAGGGCGAAGATGCACAGTCTGCGATTGCCACTCCGCCTGTTGGCGGATCGCAATGACAAAAAGGTAAAAACCAGATCATTACGAGGCACGAAGCAACCATTCACCGGCCCATCATCGTAATTGTTGCAAACAATGATGCCCCGGGTAGTAAATGCCGAAAAACCTAATGTCATGAAAACATTAAAACAAAATCCAAAAATTTTACTTGCGGCAGCTTTGTTATTGGTTATGATGCTGTTGCAAAATTGCAAAAAGGAGGCCCCTCATATTACTGCTGCCCCGCCAAAACAAGGTATGTATGCCCTGGTCAACGACACGGCATGGACAGCTGAAACCGTGGCGGCCACGTTAGAGTATGACAGGGTTAGCACCGGTAAAATATTTACCTGCAGAGGGACGATGGGCAACAAAATAATACAACTGATAGCCACCCAAAATAATGTTGCCCCCGGTAATAATTTTACGGTCGGACTTATCAACGGCAACTTTGATAGTTTCGGTTATTACATACTGCCGGTACACCGCGACCTTACCGAACAAAACCCCACCACAGGCACCACCGACGGCGCCAGCCTGGTGATCACGGATATTGACACGGCTAACCGGCTTATCTCGGGCACATTTAAGTTTCCGCAGCAGGATACCGCTTACGATGCATTCGACAATGTCACTGCGGTGCAAAAAAACCTGATTACCAACGGATTTTTTAAGCAGGTACATTACGTGTATATCCCATAGGTGTTCTTAAGTTGATTGAGTTGATTAGGTTGGATTGGGTTGCGCTGATTAGTATCGCACTTTCCGCCTTTGTTGGTGTTGTCACCAACAAAACCAATTATTAACCTTATGAACCATAATAAAGCCATTGCACACGCTTGTTGGTGACAACACCAACAAGGGCCAGGGAGCCGGGATTGTCTTGACTCTTGACTCTTGATTCTTCAAAACAGGGCGTTTCCCCGCTGATAGAAGCGGGGCCGGGTTATCCGCTCATACTGCACGGGCATTAGCCACATGGCCGGTATCCGCTACTACCCCTAACGCGATTCCTTCTCCATTTTGCAAACCCCGGCATAAAAAGGGGGGTGTCACCCTGAGGCACTCGAAGGGCGAGCGCAAAGGCCTTTACGAACTCTACAGAGCCGCCATGCTAATGACTAATGCCCAAACCTATAGTTTTGAAAACATATTGGAAGTCCCTTTTTTATTAGATCGCCCTAATCTTAGATCCTCATTATCAAATTTGAAAGGAATAAATTCCTTAATGCTATCTACATAATTCCAAAAATCCTGATTAGGCTCAGTAAAAGGGAAACATAAACTTGCACTAACACAAGAATTTTTTGCTAGCCATATTAAAAAACTTGAATCATATTGTTGATTTGGTAATTCGGTTTTTTTAATGGGGTCAATCAATTTAAAATGATATGATATAATCAATTCAATTGGTCCAAGATTGTATTTAGGATATGGCTGTTCTTTTATCATATAGGCTATTGCCTGTCGCAAATCCTTTTTGTTCAATTTCCACTCTGTTTTAGTTTGTTTTGAAGGTATGTTTGCCGGAATTAAATAGCCAATCGGAGTCGTTTCTCCAGCTCCAAAAACACTTCTTACCTTCTCCAGTATAGCATCTGTCAATTCGGGTTTTTCACCATGTTCTTCATCCGCAGTGTAACCAACCATATAAATGCTATATGGATTTTCAATATCGGCAGTAGTACAAGTGGTCAGGAAGTTTTCTACATTTTTCCAAACCTTTTCTATTTTTCCTCCGGCAAGTGCCTGTGTGATTCTGCTTATTGGTAATTTGTAAATAATATAAGGACGCTGCGCTATCATATTGATTTATTGAAAACCTAAATTAAAAAAGAAATCCAATAGAAGCATCTTGAACTCTACAGAGCCGCCATGCTAATCATCAATGAATTAATGAACCAGTGAGCTAATGAACCAATGGTGTCAAAACACTGTCACCACTTTATCCAACACTATTGGGTAAATTTGATAATTCCCTGTCCTGGCCGCCACTTATCTCAAAAGCTTGCAAAAACTGCAATAAATTAGTTGTGAAACTGATTTGAATTATTCTTTGAAATTTTAATCTGTAAATGCATATAACATACGCGCACTAGTTGTATGCAAATAGGGTGTTTTCACGGGTTGTTTACTATTGGTATTAGGGATACCTTTAACGAAGATATAATGGAGATTATGATGAATGAGACCACACTATTTCGGCGCAAGCTGACCCGCTGTTTCGGGGCAAACTGACCATGGTATTTCGGGGCAAACTGACCCACCAAAATGCGTAGCAAATGCTGTAGAAGCAA
>Ga0307510_10000600_pt1 | contig 36430 bp, 32 predicted proteins | sample 12_EM_MG_FD_207224 | JGI IMG/M metagenome (GOLD analysis project Ga0307510, IMG submission 207224) | Populus trichocarpa ectomycorrhiza microbial communities from riparian zone in the Pacific Northwest, United States - 12_EM | ecosystem: Host-associated > Plants > Roots > Unclassified | place...
CCGAGCTGAACGGCTGGGAGCTCGACCCCGCGCCAATGCTGACCAACACCTGCTACAGCTTCGTCGACATGCAGCGCGTGGTGCATGTGGCCAGCGTGCATGCCTACTCGGCCGCGGAGAAGACCTTCAAGCCCGTGCCGGGTTCGGGCGGCTTGTCGGCGGCACCGAACGAAGCGGAAACGACGCTGGCCTTCGGCTGGGCGCGATCGATCTGGGCCGACATGCTTCAGTGATCGGGTGCGGCCAGCGGGCGCGCACCGGCGTTCACATCGCGGTCCACTTCTGCGCACTCGCCGCCGACGCCACCGTCTTCTCGATGAAGCGCACGCCGCGCGCGCCGTCTTCCACACGCGGATAGTCGGCCTCGTCGAGCGTCGCGGGCCGGCCGTGTTCGAGGCGTGCGCGGATGTCCGCCGCCACACCGAGGTACAGGTTCGCGAACGCCTCGATGAAGCCTTCGGGGTGACCGGCCGGCAGCCGGCAGGCGCGCTTGGCCGCGTCGCACAGCCACGGCGAATTGCGCGTCAGCACCATGCGCGGGCCGTCGACCGGCGCGTGCACGAGCTGGTTCGGATCTTCCTGACGCCAGTCGAGCGAGCCGCGGTCGCCGAACACGCGCAACCGCAGATCGTTTTCGCAACCGATCTCGATCTGCGAGGCCAGCAGCACGCCACGCGCGCCGCCCGCGAAGCGCAGCAGCAGGCTGGCGTCGTCGTCCAGGCGCCGGCCCGGGCCGAAGCTCGTGAGGTCGGCGCACAGGCTCTCGATCTCCAGCCCGGTCACGGTGACGGCGAGGTTCTCGGCATGCGAGCCGATGTCGCCCATCGCGCCGGCGATGCCGCTGCGCGCCGGGTCCGTGCGCCAGCCGGCCTGCTTGTTGTCGGTGGCTTCGACCTGCGTCGCGAGCCAGCCCTGGTGGTATTCGACGATGACCTTGCGCACCGTGCCGATCGCACCCGCGCGCACCATCTCGCGCGCCTGCCGCACCATCGGATAGCCGGTGTAGTTGTGCGTGACCGCGAACACCGTGCCCTGCTTTGCGACCCGCGTGACGAGGTCCTCGGCCTGCGCGCTGGTGTGCACCAGCGGCTTGTCGCACACCACATGGAAGCCGGCATCGACGAAGGCACGCGCGACCTCGTGGTGCACATGGTTGGGCGTGACGATGCTGACGACATCGATGCGCTCGTCGGCCGGCCGCTTCAGTTCGTCGTCCAGCAGCGCCTGCCAGCTGCCGTGGCTGCGTGCATCCGCCAGCCCGAGATCGCGGCCCGAAGCGCGCGCCTTCTCCGGCGATGACGACAGCGCACCGGCGACCAGCTCGTATTGCCCGTCGAGCGCCATCGCGTGGCGATGCACCGCGCCGATGAAGGCATCGCGCCCGCCGCCGACCATCGCATAGCGCAATCGGCGGTTCATGACGTGGCCTGCCTGCTCTTGTCGAACACCGCATCGAACGCGCCCTTCGCGGGTTCGAAGTCCAGCCGCTTGCAGAACGCCGCGCTCTCGGTCGCGCCGTGCACGCGGTCCATGCGGCTGTCTTCCCACTCGACCGACAACGGCCCGGCGTAGCCGACGTCGTTGAGCGCGACGATCAGCGATTCGAAATCGATCATGCCGCGGCCCACGCTGCGGAAATCCCAGGTGCGGCGCGCGTCGCCGAAACTGGTGTGACCGCCGAAGGTGCCCACGGTGCCGTCGCCCTTGCCCCACCAGACGTCCTTCATGTGGGCGTTGAAGATGCGCGGCCCGAAAGTGCGGATGAAGCGGATGTAGTCCACGCCCTGGTAGCCGAGGTGGCTGGGGTCGAAGTTGAAGCCGAAGCGCGGGTGGCCGTTCACCGCGGCGATCGCGCGCTCGCTGGTCGCGATGTCGAACGCGATCTCGGTCGGGTGCACCTCGAGCGCGAAGTTCACGTCGACCTCGTCGAACACGTTCAGGATGGGCGTGAAGCGCTTCGCGAAGTCGGCGAAACCGGCGTCCCAGAAGGCCTGCGTCGTCGGCGGGAACGCATACGTGGCGTGCCAGATCGACGAGCCGGTGAAGCCGGTCACGGTCTTCACGCCGAAGGCCGCGGCCGCGCGCGCGGTGTCCTGCAGCTCGCGCGCGGCGCGCTGGCGCACGCCTTCGGGATCGCCATCGCCCCACACATGCGCCGGCAGGATGGACTGGTGGCGCGCATCGATCAGGTCGCACACCGCCTGGCCGACGAGGTGGTTGCCGATCGCGAAGCACTGCAGGCCGTGCTTCGCGAGCAGCGCGCGCTTGTCGACCACGTACTGCGTCGACTTCAGCGCCTGCTGGACGTCGAAATGGTCGCCCCAGCACGCCAGCTCCAGGCCGTCGTAGCCCATGCGCTTGGCCAGCGGAGCGAGCTCGGCGAGCGGCAGGTCGGCCCACTGGCCGGTGAACAGGGTGATGGGGCGGGCCATGGTCAGCTCCTTAGAACGGCGAGTCGGGGAAGTAGAAGTCCTTCGCGGTGGCCTTGGTGATCAGCACCGACGGGATGATGGACTTGGCCGGCAGCTTCTCGTTCTTGAGCCGCGCCTCGGCCGTCATCTTGATCGCGTCGTACATGAACTTCGGCGAGTACGACACGTTGGCCTGGATGCGCGGATCGCTGCCGTCCATCAGCGTCTTGATCATGCCCTTCGCGCCGGCGCCGCCGAACACCAGCTTGATGTCGGTGCGCTTGGCCTGGTCGATCGCCTTCAGCACGCCCACCGCCATGTCGTCGTCGGCGGCCCAGACCGCGTCGATCTGCTTGAAGCGCGTCAGGTAGTCCTGCATCACCTTGAACGCGTCGTCGCGGTTCCAGTTGGCGTACTTGGCATCGAGCAGCTTGATGTCCGGATGCGCCTTCAGCACCGCGTTGAACGCGTCCATGCGCTCGTTGTCAAGCGTGGTCGCGATGCCGCGCATCGCGACCACGTTGCCTTTGCCGTTGAGCTGCTTCGCGATGAACTCGGCCGGGATCTTGCCGAACGCGGTGTTGTCGCCGGCCACGTAGGCGTCCTGCGCCGATTCATCGGTGAGGCCGCGGTCGACCACCGTCACGTACACGCCCTTGCTCTTGACCTGCGCCACCGGCTTGGTCAGCGCGGCCGATTCGAACGGGAACACGACGAGCGCGTTGATCTTGGTGACGGTCAGCAGATCCTGCAGCTGGTTCGCCTGCTCGCCGGCGTTGGCCGCGGTCTTCACGGTGATCTTCAGGTCGGGGTACTTCTTCTCCAACTCCTTCTTCGCCTCGTTGGCCCACCACACGATGCCGGCGGTGAAGCTGTGCGTCGCCGCGGGGATCGCGACGCCGAGGTTGACCTTGTTCTGCGCAAAGGCGCCGGCACTGCCGGCCGCGAGCGCCAGCGCGATAACGGTTCTGCGGGTGATCAGTTTCATGGGTTTGTCTCCGTCTTTGGACTGATGAAAAGCAGCGAAGCGCTGCGGCTGGAAAAATCTTTCATCGGCGTCGCTGCATGAACGCGACGACGATGATGACCACGCCTTGCACCGCCGCGTTCAGGTACACGCTGATGATGCTGGTGAGGTTCAGGATGTTGCTGATGACCGAGAGCAGCACCGCGCCGATCACGGTGCCGGTGATGCTGCCCGCGCCACCTTTCAACGCGGTGCCGCCGACGATCACCGCGGCGATCGCCTCGAGCTCCCAGAGCAGCCCGGTCGTCGGCGAGGCCGAGCCCAGGCGCGGCACGTAGAGCAGCGTCGCGATGCCGACGCACACGCCGAGCAGCACATAGGTCAGCAGCTTGATCAGGTCGACATCGACCGCGGCGTAGCGCGACACCTGCTCGTTCGAGCCGATCGCCTGCACATAGCGGCCATACGCGGTGCGGTTCAGGATCAGCGCACCGATCAGCGCGACGACGAGGAACACCCACACCGGCACCGGCACGCCGAGCAGCGCGCCGTAGTAGACCGGCGCATACGCATCGGCCAGCGTGTTGTCGAGCGTGATCGCGCCGCCGTTGGACAGGTAGGTCAGCACCGCGCGGAAGATGCCCAGCGTGCCGAGCGTGACGATGAAGGGCTCGATGCGGCCGCGCGTGATCAGCAAGCCGTGCGCGAGGCCGAACACCGCGCCCAGCAGCAGCGCGAAGCCGGCACCGAGCACGACGACCAGCACCGGCGCCATGCCACTGCCGCCGAGCGCGTTCATCAGCAGGATCACGCCGCCGGCGATCAGCGCGGCCATCGAGCCGACCGACAGGTCGATGCCGCCGCTGATGATCACGAAGCACATGCCGACCGCGATGATGCCGATGAAGGCGGTGCGCGTGAGCACGTTCATCGCGTTGTCCAGCGTCGCGAAATCGGGGTTGAGCAGCGCGCCGGCGATGCACAGCAGCACCAGGCCCAGAATGGGCCCGACGCCATGCAGACGCGACCACCACGGCCGCCGCGCTCCTTCAGTGCGTTCCTGTGGCATGGGCGATCAAGACCTCTTCGGTGAGTTGTTCGGCTTGCAGCGTGGCCTGCATCGCACCGCCGCGCATCACGACGATGCGGTGGCAGATGCCGATGAGTTCCATCAGCTCGCTGGAGATGACGATCACGGCTCGGCCTTCGCGCGCCAGCCGCTGGATCAGGAAATAGATGTCGCGCTTCGCGCCCACATCGACGCCGCGTGTCGGCTCGTCGAGCACGATCACCTTCGGGCCCGGGTGCAGCACCTTCGCGAGCGCGAGCTTCTGCTGGTTGCCACCCGAGAGCGACGACGCCTTGATGTCGAGCGAGCCGGTGCGGATGCCGAACTCGCTCACCGCCGTCTTCAGCGCCGCCTTCTCGGCCTCGGGCTTCAGCCAGGGCGCGGCGTAGCGGCGCAGCGCCATCAGCGTGAGGTTCTCGCGCAGCCCGAAATTCACATGCAGGCCCTTGCCCTTGCGGTCTTCGCTGAGGTAGGTCAGCCCTTGGTCGGCGGCCTCGCGCGGGCTGCGGAATCGCCGCGCCGTTCCGGCGAGTTCGATGCGCTCGGCGTGGTGCGGGCGCAGGCCCAGCAGCCCTTCGAACAGCTCGGTGCGGCCGGCGCCCACGAGGCCCGCGAACCCGAGGATCTCGCCCGGCGCCACCTCGAAGCTCACGTCGCGCGCCCAGCCGGGCACGGTCAGCGCCTGCACCTTCAGCAGCGGCGGCGCCTGTGGCGGTGCGTCCTTGGGCGGGTAAAGGTCGCTCAGATCGCGGCCGACCATCAGGTTGGCCATCTGCTGGCGCGTGACCTTGCGCGTGAGTTCGCGCGTGACGAAGCGGCCGTCGCGCATCACGACGATCTCGTCGGTGACGCGCTCGACCTCGTCGAGCTTGTGCGAGATGTAGATCAGCGTGACGCCGTCGGCCTTGAGCTGCGCGATCAGCGCGAACAGGCGCTCGGTCTCGCCCGGCGTGAGCGTGGCGGTGGGCTCGTCCATGATGAGCAGGCGTGCCTGGCGCTGCAATGCCTTCGCGATCTCGACGAGCTGCTTCTCGGCGACGATCAAATGCTTGACCAGCGTGTCCGGGCTCGCGCTCAGGCCGACCTGCTGCAGCACGCGCTGCGACTCGGCCCGCATCGCGGTGTCGTCCAGCCACCAGCCGCGCGTCTTCTCGTGGCCGAGGAAGATGTTCTGCGCGATGCTGAGGTCCTCGGCGAGTGCGAACTCCTGGTGGATCATCACGATGCCGCGCGCCTCGGCAGCGCGTGGGCCGTCGAAGCGCACCGCGTCGCCATCGATGCGCAGCTCGCCGCCGCTCAACGCTTCGTAGCCCGCGAGGATCTTCATCAGCGTGCTCTTGCCGGCGCCGTTCTCGCCGAGCAGACCGATCACGCGGCCGGGCTCGAGGTCGAAGCTGACGCCGTGCAGCACCTGCACCGGGCCGAACGATTTCTCGACCTTGTCGAAGGCGACTTTCGCGTTCACGCCGTGACCTTTCCGCGCCCGCGCAAGGTCTCTTGAAGCGCGAGAACACCTGCGCCGATCAAGCCACCCTGATCGCCCAGCGGCGCATACAGGATCTCCAGATGCCGCGTCGACAGCGCCAGCGAGCGCTGGTAGATGCTCTGCCGCAGCGATGCGAGAAACAGCGGCCCGATGCGGGTGACGCCGCCGCCGACGAACACATGCGACGGGTTGAAGAAGTTCACCACCGACGCGAGCATCTGCCCGATCAGCGTGCCCGAGCCCTGCACGATCGCGTTGGCGGCTGCGTCGCCGGCGCGGCTCGCGTGGCCCACGTCTTCGGGGGTGATCTGGCCCTGCTCGGTGAGCCGCTCGGCGAGCATCGCGCTGCCGCCGGTCTGCGCCGCCTCGGTCGCCTGGCGCGCGATCGCCGGCCCCGCGGCCATGGTCTCGACGCAGCCGAGGTTGCCGCAGTGGCAGCGCGGCCCGGCAGGGTCGACGCAGATGTGGCCCACGTCGCCGGCCGAGCCGTTCGCGCCGCGGTAGACCTCGCCGTGGCACACGACGCCGCAGCCGATGCCGGTGCCGACCTTGATGACGAGGAAGTTCGAAAGCTCACGCTTCAGGCGCCAGAGCTCGCCGAGCGCCATCAGGTTGACGTCGTTGTCGACCCAGACCGGCGCGTCGTAGTCGGCGCGCAGATCGTCGCGTATCGAGTAGCTGTCCCAGTGCGGCATCAGCGGCGGCTCGACGAGCTGGCCGCTGGCGAAGTCGACCGGCCCCGGCACGCCGACGCCGATCGCGATGACCTGGCGCGGCTTGAGGTTGCCGCGCACCAGCAGCTCGCGCATCAGCGTGCGCATGCGCGACAGCACGATGCCCGGGCCGTCACGCACATCGATCGCCTCGCCGTGGCGCGCGAGCACCTGCAGGTCGGGCGTGAGCACCGCGACCTCGACGCTCGTCGCACCCAGATCGGCGCACAGCAGCACGCCCAGGCCACGGTGCAGCTGCAGCGTTTCGGCGCGCCGCCCGCCCGACGAAGCGCGTGGGCCGACCTCGTCGAGCCAGCCCTGTTCGATGAGCCCGGCGACCACCGCGTTGGCGCGCGTCTTCGAGAAATTCAGACGCGACGAAAGCGCCTCGCGCGAGGGACCATGCAACCAGAACACGCCTTCCAGCACGCTCAGTTCGTTGTCCGACAGCTGCGCCCAGCGGCTCATGTCAGTGGTGTCTCCTGCTGTTCTGAATCGCCGAACTCTGTGGTCCGGTGAAGAAATGGTAGGAGCCCGACTTCAACCGCGCAAGCGCAATCTTCGACCCAATTCGGTCTTAACGATTTCGCACGCCCCACACTGGCGCAAACCCGCGCTGACATCGTGCACCCCGCGGCCTAGCATGACCGCACCGCAGATGCGCAACAGCGCGTTGGCCCCGGACGCACCACCACCGGCACGAGCGCGCGGAAAGGGAAGGCTTGCAAGCGACCGATATCCACGCCCCCGACTACTTCCACAAGGTCGTCGACTGCCAATGGGCCTGCCCTGCCCACACCCCCGTCCCCGAATACATCCGCCTGATCGCGGCAGGCCGCTACACCGACGCCTACATGGTCAACTGGGCGTCCAACGTATTCCCCGGCATCCTCGGTCGCACCTGTGATCGCCCGTGCGAACCGGCCTGTCGGCGCGGCCGCGTCGAAGAGGCGCAGGCCGACAAGCCCGAGCCGGTCGCGATCTGTCGCTTGAAGCGCGTCACCGCCGACTTCAAGGACGACGACATCTCCCAGCATCTGCCGAAGGCGCCGCAGCAGAAGAACGGCAAGCGCATCGCGTGCGTCGGCGCCGGCCCGGCCGCGCTGACGGTGGCGCGCGATCTCGCGCCGCTGGGTTATGCGGTGACGGTGTTCGATGGCGACAGCAAGGCCGGCGGCATGATCCGCTCGCAGATCCCGCGCTTCCGGCTGCCAGAAGAAGTGATCGACGAAGAGACCGGCTATGTGCTGAACCTCGGCGTCGAGTTCCGCGCCGGCACGCGCATCGAGTCGATGAAGACGCTGCTGGGCGAAGGCTACGACGCGGTCTTCGTCGGCTCCGGCGCGCCGCGCGGCCGCGACCTGAACATCCCCGGCCGCGCCGAGGCCGCAACGCACATCCACGTCGGCATCGACTGGCTCGCGTCGGTCTCGTTCGGCCATGTCACGCGCATCGCGAAGCGCGTGATCGTGCTCGGCGGCGGCAACACCGCGATGGACTGCTGCCGCAGCGCGAAGCGCCTCGGCGGCGAAGACGTGAAGGTGATCGTGCGCTCGCCGTTCGATCAGATGAAGGCCTCGCCGTGGGAAAAGGAAGACGCGGCGCACGAGAACATTCCCATCCTCGACTGTCTGGTGCCGATCGCCTTCCTGCACGATGGCGCCAGGCTCACCGGCATGAGTTTCGACAAGGTGCGCGCGCAGCGCGACGCCAACGGCAAGCGCCAGTTGGTGTCGACCGGCGAGCCGCCGCAGGTGTTCGAGTGCGACGAGGTGCTGGTCGCGGTCGGCCAGGAGAACGCATTCCCGTGGATAGAGCGCGATGCCGGCATCGCGTTCGACGAACACGGCATGCCGGTGCTCGATGCCGTCACGCTGCAGGCGAGCCGACCCGATGTGTTCTTCGGCGGCGACGCAGCGCTGGGGCCCAAGAACATCATCTGGGCGGTGGCGCAGGGCCATGCGGCGGCGATCTCGATCGACAAGTTCCTGCACGGCGAAGACGTCACGCTGCGCCCCGCGCCCGGCATCACGCTGGTGTCGCAGAAGATGGGCATCCACGAGTGGACCTACGACAACGCGGTCACGCTGGACGAACGCCACAAGGTGCCGTGGCGCGACGTGAACAAGGCGCTGCGCAACATCAAGGTCGAGGTCGAACTCGGCTTCGATGTGCAGACCGCGTGGAAGGAAGCGCAGCGCTGCCTGAACTGCGATGTGCAGACGGTGTTCAACACCGGCCAGTGCATCGAGTGCGATGCGTGCGTCGACATCTGCCCGACCGATTGCATCACCTTCACCGCGAACGGCATCGAAGCCGATCTGCGCACGCGACTGCGCGCGCCGGCGCGGCATGCGGAGCAGGCGCTGTATGTGTCCAGCGATCTGAAGACCGGCCGCGTGATGGTGAAGGACGAGGACGTCTGCCTGCACTGCGGGCTGTGCGCCGAGCGCTGTCCGACCGGCGCGTGGGACATGCAGAAATTCATGATCGACATGACGCAGGCAGGGCGCGGGTGCCGCAGCGACAAGGGTGTGGTGAGGAGGGTGGCTTGAATGGTTGCGCTTCCTCTGGTTTCGGTTTCGGTCTCGGTCTCGGTTGAGTGGCGCGGGCGGCTGGCGGATGGCACCGTCGGGCAGAAGCCGCGGCTGGCCCTGGACGGGCCAGCCGTTGGCCTCTTGATCGCCCGTCGGCGCCATCCGCCAACCGCCCGCGCTGCAACGGTTGCTCGCAGGCCAACCACCGTGATCGCGCGCCGGCACGCCCCAACCCCCCACGCTGCAATCGTCGCTTGCACGCAGACCACCATGATCGCGCGAGCGAGGGTGGGCTGGCTGCCGCGGGCGATCAAGAGGCCAACGGTCGGCCCGTCCAGGGCCGACCGCGGCTTCTGCCCGCGGCGGCCTGCCCAACCTCGCTCGCGCCGCTGCCGAGCTGCTCCCGCCAAGTCATGAACAAGAGGTAGACGATGTCAGTCAAGCCCCGCATCGAAGCGATCAACGATTTCGTCGTCAAGTTCGCGAATGTCAACGGCTCGGGTTCGGCCTCGGCCAACGAGATGTTCGCGCGCAGCCTGCTGCGCATGGGCGTGCCGGTGAGCCCGCGCAACATCTTCCCGAGCAACATCCAGGGGCTGCCGACCTGGTACGAGGTGCGCGTCAACGAGGCCGGCTGGCTGGGGCGGCGCGGCGGCGTCGACCTGATGGTCGCGATGAACCCGCAAACCTGGGACAAGGACGTCGCCGAGATCGAACCCGGCGGCTACCTGATGTACGACAGCAGCAAGCCGATGCCGGCGAGCAAATTCCGAGACGACATCCATGTGCTCGGCGTGCCGCTGACCGACCTGTGCGCCACGCGCTACACCGATCCGCGCGAGCGCCAGTTGCTGAAGAACATCGTCTACGTCGGCGTGCTCGCGGCGATGCTGGGCATCGAGCCCGAGGTGATCGCCACGCTGCTGGGCGAGCAGTACAAGGGCAAGGCCAAGCTGATCCAGCCCAACCTCGACGCCTTCATGATGGGCTTGCACCACGGCAAGGAATACCTCGGCGACGTGCTCGGGCTGAAGATCGAACGGCGCGACGCGGTCGGCAAGCGCATCTTCATGGAGGGCAACGCGGCCGCCGCGCTCGGCTGCGTGTACGGCGGCGCGACGGTGTGCGCGTGGTACCCGATCACGCCGTCGTCGTCGGTGGCCGAGGCGTTCCAGAAATACTGCTCCAAGCTGCGTGTCGACAAGGCCAGCGGCAAGAACAAGTTCGCGATCGTGCAGGCCGAGGACGAGATCGCGTCGATCGGCATCGTCACCGGCGCGGGCTGGAACGGGGCGCGCGCGTTCACCTGCACGTCCGGCCCCGGCGTATCGCTGATGACCGAGTTCATCGGCCTGGCCTACTTCGCCGAGATACCGGCCACCATCATCAACGTGCAGCGAGGCGGGCCGAGCACCGGCATGCCCACGCGCACGCAGCAGGCCGATGTGATCAGCTGCGCCTACGCCTCGCACGGCGACACCAAGCATGTGCTGCTGTTTCCGGAAGACCCGAAGGAGTGCTTCGAATTCGGCGCGGCCTGCCTCGATCTGGCCGACCGGCTGCAGACGCCGATCTTCCTGATGACCGACCTCGACATCGGCATGAACCACCGCCTGTGCGATCCGCTCGAATGGGACGACGCGCGCCAGCTCGACCGCGGCAAGGTGATGACGGCCGCCGAGCTCGACGCGGGCAAGGACTTCGGCCGCTACCTCGATGTCGACGGCGACGGCATCCCGTACCGAACCTACCCCGGCACGCACGCCGACAAGGGCGCGTACTTCACGCGCGGCACGACGCGCGACGCGTATGCGCGCTACTCCGAGGCCGGCCCCGACTACATGTACAACGTGCAGCGCCTGCTCACCAAGTTCGAGACCGCGAAGGAACTCGTGCCGCAGCCCGTCTTGCGCAAGGCGAGCAAGCCGACGCGCTTCGGCGTCGTCTACTACGGCTCGACCAGCCCGGCGATGAACGAGGCCTTCGAGGACCTGAAGAAGCAAGGCGTGCACGTCGACCTGTTGCGCGTGCGCGCGTTCCCGTTCAGCGCCGCGGTCGACCTGTTCCTTGCGGCGCACGACACGGTGTTCGTAGTCGAACAGAACCGCGACGCACAGCTGCGCACGCTGATCACGACCGAGCAGGAAGTGAACCCCGCCAAGCTCGAACCCATCCTGCACTACGACGGCACGCCGATCACCGCGCGCTTCATCACCGCGGCGATCGCCAAGCACATCGATGCGCACAAGGTGCTTCCGATCAAGAAGGGGCAGGCAGCATGAGCCGCCGCGCCGGGCCGCCCCAAGCAAGGCTCGTCCCCTCGGGGGACTGGCCGATGTATTCATCGGACAAGGGGCAGTCATGACCTATCTCGCGAAACCTCGGCTGCATCATCCGACGCTGCCGGCGAACAAGCTCGGCTTCACGCGGCGCGACTACGAAGGCAAGATCAGCACGCTGTGCGCCGGCTGCGGGCACGACTCGATCTCGGCCGCACTCATCCAGGCCTGCTGGGAACTCGCGATCGAACCGCACCGCGTCGCCAAGCTCTCGGGCATCGGCTGCTCGTCGAAGACGCCCGACTACTTCCTCGGCAACTCGCACGGCTTCAACACGGTGCACGGCCGCATGCCCTCGGTGCTGACCGGCGCCAACCTCGCGAACCGCGAGCTGCTGTACCTCGGCGTCAGCGGCGACGGCGACTCCGCCAGCATCGGCCTCGGCCAGTTCGCGCACGCGATGCGGCGCGGCGTGAACATGACCTACATCGTCGAGAACAACGGCGTCTACGGTCTGACCAAGGGCCAGTTCTCGGCCACGGCCGACCAGGGCAGCAAGAGCAAGAAAGGCGTGGTCAACACCGACACCGCAATCGATCTGGTGGCGATGGCGCTGCAGCTCGGCGCGAGCTATGTGGCGCGCAGCTTCTCGGGCGACAAGGAACAGCTCGTGCCGCTGATCAAGGGCGCGATGTCGCACCGCGGCGCGGCGCTGATCGACGTGATCAGCCCGTGCGTGGCCTTCAACAACCACGCCGGAAGCACCAAGAGCTACGACCATGTGCGCGCGCACAACGAGGCAGTGAACCGGCTCGACTTCATCCCGAACCGCGACGCCATCACCGCGATGTACGCGCCCGGCGAGGTGATCGAGGTGCAGCAGCACGACGGCAGCGTGCTGCGTTTGCGCAAGCTCGCGGCCGGCTATGACGCGGGCGACCGGCTCGCGGCGATGACGCACATCGCGGCACACGAATCGCGCGGCGAGATCCTCACCGGGCTGCTCTACGTGAACGCCTCGGCCGAGGACCTGCACGAGCATCTGCACACGGTCGACGCGCCGCTGAACTCGCTGAACGCCGACCAGTTGTGCCCGGGCGCCGCTGCGCTCGCCGCGATCAACGCCGATCTCGCCTGAGGACGACGCGCGCGGCGCGCGCATGCGCTGGGAGCGCGTGCACGCGCGTGCGCCGTCACGCTACAGTGGCGGCCGATTCGTCAACCGGAGCCTCATCCCATGCAACTCATCGGCATGCTCGACTCGCCCTACGTGCGCCGTGCCGCAATCTCGCTGCAGCTGCTCGGCCTGCCGTTCGAGCACCGCTCTGTCTCGGTGTTCGGCGGCTTCGATGCCTTCAGCCGCATCAACCCGGTCGTGAAGGCGCCCACGCTGGTCTGCGACGACGGCGTCGTGCTGATGGACTCCAGCCTGATCATCGACTACGCCGAAGCCCTGGCCGCGCCGCGCAGCCTGATGCCGCACGCCATCGCCGAGCGGCAGCGCACGCTGCAGCTGACCGGCCTCGCGCTCGCGGTCTGCGAGAAGAGCGTGCAGATCGTCTACGAGCACAACCTGCGGCCGGCCGAGAAGCTGCACGCGCCGTGGCTCACGCGCGTGCAGGGCCAGCTCGCGGCGGCGCTCGCGGGAATCGAGACCGAACTTGCGCGCCGGCCGCTGGCCTGCACCAGCGCCACGATCGACCAGGCCGGCGTGAGCTGCGGCGTCGCGTGGTTCTTCGTGCGCGCGATGCAACCCGAGTTCGCGGATGCGGCAAAGTATCCGGCGCTGAACGCGCACTCAGAACATGCCGAGCGCCTGACCGAGTTCAGCAAGGCGCCGCACGGCGACGGCATCGTCGCTCGGTAGAAGCGCAATAGCCCCGCAGTGGCCGCGCGATCGTGTCGCGCGGCGCGCCGTCTACAGAACGCGGTGATCCAGTGCTGGCAACTGCGCCCGCACCGACGTGATGCGCTCCGGCTCCACATCGGCGAGCACCACGCCCTCGCCTTCGGGCAGCACGTTCAGCACCTTGCCCCACGGGTCGACGACCATGCTGTGGCCGAAGGTGCGGCGGCCGTTCTCGTGCAGGCCGCCCTGCGCCGCAGCGATCACGTAGCACTGGTTCTCGACCGCACGCGCGCGCAGCAGCAGCTCCCAGTGCGCGAGGCCGGTCGTGTGCGTGAATGCGGCGGGCACCGAGAGGATGTCGCACGGCGGATTCATCAGTGCGCGGTACAGCTCGGGGAAGCGCAGGTCGTAGCAGACGCTCAAGCCCACGCGCAGCGCACCGGCGTGGAAGGCCATCGGCTCGTTTCCGGCACGGATCGCCGCGCCCTCGTCGTAGCGCTCGCGGCCGTTGTCGTACTTGAACAGGTGCACCTTGTCGTAGCGCAGCACCAGGCTGCCATCGGGCGCGTAGACGCAGTTCGCGTTCAGCACGCGATCGGGGTCGGGCGTGGCGATCGGCAGCGTGCCGCCGATCAGCCACACGCCGTTGTCGCGCGCGGCGTCGGAGAGCATGCGCTGGATCGGGCCGTCGCCGGGCGCCTCGGCCACGCCGAGCTTGTCGCGATCGGTGCGGCCCATCAGGCAGAAGTATTCGGGCAGCGCGACCAGCGTCGCGCCGGCGCGCGCGGCCTCGCCGATCAGGCGCTGCGCGGTGGCGCAGTTGGCGTCGACCTGCGTGCCGGAGACCATCTGGATGGCGGCGATCTTCATCATGCGAACCTCCGTGCTGCTCATTGGGTTCTGGCGGGGGCCGACGCGGCTGCGGACGCGGGTGGGTCCACCGGCGGCACCGCATCGCCGAATTTACGCTCGACGCGCTCGACCTTGGGATCGGCCCACGACCCGCTCACGCGGAACTCGCGCGTGCCGGCCGAGGTGAGCGGCTTCTTCAGAATCGCCTGCGCCAGAAACGCGCCGAGGCCGATCGCCGGGTTGATCACCGCATACGCGAGCGCCGCGGTGCCGGCGTTGATCTCGGGCACGACGACGACGCGCAGGTCCTGCGTTTCGCGCGCGATGTCGGCGCTGCCTTCCATCAGCACCGCGGCCTGCACGCCGCGCATGCGCAGGTTGTTGGAGCTGGCCACGCCCTGCGCGATGCTCACGTCGCCGGTGAAGCTGTCGAACGCGAAGCCTTCCTGGAACACGTCGCGAAAGTCCAGCGACAGCCGCCGCGGCAGCGACTGCAGGCTGAGCACGCCGAGCAGCCGCGCAGCGCCGGGCTCGGCCTTCAGGAACTGGCCCGCGTCCATCGTCATGTTGACCTGGCCCGACAGGCTCGCGTAGTCGAGCGCGAACGGCGAGCCGTTCCAGCCGATCTGGCCCGAGAGCTGTCCCTTGCCACCGCGGATCGCCTTGCTCGTGCCCAGGCGGTCGAGCAGCGCGCCGCTGTCGTTCAGCGCGAGCTTGAAGTCCATCACCGCACGCCGCGGCGCCGGCGCGCGGCGCGAGCCCTGCCCCACCGCCGACCAATGCCCGGTGGCCGTGAGCTGCGCTTCCGGCGTGGTGATGTTGAACTTGGTCAGCTGCCAGTCGCTGCCCTGCGGCGTGGCGCGGTTCACCGCATCGATCTCGACGCGGCCGAGGTGCTTGCCACGCAGCTCGAAATCCTCGACCACCACATCGAGCGCCGGCAGGCTCGCAGGCTGCTGATCGAGCAGGCTCTCGACCTGCTCGACATCGCTCTTGGGCAGCGACAGCCGCGACAGCCGCGCATGCACGCGCCCGCCCGCCGTGGCCGCACCGCCGCGCCGCGACGGCGGGCGGTACTCGACATAGCCGTTGAGCTGATCGGCATCGACATTGGCGCGCCATTGGCCGCCGGCGTCCTGCGACAGGCCCGCCGAGACGCGCGTGAGGCGCCGCGGGCCTGCGCTGATCTCCTGCACGCGCAGGCCGATCGAATCGGGCGCGTAGCTGCTCGTCGCGGCACCGGGCTTTCCGGCAGCGTCGCGCGTGTCGGCGGGGCCGAGGAGCTTGTCGGACACCGCGTCCCATTCGTCGACGACGAGCGTCTTCAGGTTGATGCTCGCAGCCACGCCGTTGGCAGGCTGAGGCGCCGGCTCCATCACGCCGATGCCGCCGCGCAGCACGCGCGTCTGGCCGTCGGCCGCCAGCTCGCGCTGGTACTGCGCCTGCACGACGCTGCCGAGCTCGAAGCGCAGCGTGTCGCGCGGCGTCTGCCCCGCGGCGAACGAGGCCGGATCGGTGACGCTCTGCAGGCGCAACGGCATCGGCGCGTCGGCGCTCTTGTTCAGCGGCGCCGGCAGGTTGATCGCCAGGCCGACCAGCGTGCTGGTGATGTTGATCTCGGGCTGGCCATGCACGAAGCCCAGGCTCGCGCGGTAGGCGGTCTGCCCGGTCAATGCGCTGGCGATGCGGCCGACCTGCCCGAGCTCGGTGGCCTTGCGCAAGCCGTCGGCCGTGACCGTGCCCTGGCCGTTGAAGCGCACCGAACCGTCGGGCTGCATGGCGCCGTCGAAGGTGGCGTCGCCGCCGTAGATCCGGGCGCTGGCGCCGGTCACGTCGAAGCCCTTCTGCGTGAACCCGACGCGCCCCTTGGCGTTGGCCAGCAGCGGGCTGTCGGGCGTGATGCGCACATCGTTGCCGGCCAGCGTGACGCTGCCCTTCACGCTGGTGGTGTCGACGTGGTGCAGCGGGATCACAAGGCCGAGCTTGAGGTCGGCGGTGCCGGCGCTGGTCGTGGTGTCGAGCGCCTTGCCGATCCAGCCGCCGACCGGCGAGGTGTTGACGACGCGCAGCATCTCGGCGAGCGGGCCGCGGCCGGTGAAGTCGATCGCGAGCTGGGCTTCGGTGTCGAGGTTGCGGATCGCGCCCTGCACGTTGCGGAACTCGAGGTTGCCGACCTGCGCGCGGCCGTTGGTGAGAGCCAGCGTGCCGCGGTCGAGCGCGACGTCGACATCGACGTTCTCCAGCGTCGGCCAGGTCGATGCGCTGCCGGGATTCGCGCCGCTGGCCGGCGTGCTCGGGATGAAGGCGTAGCGCGCATCCTCGACCTTCGCGGTGATGCGGAACTCGCCATCCTTGCTCGACTTGGCGTTGTAGAACGGGAACTCCCACAGGTCACCCTTGACGCGAAAGCCGGCGCTGACGAGCTTGCCGCCCTGCAGCGCGTGCTGCAGGTAGTCGCGCGTGTCGCGCCCGATGCCCAGCGGCAGGTAGCGGTACACGCGCGCGGCCAGGCCGTTGCTGAGCTTGCCGTCGAGTTCGAGCCGGCCCGGGTAGCGGCCGGCGCGCCCGGTGCCCACGCCGGCGCCGGGGCTCCAGGACGCGGTGAGTTCGCCCTTGGCATCCGGGTTGGAGAACTGCGCGTTCTTGACCTGCACCGTGATCCTGTCCGGCTGATCGGCCTGCCTGGCCGAGTCGATCTTCCATTGCAGCTGCGCGCTGAGCTGGTCCAGCGGCAGCAGCGGGTCGTCGAACACGCCGGGCAGATCGATCTCGCCGTGGTCGATCGCGATGCGCGCGTCGCCGCCGGTCTCGGTGGCGTCGAGTTCGATGGTCGCGTTGCGCAGGCCCGGCCGGCCCACCGCGCCCGCCTCGGCGGACGGCCGCGCCGCCAGCGACAGGCCCGAGAGCTTGCCCTTCGCGCGGTAGTGCGTGGGCGCATCGATGGCGCCGTCCCAGCGCGCGTTGAAATCGCTGATCACGCCTTGCGGGTTGAGCTCGGCGAGCAGCTTGCGCAGCGCGTCGCCGAGCGGCACGCGCGTGCCGATCTGCGCCATCAGCGCCAGATCGAGCCGCTGGGCCTTGAACTCGCCACCGGTGGCGGGCTGGCCCTCGCGCTGGCGCAAGGTGAACGCCAGGTCGCCCTCGGGCCAGCGGATGTTGTCCCCGGTGAGAAAGCTCACATGCTGCACCGCGAGCGACATGCCCTCCGCGTTGCGCTGCGCGATCACGCGGCCCTGCACCTCCTCGACGCTGAGCGGGTCGACATCGGGCGCGAGCCGCAACGTGACGGCGCGCAGCGCCATGTCGACGGTGGCCGCCGTGGGCTGCCCGTCCTTCAGGTCGACCCAAGCACGCAGCGCGCCCACGCCTTCGCTGAGCTCGAACGGAAGCGACACATGCTGGCGCAGCGCGTGCACATCGGCGCGCGGCAGGCTCGTGTAGACCTGGCCGCTCCAGCGCCGCCAATCGCCGCGACGCGCCAGCAGCGGCTGCGTGAAACTGCCGGTCGCGGTGAAACGGTCGCCCCAGTCGGCCGGCGGCGTCGCGTCGACGCGGATGTCATGGCGGCGCAGGCCGTTGCGCACGACGAGCTGGACATCGTCGAGCGCGAGCGGCGCGGCCTCGCGCAGCTCGTCGGTCCAGCGCACCGCGCCGGCGCGGATCACGAACTCGTGCTGCGCGAAGAACCAGTCGGCCGCAGCACTGCCTTCGTTCTTGTCGAGCTCGGCGCCGCTGAAGCTCAGGCCGGCCACGAAGATGCGGCCGCTGCGGTCGCGCCGCACCTCGAGCTGAGCGCCATCGATCAGCAGCTGCTCGAAATGCAGCTCGAACGACAGCAGCGAGCGCGGCGAGATCGCGGCGAACACCCGCGGCAGGCGCAGTGCGGGGCGCTGGTCGGCGTCCATCAGCACGACTTCGCGCAGCTCGAACGACGGCACCCAGCCGCCCGAACGCACCACGATTTCACCAATACGCACGGGAACCCCGAGCGCCTTGCTGGCCCGCGCCTGGATCGGCTCACGCCATTGCTGGATGTGGGGCAGAATCCCCCAATGGAGTGTCAGCCACGCGATCAGCAATAAGCTCCACGCGACCAGGACCAGCCCGAGCAGCGCGCGCGCCACCCAGCGCACGCGTACCCACTTCGGCGGCAGGGCGGCGACAAGATCAGGAGCGGACGTGGCAGGCGGGATCAGAGACATGAAGACATCGGTGCGCCAGCCACATAGTCGGCGAAAAACTGTTGGTTCAATCTAGCACAGACCCCATTGGCCGCCATGGGTTCAAGCTCTCCCCTTTCCGCACTTCAAATTCGCGCCAGCGCCGACCACAGCCGCTTCGTGCAGCGCATACGTCGCCGCTACGGCGCCGAGCTGACACTGCTGAGCGCCGGGCTGCCCAACCGCGACACGATTGACGCACTGATCGAGCAGCTGCTCGCCGATGGCCGCCCGCTCGCCGCGGCGATGCGCGTGGCGCGCCAGCTGGTGCTGGAGCGGCTCGCGGTGCTCGATGTGGAGCACGGCGCGCTGATGTCCGACATCACCGGCGCGATGACCGCGCTGGCCGAGGCCACGCTCGACCGCGCGCTGGCGCAGGCGCGCATCGACCACGACGCGCGCTTCGGCGTGCCACGCAATGCCGCCGGCACCGCGATCGACTTCTGGGTCGTCGGCATGGGCAAGCTGGGCGCGCGCGAATTGAACGTGTCGTCGGACATCGACCTGATCTACGTCTACGAAGAAGACGGCCAGACCGATGGTGACCTGCAAATCAGCGCGCACGAATACTTTGCACATGTCGCGAAGAGTCTCTACACGCTGATCGGCGAGACCACCGAAGACGGCTTCGTGTTCCGCGTCGACCTGATGCTGCGGCCCAATGGCAACTCCGGCCCGCCGGCCGTGAGCATGGCGATGCTGGAGGAATACCTGCAGGTGCAGGGCCGCGAATGGGAACGCTTCGCCTGGCTGAAGAGCCGCGTGGTCGCGCCGCGCGCCAGCGTGGCCAGCGGGCGCGCGCTGCCGCTGCGCGGGCTGGTCACCGCGTTCGTGTATCGCCGCTATCTCGACTACGGCGTGTTCGAGGGCCTGCGCCAGCTGCATGCCAAGGTGCGCGAAGAAGCGCTGCGGCGCGCGGCCGGCCGACCGGAGCGCGCGAACGACGTGAAGCTCTCGCGCGGCGGCATCCGCGAGATCGAGTTCATCGTGCAGCTGCTGCTGGTCGCGCGCGGCGGGCAGTTCCCGGAGATCCGCACGCGCTCGACGCTGAAGTCGCTCGCCAAGCTGGCCGCTGGCGGGCTGATGAAGCCGACCAGCGCCGCGCAGTTGGCCGAGGCCTACGAATTCCTGCGCCGCGTCGAGCACCGCATCCAGTACCTCGATGACCAGCAGACGCACCTGCTGCCCACCAACGATGCCGATCTGAACTGGATCGCGCGCAGCCTGGGGCTGGTCTGCAACAACGACGCCTGCGAGCTGCTCGACAAGCTCGGCGAGGTGCGCGAGTGCGTCGCGATGGAGTTCGACGCGCTGCTGCACGACGGCCGCGCACCGGCCAGCTCGGCGGCCTCCAACGGCTGCAAGGGCAAGAGTTGCAGCGGCGCGCCGCCGCCGGTGGACAGCGACGCCTTCCTCGACCTCCTGCCGCCCGAGCTCGCGGCGCGCGTGCGGCCCTGGCGCGATCAGCCCAAGATCCGCATGCTGCGCGACGAAAGCAAGCTGCGGCTGGCGCGGCTGATCAAGCGCGCGTCGCAGGCCGTGACCGACGGTCATTGCACGATGGACGCGGCGACGCGCTTCATCGACTGGGTCGAGCCGCTGCTGCGGCGCGAGAGCTACCTCGCGATGCTGGTCGAGCGGCCCGAGGTGCAGACGCGCTTGCTGCGCCTGCTCGGGCTGGCGCGCTGGCCGATGCGCTACCTGATGCTGCACCCCGGCGTGATCGACGAACTCGCCGACCAGCGCCTGCTGCACGGCCGCTTCGACGCCGCCGAGTTCACGCGCGAACTCGACGAACGCCACGACGCCTGGGAGCGCTCCGGCCAGGCCGATGAAGAATCGCTGCTCGACACGCTGCGCCGCGCGCACCATGCCGAGGTGTTCCGCACGCTGGTGCGCGACGTGGAGCGCGAGATCACCGTCGAGCAGGTCGCCGACGATCTCTCCGCGCTGGCGGACGCCACGCTCGCGCTCGCGATGCGCTGGGCCTGGCGCCATCTGAAGCAGGCGCACCTGCCCGAGCCGCGCCTGGCCGTCATCGCCTACGGCAAGCTCGGCGGCAAGGAGCTCGGCTACGGCAGCGATCTCGACGTCGTCTTCCTCTACGACGACGCCGACGAAGCCGACCCCGATCAGGCCGCCGAGGTCTACGGCGCCTTCGTGCGCAAGCTGATCAACTGGCTCACGCTGCGCACCGCGGCCGGCGAGCTGTTCGACATCGACACCGCATTGCGGCCCAACGGCAACTCCGGGCTGCTCGTCACGTCGCTCGCGTCGTTCGAGCGCTACCAGACCGGCCGCGGCGGCAACACCGCCTGGACCTGGGAGCACCAGGCGCTGACGCGCGCGCGCTGGTGCGCCGGCTGGCGCGGCCTGGAAGCCGGCTTCGATGCGGTGCGTCGCCAGGTGCTGTGCACGCCGCGCGATGCCGCGGCGCTGCGCGGCGAGGTCGTCGCGATGCGCGAGAAGGTGCGTGCCGCGCACCCGGTGCGCGGCGGCCGTTTCGACGTGAAACACAGCCCCGGCGGCATGATGGACGCCGAGTTCGCGGTGCAATATCTGGTGCTCGCCGAAGGCGCGACGCACGCCGGCCTGCTCGACGATGTCGGCAACATCGCGCTGCTGCAGCGCGCGCAGCTCTACGGGCTGCTGCGCGACCCCATCGGCAACGCCGCGGCCGACGCCTACCGTGAACTGCGCCGCGCACAGCACACCGCGCGCCTGGACGAACACCCGACGCAGATCGAGCCCGAGGCGATGAGCGAGATGGCCGCGTCGCGCGATGCGGTGCTCGCGTTGTGGCACGCGGTGTTCGACGCGCCGGCCGCCGCCGCGTCGTGACCCGGCCGTACGCGGCCTGGGTCGCGCTGGCCGGCATGTTCGGCCTGTGTGCGCTGCTCGGCTGGCCGGTGGCACACGACACGCTCGATTGGCAACCGGCGCGCGCATTCACCGAACCCTGGCGCGCGCTCACGCCGATCGGCGTGCACTACAGCGCCGCGCACCTGATCGGCAACCTCGCCGGCGTGGCGCTGGCCGGCCTCGGCGGCGTGGCCGCGATGGTGCCCGCGCGGCTCGCCTGCGCGTGGCTGGCCGCGTGGCCGCTCACGCACCTCGGGCTGCTGCTGCGGCCGGAGCTGCAGCACTACGGCGGCTTGTCGGGCGTGGTGCATGCAGGCATCGCGGCCCTCGTCGTCTGGGTGCTGGCCACCGGCCGCACGCGCGCGCAACGCGTGGTCGGCGCGGCGGTGGCGCTCGGCTTCGTCGCCAAACTGCTGAGCGAGACGCCGTGGGGCAGCACCTTGCGCCAACCCGAGGGCTGGGACATCACCGTCGCGCCGCTCGTCCACGCCACCGGCGCGATCGCGGGAGCGCTGTGCGCGCTCGTCGCGATCGCCATACTCCGTTTTTCCCGCACCGCATGAGCCCACGCAAGACCCATCTCGACGCCTTTGCCGTCTCCACGCTCGTGTTCTGCTGCTTCCTGTGGGGGCTGAACCAGGTCGCGGCCAAGGCGGCGTTGCCGGAAGTGCCCGCGCTGTGGCAGGCCGCGTCGCGATCGATCGGCGGCACGCTGCTGGTCGGCCTGTGGGCGCGCTGGCGCGGCATCCCGCTGTTCACGCGCGACGGCACCTGGCGTGGCGGTCTGCTGGCCGGCGCGCTGTTCGGTGCGGAGTTCCTGTGCATCTTCATCGGGCTGCAGCACACGACCGCGTCGCGCATGGTGGTGTTCATCTACATCTCGCCCTTCGTCGTGGCGCTCGGCATGCCGTTCATCTCGCGCAGCGAGCGGCTCACGCGCGCGCAGATGATCGGCTTGCTGATCGCGTTCGCGGGTGTCGCGTGGGCGTTCGAGGAAGGCTTCGCGGCGCCGGCCGCCGGGCCGCACCAACTGCTGGGCGATGCGCTCGGCGTCGGCGCCGGCGTGCTCTGGGGCGCGACGACGCTGGCGATCCGCGGCACGGCGCTGTCGCGCGCATCGGCCGAGAAGACGCTGCTGTATCAGCTCGCCGGGTCGGGCGTGATCCTGCTCGTCGCCGCGCTGCTGTCGGGCACGCAACTGCCGCATTCGATGTCGACGCTGGCGTGGAGCGCGATGGGCTTTCAGATCGTCGTCGTGACCGCGTTCAGCTACGTGCTGTGGTTTTGGCTGATCGGCCACTACCCGGCCACGCGGCTCGCGTCGTTCACCTTGCTGACGCCGGTGTTCGGCCTGCTGATGGGCGCGCTGCTGCTGGGCGAGTCGATCACGACGCGGCTGGTGATCGCGCTGTGCGCGGTCGCAGCCGGCATCGTGCTGGTGAACCGGCGCGCATGAACATGCCGCTGGTCCACATCGCGTGGCGCCTCGCGCTGTGCGGCGTGGTCTCGTGGTGGGTGTGGCGGATCGGCGGCCTGGTGCCGATGGTGGCCACCACGCCGCTCTACGGCGTGATGCTGGCCAAGCCGATCCTCGACCTGCTCAGCGATGCACGCCACCAGGCGCGCGCCATCGCCTGGCGCAAGCTCGAAGGCCGGCACTATGTGTTCCGCGGCACGCCGGTGCAGGTGCTGGAAGACGACGCCCACGTGCGCTGGGTGCGCGCCGCCGATGTGCGCCGCATCGTCGGCTTCACCGCGACCGACGGCGCGCTCGCACTCACCTACCCTGATGCCTGGCAACTGCTCGGCGAACCGCCGCAACCGCACTTCAGCGACGAGGCCTTGCTGGTCCATCTGCGCAAGGAGAGCTCCCCCGACGCGCTGCGCTTCAGACACTGGGCCGAGCGCACGATCACGTTCCCGGCGCGGCGCCTGCGCGAACGACGATCGCCGCGCGAGGCCGACTGACTAGCCGCGGATGCGCCCGACCAGCGCGGTCGTCGAATAGCCTTCGACGAACGACAGCGCCTTCGCATCGCCGCCCCAGCTGCGCACCCACTTCGTTTCTTCGAGCGTCTCGATGTCGTAGTCGCCGCCCTTCACGTAGAGCTGCGGGCGCACGAGCTTGAGCAGTTCGACCGGCGTCTGCTCGTCGAACAGCGTCACGAGGCTGACGCTCTCCAGCGCCGCGAGCACGCAGGCGCGGTCGAGTTCGGCGTTCAGCGGGCGATCCGGGCCCTTGCCGAGCAGCTTGGCGGACGCGTCGCTGTTCAGGCCGATCACCAGGCTCGCGCCGAGCGCGCGGGCCTGCGCCAGGTAGCTCACGTGGCCGCGGTGCAGGATGTCGAACACGCCGTTGGTGAACACCACCGGCTGCGCGAGCGCGGCGACACGCACGGCGAGGTCGGCGCGCGTGCAGAGCTTGTCGAGGAAGGTCGGCGTCATCGCGCGATTGTCGCCTGCGTTGCAGCGGCGGCGGTCGGCAGCGGCCTAGACTTCGGGCCTTGCCATCGTCCAAGACACCCAGGAGACTGCCATGCTCGTGCTCTGCGGCTTCACCGCCTCGAACTACTACAACAAGGTCAAGCTCGCGCTGCTCGAGAAGGGCGTGGCGTTCACCGAAGAGGCCGTCGTCAACGGCAAGAAGAGCGAAGAGGTGCTGGAAGCCACGCCGCTGGGCAAGGTGCCGTTCATCCGCACCGAACACGGCACGCTGTGCGAAAGCCAGGTGATCATGGAGTACATCGAGGGCGCCTACCCGACGCCATCATTGATGCCGGCCGATCCCTGGCAGGCGGCCAAGGTGCGTGAGCTCGTGACCTTCATCGAGCTGCATCTGGAACTGGTGGCGCGCGAGCTGTACGGCAAGGCCTTCTTCGGCGGCGAGATCAGCGAGGGCAATGCCGAGCGCATCCGCAAGCTGCTGACGAAGAACATCGCCGGCTTCAAGCGCCTGGCCAGGTTCGCGCCCTTCGTCGCGGGCGAGGCCTTCACGCAGGCCGATTGCGCCGCGTGGGCGAGCCTGCCGGTGGTCGCGATGGCCACGCGCGCAGTCTACGGCGAAGACATGCTCGGCGCCAGCGGCATCGACTGGAAGGCCTATGGCAAGCTGGTCGGCGAGCGGCCGAGCGCGCAGCGTGTCACGGCTGATCGCAAGGCCGATCAGGAACGCGCCGCGGCCGCGAAAGCGGGCTGATCGGCAACCGGCCCGACACAGACACAGACACGAGAAGGGGAGCCCGCGATGTCGTCCCATGCGTTGTCATATGCGTGGTCATGCCTGGCCTGCGAAGCCGCCAATCCGGCTTCGAGCACGAGGTGCGAGCGCTGTGACTGCGCGGCTTGCGCGACCCGCACGCAGATCGACGCAGCACGCGCCGCGTTGCAGGTTTCGGAGCGAGCGCGACCATCGTCGTTCGACATCGTCGCCGCGCTCAAGGCGTTTCGCGTGCTGCTGCTCGCTGGCGGCATCCTGGCGCTGCTGGGCGTGATGACGCTGCTCGCCAGCACGAGCGCGGCCGTCACGGCCTTCGGCGGACTGCTGCTCGCGCTCGCCGCGCTGTGCGTCAGTTCTTACCGGTGGCCGGCGTCGGCGCCAGCTTGAGCAGCGCGGCGGCGGCCACGGCTGCCGTCACTTCCTTGCGGAAGCGGTTGAGCTCCTGAACGCTGGCGAAGCTGCGCTCCATCAGCAAGCTCATGTTGTGCAGGATGCGCTCGACGACCTTGGTCTCCCAGACCGCATCGAACTGGATCTGCTTGTCCAGCCACTGTTCCAGCCACTCGGGGTTGGGCAGGCGGCTTTGCACGGTGTCGCGCGGGAACAGCTTGGCGTTGACGTGCAGATTGGTCGGGTGCAGCGCCTGCGCCGTGCGGCGCGCGCTGGCCATCAGCACGCCGACCTTGGCGAAGGCGGCGCGCGCTTCGTCGCCGAACTTGGTCAGCGCGCGCTTCATGTAGCGCAGGTAGGCGCCGCCGTGGCGGGCTTCGTCGCGCGCCAGGGTTTCGTAGATGGCCTGGATGACCGGCTCGGTGTGCCATTCGGCAGCGCGACGGTACCAGTGGTTCAGGCGGATCTCGCCGCAGAAATGCAGCATCAGGGTCTCGAGCGCCGGCGCGGGGTCGAACTCGAAACGCACTTCCTGCAACTCGGCTTCGGTGGGCACCAGATCGGGACGGAAGCGCCGCAGGTACTCCATCAGCACCAGCGAGTGCTTCTGCTCCTCGAAGAACCACACGCTCATGAAGCCGCAGAAGTCGGCGTCGTCCTTGTTGTCACGCAGGAACATCTCGGTGGCCGGAAGCGCCGCCCACTCGGTGATCGCGTTCATCTTGATCGTCTGCGCTTGCTCTTCGCTGAGCTTGCTGGCGTCGAAGTGGTCCCAAGGAATGTCCTTGTCCATGTTCCAGCGCACGGCTTCGAGCTGCTTGAAGAGTTCAGGGTAAATCATGGCGATGGCCTCGTTTTCCCGCGCGATTCTAGTCTGCGCCTCATGACACGGCGAGGACAGCGGCGCAGGCGGCAGGGCCATGCATCCAGAACAGCCCCGGAAGCGTATAAAGACTGATCGGTTATATTTAATACCAACCAGTCACGCCACGATCCCATGCGATTCGACGACCTTCCCGGCCGGGCTGTTTTGACATTCGCGGAACTCCGCGCACGCACGGCGCTCCAACGCGTGTCACGAGTCGATCGTGGACCGGTTTCTGTTGCGAAGCCACCGGCTCCGGCCGGCAGCAAGCCTCGGGGGCGATATCTCCTCCCTCCTCCCTCCCTGATTCCTCCGGGGACGCTTCGCAACACATTTATTCCCGACGTGGCGCGCCTGACGGCCCGCGCGTCGGCCTGAGCCGCCGATGCGCCGCGTCGCGGTCATCGGCTCGGGCATCGCAGGCCTGTCGGTCGCGCATGGCCTGGCGCGGGAGGCGCGCGTCACCCTGTTCGAGGCCGCCGACTATTTCGGCGGCCACACCCACACGGTCGACATGACGCTGAACGGCGTCACGCACGGCGTCGACACCGGCTTTCTCGTGCTCAACGAGCGCACCTACCCGAATCTGCTGCGCCTGTTCGAGCAGCTCGGGGTGGAGATCGCGAAGTCGGACATGTCGTTCTCGGTCCAGGTGCCGGCTTCACGCGGCCAGCGCGGCCTCGAATGGAGCGGCAGCGATCTGGGCAGCGTCTTCGCGCAGCGCGGCAACGTGCTGCGGCCGCGCTTCTGGCGCATGCTGTCGGATCTGATGCGCTTCAACAAGCTGGCCAGCGGGCTGGCCGAGAGCGGTCAAGAGGCCACGCTGCGGCAGCCGATAGCCGACTTTCTCGACCAGCACCGCTTCAGCGCCGAGTTTCGCGACTGGTACTTCCTGCCGATGATCGGCTGCATCTGGTCGTGCCCGGTCGATCAGATGCTGCGCTTCCCGGTGGCCACGATGATCCGCTTCTGCCACAACCACGGCCTGCTGCAGATCGCCAACCGGCCGCAGTGGTACACGGTGCGCGGCGGCGCGCGCAGCTATGTTCGCAAGATGCTGGAGTCGATTCCCGACGCACGCCTGAACACGCCGGTCCGCGGCGTGCGCCGGCTCGCGGGCAGCGACGACGCATCGGTCCTCGTCGCGACCGACGCCGGTACCGAGCGCTTCGACGAGGTCGTGATGGCCTGTCACAGCGACCAGTCGTTTCGACTCCTCACCGATCCCAGCGCCGCCGAGATGGGCGTGCTGAGCGCCATCCGCTATCAGCGCAATCGCGCGGTCCTGCACACCGACACCGGCGTGCTGCCGCAGCGCCGCCGCGCGTGGGCCGCGTGGAACTACGAGCGCGCGGCGACCGGCTCGCGCGAGCAAGCCTCGGTCTGTCTGCACTATCTGCTGAACCGGCTGCAGCCGCTGCCGTTCAAGACGCCGGTCGTCGTCTCGCTGAACCCGGTTCGCGAGCCGGACCCGGCCCGCGTGCACGCCGAGTTCGACTACGCCCATCCGGTGTTCGACACCGCGGCGATCGCCGCGCAGCAACGCGTGCCCGAGCTGCAAGGCCGCCGCCACACCTGGTTCTGCGGCGCCTGGACCCGCTACGGCTTTCACGAAGACGGTCTGATGTCGGGCCATGCCGTGTGCGAGGGCCTGCGCGCATCCTGGGCCGGCAGCCAGCCGGTGCCGGAGGCGGCATGAGCACTGGCGCCACCGCCTTCCTCGGCACCGGCCAGGTCCGCCACACGCGGCTGCGCCCGACGCGCAACGGCTTCGTCTACCCGACCTACTTCCTGATGCTGCCGATGCGCAGCCTGCGCGCCACGCCGTGGCCAGCGCTCGCGCGCAACCGCTTCGGGCTGATCAGCTTCTTCGACAGCGACCACGGCGACGGCCGCGCCGACAGCCTGGCCTGGCTCGACGAGGTGCTCGCGCGCGAAGGCGTCGCCGGCGCCGACGGCGAGGTCTGGCTGCACTGCTACCCGCGCGTGGCCGGCCACACCTTCAAGCCGGTCAGCTTCTGGTATTGCCACCGTGCCGACGACTCGCTCGCCGCGATCGTCGTCGAGGTCAACAACACCTTCGGCGAGCGCCACTGCTATCTGCTGACCGGGCCGGAGCTCGCCTTCGGCCGCGAGCTCCACGCCACCAAGGTGTTCCACGTCTCGCCCTTCTGCGACGTGGCGGGCGGCTACCGCTTCCGCTTCTTGTGCACGGGGCTGCATCCGGCCACGGACGATTCGCGTAAGTCGATCTCCATGGACTCGCCCCGAACCGTCGCCCGCGTCGACCACCACGATGCCCACGGCCTGCTGATCCAGACCAGCGTGTCCGGCGTGCTGCGGCCGCTGACCGCTGCGGCCATGCGCCGCGCGTTTTTCGGCATGCCGCTGATGACGCTGGGCGTCGTGGCGCGCATCCATTGGCAGGCGCTGCGGCTGTGGCTCAAGCGCGTGCCCTTCGTGACCAAGCCGGCGCCGCCGTCGGCCTTCATCTCCCGATGAGCCCCTCCAACATGAGCAGCAGCACCGTCGATCCCACCTGCGCGCCCGATTCGGCGCCCGCCGCCGCGCGCGCCGTGTTCCGCCTGCTGAAAGGCCTGCGACACGGCACGCTCACGTTGCAACTGCCCGACGGCAACACGCTGCATTTCGGCAGCGCCGCCGAGCACGAACCGCGCGCGGCGATCCGGCTGCACAACTGGAAGGTCTTCTCCGCCGCGCTCAGATCGGGCGACATCGGATTCGCCGAGAGCTTCATCGATGGCGACTGGCACACGCCCGACCTCACCGCGCTGCTGACACTGCTGATCGCGAACCGCGACGAGGTCGAGTCGGTCGTCTACGGCACCTGGTGGGGTTCGGCGCTCTACCGCGTCAAGCACCTGTTCAACCGCAATTCGCGCCGCGGCAGCAGGAAGAACATCCACGCCCACTACGACCTCGGCAACGCGTTCTACCGGCTCTGGCTGGACCCGACGATGAACTACAGCAGCGCCTGGTTTGAAGGCGGCGCGCGCGACGGCGACCTGATCGACGCCCAATGGGCCAAGGTGCGGCGCGCGCTGAGCGAATGCGGCGTGAAGCCGGGCGACCGGGTGCTGGAGATCGGCTGCGGCTGGGGCGCGCTGGCCGAATGCGCGGCGCGCGATTTCGGCGCCAGCGTGACCGGCGTGACCTTGTCGAGCGAGCAGCTCGCGTGGGGCCAGCAGCGCCTGGCCGACGCGCAGCTGCCGGGCGATCTGCGCTACCAGGACTACCGCGAGCTGAACGCCGGCACCGACGCCCAGTTCGATGCGATCGCATCGATCGAGATGTTCGAAGCCGTGGGTCGCGAATACTGGCCGAGCTTTTTCGAGACGCTGAAGCGCCAGCTCAAACCCGGCGGCAGCGCCTGCATCCAGAGCATCACGATCCGCGACGACCTGTTCGAGCGCTATGTGAAGTCGACCGACTTCATCCAGCAATACATCTTTCCCGGCGGCCTGCTGCCCAGCCCGAGCGCGTTCCGCGCTGCAGCCGCGCGGGCCGGCATGAAGGTGGTCAACGAACTCGAGTTCGGTCTCGACTACGCCGAGACACTGCGCCGCTGGCGCGCGGCCTTCCTCGCCAACGACGCACGCGTGCGCCAGCTCGGCTTCGACACCCGCTTCATGCGCATCTGGGAGTTCTACCTCGGCTACTGCGAAGCGGCCTTCGCGACCGGCAACACCAGCGTCATGCAGTTCACGTTGCAGCACGCCTGAACGGCTGCGGCGCTACCTCAGCCAGCCCTTGCGCCGGAAGAAGATGAACGGCGCGGCCACCGAGGCCAGCATCAGCGCCAGCGCGAACGGGTAGCCCCACGACCAGTCGAGCTCGGGCATGGCCTTGAAGTTCATGCCGTAGATGCTCGCGATCAGCGTGGGCGGCAGCAGCGCGACGCTGGCCACCGAGAAGATCTTGATGATCTTGTTCTGGTTGATGTTGATGAAGCCGACCGTCGCGTTCATCAGGAAGTTGATCTTGTCGAACAGGAAGGTGCTGTGGCTGTCGAGCGAGTCGATGTCGCGCAGGATCTGCCGCGCCTCCTCGAACTGCTCGGCATTGAGCATGCGGCTGCGCATCATGAAGCTCACCGCGCGGCGCGTGTCCATCACGTTGCGGCGGATGCGGCCGTTCAGGTCTTCCTCGCGCGCAATCGCGTTCAGCGCCTCGCCTGCCGCCTGGTCGTTCACGTCCTGCTTGAGCACGCGCGCGCTGACCTTCTCCAGGCTGTCGTAGATGCCTTCGAGCGCATCGGCGCTGTACTCGGCGTCGGCGTCGTAGAGCTTGAGCAGCACGTCCTTCGCGTCGTCGATCAGGGCCGGGATGCGCCGCGCGCGCAGGCGCAGCAGGCGGAACACCGGCAGCTCTTCGCCGTGGATGGAGAACAGCACGCCCTGGAACAGGATGAAGGCGACGCGCACGTTGCGCGGCGTCTCGTCGTCGTCGATCAGGAAGTCGGAGCGGATGTGCAGCTCGCCGTTGTCTTCTTCGTAGAAGCGCGCGGATTCTTCGAGGTCGTCGTCGACGGCGTCGTCCGGGATGGTCACGCCGAAGTGCTGCGCGATCCAGCTTTTCTCGTCGGCGGTGGGGGCGTCCAGATCGACCCAGACCGGGCGCACGCGGGTCAGGACCTGGGCCAGCGCGTCCAGGCTTTCGATCTCTTCCTGGACAAGGCGGCCGTTGGCCAGCGTGAAGACATTGAGCATGCGGGCACGTGAGTGGACGGTCAGCGAACACGCCAGAGCCCGGACTTGCAGCTCGGTACAGCCTTGGATTATTGCACCCGCTCACACCCTTCTTCGAGTGGGTTTGGGCACAGTTCACGCCCATCGACCCCATCGACGTGAGCAACCGTTTCACCGGCTTGTCACAGGCGAAGAAGGTGTGCACACTGGGCTCAACGGCCCCGCGCCGACGCCTCTTTCACCTCCTCCCCGCTTCCTCGCCCTCTCTCCCCCACCCCTGCGAAAGGATGCCCCATGAACTTGACCATCAGCGGCCACCACCTTGATGTCACACCCGCTCTCAGAGAGTACGTACTCACCAAACTGGACCGGGTCACGCGTCACTTCGACCAAGTCGTCGATATCAACGTGCTGCTGTCGGTCGAGAAGCTGAAGGAGAAGGAACGGCGGCAGAAGGCCGAAGTGACCCTCCATGTGAAGGGCAAGGACATCTTCGTGGAGCAATGCAGCGAAGATTTGTACGCTGCGATCGACCAACTGATGGACAAGCTCGATCGCCAGGTCTGCCGCCACAAGGACAAGGTTCAGGACCACCACCACGCGTCGCCGAAGCGCATCGACACGGCACCCGTGTGACATTTCGGTTCGCGCTCCTCGAAAAAGCGGCCTGCGGGCCGCTTTTTTCACGCCGGCATCGGCCGCAATGCCCTTCAGGGCCACCGCATCGTTGCTGCGATGCAGCACCGGATGCACAATCTTGCAGCGCAGCGCCTTTCGGACTGGTTCTCTCGGCGGCATGCACTCCATAATTCAAGACCCGAGTCCCTTGTGGTTGCCGAGTCAATCCCAAGGCCGAACCCTCTGCCACGTGTGTCGCCGATGAACCGCCTCGCTGCCATCCTGCCCGCCAGCAACGTGCTGGTCGACGTAGACGCCACCAGCAAGAAGCGCGCTTTCGAGCATGCGGGCCTGGTGTTCGAGAACCAGCACGCGATTGCGCGCGCCACCGTCACCGACAACCTCTTCGCCCGCGAACGCCTCGGCTCCACCGGCCTCGGCCACGGCGTGGCCATCCCGCACGGCCGCATCAAGGGCCTGAAGAACCCGCTGGCCGCCGTGCTGCGCGTGCAGCAGCCGATCCCGTTCGACGCTCCGGACGACGCGCCCGTGGGCCTGCTGATCTTCCTGCTGGTGCCCGAAGCGGCGACGCAGCGGCACCTCGAGATCCTCTCCGAGATCGCCGAGATGCTCTCCGACCGCGAACTGCGCGAGCGCCTCAAGACCGAGCCCGACGCCGCGGCCGTTCACCAGCTCATCGCCAACTGGGAACCGCTGAAGTCGGTCGCCTGACGCATGCCCCGCATGGGCTGTGATTGCACGGGCCGAGCGCTGGGCGAGGGCCACGCAGTGGCCCCTTCGTGGCCCAGCCAAGCCGGCCCGAATCCACTCGGGGGATCGGTCGGCGTACTCGCCGGCCGAGGGGCTCCATGAAACCGTCAGTCATCAGCGCGGAGGCGCTGTTCGAAGAGCACCGAACGGTGCTGCACTGGGAATGGATCGCGGGCCACGCGCACCCTGAACGCCGGTTCGACGAAGCGGCGGTGCGCAACGCGCAATCGGCCGCCGACCTGGTCGGCTACCTCAACTACATCCACCCGTACCGGGTGCAGATCGTCGGCAAGCGCGAGGTCGCCTACCTGAGCGTGGCCTCCGAGGTGGCAGAGCGCCGCATTTCGCGCATCGTCACGCTGGAGCCGCCGGTGCTGATCGTCGCCGACGCCGAGACGCCGCCCGACAAGCTCGTCGCGATGTGCGACCGGGCTGACATTCCGCTGTTCGCCACCGGCGAGTCCGCCGGCCACGTGATCGACGTGGTGCGCAACTACCTCAGCCAGCACTTCGCCGAGCGCACCACGCGCCATGGCGTGTTCATGGACATCCTGGGCGTCGGCGTGCTGATCACCGGCGAGTCGGGCCTGGGCAAGAGCGAACTCGGGCTGGAGCTGATCTCGCGCGGCCACGGCCTGGTGGCCGACGACGCGGTCGATCTTTACCGTGTGTCTCAGACTGGCCTCGAAGGCCGCTGCCCGGAGCTGCTGCTGAACCTGCTCGAAGTGCGCGGCATCGGCTTGCTCGACATCAAGGCCATCTTCGGCGAGACCGCGGTGCGCCGCAAGATGCGGCTCAAGCTCATCGTGCACCTGGTGCGCAAGGAGACGATGGACCGCGAGTTCGAGCGCCTGCCCTACGAGCCGCTGAACGAGGACATCCTCGATGTACCGGTGCGCAAGACCGTGATCGCCGTGGACGCCGGCCGCAACCTCGCGGTGCTGGTCGAGGCCGCGGTGCGCAACACCATCCTGCAGCTGCGCGGGATCGACACGTACAAGGAATTCATCGAGCGCCACGCCAAGGCCATGCTGAAGCCCGAGTGAGCTGAGCAGCGCTTCACGTCGGCGCACGGGCTGAGCGGCGCCCTCTCGCCGGCGCACGGGCCGAGCGCCGGGCCGCCCCACGCCGGCCCGACCCCCTCGGGGGGTGGCCCGGTACCCCGGGCCGGGGGCTCCATCACTTCAGCTTGTATTCGCAGTTCTTCTTCGTGCAGACGGCGTAAAGCGCGAGCGCGTGGTCCTGCAGCTCGAAGCCGCGCGTCTGAGCGATGCTGCGCTGGCGCTTCTCGATCTCGGCGTCGAAGAACTCCTCGACCCGGCCGCAGTCGACGCACACCAGGTGGTCGTGGTGCTTGCCTTCGTTGAGCTCGAACACCGCCTTGCCGGTCTCGAAATGGTTGCGCGAGAGGATGCCGGCCTGCTCGAACTGCATCAGCACCCGGTACACGGTGGCCAGGCCCACGTCGGCGCCCTCGGCCAGCAGCATCTTGAAGACGTCTTCCGCGCTCATGTGGCGCTGCGAGGTCTTCTGGAACATCTCCAGCACCTTGATGCGCGGCAGCGTGGCCTTCAGGCCGCTGTTCTTGAGTTCGTCGGCGTGCGTCATGGGGTGTGGCGGGTCGGGGGCGAAGTCAGGCAAAGGTCTTGGCCGCCGAGTGGAGGCCGCTAGAATCCGGCGATCATATCGAGGTTGGCGGCCCTGCGGCGCGCCAGTGCGCACACCATGGATTTTCGTTCGTTCTCCCGCTCGACCCGTCGCCTGCTGCCCATCGGTTTGATGCTCGCCACCGCATTCATGGCCGCGGGCTGCGAATCGTTCGGGCGCAGGACCGATGCCTTCCTCGGCGTGATCACGCCCTACCGCGTCGAGGTCGTGCAAGGCAACGTCATCACCAGCGAGCAGGCGCAGGTCGTCAAGGCCGGCATGAACCGCGCGCAGGTGCGCGACGTGCTCGGCACGCCGCTGCTGGCCGATGTGTTCCACAACGACCGCTGGGACTACGTCTTCACGATCCGCCGCCAGGGCGCCGAGCCGCAATCGCGGCGCATCGTCGTGCTGTTCTCGGGCGACAACTTCCAGAGCATGGACACCGGCGGCCCGCTGCCGTCGGAGCGCGAGTTCGTCGCCTCGATCGACACCTTCAAGACCTCGCGCAACGGCCCGCCGCTGGAGCTCACGCCCGAGCAGACCAAGGCGCTGCCGGCGCCAGCCAAGCCGGCGGTCGTCGAGACCGAACCGATCGGCCCGACGCGCGAGTACCCGCCGCTCGAACCGCGTTCATGAGCGCCGCGCCGCTGAAGATCGCCGTGGCCGGCGCCTCCGGGCGCATGGGTCAGATGTTGATCGAGGCCGTCGGCCAGGCCGATGACGCGGTGCTGGCCGGCCGGCTCGATGTCGACCTCGACATCCGCGCCGGCCTCGCCGATGCGCAGGTGCTGATCGACTTCACGCGCCCCGAAGGCACGCTCGCGCACCTCGCGATCTGCCGCGAACTCGGCGTCAACGCGGTGATCGGCACGACCGGCTTCAGCGACGCGCAGAAGGCGCAGATCGCCGAGTACGCGCAGCACATCGCGATCATGATGGCGCCCAACATGAGCGTGGGCGTGAACGTGATGCTCAAGCTGCTCGACGTCGCCGCGCGCGCGCTCAGCGAAGGCTACGACATCGAGATCATCGAGGCCCATCACCGTCACAAGGTCGACGCGCCGAGCGGCACCGCGCTGCAGATGGGCGAGGTCGTCGCCGCCGCGCTCGGCCGCGACCTGAAAGACTGCGCCGTGTACGCGCGCGAAGGCGTGACCGGCGAGCGCGATCCGTCCAGCATCGGCTTCGCGACCGTGCGCGGCGGCGACATCGTCGGCGACCACACGGTGCTGTTCGCCGGCACCGGCGAGCGCATCGAGATCACGCACCGATCGAACAGCCGCGCCACCTACGCACAGGGCGCCCTGCGCGCCGCGCGCTTCCTGAGCGGTCGCCGCAACGGGCTGTTCAACATGAACGACGTGCTCGGCTTCTGATGACGGGGCTCGAACATTTCTGGACCCAGGGTGACACGATCACCCGCAGCGTGGCCGCGCTGCTGCTGTTGATGTCGGTCAGCGCCTGGGTCGTGATCTTCTGGAAGGGCTGGCTGCTGCGCCGCGTGCGCAACGACATGGCCCGCGCCGTGCCCGCGTTCTGGGCCGCCGCCAACATGGACAGCGGCCGCGAGCAGCTCGCGGTGTTCGATCGCGAACAGGCGTTGACGCCGCTGCTCGCCGCCGCCATGGCCACGCCGCCGGGCGGCACGCTCGAAGCCAAGGGCCGCACCGACTCGCAGCTCACGCGCCGCCTGCGCGACGCGCTGCACCGCGTGCTCGCGCAGCTGCAGTTCGGCCAGGTCTTGCTTGCCTCGATCGGCAGCACCTCGCCGTTCATCGGCCTGTTCGGCACCGTGTGGGGCATCTATCACGCGCTGCTCGGCATCTCGACCGCCGGCACGATGACGATCGAACGCGTGGCCGGCCCGGTCGGCGAAGCGCTCGTGATGACCGCGGCAGGCCTGGCGGTCGCGATCCCCGCGGTGCTGGCCTACAACATCTTCGGCAAGATGGTCGGCTCGTGCGAGGCAGAGCTCGAAGGCTTCGCGCACGACCTGCGCGAAATGATCATGGGCAGCGCGCCGCCCGCTTCTCCTCAGGCCTGAACGCGATGGCTTTCGGACGCCTCGAACGCACGAGCGGCCCGACGCCGATGAGCGACATCAACATGACGCCGCTGATCGACGTGATGCTGGTGCTGCTGGTGATCTTCATGATCACCGCGCCGCTGATGTCGTCCAGCCTGCGTCTCGATCTGCCCAAGAGCGACGCCGCGCAGCCCAACGACGCACCGCAGTTCATCAGCGTGGCGCTCGATCCGCAGGGCCAGCTCTATTTCGGCGACGAGGTGGTCGACACCGCCGCGTTCGCCGCGCGCCTGGCCGACACCGCGCGCAAGAACCCGCGCACCGAAGTGCAGCTGCGCGCCGACAAGGGCGTGCCGTACGGGCGCGTGGCCGAGGTCATCGGCCTGGTGCAGAAGGCCGGGCTGAACCGCATCGGTTTCGTCACCGAGCCGGTGGCTGCCGCCAAGCCCTGAGCGCGCGCGTCGAACGACACGATCACGATGCGATGCTGACGCTTCACAACCCGCTGCATCACCTGCACCAGGGACAGCATGAAATGTTCCGCGGCCGGCTCGTGCCCTGCCACGAAACCGCGCAGCGCCTGGACCACGTGCTCTCCGAGTTGCAGGCCCGCTCCATGGGCGCGCTGCACACGCCCGACCTCGAAGACCCCGCGCTCGACGCCGTGCTCGCGCGCCTGCACGCGCCGCGCTACCTCGATTTTCTGGAGCACGCCTGGGACGAATGGGTCGCGCTCGACCCGAGCAACGCCGAGCGCGACGCGCTGCCCTCGGTGTGGCCCGCGCCGGGCATGCGCCTGGACGTGCTGCCCGACAACTTCGCGGCGCGCATGGGCATGTTCTCGTTCGATGCCGGCACGCCGCTGACCGCGGGCAGCTGGAAGGCTGCGCGCGCCGGCGCCGCCTGCGCATGGACCGCAGCACGCGCGATCAGCACCGG
>Ga0307510_10000601_pt1 | contig 36424 bp, 48 predicted proteins | sample 12_EM_MG_FD_207224 | JGI IMG/M metagenome (GOLD analysis project Ga0307510, IMG submission 207224) | Populus trichocarpa ectomycorrhiza microbial communities from riparian zone in the Pacific Northwest, United States - 12_EM | ecosystem: Host-associated > Plants > Roots > Unclassified | place...
CTGTGTTTTTACATGTGTAATGAGCATTCTTGTGTGGTTCACACTGTTACAGTTCTATTGGTTCCAAAGTTATATGATTTCTGGGGGCGTTGGTACCAGCGTTCATCACTCCTTGCCCAGGTTTCACTGTGGGAAAACCGTGCCTGGTGGTGGTCGCAGTTCAAGGGGTCCGTTTTCTCATTGTTCTCTCCTTATGGTAGTCTGTGACCACCATTGTTCGTGACCTTATTGTTCTGTGACCCCTATTGTCTGTGACCCCATTGTTCCCCCTTTTTGTACACTTAGTCAGGTAGCTGCCCTTTTGTATATAAGCTGGACTTATATCCTAGAGTTGGGCCTTAAGCCTGACTTAGTTTGCAATCTATTGCATTCTCAGTCCTTGTTGCTTGAAACACTATTTCCCTTTTATCTTTTCTCGAAGTCGTCTTCAAAGCCTTGAAGACTCTTCCCATTCCTCTTTATTACCACCCAGACATTGGTCTTAGCGACCTTTTTGCCTTTATCACATTCCAAAGTCACTCAGGTTATTAAGGGAATTACGACCCTTATAACTTCATCACTGCCGCACGTCTTCACTATTGCGCACGTCGCGCCTTAAGGTTCAATAGACCTTAACATCCCTGGAGGACAGACACATACCTTGTCTCCAGAAGAGTCCCCTATTATACCCTGGGAGGAATACCTCACTCAGCCCAGCAGTCCTGTGTCCCGCAAACCCTCCCTGTCACCTACAAGTCCCTCTTCAGCGCCCATACGACAACGTACCAGTCATGAAGGCAGTTACCATTCAATCACGCCCACTGCCTCATCACCTATAGCCAGCACCTTGCCCCAGAGCCAAGGCCACCAGACAGGATCCTCAGAAGGATCCGCAGACAACACCTTGCCCATGCAGAGCTCCACAGACGACGCAGATAATGACATGGCCCTTAACTGGGTCACCATCAATACAGACTACCTTAAAGGGTAGTTGCTTATGCTAGATGCCCATTAGACCAGAACGGGCATGTGGAGATCAGATCTCCTCGGATCAATCTCAAACCTCGTGGTCGTCATCGCATCATGACGATGCTTCCCTTCTTGGAATGACCCGCTGCCATTGTTCTCCCATTAAGGATCGATTAGGCAACTTGTCCTGCCCTCATTCGCTCTTGCTCATTCTCTATTGTTCGACTCATACAGACCGCAGCACTTGTCCGCGGAGTACCATACGATACAGATGGCCCCCTCTTGACCAGAAGTACCTACCTTAGTGACCATGGCCCGTGCGCGGCCCCGCCTGTATATAAGCGCCCTGTATTTTGACAGTCAAGCCCTAAGCTTGACTTGATTCTCAATATCAACATTCTTGAAAGCTCCCCTTGTGCCCCCCCCTTTCCCTCATCTCTTACATAAGCCTCTCAGAGTCGTCTCTAGCAACACTAGAGACTTCTACCTCTTCAAGTACTCGCCCCAAGACCACTCTTAGTACAAGTCGTACTATCAAGGCCCATTGAAGCCTTAACAACAGAAGTGCAGTGAGAGAAGCTTGCGAAGGTGTATGGCATCAAAGGGGTCCCTCTTCTCAGCGCTCTTGGGTCCCTGAGGTTTCCCCAGTCGTTTCTGTACAACTTCATGCACCTGATCTGGGAAAACCTCATCCCGAACCTTGTTCTCTTCTGGTCTGGTCGCTACAAGGGAATGGATGAGGGTCAGCCCTATGTCTTGAATCCAGATATTTGGCAAGTCATTGGCGCTACGTCCACAGAAGCTACAAAGACAATGCCTTCATCATTTGGTGCGGCCATCCCCAACCCAGCAAAGGACTGTTCATATTTCACATCTTCAACATGGTCTGTGTGGTCTCTGTTCATTGCCCCCACCATTCTTCAAAATCACTTTCCTGAAGAGCATTATTACAAACATTTCTGCTCCCTCATTGGAATACTCAATCTGTGTCTTCAATTCGAGATCAGCAAGAAGGACATCGACGACATCGAGTCGGGAATTTGTAAATGGGTGGTCAATTATGAGCGGTGCATCCCCCCCCCCTTTTGTTTCCGAAAAGTCAAATGCTGATATGATCCACGCATCCAGCCTCTACTACCAGCATGACCCCGAATGACTCCCAGCGTGCCCACTCACAATACACACCCTCCTCCACATTCCTGACCAAATTAGATGGATGGGTCCATGTTGGGCAACATGGGCTTTCCCCATCGAGAGGCAATGCAGGTACTTCCAACGCAGCATCCAGAGTCGACAAAACCCATACGTGAACATGGACTGACACCTTACTGACCTGTCGCAGCTCTGCCAGGTCAAAATTTTATACAACCTTACTGATGAGCAGCTTGGAAAGCCTCCCAAGTATTCCTCTTCGCAAACGAAGAGGCTTGAGGATTGTAAGTCATGTCTCGGCACCTTCACCATAATCTAAAGACTATTCATTGCAGATCCACAATACGAACTCGTGACTCCGAGCTGAGTGGGTACCCTTAATAAGGCCATTCGCAAGGTCCTCACGAATGGCTTGGCGATGCGGTTCAGTGTCTTTCCAAGGGTCGCCAGGAAATATCTTCTGGAGGATGTTGAGCAGTGGGGCAAACTCCATCATCTTGAGGGTGGAGATATCATGCATGCATATAAAATTGTCTCCAAATGCATGGACGGCCAAGATGCAACTTTCATCTGTGTGCGTAATCTAATTGTCACATGTGTTCGGGAAGTCATTTAATTCTATCTTGGCCCAATAGTATGAGCAACTCGTCGATTGAAACCAGCGCCATTGGAACTGTTCAGAAGTTCTCAAGCCTCAAACATTCTTTGGGCAACTTCTGTACATTGTCGTCATCCCAATTCCCAAATCCACTGAACTTCAAACCGAGAAGCCCAAGAATGTTTGTCTTGCGGTCATCCAACAAGTTCATACTATTTTACCTAACACCCATGAGATGCTGCCAATTCTGTATTACTCATAGACTGGGCGCTTGGACCCTGCTGACATCGAGTCCATTCAGTGCATCATCAGCCGTGTTGGGGACCAGGGAAAATGGGGGTTGATCGACTGCAGTGGCCTGCTGGCGCATGTGGTATTCGCTGAAGCGGACTAGCCATCGGCGACAATACAGAGCGAGTGAGCCTTGTACGAATGCACTTGCTCTGAGAGTATTTGCCTGTGTTGGTGCACATTGCATCATGTATTGTTTGGTACGCCAAGCATCGTCATCACGTACATCGAGCGCTTGCGCGCCTGTATTTTGGACAACACCTTGCCTCTCTCATCCTACCATGCCTGCCTTCCTCATCTCTCTCTTCATGTGCATTTGTTTCATTCAAGCTATCGTCTTTGCCATCTGTTACCTGCACGTCGTCGCTCGCTTCATAGGTCCACAGGCTCGGGATTTCGTTGGTGTAGTTGTGCTGGATCTGGTGGACTTGTTGCATGAGCTTGCTGCCAACCGCTCTGCCAGGTGTGTTTTGATCTTTTTTCGTTTTTACTGCTGCTGATAATCTCTAGAGCGAATGTAATGTTTGTGTACCTCACAGATGAGATACGCGTTGGCCTTCACAATGCCAAGTTCGCCCGCCTCAAGACCACAATAATGCAGATCCCCCTGGTCGTGGTGGAAGTTTTTTGTTATGGGGTCACGATGCATTGGTTGGACCACACAGTAAGTGCTCTTTTTTCTGTTTTCTTGAAGTATTTGCTGACTGTCACGTAGCAGGTCGCTTTGATGGGCGACGGGCTTGCTTAGGTGGCAATGGTGGCAGAACATTTATGGCAGCGGCGATGATGAGCCCACAAATGTATATACACTAACTAACCAGCACTGCGTGTCGCAGAAGCAGAACTTGGGGCCTTGGGGCCTCGAGCCTATTCCTTTAATTACAGACCAAACTGACTGCGCGCGGCGCACTAGTCTCAGTTATGATACATTCCATATATTTGCATCCATTTACTGCCCCTTTCATATTCGGTACCTTACAGTTATGAGCCCCGCTTGTTCATTCATATACACGGCATCCTACATTGTTGCCACCTCAGTTGATGCCCCATCCACATGCATACTGAGGTGAGCTTAATGCCTGTTACACTCGTTATTTCCTTAACTCATTCCCCCTAGTTAGTTTGTGACCTTGCTAGGTAAATACATAGTTGATGCCCCATCCGCGTGCATACTGAGTTAGTTTGTGACCTTGCTAGGCCACAATAACCGCACGCGTTTCACGCACCCACTCACCTCTAACAAGCATGTTAACGACACTGTGGACGGTACATACAGGAACATGCAACATTTATTTCCTTCCTCAAATACCATGAAAATCACATCATATTTTGGAATTGTACTCTGAGCATCTTCAAGTTGGGTATGGCGGCGGCACATCCATAGCAACAGCGACGTGCAGGTGACAGGCGTTGCTCATGGGCACCGTGCGGCCGACGGTGACGCGAATGGTGATGCGCAGGCAATGGCGACGTGCAGGTGACAAGCATTGCTTGGGCACACCATGCGGCCGACGGTGATGTGCAAGCGATGGTGACACATGGTCAACGGCAACATGTGGGTGACAGGCATCACTCAGGGGCACCATGTGGCCAATGGTGATGCAAACAGTGACGCACAGGCAACGGCAATGTGCGGGTGACAGGCACTGCTTGGGGGCACCATGCAGCCAACAGTGACGTGCAAGCGATGGTGACACGTGGTCGACAGCAACACATGGGTGACGGGCATCACTTGGGGGCACCGTGCAGCCGACGGCGACATGAACGGTGACATGCAGGCAACGGCGATGTGCAGGTGATGGGCACTGCTCGGGGGCACCATGTGGCTGATGGTGATGTGCAAGCGATGGTGACACGCGGTCGACGGCGACGTGCGGGTGACAGGAATCGCTTGTGGGCACCACACGGCTGATGGCGATGCACGCAAGCGATGGTGACGTGTGGCCGACAGCAGCGTGCAGGTGACAGCCATTGCTTGTGGGCAGTGTGTAGCTGACGGCAACATGCAAACAATGGCGACGTGCAACGTGCGAGCAACGGTAGCAGCGATGATGGGGTATGTAGATTTTTGAAGAGTCTAAGCTTGTGTGATTTCAGTCAAATTTCAGCATCTTTTCAATGCTTCATCATACTGGTCTAGTTGGTCTGATTTTCAGTCAAAATTCATTGTCTTTTTTCAGCATCTTTTCTTCTGAAAAAAGTGTCCAAATATTTCAGATAAAAAATATATGAAATTCAGTCATTTGGTATTTTAACATCTGAATTTCAGTAGCTCTAGAGTTTACAGTGCTGGTACTAGTCAGTATGAGTTGTCGTATGACCTAGTCATAGTACAGTAAGCGATCAGTCATTCATACAGTAAGCAGCCAAGGGAGTCAGTAAGAGTTGTACAGTACTCAGTCAGAAGGAGTCATCAAGGCTGCGCACAGGAGTCAGTTAGAGTCAGTGTGGCTACACAGGCCACCGGTATAGTTATACAGTCAGTTAAGCCAAATATGGTAAGCCGAGTCACATGTCGGGGAATGGTCACTGGGTCTGGCACCTGACTGGTCAGGTGCACAATAGTCACATGGTATCACATGACAGGTCACATGCCTGGTCACATGAGAAGTCTAGAGTCGAGATCAGGTGGTCAGTCACGGGGTTGTGGGAGCAGTCACATGCTCCCCAGTCATGTGGCACCAAGTCAGGTGCACAAGTCAGGTGATAGGTTAGGTAATCGGTCAGGTGATGTGAGTTAGGAGATAGCGATAAGATGTAAAAATGGTATCTGGATGCTACAGCATAGCAATAAAAAGAGTCACTGGTGAATCAGAAACCAACACTGCAATATGGCTAAACATGCGGAAAAGTACAATCAGACCGATAATTCAGCAATTCCTCTATAAGATGATGCACAGGACCCACCTAATCAGAAAATATTGGAGGAACATAAACAGATACAAAGAACAAGAATGATGCGCAACCTGCAACAAAACAGAATCAATGAACCACATAATAACACACTGCAGAGAAAACACAACACATCTAATATGGAACCTAGCGAAGAACTTCTGGCCACACAGGAACATCCCATGGCCCGACATCAACATAGGAATGATCCTCAGATGCGGATGCATCAACATAGGAACGATTCTCGGATGCAGATGCATCAACATGTACCCAGAAAGACCTAGGAGAAACAATCAGCAACAACAAGAAAAAAGGATTACCCACTGAGGCCTGACCTGACTCTTCCAAATCCTCCTGTCCAAATCTGTGACCAGCCTCAGGTGACCATTATTACTCATACGGTACAGCCTTTGTAAGTCGTGGGAACCGGCCCTTAGTGATTAGTGATCGGATGACTGATACTCTCATTGTGCTTATTGATCGAGCTGGAGTCGCTTACTGATCCTAGTAGTACCTTAGTCATAGCTTGTATCTGGCTTACTACATCGTGATTAGTCATCTTTGTATGATTAGTATAAAAAGAGGCTCACTGCTGTCCCTAAGACAGCAAGTTGAATCTCCTGTCAATTCAATTCCCTTCTCTTCTCTTACATTTCTCTATAAGTGGGCACTAGAACGTTACTCTAGTGTGGGAACCACTTCTCACATATCGACTACAAACTGACAACAAGCTATCCTTGCGACAAGACGCCAAGTTAGGACGGCTTACCTGACCCAACACTGAATCAGTGTTGCCCTCACTTTGTGGCAGTGACATTAGATTCAACTTTCTACATTCAAGACGGCTAGTAGCGAGTTCAACAGGCTCTTAACAAAAGAGCAAGTACTCAAAACAAGGTTGAATACTTGTATCGCGTATAAAGCACCCAGTGGCACCGGGACTAGAAACTATCCCATTCAGCTATTTTGCAACAATGACAATAAAATAGTAAACAAACATGCTATACCAGTCTGTCTATATAACGGGGTTTGGCATCAAATTACGCACAACTCAAGCACAGGCCTCCCCAAACTACTCCATTCATTGACAAGCATCCATATCTTCAACGCTGAAGAAGCCCAACCAACACCCAAACCCAAGGAAAACAATAACAGTTCTAGCGACGAACCAGCAGAAGAAAAAGATTCAGACGACGAATTAGCAGAACAAGCTGGAGGACTCTGCATTGACGAACAGATCCGGGAAACAGAAATACCCCGAGAACTTACCCCTCGAAGGAATACCGTCTCCCTTCCAAGGCATACAAAGCTTTCGCCCATTTCACCAAAACTATCAACCATGGCTACTTCCTCTATCACGATCCAACAGCCCGCAGATACTCACACAATCACTCAAGGAGGAGGAGATGGCTCAAGCTCTAAAGGAAAAGGTTCAGCAAGTGGGACTACTGGAACAGGAAATACGACAACTGCGACTACTACTGGAACTGCAGCAAGTGTTAATTCCAAACTCAAAGCCAGCCTCAGCCGACAACTGCGACTACTACTGGAACTGCAGCAAGTGTTAATTCCAAACTCAAAGCCAGCCTCAGCCGATACTCTACGCCGAGCGGAGGACACTCTGGTCCACCCAGTGGAGGACCACCAAGCAGAGGATCTGGAGGTCCGGGAGGAAATCCACCCAGAGCACCAGGGCCTCCCGCACCCATACCACCCGCCCAAGGTGGTCAACAACCCATCGCTCAAGCCGCTGATGTCAAATCCATGGGAGGATTACTGCAAGTCTTCTCCAGTGATCGTCTCCTTGCAGACGACTTTATTGAAGAAGTAAAAGGATATCTCTGACTCAATCAAGATGTAGCAGGCTACAATTCTCCGATAAAGAAAGTTGCCCTTACCCTCACTCTCATGAAAGGACCTCAAGTTGCAGGATGGACTTGCGACATGGGAACTTGGTTGGACACCCTTGACCTGGTACTTGATAACATTCCAGACATATGGGATCAATTCCTCTTCGAGTTTTCCCAACAGTATCAAGACAGCCAAAGGGAAAACAGAGCCAGAGGCAAAATTGAACATTGTACTATGAAATTCCCTGAAATCGACGACTACATTGCCAGGTTTGAAGACCTGAGTCGCATCACAGGATACGACGCCAATAGCAGTGCAGTATTCCAACTGTTCACAAAGGGACTACCAGATGATATCCTCAAAGAAGTCTTAACGTCCCCTACTCCAACCACATACACCGAGCTCAAGGACAAAGCTATTGCAGCCACCAGATCTAAAGTCCTGATCAACAACATACTTCGTGCTCGTAACCCGAACAGAGAAAACATAGGATTCAATCAAGGAGTTTTCAGTACATTTCCGCGTCCAAACAACTTCCAAAGACCACGTACATTCTTTAGCCAAGGGGGACAAGGAAATCAAGGGAACCAAGGAGGATTCCTTCAACAATGCGGACCGGGATTCCGCCAAGGACCTCCTCAAACTCAATACAATTCCACCAACGCACCTCGCTGGATGAATAACACAGTCGTGCCAATGGACCTGGGACGCACCAGAGCCCCAAACTGGCGACAGGGCAACCGAGGACGTATACAAGGAAACACCACTAACTTTGGTCCCACACCCCAAAACAATGCTACTGGACCACCCAGGGGAAACACCAACAATGCATGCTTTGAATGTGGTCAAACCAGCCACTTTGCTAGGAACTGCCCTCGCTGCCATCAAGGAAGGACCGGAGCAAATCTTATCGACTTCAATGAAGAGTACGATAACTACGAAGGGTTTGAAACCCCGAACCGCATCGATGACCTCAAACAACAACTCAATGCCATGTCTCTTGACAAGAAGGCAAAGCTTGCCGAAGAAATGGGAGTCTCAGAGGATTTTCCCACAGCTTGATTAGGTCGGCATTAATCAAGCAAAGTAGCAATGACAATGTGTATATATCTGCCTGGAAATCTATGACTGTTCGAATCTACACACACTCGATTGCAAAAAGAGCCAAAGCAATAGCCCTGGTGGACTCTGGGGCAACAGAAAACTTCATGAATCTGAGCTATGCTAAATGGTTGAAACTCCCCATCTTGAATCTGGACAAACCCTGTCAATTGTTCAACGTCAATAGGACGGAGAATAAAACAGGAATGCTCAAACATTATACGGACATTGAAGTTCAAACAGGAACAACAAGAAACCAACTATGCTTCTTTTTGTCAGATCTAGGGGAACACAAAGCAATCTTAGGATACTCTTGGTTTGCTGCTGTTCAACCAAAAATCAACTGGAAAAGAGGATCGATCGATTCGTCCCAACTCCCAATCATTCTCAGAGCCCCAAACGCAAAAAAGGCCCGATTCTTACCTCGAATGGTAAACACACCCCGTCCCGTACACCACAATCAATACTTCATAGGAGGGGTAACAATAAACACAACAACCAAAGAAGAAGATCCCAAAATCCCAGCAGAATACATGCAACACCAGAAGGTGTTCAGTGAACATGAATCACAGCGTCTCCCCCAACATACAATCTGGGATCATGCTATTGAACTTCTACCAGGAGCCCCTACGACCCTCCCAGGACGTCTACTGCCTTTAACACAATCTAAGATTGAAGAAGCAAGTAACTTCGTCCAAGAACATCTAAAGAGGAATACCATCAGACCATCATGGAGCCCATACGCCGCTAATTTCTTTTTTGTAAAAAAAAAGGATGGGAAACTGTGACCTGTTCAAGACTATTGACCCCTCAACAAATGGACCAAACGAAACTGCAACGTATCCCCTCTGATCCCTTCCATCATCAATCGACTAGCAGGATGCACTCCATTCACTAAGTTCGACGTTCAGTGGGGGTACAATAACATTCAAATCAAACCAGGGGACAAGTGGAAAGCCGTGTTCCTCACCCCAGAAGGATTATTCGAACCCACGGTCATGTTCTTTGGCCTTACCAATTCCCCCGCTACATTCCAAATGATGATGAACACAATATTCCATCCAGATGTGGCAAGGGGCGATACGTCAGTATTCATGGATGACATTGCCATCCACACAAAGAAATACCTCAATGAAACACATCAACAACACTTGGCACGACATTGAAAATGCGTTCATGAAATACTGGACAAATTGGAAGCCAATGACCTCTATCTAAAACCCGAAAAATGTGCCTTTGAACAAGAGGAAATTGAATATCTGGGAGTTATTGTGGGGAAGGGTCAACTTTGCATGGACCCAAAGAAACTCAAGGGTGTCGCCGATTACCCCATCCCACTAAACCCTACTGATGTCCGTGCATTCCTGGGACTATGCGGATACTATCGATACTTCATCCCACGGTTTTCAGAGATCGCTCGACCCCTACTGGATCTCACAAGGAAGTCCGAAAAGTGGCACTGGGACAAACCACAATTCAAAGCCTTTGAAACTCTCAAATCACAAATGTGCGCTGCACTGGTCCTGAAGCAACCAAACTTCGAAAAGAAATTCTATCTCCAAACTGATGCATCAGCGTACGGCGTGGGAGCCGTACTCTCGCAGGAGGGAGAAATCCCAACAACATCTGCACTTTCAAAACGTCAAAAACCGGTACTCCACCCCATCGCCTACTACTCAGCCACATTTATCCCAGCTGAACGAAATTACGACATCTACAAGAGGGAGCTACTAGCCGTGATGAAAGCACTCTCACATTGGCAACCATACCTAGGATGGACTAAAGAACCATTCACCATCATGACAGATCATGCAAATTTACAATACTGGAAATCCCCCAAGAATCTCAACCAGAGAACCGCATGTTGGCACGCAGACCTGCAAGAATACGACTTTGATATCCTCTATATCCCTGGAAAGACCAACATTCCACCTGATGCTCTCTCACGACTGCCAGGGGTAGACCAAGGAAAAGAAGACAACCAACAAGTTACAGTCCTACCAGCGCAAAAGTTTAAAGTTGCCACCCTGAAACCAGAAACAAAAATATCTGTACCACCAATCGACGTTGTAAAGAGAGGGATTATGAACCTCATGCACGACCACCCATCCGCGGGGCATCCCGGAAGAGATGAAACGCTCCGCAATACCCAAGAACGCTATCACTGGCCAAACATGAAAGAATGGATTGCTAACTATGTAAAAGAATGCACCATTTGCCAACAAAACAAGATACTTATGCATCGCACCAAAGTACCACCTTACCGTATCCCTACTGAACCCAATACCTGACCATTCCAGCGAATAGCGATGGATCTAATCACCGGATTACCCCCAGTAAAAGGGAAAGACGCCATCCTCACCATCGTAGACCAAGGATGTTCACGTGCCGCTATATTCCTCGCATGTGACACAACCATCACGGGACCAGGAATCGCTCAGCTCTACATGGACCACATGTTCAGATGGTTTGGACTTCCCACCAAAATCATCAGCAATCGTGACCCCAGATTCACATCACATTTCGGAAAAGCCTTGGCAAAAAGGCTAGACATCCAACAGAACCTCTCAACGGCCTTTCACCCCCAAACTGATGGACTAAGCAAAAGAAAGAACCAATGGGTAGAACAATATTTACATCTAGTAACATCAGCAGCCCCCAAAGATTGGACTCAATGGCTATCTCTAGCCACTGCCGTACACAACAACCGGAAGAACTCAACTACTAGACTATCGCCCAATCAAATCATTCTAGGGTACGACCTCAAATTAAACCCGGCAATAACTACCCCATCTACCAACGAAACAACGGAAGAAAGAATTCGTCTAATGGAAGAAAGACGCGCCCAAGCAACAGCAGCCCTAAATCAAGTCGCTGAGAAATCAGGAACCCCCTCAGCACAATATAACACCGGAGACCAAGTTTGGCTAGAAGGGAAAAATCTCCGTCTCCTGTATCAAGCCACCAAGCTTGCGCCCAAAAGATACGGTCCCTTCAAAATCATCAAGGAGATCTCCCCAGTGGCGTATCAACTCGCCCTGCCCCTGACATGGAAAATTCACGACACGTTCCATGCTTCTCTCTTATCACCCTATCGCAAAACGACCGCCTACGGCCCGAACTTCTCCCGACCACCACCTGACTTGATCAACGACGAAGAACATTACAAAGTGGAGCAAATCCGTAATCATTGGTATTTCGGGCACAATAGGACCCTGCAATATCTGATCCACTGGAAGGGATATCCCGATAGTGATGACACATGGGAATCTGCAGCAAACATGCACGCACCAGACCTAGTCAGAGCTTACCATAAGGGGACCCCTTTAGAAGGTATAAAAGCCGGTCGGTTATCGTTACAAACCCCCATTCCCCTTCATCCTGGCTTGCAATCAAGAACCCCTTGGCTGGGAAGAAACTTCCTGGACTCCACCTCTGATTCCACCTCGTCAGCCATTCCTAGCATCGCTGCTCCGCTCCCCGCCGTACACCACTCACAAATTCCACATCTTCCAACCTGGACAACATATCCACACCACTCACGTCCACGCTCTCGAACATCCATACTTTTGCCGCGAACCCCTTTGCACCTATCACCATTAACGGCAAACATTACTCCCTCATATACATTGGCAATAACCCCACACCCACCATGTCAGACTACTCCGCCAATGCCTTGGCCAAATCCCCCACTGGAAGCCGACCCGCCTCACCTCCATCATGCTATTTGCCCCATACCATGGAAAACATATTCGCCACCAATGCCAACATTGATTCCAGTACCCTCCGTGACATTGCCACTGGTCTGGTCCAGACCGTCAAGAACCGCAAAGAAATCCACTGTTTCGCTGTCCTCGCCTTTGAGGACAAAACCAAAAGGCTCGAGTCGACTATCGAAGGCTATGCCGAGACATATGAGCGGGCTCCTGATGGATACGTCCACAACACCATGTACCCCAACCTCAAGATCCCATTGGGTGAAGGAGTCTACGCCGAAGCTTACTGGGTCACCCCCGCTCATGACAGCTATGTCCAGGCCTACAGACAGGAGCAAGGACCGCTGGATACCCCTTACTCACTTCCCATCTATGCCCAGCCTATCTACTCATCCGAACCCATCGAACCCATCCCCACTTGGTTCCATCAACTCCTCGTTGGCACCCCCGCCGTTCACGCTAACTTTGCCAAAGCAGCCCACTGACTTAATGACTGGGGTGTCACTGCGGATATCGCGCGCTACCGCAAATTGGACAATGACCTGTCCTGTATCAACGCGGAACTCGAACGACTTGAGGCAGAAGCCAGGGCCATTAGGATCGCAAAAACTATTTGTGAGGGTAGATTGGAGCTGGCCCGCGCCCCCAAGCAACTGGCACACATGGAGTGCTTGGCGACGCCGTTCGTTCAGCAGAGGACCAAACAGCTCGCTACTTGAGGAGGATGGAAGAAGTCCGCGCGCGGTTGCGCTAGCTAGAGCGGGAGGTAATGTGACCGGCCTCAGGTGACTGTTATTACTCATACGGTACAGCCTTTGTAAGTCGTGGGAACCAGCCCTTAGTGATTAGTGATCGGATGACTGATACTCTCATTGTGCTTATTGATCGAGCTGGAGTCGCTTACTGATCCTAGTAGTACCTTAGTCATAGCTTGTATCTGGCTTACTACATCGTGATTAGTCATCTTTGTATGATTAGTATAAAAAGAGGCTCACTGCTGTCCCTAAGACAGCAAGTTGAATCTCCTGTCAATTCAATTCCCTTCTCTTCTCTTACATTTCTCTATAAGTGGGCACTAGAACGTTACTCTAGTGTGGGAACCACTTCTCACATATCAACTACAAACTGACAACAAGCTATCCTCGCGACAAGATGCCAAGTTAGGACGGCTTACCTGACCCAACACTGAATCAGTGTTGCCCTCACTTTGTGGCGGTGACAAAATCAGCATATCTAATATGGGTCCTAAGATGCAAAAGGGTCATACAAGAAAAAGTACTCACCGAAAGAGAGATCAGTACAAGATGGAACCACACAATCAATGAACACCTCACCATTGATAAGGTATCCGCGTCAAAAATTGTATGAAACAAGAAATTCACGAAACTAGTAAAGGACACTTGGGACCCAGCTTTGAGGAACACACAGGAAATACAGGCGAACCAGCCATAAGTGAGTGAGGTTTTAGTGGGTAGGATTGCATGATGGGCCTTCCCAATGGGCAGGTCCACATCATGTTTTGAGTCCCACACTACCCCTAACCCAGGGGTGTGCATAAACACATTTTTCCCTCACACCCAGACCTCGGCCCAGCTATAGTGAGATAGGTGGGGCTGGTCTATCCTCCTGCTGCCTATCACTTATTACAGGAAATCTATTGAGTGTATACAAGATACAAGATAGATTTACACCATAATAAAACACTTTCAAAAAAAAAAAAAAAAAGATAAGCCATGTCTGCTTATAGTCTGCTTATGGTCCAATTAATGTCTAATAAGTTGACCTCTCTTTACGGTCACCTTATTTTAAATCAGAATACTTGAATAATTAAAAATTAGAGGGAGATCGGAAAAACCCTTCAGGCTCAATAGTTTTTCCCTGGCTAAATAATTATTCCAGGCCTGTAACACGCAGTTTATTTTAAATATTTTATCATATAAGCAGTACTCTTCCAATTGGCCATTTAATTTCTAATTGTTCAACTATTCTTATTTAAGATAAGGTGACGGTAAAGGGATGTCAATTTATTAGACATTAATTGGACCATAAGCGGACTATAAGCAGACATGGCTTAATCCATTCTTGCCCGTCGTGTAAGTTCGTCATCGATATTGGCGCTGGCACCGGTCAAGCTCCGGCTTGGTCTCAACGGCGAGTCTCCCGGTGCGTCATTTTCCTTCTTATCTCGTTACTTTAGCACGTCCGAAGACTCTCCGCGCAAAAGCCCGGTCACCCGCCTGTCGAAACATATAACGCGCGAACGGCAATAAGTCAGGTCGAGCGACGTGACACGCTCACCATGATTTCGTGGTATGTTGTCTCTATCGAAATGCCCCTTTCGTTCCTTTCCCCCTTCTCGCCCTTTTCTATCCACTTTATCACCCTCATTCCCTTCCCTGCGCTGGTGTCCGGTGAGGGCGTCAAGTCTCTGAATCGGCGCCTTTTTTTCTCACACCTCCACCCGAGTTTAGGGTTAAGGTTGTTCGATCCCGGTTTCGTCATGAAAAGTCGCTTTCTCGAAACCGGACTGTACTTGTAATTCCTATGTCACGATAGACTCAAGTCGATGAAGCACAGTGAAATGCTGATGCTCCGGTCGTTGTGTTAAGTTAACATTCAAGACTGGTGTGATGAGGGTGAGTACTGAGCACTGAGTGCTCCTCAAGCATTCTATGCTCATCATCAGATGGATAGAAGTTAGCAATAGAGATTTCCATGCCATACGATGCAGCTGACATGACTAAAACATCATGCCAGTTCTTCTCGTTCCTTATTTCAAAAACCCAAGGATGGCCGCTGAGTCCACCACCGCACAGCCTTCCGGCTCTCCCCACCCAACGCCGCCCAAATCCACGCTTAATAGTCATTATTGGCCTGCGTTCACCTCCAGCTTCCAGATTCCCACATTAGAACGCGTTCGCGCTTCCGCACTTGCATCCTATCCTCATCCACCCGTCAAGGTCGTCAAACACGACTGGGGCATACGCTCGACCTCGACCTCGACGAATTCCGAGCCAAGTCTCAAGGTGACATGGCTGGGCCACGCGGTGCGTCCGCAGGTTGGCCCATCTACCTGTACACTGATACCCTTACTCGCATACATCCAGAGTTTCATCGTCGAGTTCCCGCGTGTCGCGGCCGGCCCACTGGCACAAGACGAACCCGCTCGCGTCTTGTTCGACCCCATCTTCTCGGACGGCGCTGGCCCGTCTCCTTGGGTGGGCATCCGACGACGCCTGCCTCCTCCTTGCACAGTAGCGGAACCACCGGATTTCCAATTCGTAGTCTACTCCCATGACCAGTGCGTTCTCCCAGAAAACCGCCCCTCTGTAGCCCAGTGAGGTCAAATACATCTATGACCACCTCGACGTCCCCACGCTGCAGCAGATATATGACCTGCGCTGTGAGAATGTGCATTTTCTTGTCCCATTAGGGGACAAGCCGTAGTTAGAAGAGACCGGGATTCCCACTTTCGCCAGTCACCGAGCTACATTGGCGGGATGAAGTCACGCTGCCAACACAGCCTAGTTCGGACCAGAAACTGAGGTTTGTATGCACTCCGGCCCAACACAAGAGAGGTGCGCCCGTTCATTCCTAACTTTCTCTTTGGGACTGGGACGACGGAGAATACGGGATTTTTTACATTCCAGGAAGAGGCTTTATGGACGGTTGGACGACACTCTGGGCTAGCTGGGTCGTCGAACAAGCACTCCTTGGCACAACCGGAACAGGTCGTGCCTCTGTATACTTCGCAGGGTAAGCCCATTCATCGCCACAACTCCTTTTCTCGTATCTATCTCAAATCAAACCTTCGTTTGCAGCGATACAGGATACATGACGACAAGTGGCCCATGTCCCATCTTCGAAGGTCTCGTCGCAGTCCTTCGGAAACGGTTTCCTTTGGTTGGCGCTGACGGCCATTCTTTTTGTCTCAATCAACGCAGAGATCGGCTCCAAACACGGTCCTTTTGACATCGCGATGCTTCCCATCTGGCGCGGCGGCACCTTCTCTTTCATCCCCCGCCTCGGCTTTCGCGTGAGCCTATATTCCCTCCGAACCTAACCTACAACCCCCTCACACTCCCGCCGGAGGAACAGCTCATGCACACTCCCGACTCCCTCCTCACCTCATTTCACGCGACCCCGGCGCAAGCCCTGCGCATGCACGGCGCGATGCGCGCTTGCCACTCGCTCGCGATGCATTTCGCGACGTTTGCAGGTTGAGACATCGAGGCGCTCGACCCGATCATTGAACTCGAGCAGGCCAAATGCGAGATGGGTGGACTGGGAGAGGGCGAGGGCCCGCAGATCGTGGACGATTGGTGGATGGAAGGTGGGATGGGCGTTATCGATGTCGGCAAGACCGCCGTCGTGCACGTTGGCGAAGTGGCTCTACCCGGTCCCGGGTGCTTTTGGAGTAGCGTCGTCGCGCCGCAAAAACTGTGAGAACGTACAAGGTGTGGCCACGGTGCCGAGAGATACGAAGTGGATACACGCATTAGCCCTATACACATCGAATACATCCAGCGTGCCATTTACACTTGCAATACGATCGACATCAGACGTTTGGAAATGGCAAGACGATCAGCAGAAGTGAATTGACATGGTCAGTCTAAGGCATATGTATCATACCCGCATCTTAAATCCACCTCTTCATCTTACCATCAGACCTCAGCGATGTACACCCTCCGCGTCTCCTTGAACGCAAGGTAAGTGTGCGGCCTATGTTGCAAATACCAGCTCCAAAAAGCTGTTTATCTCCGACAAATGCAGCGGACAAGCACGCAATTTAATTTCTTTACGAACACAGAAGAGATCCGATGTTGCCATAAATACGAGGTACCTAAGTCTGCAATCGTGTAGTTAAGTCAACAAGATGACATTATACCTTTAAAGACTTCCCGACAGTAATTGTACAATCTCTAGCTTCCCATAATGTGATGCTGTTTCGGAAGGTGTCCAGCCAAGACCATCACGCGGACTGGGGTCCGCGCCGTGTTGCAGTAATAAACGTACAACTTCGACATGTCCATATCGGGATGCCATGTGCAGTGGAGTCATCCAATCTGGTATGTTGGTCATCGCCCCGTTTTCGAGTAGCATTCGAGCAATTGCGAGTTGTCCATTCCTTGCCGCAATGAATAAAGGAGTCCGGTGAAGACCGTCGTGGGCATTGACATTTGCACCGTGATCAAGAAGCTGCTTCCCAATCTCCAGATGTCCCCCGTATGATGCTACATGCAGCGGGGTCTGACCCAGCTTGCCCTTGATATCCAGATTCGGGAAGTGTTCAACTAGTAATGAAAAAACGTCCGTATGACCACGATGTGCAGATGCGTGTAGCGGTGTCACATGGGACCCACCCTTGGCATGTACACCCTCTGGATGTTCGGCAAGAAGACGTGCTGTCAAGTCACGAAATCCAAACAGTGCAGCGTAATATAGGGGATTTCCATCCGGTTTTTCCGGGGACATCGTCACCATAGAACGAAATCGATCTCCGTTATAAATCCAGAGCCAAGCCGAGAAGTGCGATTTGTCTGCGTCAAACAGACATTCCATCCCGTTCTTGATGTGCGACGACACTCCCTTGAATCGAGCATGCCCGACCCAGTGTTGGGCGGCATATACGGCGAGGGGGAAGTTCTTGATCTTGTCACGGTCGACGCGATCGTCCAAGCGGAGGAGAACCCCGAGGCATGCTTGCGCAAGAATCGTGTGCGCGGCCTCAGGCTCGATGTGATAGTGCGAGACCTCTCTGCTCGACTCCGCGAACCGACTCGACATCAAATATTCTTTGACCGAGAAATGCGAGAATTGAACAATTCGTGAATCCTCGTTTTTGTCTTTGTTACCCTCCCTGGCGCCGACAATCATGACCAAACTCGAACACGTCGACATCACTGCCTCTTCGTGATCCCCCCACCGCCAACCCGGATTCAGTTTCGGGATCCCTTCCCCACTGAAGTCAAACGCGAGGACTTCTGCCAGTTCCGCCACTCGAAGGGGGCGAATAGCTGCCACAAGACATTGCAACATTCGACGGGCATGACCTTCGTTCGGCTTTCTGATCTCCCGCAGTATCCGCGAGTAAGTCTCGTCCAAGCTGTCGGGCAACTCCTCCATGGTACGCCGCACACTCGATGGGAAACAGTCCCGTAGAACATCCAATTGGCAGGATACCCAACGAAACCTGCGTCATCTCATAAGTATAAATCGTACGCATATAAAGATATACGTACATTCCATCTGCCTTCTCTGGCAATGTCTTGATCACAAAATCCTTCTCCTCATCTCGCCATCTTCTCATCCTTCGGTCCGTTTCGACAAAAGAGCGCACAAAATCCGCGATATCCTGCTTTTGCCCACTTTGATTATGTAGGGATACGGGGTGTGGGGCCAAAGGTCCGAGGACGGCCTGAATGTCAACCTCAGGGCGACTGGTGACACATATGTGGACCTTTGGAACAAGGAGAGCAACAAGTTCGTTGATGAAATCGAGCACCTCTTCTCGCGGAGACCCGGCACTAGACCTGAGCGGACACTCATCGATTGCATCCAGGATGATGTAGGTAGGGAATTGCCCATCGACGGTGAGCATCTCTTTAAGACATTCTATCATAGCACGATCATTCGGTTTCCGAAACCCACGATTGTGTGAAGAATAGAGACGGGAGAGGGTGTCACAACAGGAATCGGACAGAGCGGAGAGCTGGATGAGGAGGGAAGGAAGGAGGTTCTGGAGTTTTTGCTTGTCGACATCCCTGAAGTCGAAATAGAAATAAGCCATCGCGGAGTCGTTCAAGGTCATAATATCTTGTATGATCGAGGAGCTGAGTTCACAGCGTTAGTCTGGTAAGTTTGGACGAGTAAAGGAAGACGAACCAGAGAATGCTCTTCCCTGATCCAGCTACGGAATCAAGATGATTAGGATGGATGGAGCGGAGCGGAGATTAAGAGGAACACACGTTTTCCGTGTACCCACAAAAACGAACCAGCAGACTTCCATTCATTGAAAATACGGCCTTGAAAGAACCACTGAGCCGTACCATCGTGATGAGCCTTGGATGCGATGTTATGGTTTATGGATGGATCGGAAGGCGAAAGCCATCGTAGAAGATCGTCGCGGTGCAGGTTCCCTGTGAATAGGCCTGAGCGTTCGGAATGAGAGTGAGCAATAAGAGATGACGAACGGGTGGTATCGTCCAATTTGCGATCGACGCCTTGGACTTGATCCCTGACATCTTCAACCCTCTTGCCCACATTTTGCACGTCCTCCCCAACGCCTTGTACCCTCTCGTCAACACCCATCACTCTCCCCTCGACGCTGTGAGCGATCCTCAGCTGCTCCGCAGATGCCATCCGAGCCTCTTCTTGTGTCAATTTGTCCAACTTTTCCAGACTGTCCTCGATGTCTGTGATTCCGATCAACTTCTTCAGGTACTTTTCTAAACCGAATCCTTGTCAATAAAGCCAAAGCAGCGCCAAGGCCCACTCACTCATTCGACCCCGTTTCACTTCCTTTGTTGCTATCCCAATGATGATCAGTACCTCCGCCATTATTTCCGCCGTTATCTCCGTCATAGCAGTGGTAGGTGGCACGCCTATGTAAATCTCGAGCCGACAGAAGAAGTATTCGATCCGTTTGAATAGATCGATGAGAGCGCCTTGGCTCGCGTTGACATCTCTGACCGTCTGAAAACTCTACACGTCAAAATAGGCTGTGCAAAGAAAATAAAAGATAACCGACCAAGAGAAGGACACCGACACCAGCAAATATAATTTTTGCTGGTGAGAACACCTGGGAGAAAGACGTTAGAGCGCAGGTTCTCAACAAGGACGACATCGTGGTAATTACTAGACCAACACCTTCGCCAAGTGTATCGGAAAGGGTGTAGAGGACGTTGATGGTTGGAACGAGGCATTTTGCGAATGTTTCATCGCCACTTTGGGATGGATCTGGCGTGGGTATGTGTCTTCGAAGGAGAGCAAGTATAGCATCAGGAGAATCGCAGGATTGAAGCTCGGTAGCTAGAGGATGTGAGGTGATGTCCTTCCCTGTCTTCTTATTGTAAGTTCTGAGAGCAGCGTTGAAAACGGAATTGAGATTTGAGCGCGATGTGGACGGGGAGGGTACATTTGACATTATGGCTTGTGGTAAGTGCGGATCGCGACTGATGGGCGGTGAACCGCGCAAATCGATATGTAGACGCCCGATAAGCTAAGCTCATCATGAACATGGGCGCTGGCACCGGTCTGTCAAGCTCCGGCTTGGTCTCAAAGGCGGGTCTCCCAGTGCGTCATTTTCGTCCTTATCACATTATTTTACCACACCCGAAGAGTCTCCGCGCAATAACGTGGTCACTCCCCTCTCGATATCCGACGCCCGAACGACGCAATCACAAAGTCAGGTTGAGCGACGCGACGTGCTCGTCAAGATTTCGTGGTACGTCGTCTCTATCGAAGCGCTCTTTCGTTCCTTTTTCCCTGCTCGCCCTTTTCTATCCACTTCTTCACCCTCCCTCATGCCCTTCCTTGGCGCTGGTGGGTGAGTGTCGTCGAGTCGCAGACCTAGTGTGCACCTCCACACGCCATTAGGGTTAAGGTTAGAGATCTCCATGTTCGGGTCACGGTTCCGGTTCCGTCATAAACAATCGCTTTCTTGAACACTCAGAGCAAAGTCAAGTCTCAAACCTCAAACCCGAGGCCCAGTCTTCCCCAGGCCAATCAAGGGATAACGTGAATCAATGGGCCCAGGAACCTACAAGACGCAAAACTGCGCAGAGGGAAAGTGGTGGAGGCGGCATTGTGTTAGGAACTATGGGCGAGCGATTCACAGTGTAGCTAAGGAGGAAGTCGACTAAGGTGCACAAGTTTCCTCTCCTCCAGGGTAGCTGACCGTTTCTTGTGAACACCACACATTCTGCACCCAAAACCATTCAAGTATATATAATTCACGAAATCCCACGTGGTGTTCTGCACCCCGGGCCCCCCATACACTTTTACTCGGACTTATATAGGCCACTACCTGTACCTGAGGTAGACCTATGTACAGAGTGTAGCGAATGGACCGCCTTAGCGGACAATAATAGAACACAAAAACAAAATCGCTTTCTTGAAACCGTACTGTGCTTGTTATGTCATGATAGACTCAAGTCGACGAAGCATCATGAAGTGCCGATGCTCCGGTCATTGTGTCAAGTCAAGTAAACATTGGGAACTGGCGATGAGGGTTATTTTGACCGACTTGGAGCACCCACGACCTGAGCGCCCCTCAAGCAACCCATACTTATCATCAGACGGATAGAAGCCAACGATAGAGATTTCCATGCCATACGATGCAGCCGACACGACCGAAAAATCACGCCAAGTCTTCTCGTTCCTTATTTCAAACCCCATGGATGGCCGCCGAGTTTATCACAGCACCGCCTACCAGCTCTCCCCACCCAACGCCACGCAAATCCACGCTAAATAGGAATTGTTGGCCTGCGTTTCCCTCCAGCTTCCAGCTTAGAACGCGTTCGCGCTTCCGCATTTGCATCCCGTCTCCACCCACCCGTCGAGGTTGTCAAACCCGACCGGGGCGTACGTTCGACCTCGTCGACCTCAACGGTTTCTGAGCCAAGTCTAAGGCGACATGGCTGGGCCACGCGGTGCGTCCGCAGGTTGTCCCATCTATCTTTACATTGACACCCTTACTTGCATACATCCAGAGTTTCATCGTCGAGTTCTCGCGCGTTGCAACCGGCCCACAAGGCGAACCCGCTCGCGTCTTGTTCGACCTCATCTTCTCGGAGTGCAGTGGCCCGTCTCCTTGGGTAGGCATCCGACCCCGCCTGCCTTCTCCTTGCACAGTAGCGGGTCTACCAGATTTCCATTTCGTGGTCTACTCCCATAACCAGTGCGTTCTCCCGGAAAACTGCCACACAGTAGCCCAGTGAGATCTCAAATATACAGCTATGACCACCTCGACCTCCCCACGCTGCAACAGATACACGACCTGCCCGGTGAGAATGTGCATTTCCTCGTCCCATTAGGCAACAAGACCTGGTTCGAAGAGACCGGGATTCCTACTTCGCGGGTCACCGAGCTGGATTGGTGGGATGAAGTCAAGTTGCCAACCCAGCCTGGTTCGGACCAGAAACTGAGGTTTGTATGCACTCCGGCCCAACCCAAGAGCGGTGCGCCCATCCGTTCCTATCTTCCTCCTTGAGACCGGGACGACGCACAGATCGGGGGTTTTTCTCATGCCAGGACGAGGGTTTATGGACACTTGGACGACACTCTGGGCTAGCTGGGTCGTCGAACAAGCACTCCTCGGCACCACTGGGGCAGGCCGGGCCTCTGTCTACTTCGCAGGGTAAGCCCATTCATCGCCGTACCTCCTTTTCTCGCAAATCAAACCTCCATTTGAAGCGATACAGGATACATGACGACAATTGGCCCGTGTCCCATCTTCGAAGGTCTCGTCCCAGTTCTTCGGAGACAGATTTCTTTGGTTGACACCGACGGCCATCCTTTTTGTCTCAATTAACGCAGAGATCGGCCCCAACCACGGTCCTCTTGACATCGCGATGCTTCCCATCTGGCGTGGCGGCACGCTCTCTTTCATCTCCCGCCTCGGCTCTCGCGTGAGTCTATCTTCCCTCCGAACCTAACCTACAATCTCTCACTCCCACCGGATGAACAGCTCATCCATACTCCCGACTCCCTCCCCACCTCATTTCACGCGACGCCGGATCAGGCTCTGCGCATGCACGGCGCGCTGTGCGCTCGCCACTCGCTCGCGATGCATTTTGCGACGTTTGCGGGCAGCGACGTCGAGGCGCTCGACCCGATCGTCGAGCTCGAGCAGGCCAAACGCGAGACGGGTGGACTGGGAGAGGGCGAGGGCGAGGGTGAGGGCGAGTGTGTGCAGATTGTGGGCGATTGGTGGATGGAAGGTGGGATGGGCGTTATTGACGTCGGCGAGACCGCCGTCGTGCATGTTGGCAAAACGGCTCTACCCGGTCCCGGGTGCTTTCGGAGGAGCGTCTTCGCGCCGCAACAGCGGTGAGGACGCACGGGGTATAGACACGATGCCGAGAGATACGAAGGGGATACACGCATAAGCCCTATACACATCCAAAACATCCAACTTACCATTTATACTTGTAATCACAATCGACATCACACATTTGGAGATGGCGAGACGACCACAAGTGAATTGGCTATGTGTTGCCCGTGGCCAGTCTAAGGCATATGTATCATGCCCTCATCTAAAACGCACCACCTCTGCATCTCACCATTCAGACCTCGGCGATGCCTCCCTTCAAGTCTCCTCGAATGTAAGCGGAATATGTCGGCCGAGGTCGAAATAGCTTATATTGTGAGTACCAACTTCAAAAGGCTATCCATCTCCGACAAACACATCGCACAAGCGCGCAATTTAATTTCTTTACAAACATTATTCTAACAGAACACATCCGATGCCGCCATGAATATACAGTAGCCGTTTCTGGGATCGTTTAGTCAACAAGATAACACCATACCTTTAAAGACTTTGCAACATTAATTGTACAATCTCTGGCTTCCCAAAACTTGAAGCTATCTCGAGAGGTGTCCTGCTAAAAACATCACGTCCACGGAGATCCGCGCCATGTTCCAGTAATAAACGTATAAATTCGACATGTCCATTTTGTGATGCCATGTGCAGTGGAGTCGCCCAATCTGGTATATTGGTCACTGCCCCGTTATCGAGTAGCATTCGAGCAAACGCGAGTTGTCCCTTCACCGCCGCCATGTATAAAGGAGTCCGGTAAGCCCCGTCCTGGGCATTAACATCCGCACCGCGATCAAGAAGCTGCTTCCCAATCTCCAGATGTCCCCGCAACGATGCTTGATGCAGCGGGGTCTGATCCAGATTGCCCTTGATATCCAGATTCAGGAAGTGTTCAACTAGTAATGAAAAAACGTCCGTATGACCGCGATACGCAGATGCGTGTAGCGGTGTCACTTCGCGGCCACCCTTGACATGTACATCCTCTGGATGCTTCGCAAGAAGACGTGCTGTCAAGTCACGAAATCCGAATAGCGCGGCGTAATATAGGGGATTTCCATCCGGTTTTTCCGGGGACATCGTGACCATAGAAAGACCTCGATCTTCGTTATAAATCCAGAGCCAAGCCGAGAAGTGCGGTTTGTCCGCGTCAAACAGACATTCCATCCCGTTCTTGATGTGCGGCGACACACCCTTGAATCGAGTATGCTCGACCCAGTGTCGGGCGGCATATACGGCGAGGGGGAAATTCTTGATCTTGTCACGGTCGACGCGATCGTCCAAGCGGAGGAGAACCCCAAGGCATGCTTGCGCAAGAATCGTGTGCGCGGCCTCGGGCTCGATGTGATAGTGCGAGACCTCTCTGCTCGACTCCGCGAACCGACTCGACATCAAGAATTCTTTGACCGAGAAATGCGAGAATTGAACAATTCGTGAATCCTCGTTTTTGTCTTTGTCACCCTCCTTGGCGCCGACAATCATGACCAAACTCGAACACGTCGACATCACTGCTTCATCGTGATCCTCCCACCGCCAACCCGGTTTCAGTTTCGGGATCCCTTCAAGTCCCGCACTGAAGTCAAACGCGAGGACTTCCGCCAGTTCCGCAACTCGAAGGGGGCGAACAGCTGCCACAAGACATTGCAACATTCGACGAGCATGACCTTCGTTCGGCTTTCTGATCTCCCTCAGCATCCGCTCGTAAGTCTCGTCTAAGGTGACGGGCAACTCCTCCATGGTACGCCGCACACTTGATGGGAAACAGTCTCGTAGAACATCCAATTGGCAGGATACCCACCGAAACCTGCGCCATCTCATAAAAATCAATTACAGATATATGAATATATACGTACATTCCATCCGCCTTCTCTGGCAATGTCTTGATCACAAAATCCTTGTCTTCATCTCGCCATCTTCTCATCCTTCGGTCGGTTTCGACAAAAGAACGGACATAATCCGCGATATCCTGCTTTTGACCACTTTGATTATGTAAAGATACGGCGTGTGGGGTCAAAGGTGCGAGAATGGCCTGAATATCAACCTCAGGGCGACTGGTGACACATATGTGGGCATTTGGAAGGTGGGGACCAACAAGTTCGTCGATGAAATCGAGCACCTCTTCTCGCGGAGATCCAACATTCGACCTGAGCGGACACTCATCGATTGCGTCCAGGATAATATAGGTGGGACGTTGCTCATCGAGGGTAAGCATCTCCTTGAGACACTCTATCATAGCACGATCATTAGGTTTCCGAACTCCGCGATCGTGTGAAGAATAGAGACGGGAGAGGATGTCACAACAGGGATCAGACCTAGCAGAGAGCTGAATGAGGAGGGAAGGGAGGAGGTCTAGGAGTTTCTGCTTGTCGACGTCCCTGAAGTCGAAATAGAAATAGGCCATTGAGGCCCTCCCGGTGTCGTTCAACGTCATAACATCTTGTATGATCGAGGAGCTGAGCACACCGTGTAAGTGTCATAAGGTTGAACGAGTAGAGGAAGAACGAACCAGAGAATGCTCTTTCCTGATCCGGCTACAAAATCGAGGTGATTAAGATTGATGTCGCGGAGGGAAAATTAAGAGGAACACACGTTTTCCGTGCACCCATAAAAACGAAGCAGCGGACTTCCATTGGTTGAAAATACGGCCTTGAAAGAACCACTGAGATGTACCATCGTGATGAGCCTTGGATGCGATGTTATGATTGATGGATGGATCGGAAGGCGAAAGCCATCGTAGAATATTGTCGCGGAGTAGGTTCCCTGTGAATAGGGCTGAGCGTCTGGAATTCGGAATGGGAGGGTGAGGGATAGGAGATGACTAACGGTTGGTATCGTCCAATTTGCGATCGACGGCTTGGACTTTGTCCCCGACATCTTTCACCTCTTCATCAATCCCTTGAACCTTGTCGTCAACACCTTGCATTTTGTCGCTAACACCTTGCACATCGTCCTTGATATCTTCAACCTTTTGGCCCACATTTTGCACCTCATCCCCGACGCCTTGTACCCTCTCGTCGACACTCATAACTTTCTCCTTGATGCTGTGAGCGATCCTCAGCTGCTCCGCAGATGCCATCCGAGCCTCTTCTTGTGTCAATTTGTCCAACTTTTCCAGAGCGTCCTCGATGTCCGTGTTTCCGATCAACTTCTTCAGGTACTTTTCTAAACCGACTATTCGTCAAGGGTCGTTAACCAGCGAAAAGACCAACTCACTCATGCGACCCCGCTTCACTTCTTTGGTCGCTATCCCAAAGATGGTCAGTACCTCCGCCATTATTTCCGCCGTAATCTCTGTCATAGCAGTGGTAGGTGGCACCCCGATGTAAATTTCGAGCCGACGGAAAAAGTATTCGATTCGGCTGAACAGGTCGATGAGTGAGCCTTGGCTCGCGTTGACGTCTTTAACCGCCTAAAACACCGATCTGTCAAAATGGGCTGCACAATGAAACGAAAGACGACCAACCAAGAGGAGAACACCGATACCAGTAAATATTACTTTTGCCGGCGAGAACACCTGGGAAAAAGACGTTAAAACACAGATTTTCAACAGGGATGACACCGTGATAACTACCAGACCAACACCCTCGCCAAGTGTGTTGGAAAGGGTGTAGAGGACGTTGATGGTTGGGATAAGGCATTTTGCGAATGTTTCATCACCATTCTGAGATTGGTCCGGCATGGGTATTTGTCTTTGAAGAACGGTGAGTATGGCATCAGTAGAACCGCAGGATTGAAGCTCGGTAGCTAGAAAATGTGATGTGATGTCGTTCCCTGTCTTTTTCTTGTAGGCCCTGAGAGCAGCGTTGAAAATGGAATCGAAATTTGAGCGCGAGGTGGATGGGGAAGGAGGATTAGACATTAAGGTCCTTGTTCGGTGTGAGCTGTTGAGACCTGTAGACGCCACTTAGACGCCCATGTCATTGGCTTCTGTGTACAGAGTGGGAAATAAGCCAAGCCCGTCATCAACATCGGTCGCTCCGGCTTGGTCTCAACGGCGAGTCTCCCGGCGTGTCATGTTCCTCCTCATCATGTTGTTTTAGCACGCCGAAGAGTCTCTGCTCACATCCCGCCTCTCGAGAAACGACGCGCGAATGGCGCAATCACAAAGTCGGGTTAAGCGACGCGACGCGCTCCGCCAGGATTATTTCGTGGTATGTCGTCTCTATCGAAGCGTCCTTTCGTTCCTTTTTCACTCTTCACCCTTTTCTGTTCATTTTCCACCCTCCCTCATCCCCTTCCCTAGCACTGGTGTCCGGTGAGTGTCGTCGAGCCGTGGTGACGGCAAGCACTGATCGGCGCCTTTTTTCTCGCAATCTCGAACCTCCACAGGGTATTATGGATAAGGTCAGAGATCTCCCTGTTCGATCCCGATTTCGTCATTACTTGTAATTCCTATGTCGATAGACGCGAATCGAAGTGATGAGAAAAGTAAGCATAATGAAGTGCCGACGCTCCGGTCGTTGTGTAAATTTGGGAGCTGGCATGTTATAAAGGTTGGCCCACTTGGAGCGCCTACGACCTGAGTGCTAGGTACTCCTCCATGGTCATCATTAGACGGATGGAAGCCAGCGATAGATATTTCCATGCCATACGATGCAGCCGACACGACCAAGATATCATGCCAATTCTTGTTCCTTATTTCAAAACCCATAGATTGACCGCCGAGTCCACCGCCGCACCGCCTTCCAGCTCTTCCCACCCAACCTCTCCCAAATTCACGCTTAATACAGTAGTAATTATTGGCCTGTATTCCCCTCCAACTTCCAGATTCCCACATTAGAGCGCGTTCACGCTTCCGCATTTGCGTCCCATCCCTACGCACCCGTCAAGGTTGTCAAACACGACTGGGGCGTACGTTCGACCTCGACCTCGACCTCGACGGATTCTGAGCCAACTCTCAAGGCGACATGGCTGGGCCACGCGGTGCGTCATCCCATCTGCCTTTACACTGATAACCTTACTCGCATACATCCAGAGTTTTCATCATCAAGTTCCCTCGTGTTGCGACCGGCCCACAAGACGAACCCGCTGCGTCTTGTTCGACCCCATCTTCTCGGAGTGCGCTGGCCCGTCCCCTTGGGTGGGCATTCGCCGGCGTAGCGGAATTACCAGGTTTCCAATTTGCGGTCTACTCTCATTACCGGTGCGTTCTCCCAGAAAACCACTCCTCCGTAGCCCCGTGAGATCTCATATATACAGCTATGACCACCTCGACCTCCCCACGCCGCAACAGACACGCGACCCGCGTAGAGAGGATGTCCATTCTCGTCCCATTGGGCAACAAGACCTGGTTTTAAGAGACTGGGATTCCTAATTCGCAAGTCACCGAGCTGGATTGGTGGGATGAAGTCATGCTGCCAACCTGGCCTGGTTCAGACCAGAAACTGAAGTTTGGTTGCACTCCGGCCCAACACAAGCGGTGCGCCCATCCGTTCCTATCTTCCTCCTTGAGACTGGGACGACGGACAAATCGTGGGTTTTTTCCATGCCAGGACGAGGGTTTATGGGCGCTTAGACGACGCTCTGGGCTAGCTGGGTCGTCGAACGAGCACTCCCCGGCACCACTGGGGCAGGCCGTGCCTCTGTCTACTTCGCAGGGTAAGCCCTTTCATCGCCGTACCTCCTTTTCTCGCAAATCAAACCTCCATTTGAAGCGATACAGGATACATGACGACAATTGGCCTGTGTCCCATCTTCAAAGGTCTTGTCCCAGTCCTTCGGAGACGGGTTCCTTTGGTTGACGCTGACGGCCATCTTTTTTCTCTCAATTAACGCAGAGATCGGCCCCAACCACGATCCTTTTGACATCGCGATGCTTCCTATCTGGCGTGGCGGCACGCTCTCTTTCATCTCCAGCCTCGCCTTTCGCGTGAGTCTATCTTCCCTCTGAACCTAACCTACAATCCCTCACACTCCCATCGGATGAACAATTCATCCAAACTCCCGACTCCCTCCCCACCTCATTTCACGCGACGCCAGCGCAGGCTCTGCGCGCTCGCCACTCGCTCGCGATGCATTTTGCAACGTTTGCAGGCAGCGACGTCGAGGTGCTCGACCCGATCGTCGAGCTCGAGCAGGCCAAACGCGAGATGGGTGGACTGGGAGAGGGAGAGGGCGTGCAGATTGTGGGTGATTGGTGGATGGAAGGTGGGATGGGCGTTATCGACGTCGGCGAGACCGCCGTCGTGCACGTTGGCAAAACGGCTCTACCCGGTCCCCGGTGCTTTCGGAGGAGCGTCTTCGCGCCGCAATAGCCGTGAGAACATACATAGGTATGGACACGATGACGAGAGACACGAAGGGATGGATACATGCATAAGCCCTATACGCATCCAAAACATCCCACTTACCACTTATACTCGTAATCACGATCGACATCACACATTTGGAAATGGCGAGACGACCAGCACCACAAGTGAACTGGCTATGTGTTGTCTGTGGCCAGTCTAAGGCATATTTATCATACCCGCATCTAAAACCCACCACCTCTGCATCTCACCATGCAGACCTCGGCGATGCCTCCCTTCAAGTCCCCTCGAATGTAAGGGGAATATGTCGGCCGAGGTCGGAATAGCTTATGTTGTGAATACCAACTCCAAAAGGCTGTCCATCTCCGACAAACACATCGCACAAGCGCACAATGTAATTTCTTTACAAACATTATGCTCACAGAACACATCCGATGTTGCCATGAATATACAGTAGCTGTGGCTGGAACCGTTCAGTCAACAAGATGGCACCATACCTTTAAAAACTTTGCGACAGTAATTCTACAATCTCTAGCTTTCCAAAACTTGAAGCTATCTCGGGAGGTGTCCTGCCAAAAGCATCACGTGCACGGAGATCCGCGCCATGTTCCAGCAATAAACGTACAAATTCGACATATCCATGTTGTGATGCCATGTGCAGTACTAGTGGTGTCGCTGTCGAATCTGGTATGTTGGTCATCGCCCCGTTCTCGAGTAGCATTCGAGCATATGCGAGTTGTCCCGCCCATGCTGCAATTAATAAAGGAGTCCAGTTAAAATCGTCGTGGGCATTGACATCTGCACCGCGATCAAGAAGTAGTTTCCCAATATCCAGATGTCCCCCGTACGATGCTAGATGTAGCGGAGTCTGACCCAGATTGCCCTTGACATCCAGATTCAGGAAATGTTCGACTAGTAATGAAAAAACGTCCGTGTGACCGCGACTCGCAGATGCGTGTAATGGTGTCACTTGGTGGCCACCCTTGACATGTACATCCTCTGGATGCTCTGCAAGAAGACGTGCTGTCAAGTCACGAAATCCGAATAGTGTGGCGTAATATAGGGGATTTGCATCCGGTTTTTCTGGGGACATCGTGGTCATGGAAGAAAGGCGATCATCGTTATAAATCCAGAGCCAAGCCGACAAGTGTGGCTTATTCGCGTCGAAAAGACATTCCATCCCGTCCTTGATATGCGGCAACACGTTTTCAACCTGAGCATGCTTAACCCAGTGTTCCGCGGCGTATTTAGCGAGGGGGAAGTCCTTGATCTTGTCACGGTCCACGCGATCGTCCAATTGGAGGAGAACACCGAGGCATGCATGCGCAAGAATAGTGTGCGCACCCTCGGGCTCAATGTGATAATGCGAGACCTCTCTGCTCGACTCCGAGAAGCGACTCGACATCAAGAATTCTTTGACCGAGAAATGCGAGAATTGAACAATTCGCGAATCCTCGTTTTCGTCTTTGTTACTGTTCTCGTTCTCGTCTTTATCTTCATCCTTGTCGCCAACAATGATGACCAAACTCGAACACGTCGACATCACTGCTTCCTCGTGATCCTCCCACCGCCAATCCGGATTCAATTTCGGGATCCCTTCCCCACTGAAGTCAAACGCGAGAACTTCCGCCAGTTCCGCAACTCGAAGGGGGCGAACGGCTGCCACAAGACATTGCAACATTCGACGAGCGTGACCTTCGTTCGGCCTTCTGATCTCCCTCAGTATCCGCGAGTAAGTCTCGTCTAAGCTGTCGGGCAACTCCTCCATGGTACGCCGCACACTCGATGGGAAACAGTCCCGTAGAACATCCAATTGGCAGGATACCCACCGAAACCTGCATCATCTCATAAGAATCAATTATAGATATATGAAGAGACACATACATTCCATCTGCCTTCTCTGGCAATGTCTTGATCACAAAATCCTTGTCCTTATCTCGCCACCTTCGCATCCTTCGGTCGGTTTCGACAAAACAATGGACATAATCCGCGATATCCTGCTTTTGCCCAGTTTGGTCATGTAGGGATACGGGGTGTGGGGTCAACGGTCTGAGGATGGCCTGAATGTCAACCTCAGAGCGACTGGTGACACATATGTGGACATTTGGAAGCTGGAGACCAACAAGCTCGTTGATGAAATCGAGCACCTCTTCTCGCGGAGATCCAGCACTCGACCTGAGCGGACACTCGTCGATTGCGTCCAGGATCATATACGTGGAGCGTTGCTCATCGAGTGTAAGCATCTCCTTGAGACACTCTATCATAGCACGGTCATGAGGTTTCCGAACTCCACGATCGTGTGAAGAATAGAGATAGAAGAGTATATCACAACAGGAATCGGACCGAGCAGAGAGCTGGATGAGGAGGGAAGGAAGAAGGTCTTGGAGTTTCTGCTTGTCGATGTCCCTGAAGTCGAAATAGAAATAGGCCATTGAGGCCATCCCGGAGTCGTTCAGGATCATAACATCTTGTATGATCGAGGAGCTGAGTACACCGTGTAAGCGCGATAAGGTTGAACGGGTAGAGGAAGAACGAACCATAGAATGCTCTTCCCTGATCCGGCTAAGGAATTGAGGTGATTAGGATTGATGTCGCGGAGCCGAAATCAAGAAGAACACACGTTTTCCATGTACCCACAAAAACGAAGCAACGGACCTCCATTGGTTGAAAATACGGCCTTGAAAGAACCACTGAGCTGTACCGTCGTGATGAGCCTTGGATGCGATGTTATGGTTTATGGATGGATCGGAAGGTGAAAGCCATCGTAGAAGATTGTCGCGGAGTAGGTTCCCTGTGAATAGACCTGAGCGTTCGGAATTCGGAACGGGAGTATGGGAGATGGGAGATGACGAACGGTTGGTATCGTCCAATTTGCGATCGACAGCTTGGACTTTGTCCCCGACATCTTTCACCCCTTCATCAATCCCTTGAACCTTGTCGCCAACACCTTGCAACCTGTCGTTGACATCTTAAACCTTCTTGCCCACCTCATCCCCGACGCCCTGTACCCTCTCGTCGACACCCATCACTTTGCCCTCGACACTGTGAGCGATCCTCAGCTGCTCCGCAGATGCCATTCGAGTCTCTTCTTGTGTCAATTTGTCCAACTTTTCTAGACTGTCCTCGATGTCCATGTTTCCGATCAACTTCTTTAGGTACTTTTCTAAACCGAATACTCGTCAACAATAGTAAGCCAGCGCAAAGATCAACTCACTTATGCGACCCCGCTTCACTTCTTTTGTTGCCATCCCAATGATGATCAGTACCTCCGCCATTATTTCGGCCGTTATCTCTGTCATAGCAGTCGTAGGTGGCACCCCGATGTAAATCTCGAGCCGACGGAAGAAGTATTCGATCCGGCTGAACAGGTCTATGAGTGAGCCTTGGCTCGCATTGACGTCTTTGACCGCCTATAAACACCACACGTCAAAATGGGTTTGCACAATGAAAAGAAACATAACAGACCAAGAGGAGAACACCGATACCAGTAAATATGACTTTTGCTGGTGAGAACACCTGGGAGAAAGGCGTTAGAGCACAAATTCTCGACAGAGATGATATCGTGATATTCACTAGACCAATGCCCTCACCAAGTGTGTTGGAAAGGGTGTAGAGGACGTTGATGGTTGGAACAAGGCATTTTGCGAACGTTTCGTCACAATTCTGAGATTGATCTGGTGTGGTTATTTGTCTTCGAAGAACGGCGAGTATCGCATCAGGAGAATCGCAGGATTGAAGCTCGGTAGCTAGAGGATGTGAGGTGATGTCCTTCCCTGTCTTCGTCTTGTAGGCTCTAAGAGCAGCGTTGAAAATGGAATCGAGATTTGAGCGCGATGTGGACGGGGAGGAAACATTTGACATTATGGGTCGTGGTAAGTGAGTGGTAAGTGTGGATCGCGACTGACGCAGTACTGACGGGCGGCGAACCACGCGAATCGATAAGTAGACACCGTATCAGCTCAGCACCGGTCAATCTCCGGCTTGGTCTCAACGGCAAGTCTCCCGGTGCGTCATTTTCCTTCTTATCTCGTTACTTTAGCACGTCCGAAGACTCTCCGCGCAAAAGCGCGGTCACCCGCCTGTCGAAACATATGACGCGCGAACGGCAATAAGTCAGGTCGAGCGACGCGACACGCTCACCACGATTTCGTGGTATGTTGTCTCTATCGAAATACCCTTTCGTTCCTTTCCCCCTTCTCGCCCTTTTCTATCCACTTTATCACCCACTCCCTTCCCTGCGCTGGTGTCCGGTGAGAGTCGTCAAGTCTCTGAATCGGCGCCCTTTTTTCTCGCACCTCCACCCGAGTTTGGGGTTAAGGTTGTTCGATCCCGGTTTCAGTCGCTTTCTCGAAACCGGACTGGACTTGTAATTCCTATGTCACGATAGACTCAAGTGGATGAAGCACAGGGAAACGCCGATGCTCCGGTTATCATCAAACAGATAGAAGCCAGCGATAGAGGTTTCCATGCCTGACACGACCAAAACATCGCGTCAATTCTTCTCGTTCCTTATTTCAAAACACATTGATGGCCGCCGAGTCCACCGCCACACGCCTACAGGCTCTTCCCACACCCAACACCACACAAATCCACACCCAATAGTAACCTGTATTCCTCTCTAGCTTCCAGGTTCCCACATTAGAACGCGTTCGCGCTTCCGCATTCGCATCCCACCCTCACCCACCCGTCAAGGTCGTCGAACCCGACTGGGGTGTACATTCGACCTCGACCTCGACGGATTCCGAGCCAAGTTTCAAGGCGACGTGGCTGGGCCACCCGGTGCGTCTGCAGGTTGTCTTATCTAGCTTTACACCGACACCCTTACTCGCATACGTCAAAGTTTCATCGTCGAGTTCTCGCGCGTCGCAACCGGCCCACAAGACGAACCCGCTCGCGTCTTGTTCGATCCCATCTTCTCGGAATGCGCTGCCTCGTCTCCTTGCATAGGCATTCGACGCCGCCTGCCTTCTCCTTGCACAGTAACGGATCTACCAGATTTCCAATTCGTGGTCTACTCCCGTAACCAGTGCGTTCTCCCAGAAAACTGCCCCACAGTAGCCCAGTGAGATCTCAGATATACAGCTATGACCACCTCGACCTGCCCGCGCTCCAACAGATTCGTGATCCTCGCGGCGTGAATATGCATTTTCTCGTCCCGTTGGGCAACAAGGCCTGGTTCGAAGAGACTGGGATTCCCACTTCGCAAGTCGCCGAGCTGGATCGGTGGGATGAAATCACGCTGCCAGCCCAGCCTGGTTCGGACCAGAAACTGAAGTTTGTATGTACTCCGGCCTTATCTTTCTCTTTGGGACCGGGACGACGGAGAATGCGGGGTTGTTTCCATTCTAGGACGAGGGTTTATGGACGGTTGGACGACACTCTGGGCTAGCTGGGTAATCGAACTAGCACTCCCCGGCACAACTGGGACAGACCGTGCCTCTGTCTACTTCGCAGGGTAAGCCGTTCACCGCCATATCTCTTTTTCTCGTATCTATCTCAAATCAAACCTTCGTATGCAGTGATACGGGGTACATGACGACAAGTGGCCCATGTGCCATCTTCGAAGGTCTCGTCCCAATCTCCCTTTCCTTTGGTTGGCGCGCTGACGGCGACTCTTTCTCAATTAACGTAGAAATTCTTTCCAAACGCTGTCCTTCTGATATCGCGATGCTTCCCATCTGGCGCGGCGGCACCCTCTCTTTCATCACCCCCTTCCCTCCGAATCTAACTTACAAGCCCCTCACACTCCTGCCGGAGGCAGCTCATCCATACTCCCGACTCCCTCACCCCATTTTGCGACATTTGCAGGCAGCGATGACGAAGCGCTCGATCTGATCATCGAGGCCAAACGCGAGATCGATGAACTTGGAGAGGGCGAGGGCGCGCAGATTGTGGGCGATCGGTGGATGGAAGGTGGGATGGGCGTTGTTGACGTCGACGAGACCGTCGTCGTGCACGTTGGCGAAACGGCTCTACCCGGTCCCGGGTGCTTTCGGAGGAGCGTCGTCGCGCCGCAAAAGCAGTGAGAATGTACGAGGCGTGGACACGATGCCGAAAGATACGAAGGGGATACACGCACAAGCCCTATATACATCCAAAACATCCAGCTTGCCATTTACACATGTAATCATGATCGACATCGGACGTTTAGAAATGGCGAGACGACTAGCACCACAAGTGAATTAACTATGTGTTGTCCGTGGCCAGCCTAAGGGATATGTGTCATACCGCATTTAAAACCCACCACCTCTTCATCTCACCGTACAGACCTCGGCGATGTACACCCTCCAAGTCCTGTTGAATACAAAGGGAGTGTGCGGCAACCCAGGTCGAAATAGCCTACGTGTGAATACCAGCTTCAAAGGGCTGTTATGTCCGACGAATGCAGCGGGAAAGCAAACAATTAAATTTCTCTACGAACATTATCCACACAGAAGGGATCCGATGTCGTCATGACTATGCAGTAGCTAAGTCTGCACTTGTATCTTTAAGTCAACAAGATGGCAGTATACCTTTGAAAGACTGCGACAGTAATTGTACGACCTCTAGCTGCCTATAACCTAATGCTGTTTCGGAAGGTGTCCTGCCA